>ENA-UERG01000002-UERG01000002.1-human-gut-metagenome-genome-assembly--contig:-NODE-2-length-354251-cov-32.797938_pt1 | contig 354251 bp, 289 predicted proteins | sample MGYA00242954_ERZ507954 | MGnify/ENA primary metagenome ERZ507954 (study PRJEB26167, sample SAMN06115478) | human gut metagenome | host: Homo sapiens | place: China:Sichuan | collected 2015-01-21...
TTTTGCAAAGTTTAAATATTTACCGATTTTGGAATAACCACGTATATCAAATGTGACTATTTTTCCAATAAATACAACGGAGAATTTGCTCATTTGTTTATCTAGCGTGGGCTCTTGACTTAATAGTTAATCACATGCCTTGTTTAGATTTTCTAGAAAAAAATCAGTGCTTCTCACGCTGGTTGACAGAGGAACAATCTAGGGCGAGAGGCGGAAAGCTCGACTTCGGTGATTAATGCAAAATGCCCAGTGGTTTCTCTCAAGAAGCACTACCGCACTCCCAAACACCCCATACTGGTGAGTCGATCACTGAAGACGATCTTTTCCACTACATCTACAGTCTAACGTAATTAGATGCCAACTCAGCTCTTCTCAATGCCTGCAACCTAATTTGTCTTTGCCACCACCCTCGAATCTTCTAAGATTGCACGTATTCGTTTCGAATCAGCTTCTCATTTTGTGGTGAAAACCCATGAGTATCGATCAAATATATCAATACTCGCTTGGCGAGGTCCTTACCCGCAGCTTTCATACGGGCAAACCGCCCGTCGATATCCCTCCGTACCAACGCCCGTATCGCTGGTCAATCAGCGAAGTCCGAAAGCTTCTCGAAGACCTCGATGGCTTCCGCTACAATCCCGAGACAAAGTCCTACGACGAAAGCGCACAGTACTACTACGGCACGATCTGTTTTCACGCTCACGACGGCAAGCTCGAACTCATTGACGGCCAGCAGCGTCTGACGAGCTTTCTGATTCTCATCAAGGCGCTTTTGGACGTCACCGACGGCATCAACGAAGTCAAACACTTGCGCGACGAATTGATCGAAACGATCAAAACATTATCGAGCGACCAAGACTGGCATGAGAACCAATGGCAACCTCAATACGAGTACCGCCAGCCACAGACGCAAGAACATATTGCCGCCATCTACCGAGAGCAGTTTGCCGATTACCTGCGCGTCAGAAAGCTCATTCAAGAGGCGACGCAACTCGCCGGAGGCGAGCAGGAGTCAAACAATGACGGCCAATCTGACGTTCCGGACTACGTGATTCAGTTTTTCACCGACGAGTTCAAACGCTTGAAGTACGCGCTTACAAACGGCGTCTTTGCCGTGCGCATCATCGAGAGTCGTTACGAAGCCGAGCTCTTTTTCCAATGCGAAAACAACCGCGGTAAGGAAATGGAGCTCATCGACATGCTCAAGGCCTATCACTTGCGCATTGCGCTCTCGGTCGAAAACTCAGAAACAAAACGCAAAGAGACGCTCAAAGAAATCAAAGGAATTTGGGAAAAGCTGACAGGTGATGGCGCGCGCTACAGGCGCTTCAGAACGACCGTCATCTCTTTGCTGTTGATTCGCTGGGGCGTGGCCTATTGGATGCACTGGGACAAAACCAATGTCGAAAAGTTCAAGGGCATCCACGGCACTTATCGGGGAAATCTCGTTGTCGACGAGAAGCTTGCGCAGACAGGTAAAGGAGCCGGAGAGAAGGGCAAGTTCCTTCCCGATCTGATGACGCCCGTTAAACCCGGGCTGCCGTTTTTCCAAACGCTCGAATACTATCAGCGCATTGTAGAGGCGCTCTACAGCACGGTACGTCTTAGCAAGGACCCCGAAGCCAAGACGGACGAAAATGTTGGCGTGAACGTGTGCAACATGTTCTACGACATGGTGCTGGCCCACAGACCTTTTTTCGACAACAGCCACGAAATTGCCGTTCAAGCTGCGGTTTGCTGGCTCGATCGCTTTGCGAGCGTTGCTCCAGATCTGAGGCAACCGTTTGAAAGCGATGTCGACAACTTGCGTGAGGCCTACAACAAGGACATGGACTTTCTTGTTTATGTCCAGTGCTACATACGGCTTTTCAAGCGCCTGCGCGTTCCATTACAGCCCAAAGGAAAGAAAGAGGAAATTCTTCTCTTCGGACAGCTTCAGGGCGCTCGGCAGATTGCCTTTTTCAAGTTGGACCGACCAACAGAAAGTCTCATCACGATTCCGTACCGCACCAACAGTCCGGCGGAGTGCCGCAGAGAGCTTGAGCGGATAACGCATCCGGATGCAATCACGTGGGCCATGGTCGGCGACAGACGACAGCGTTACTGCGAATACGTTGATGAGGAAACGCGTGTTGAGACAATCGCGTTCGAGGAGCAGGCACAATGAGTACGTCCTTTGATGCAGATTTGTTCACTGTGGGTGAACTGCAATCCGATGAGAAGGTTCTGGTTGTGCCGGCTTACCAACGGCCGTTTTGCTGGACGGACAAGCAAATTGAGGTTCTGGTTCAGGACCTCATCACGCACTTTGCTCGGTACAGTAAAGACAAGACTTGCCGCTATTCTTTGGGTACGGTCGTCTGCCATCAGCGAGAGGCTCTTGAGGTTTTGGATGGGCAGCAGCGCCTGACGAGCATTGACGTTCTTCTGGCCATCCTCGATCAACGAAAGGCGCATGCTGATGATCCGGAATTTACGGTGAGAGAGGACGACTTCGGATGGAGGCCTTCGGTTATTCGCCAGTACGAAAATCTGACGCAGGACAACCGCCCCAAAATCAGTCAGGCGATACTCTCGTCCGTTTGCCTAAAAATCAACGGCGCCGCAAAAGACGGTTTGATTTTTTCGGACGAAGAGGGGTTAACGCCGTTTGAAAAATTTGCCGACTGCATTCGCAAGAGCGTTTGCGTTTTGCGTGTGATTCTGCCCATCGATGACGCCAACCCTTATGAAGGTCCTGCCATGTTTGAGATTGTCAACATGCGCGGACAGGCATTGCGCTCCATTGACATCGCCAAGGCTACGCTTGTGGAATGTCTCAAGGATGCGAACGACGCCGAGCGCATCGCCTTTGACCGCCTTTGGAGCGGCATTGCCGCCTTGCTACGTTCCGATCCGCAGCTCAGTGTCAAAGACATCGTTAAGAGCGTGAGTGACGTACTCGGGGAAAGTTCTAAAGCTTCCCGGGTCGATCGACAGGAAGGTGGCACGAAATTTTTCGAGATCGTCGGAAACGCCTTCAGCACGAAAACGAAGTCGCAAGAGCAAAGCAAAACAGACGCGGAAACCGCCGAAAGTTCTGAGGAACGGCGTTTTGTCGTTGACTTCGAAAATCTCTTTGTGATTGCCAATGAGGTTTTCCGCTCGGTCAAAGGCGCAGACGATGAAAAGTTCGAGACGCTCAATATTCGTCCGAGACCGGGCGAGTCTGACTACCGCGGCCTGCACGATCGCATCGTTGTCGGTAAGGACGTCAAGAACGAAAACGCCAAGCTTGACGATCAGGAACGACGCAAAGACGTCTGGAGCTTCATGACGATCCTTTGGATTGCCGCGATGGTGGCGCGCCAAGCAGACGAACTTCTGGCTGCTGAGAGCAAAAACAAGTCGCCCTTTGCCTTGTTGCTCGACACTTTCTATGCCGCTAACGGCTACCAGTACTCCGGACAGTATTGGCTTTTGTCGCTGGTTCACACCGCCGTCCAGGATCTTTGTCCGGTCAATTGCCTCCCTAAGAGCGCGCAAGCTTTGCTTTCAGGAGCCTCATCGGCGCAGGAGTTGGCCGACAAAGTGGAAAAAAGCTTCGGCAAGGACAAAGGTTTTAAACACGGCTATTTGCGTCTGATTCTATGGGGACTGGAACGGTTTTTGAATCCGAACGCTGCGGGCAAGATGACGGCAAACGTACTGAAACTCGGAGCCGATGAAGACGAGGTCAAGTTGATTGCGGCCGTAGGGAAAGCTTTTGAGTCTGTCGGACAGTGTGACAAGCAGGACGAAAAATTTGCCACTTGGCGGTATACCGAAAACGGCGTGCGTTGGAAGCTTTTTTTCACCGACTGGCTGCTGTGGGTGAATTCAAAGCAAAAGGGGACGAGCTTTTCTTATTTGGCCCAAATGCTCGATCATCCTCAACACGTCGAGCTTATCCGGGATCTGAATGTAGAAAAGTCGTCAGACGATCCGCTGGAGAACTTCCGCAAACAGTTCGCGGACAGAGCCGAGACAATGCGGATTGTGTCACGTTCGCAAATCGAGCATTGGATTGCGCAGGAAACTCCGAGCATCCAAGACAGAACGGTACTTCATCGTTTTGCCAATCTGGCACTGATCAACGCCTCGGAAAACGTGGAAAACAGCAACAAGACGACGGATCAGAAAGCGACACAACTTTACGACAATCCGTCAGCAAAGCTGCTTTGGCTGGCTTCGTATGCACGAGCGACAGCGAATCAGCAGGCGCAGCTTGCCAAGCGCTTGTGTACGGTGGAAACGGACCGTTTTTGGGCTGACTACATCGCATCGTTTGCCAAGCACGATTGGCTGGGCTCGTAGTCAGAGTGGCTATGTACAAGAACAGAAATGCACGGTCTCCGATTAGTCGAGAGGGCAGAATTAAAGCCGTAAGCCCTTCAACAGAATGTTGCTTTATGACGGAAAGGTTAGATCTGTCAAATGGCGCTGAAATTTGTTTGAAGTGTCTTGGCAGTTCCTGTTGTGTCCAAGAGCAGACTGCTGACAGGTAATGCACGAGCGGAGCAAATCGCGTATCTGTTGCGAGAAGAGCAATGTCGCTAAGTCAGGTAAATTACAATCGAGCTACCCGAAGTCTGCCGCGAACAAAGAAGATTCTCGGTCAGTACAGTGACCTTCCGATGCGAAAAGTACCTGAAACACTTGAATCTGCCCAACCTCAACGGACAGGCATCCCGATGATCCGCCCTGGTACAGGCGTAGGCAGATGATTGTCCCGGTCCTGTTTTTCATGAAGATAGGCTTCAAGAACATCGACTTCCAGTGGGCCGGTTTCCAGAATCCTGGCGTGTTGCCCGAGCATCGAAAAATGGTCGCCTCCGCCCAGAAGGTAGGAGATCGTGACAATGCGATAGATGTTCTCGGGCTGAATCGGCTCCCAGGTTTCTGTTTCCGTGAGTATTTCAGCGGACACGATGCGTTGCCCGACGGGGGCAGCAGGATTCAGTCGATAGCGAAGCCCCGCGGTCTGCAGGAGTCTCGGGCCGATCACGTCGGGTTCCGAGACGCCGTGTTCGAGTGCCTCCCGAAGCACCGCGCCCGAGACGTCGGCCAATTGAATACGGTTCCCGAACGGGTGAATGTCGAGAAGATCGGCGTAGGTGACGGGACCGATCGGCATGGCGGCCCGTATGGCACCGCCGTTCAAAATCGCCGCAACCGCACCTCGTGACCGGCCCCAGGCAAGAAACGCGTCGGCGGTTGCCATGCCCGAGAGACAGTCGCCTTCTCGACAGGGATCGAGCCCGTCGGGAAGCGTCGACGAGTTGACGCCCACGAAACGCTCCTGATCGGCGCGAATGGCCTCAAGTGACCGAACAACGAATTCGTGCATCGGTTCGTCGCGACGAAGGCTTGGTACGAGTTCTTCGAGGTCGCCCTTAAACTGCACGATGCGACCCGCATCGTCAAAAGAAACAGAGAGCCTTCCGAGATAGCGCGCCGAGCGACCCGCTTGCACCACGAGCGTCTGTGAACCGTCGTCATGCCGAATAACGGTCGGGTAGGGGCCTTCGGAATGCGGGTGATTTCCGAGAACGCTGTGGGTGTGGCCTCCGACGATCACGTCGATGGCAGGCACGGCGCGGGCAAGCGCTTGATCGGCCTCGTAGCCCACATGCGTCACCGCGATGATGTGCGTCACGCCCGCTTTTTCAAGTTCCGCCGCGGCACGTCGAAGCGCTTTCGCACGGTCGGCAAAATTCGTTTCGGGGCAGGCTTCGGAAATGTCTTTGCCTTCGTCGTTGGCCAGACCGATGATGCCGACCTTGACGCCGTTAAAGTCCTTCACGACGGTTGCAGGAAGCGGCGCTATCGAGAGCGGGCAGGCGGGATTTTGTTCAAGATTCGCGGCGAGAACCGGGAAGGGAAGGGCCTTTACATACCGGGCAAGTGTTTCGCATCCTAGGTCGAATTCGTGATTGCCGAGTGTCACTGCATCCCAGGGCATGCGTCTCATGGCTTCTTGCGCCCAAGGCATGCCGCCCGTTCTGAAAAAATGAGTCCCCTGCCAGAAGTCGCCGGCATCGAGCGCCAGCACGGCTTTGCCTTGGACCTTCGCTTTTGCTTTCTCGTCGGCTACGAGCGCCGTAACTCGGGCGAGGCCGCCGACGGCATCGGTGTCATCATAGACGGGGCCGCGGTCGTTAACGCCGGCCGCCGCCGAATGGACGTCGTTGACGTGCAGGATCGTCAGATCCCAGGCGAATGAGGCCGGGGAGACGAAAGATCCGACGAGCGAACAGGTAGCGGCAACGAAAGCGCGTCGTAGTGAATGAAGTGGAACGTAGGCAAGCGACATGGCGTTTTCGGAACAATGTGCGCGAATTCTACTTCTCGAGAGATCATGCTGGCCCAGACCTCAATGGACACTTTGCCAAAACCAGTGGCGAATTTGTGAAGGTCTTTCCGGCCTACGGCATTAGGTAAAGAGCGGAGTCGGTTTCGCTCAAAACCACCGTCTTCCGACTCTCGACTGGCGAATTCTCAGCTTTTTACGGCTGGAAAAATCAATTGGAGTTTTCCTTTGAGGCAATGAAGTGGTTCGGAAGTACTCAGAGTTCTTAATGCATTCTCAGCGGTTTTGTTGTTAACTTTCGGCCCTCACCAACGGTAACGCTCCATCGAGCTGACGATCCTGTGCTGATGCCCGATTTGAAATAGATCATCGACATCAAGCATTCCCGCTCCCGTTGCGAACTTCGCGAACAGATGCACCACCTTGATGCTTCGGCATGACTTGAGCAACATCGCCAGAACTTTTTCCCGAGAATACTGCACGAGTTCAAACAAATTCTGGAATTCCTCAAAATCCAGGAGTGGTAACTCATAAAGCATTTCCATCAAAGCCCGCTCCGGGCACGAGCACTGCACTGCTTGGGGCTGCAGTGGGTTGATCGGTCTCGTGGCGAGATCATCTGCCTCGCTTTCAATTTCGAAAAGATCGGCAGTCGAATAGCGGATATTGAAGCGAGTACTTATCCATTTGGGGATCGCTCGTGGTTTTGATCCTCAAACGATGGTTTGTGGACTGGCGTAAAGGTTGTGATTGATTCCGTAACAGGCCAGGGCGCTGCGGCTTGCCACATGAAAGTCCGGTATTGCGGATTGAATGCTCGACAACAGTCCCGATACTTCTATTGTTACCTTAGGTAGGCAGTAAGCCTCGGCCAAGGCGCTGCAACAGGCCGTTTCTCTCGTAATAGGAAGCGAGCGCCGGAGTGATTCCTTTCGCTCGTAGCCACCCCGAGGTGAAAGGAACGCCAGCTTCGCGCTCGTTGAGTAAGAGCTGATAGTGACCTGCAACTCGTGAGCCCATTGTGGTTTATTGAAGTTACATAATTAAATACTCCTTGAGCATTCTGCAGCAATCAACACCATTTCGCCACTGTACCTTCGGTTCCGGATTGTTAATTGCGCTGACCTTGAGGTTGGTGGCGACAATGAGGTAGAGCTAATTTGTCCGTTTCTGTTTGTCGGATGATTGTGATTGATCAGGTATAAAACGCAGTTTCTTCGCGAAAAATAAGACGGTGACGATCGATAGAAGGCCAAAAATTCGTAATTTGATTACGTCTACGCTAAAATTCGCAGATGTCTGATACGTAACACTCTATGCCTTCCAAACGGAATACAAAGATGGAATATAAGACTTTTCGATCTGATATGGATCGCGCCGCTTCATTGATTGCCCCCCCCCGTATAGGAAACTAGCCCAGATCGTAACAGGGTTATTTCTTGCTAATTATTTATGGAGTTCGTCAGCGGTTGCTGCCGATTACGAACTTAACGTTGATAATCCTGATTTGATTGAATGTTCAGGTGACGACTATACCGCTACGCATCAGGCCATGGTCGTTTACAAAGATCAGATATCGCAAAAAACATTCTCAATCTCCACGCAGGGTTATACGCCTGATACAGATGATTTTATCGCTGGAGTTTTTTTCCATCGTACGGACAATGCAACTGTAGTAGGTAATACTTTTACTCTAGATCTTGCAGAAGGTGCCGAGCCAATAAAGCACTCATTTATGGCCATAAGTGCTGAAGGTTCGAACGGAATGTCTGTAAAGGATAACGTTTTGACTGTTGATGGGCACAACTCGAAAGGGTTTGCGGAATCGAATAGTCATCTTCATTTTGTTCACGTCAATCAGACCGAAGCGACATGGAGGTTCGAAGAGTCTGAAGACGGGAGCGAAAGCGGGCAGGTACGAGTTCCTGCGTACGGCTCTAACCAGGCAGAAATTTGCAATAACCAGATGTTCGTCAGGAACCTGATTCATGACGGTGATGTTGCAGTTGTTTCATCTACGAAGGTTGGCGGTATAGTTGATAAAAACTATCTTGAGATCGAAGGAAGCACAATTAAAAGGGTTTCGGGTGTTTCTGGTTCTTCTCAAGCAGAGGACAGCGGTACTCTGGAAGGTCTGAACGTAGTAAATAATAAAATTGTTGCCAAGAACAGTACTTTCTCGGAGATTTACGGTGCTAATATAAGCGGAAGTAAAGTTTTCGGCAAGATTTCAGGAAATGAATTGGAACTGGTTGATGTTGACATCACAAAATCCAAATATGACGGCGTTCAAGTGTTTGCTCAATATACTGGTTACGCTACAAATAAACAGATCAAATTTGAATCAGTTGATAATGGAATATTGACGATCAAGGGTAAATTCACTGTTGATAATGGATCATCAGGTGAAATCGGCGGAACGATGAGCAATCATGCATCTGTGATGAATAGTCAATTGAAATTCATAGATGCAAACGTTACAGTTGGTGGATACGCCGCAAAGATCTTTGGTGGGTTAACTACAGTACAAGACGCAGAAGCAAACGGCAATAGTATTCTCATATCAGATTCACATCTTGATGTAAGAGCGGATCTTTTCGGAGGCCGTTCTGAAAAAGGCAGTGCTGAAAACAATTTCATTCGCATTGAAAAAGGCAGTAATGTTGAGGCGACTTCCATCGTTGGTGCGTACGCTGTTGGCGAGGTGAAAAACGCGTCTGTGATTATTGACTCGAGTACTGTGAAGGGAAAAGTAGCCGTGTTCGGGGGTAGTAGTAGGACTACTTCAGGGAGCGGCAGTATTACTGTTCTTGGTGACTCCGATCTGTCTGAAGCCAGATTGCTTCCTCACAACATTTCTCTCAGCTCTTTCAAAGGACTTTCCGAGACAACATTGACATTGGACGGTTACAGCGGTTCGATTCTTAGTCTTGGAACAGAATCACGGGGCAGTGTGCTTGCTTTTGATAGCGTGAACTTGCACCAGCAAACGTGGGAACGCAACGACGCTATTCTTACGGTCAAAGAAGACGCAATACTCAAAAAAGATTCTTTTGCTGAAGGATCCCTTAGCTTCGTTGATGCCGAGGCTGTAGTCAAAGGGGGTACCATCACATTGGTAGAGGCGGAAAACGGCATCACCTATGCAGATCCGGATGTTGCCGACGAAATGAAGCTTTCCAGTACGGCGGGAACAGCCTTTGATTTCGATGGAACCATACGCTTTGGTGAGAACGAAGTTACCTACACGGTCGATAAGACTGAAAGTTCTTCGCAAACAGTCCTCGTCGGCGACAGCCGCCTTGCAGCAGCCGCTTTTGTGAATCAGAGTACGGACCTTCTCGATCGAGTATTCCAGGGTTTCATCAACACGCGTGAAAGATATGGATTGCAGACGTTTGCGACTGCCGAAGGCACGAAGAGCGACTACGATCTTTCAAGCTCCATCAAAATAAATGGTTGGAATTTCTTGGCTGGTGTGCGTGCGCTCAGTCAGACAGATTTCGGTAATTTGACCAGTGCCGTCTTTGTCGAATACGGTGAAGGCAATTACCGGACGAACAATAGCCGGCTCGGCATTAGTTTCCGAACTGACGGAGATTTGCAGTATATAGGTGCGGGGGTGGCGATGCGCCTTATGACGCCATCGTTGCTGTATGTCGAGGGTTCGATTCGAGCAGGCGAACTCAAAAGTGATCTTCGCCGCGGGCTGATGAACGGCGACGGTACGTTCTACGATGTGGACACGACATCCTTCTATGGTGGTTTCCATGTCGGAGCGGGCTTTATTGCGCAACCCATGTCCGGTCTTGAACTCGACAGCTACGCGAAGTATTTCTATACCTATACGGATTCAGACAGTTTCCGGATTACAGATCTCGATGAAACGTACGAATTCGACAGTATTTCGAGCAATCGTTTCCGCATCGGGACTCGTGTGAATTGGAATTACTCGAATGTCAGTTTTATGTTCGGCCTTGCAGGTGAATACGAATTTGACGCTGAGAGCGATATGATCGCGGCAAATGCGCCTGCCCGGACGTCTGACCTGGGTGGCTTCAGCGCTTTCGTCGAAACCGGCCTCAGTGTCCGCCCCAGCGGCTCTTCCCCGTGGCAGTTTGATATGCAGTTCCGCGGATGGCAGGGTGAACGTGACGCTATTTCCGGAATGGCAACCGTTAACTACTTCTTCTAAGAAGACTGGCTCGATGCAACCGGTGAAATCCAATGCATCGAGCCTTACTTCCTAAGATTGTTCAAGGGAAAGACTACAAAATCCACCGCTTCGGATTTCCCATCCCTGCAGCCTTCAAGTTCGACTCGACAGCCAAACGCTCGACAAAATCTTCGGTCCCCGAAAGTTTCCTGAACGCCGCTTGACGGCCCACGGCCGCAAAGTCACCGGGCGTCAGGTTCCCAAAGTCGGCCACACGGTCAAGCGCTTCGACGCCATCAGTCAAACCAAGCTTGCCCGCATAAGCCTTGGCCATCGCCACGGCCTGTTCGGGGCGCAGGTAGTCAAACTTCGTCTTCAGATCAAAGCGACGCAGACACGCAGGATCCAGGTCGTCCTTCAGATTCGTGGTTGCGATGAAGTAACCGCTGTAGCGTTCCATCTGAGCCAGCATTTCGTTGACGGCCGTCACTTCCCAGCTGTACCGAGTCGCCTGGCGATCACGAAGGAACGAATCCACCTCATCGAGCAACAGCAGAGCACCGTCGCGCTGCGCCGTCTCAAAGGCATCCGCAATGAGCTTTTCCGTCACGCCCACGTAGCAGCTCGTAAGTTCTGCGCCGGTTTTGCGCATCAGCGGAATGCCAAGTTCCCGAGCAACGTACGCCGCATAAGCCGACTTTCCCGTACCCGGAGGCCCGTAGATGCAAAGACGCCCACAGCGAGCGGCACGCAGGCCTTCGAGCAGATTTTCGAGATCCAGCTCAGAATTGACAAACTGAGGCTCGTAGAGCTCCGGCAACAGCGTGTTGTTGTCAACCACGCGCCCCATGTGCTGCGCCTTGAGCATCTGGTCTGCCATCTCGATGATCTCGTCCTCAGAAGGAGACTCGGATGTTTTGCCGGTTTCGCGCACGATGTCCGAAATGGATCGAATCACGGCGCTCGACAAGTTTTCTGTCAAGGCAAGCCTCTCCGTCGTGCCCTTCGAGAGTCGGTGATCAAACGCCTTGTCGATCATCTCTCGTCGGTAGGCGAGTCCCGGCGATTTCACTTCAACCACCATATTGAAGCGACGCAGCATGGCAGGATCGATGTTGCGAATCGAATTGGCGGTCCAAAGCGTGACGACCGGATTTTCTTCCAGAAGGCGGTTGATTTCTCCCTTGTTGGTGCGTCCGCTGAAAAAGAACGATCCCAGGTCGTTGAAGACGTCTTCGGCTTCGTCGATCACCAGAAGATTGGTATTGGTTTGCGAAAGGACGTTGCCCGCAGCCTTCCAGAACTTCAGTCGCGAGGTTCGCTCCTCCTTCTTTGGCGTTTCCTTTTCGGCGAACTGCACCTCGTAACCGGTGAGTCCCAGTTCCTTGGCAATGACACGCGTAAGTTCCGTTTTGCCGCTTCCGGGAGGTCCGTAAAAGAGGATGTTGACGCCTTTGCGCTCGCCGGCTACGGCAGACTTGAGGTAGGGGAGCAGTATGCGGCCTACGATCGGCAGATGCGGAAAGTGTTCGACGCTCAAGGTCGGTTCGGGTGCCGGCAAAAACGACTCCTGAAGCAATTTGGACAAGGACAGTTTCACGCTCAAGGTTGAAGGAGACAGTACGGCACCCGGAACAATCTGCTCGTAAAATTCGTCGCCCGATTCGCCGTAATCCAGAAGACCGATGGAAACAAGCTTTCCTTCGGCGGCAAGGGCCTTTTTGACGTCCTCGCGATCAGCGTTCAGAGCCAGAGAGAGCGTATCGATGACAAGTGTCATGCCTTGCTCTCCGTAGTCGAACAGATCGCACAGCAGTCGGTTGACGAGCTTCACGTCACGGGCACAGTAGACGAAGGCGAGAATGCGGGTTTCCAGATCCGAGAGCTTGAAGTTCTCCTGAAGCAGACGAAGGTTGGCGGCAAAGGCTTCAGGCAAAGCGGAGAGTTCGTCGGAGCAGGCCGATTCCAAATATCGCAGTTCACGGCTTAAGGCACGCGGCATGCCGTTTTCCAACAACTTGGCGGTAAACGGATGGCCGAGAAAAGGGCGGCAGTATGCGCCGATGGTCTCCGGATGACGGGGCTGCACCGTCAGGAAAGGCATCAATCCGTCGATAAAGTTGTATTGAGGCCAGACTTCTTCGATCAAATATCGGATGCGTTTTTCGGGAGCAATGACAGCATCCTCATCGAGTTCCATCTCGACGTCTGTAACCGCTTTGATGTCTTTGACGGCGCCGGTTCCCAAGAACTTCTCATTGTTGAGGATCAATGCTCCCAGATGCAGGTGACGACGAAGTTTGAGTCCCCAGAAGAACTTCGGCAAGGCGTCGTGGGAGTACATGTCGTTGCGGGCTACTTTTGCCCACAAGTCGCCATTGCACAGCAATCGCAGCATCCAAAGGTTGATAACGGAGTGCCCAATGTTGGAATTGTTCAGGTTCAAAGACGTGGCGCGATCAGACATACAGCACTTTCTCATTATTTATTTCGTGAAATTCGACAAGTGCAGAATAGGTCTCGATGCGTCAACGATTGACGCATGGAGCGTTCGTTGATCAACTGATGCGCAATTGTTTCCCCCTTTCGCTTTTTTCGTTGCAATGCGACGCAGTCTGTCGCATCCACTCTTACGATTTCCGTCAACAAAATGTTTGAACACCGTCAGCTCATGCAAGCGAACGGATATGAGAAGAGAGGAGCCGGCCTAGCCGGAAAAGACAAATGGATTCGTGCACCGACATTGACGACGCAGTAAATGCATTCAATTGCAACAGCGATCCCGTGAAGCATCTCATCGAAGGGTTAAACCTCAAAGCTGAAGACTTCCGTGAGCGCCAATTCGACTTGCACGGCATCACGGTTACGCTCGATCGCGTTGAAGCGGAATATCCGGTTATCACTGCAGAAGGGAAACCGCATACCGATTTCTATCTCGTTCTCTATTGCAGGAAAGGAGACCAAGAGCACGACGTGCTGGTTCGTTTCCCGTATGACAAGCAAAAGCAGGCGCTTGAGCTCTACGAAGCTCTTGACTATTGCGACTTAAACCGAGCCGCCTGCCTGTGGGATAGTGACGAGGACGAAGACCGCGACGATTATTGGGGATGCGTCAAAACCTTCAAAGCGGACAAGTGCGGCAATCCGTTTTCGTTGCTCAACGCCGTCAGTCATTGCTCCGAAGGCATTCAGGATTTGCTCAAGTGCCGAGAAACGTCTGATCCCGAACTGGTTGAACAGTCGATTCGCGACTTTGCGTCGTGTACTGACTTCATGGTCAACAAGGCACTTTCGATCATGCAGGACTACTGCCGAAAACAATGCTCGCCCTCAGGCTTCGACGTCTTCTCCACGCCCGTTCGTACCGGGGGCTTCAGAAAGGACATATGGCGAAGCTACGTCTTTTGCGATGAAGAAAACGGCACCTATCGCGGTGCGTTTCATATCACGTTGAGAGGCGGACAGCGCGGATGGCTGATTGCCAACAATGAGCAGAAATTGCTCGCTATGGCAGATCGTTATCCGAAATTGGCGGATCTGGTTGCCGACTGGCTTGAAACTGCTCGCGAACAACGAATATTCAAGCCCACGAGTAACTATCCGCTCGAGGAGTTCTACGCCGGGCGAATGCGGGATCTCTTAGTTTGTCTTGCCCGCGTTGCCGAAACGCCGGTCGTGCCGTCTGACAGACAGGAGGCGGCCGACTTTATGACTTGGGGACTGGAGGAAGCCGAACGCCTGGGCAAACGATCCTTGGCGATTTTCAAGGGCTATCAGCAGTCCAACTCTTCCGCCACAACGTCCTGACGGTTACCACATAAACAAACGTTAGCTGCCAAACGATCGGCAGCAAGGAGACAAGAAATGGGATTTTTCCCGCGTGAATTCATGTTGCGCAAAGTCAGGCATCACAATTTCTACGAACTTGCCGACAAGCTCGAGTCGGTGTCTTTGCTTGCACTGTTCGGCGGCCGCAGAAAAGAGGGGGAACTGTCTCTGGATACACTCGAGGACGTCTTTATCTGTCCGCTCAAAACGGAAAAGGCCGGCAGTCTGATGTCGCGAGTGCAAAACAAGAACGCGGCCTCAATCGTTGTCAAAAATGCATCCGCATTCTTTGATCGCCTGGCTCGACATCCCGACGTCTGGATGCGCGAGATTGCCGCTGCCGGTCACGGGCTTTCCGAAGAAGCCGTGCGACTGCTTGCCAAAGACCACGGGTTCGACGTCTGCAACGTTCTTGCAAAGAATCCCGAGAACCTTTTCAAGCTCCATGTTGAAGAGCTCATCGCCTTCGTCAAGCGCGATGAGGCGATCAAGTCTCAGGTGTTCCAAAACCTTGTGCACTTCAGCGGTTTCTCGGAGGACATGATTGAGGCCGGAGTCATCGACAAGCTCAAGACTTTTGTCGAAGCATTTACCAACGATCCCGATGGAGATCTGAGGGAGACGCTCGAGGAGCTGCGGATAAGAATCGAAGAAAACGACTTCGTTGCACCGAAGACGGCCCGTCTGCGTCGCCGAGAGAATCTTTCCTGCACGAACCCGTACGGACGCATCGGCGAGTACGTATTCGCCATCGGTTTTGTCAAAGTCGACAGCGGAACCAATGCACCTGAAATTGATCCCAACGAGCCGATTTTCTGGCTGCCGGTATCGGTTCACTCGTCTCTGGCGTATTGGGACGAGCAGGGTGTTCAGGAGGAATTGCTCACGCGGCTTGCGCAAAGCACGTCGTTTGATGTTCGCCGCGAACTCTCAGAACGCCGAGATTTGCCCAAAGCCGTCGTGGACAAGCTCAAGACAGATAAGTCGTTCATCATCCGCAGCAATCTGTTGAGCCGGAATTCAGCCCAACATCTGACGGACGACGAAATCCGAGAAATGCTGCGCGGCGAGCTCGGCGTCATGCGCGACTGGGACGATTGTTTTCCGTTTGACAAACGCGTGGAGTCGATCGCGCTTGAGCTCTTCACAAACGAAGGGCCGGACGGATTAATTGCGCAGGAATCGGACAAGCAAGGCGTGTAGCAGGCAGAACACAGAGGGTGAAAGTTCGGGGAGATAATAATGGGCAGCACCGTCTCTGCAGTGAAACGAGTTCAATTTCGACTTAGAGCGGAGGACAAGGGCCTGCTGCAATTGGCTGCATCCTACGAAGGCGAGTCTTTGTCTGCCTTCATTAGGAAAGCGGCACTTGAGGCCGCTTGCTCTGTTTTATTCGTGAGCGCATTCCGCAACAAGATCGATCAGCTCACGATCGTTAATCATTTCACCGGCTTTTTCCACTTCATATTGAACGTCGTAGGCCAAGGCGGTACCTTTGACGATTCCGACAGCCTGGTCAACCATAAAGTCGTTGATTTCGGCCGTTTCGCCGCGCACTTCCATTTGAATCTGAGCGTGTACGGGAATCACGTTGCGGCATTCGCCCGCGCTCATCAGGCCGACGTTGATGCAGCCCAAACCGTTGCCGTGGCCCCGGATTTTTTGAAAACGCAAAGCGCCGTGCGCGTACCGGAGGACCTTCAATAACGACCGATTATTGCGGAGCGAAGCGGACGAACGCTGATGCTCGGCAAAGATGAGAGCGCGGACATCTGGGTGGAGCCGACGATGAGGGAGAATAACGCCGGAGCGCTTGCTGCTGCCCTGGCCGGTGCCGGTTACGCGGTCGGCGTACCGTTGTGGCAGATCAGCTCGCATCTCAAAACCGGCAAATTGGAACTTGTTCTGGAGATCTGGCGGATCGCGGCGCGTCCGGTTTGGCTTTTAAAACATCCTCACACAGAGCACAACACGCATATTCGCCGCTTGGAACAATATTTGACTGAATGCTGGGCGCAGACTGAAGGGCTTGACGCAGCGCGCCGAACGTTTGCTCGCATGTCTCTTACCGACGCGCATTAAGTTAGGGGACGGACGTCAACGTTTTAGCGGATTCGCTATTCCGAAAAGGAATAACTGCACTTTGGGACAGTTGTCGGAATTACTCCGGCAGGCCAAGATGAGACCATGGAGCCGAGTACTCACAAAAACAAGAAGGTCTCGGCAGCTTCTCTGCCCCAAAACAGGAGAATCGCATGAGCAAATCCGAACAACAGAGCCGTTGCGCTCTTCCCTCCACACGTCGTCAGTTTCTTAAGATGACGTCCGCTGCGGCGGCCGTCTCATCCTTGTCCTGTTGGACACAGGCTCTTGCCAAGACCGATTTGGATGTTCTCGGAGCCAAGCCTGCTGAAACGCTCGACAAAAGCGTCAAAGTCGTCAACACCTATCACGAAATCCATTGCCACGGGCAGTGCATGTTAAAGGCCCATGTCAAAAACGGAAGACTGCTTGCGTTGACCTCGGCCGGCGACGTTCCGCGTTGCGAAGCGGCCAAGACGGACGAATCGATAGGTAAGATGCAGCGTCGCGCCTGCATGAAGGGTTATGCCGAACGTAAACGCCTGTACGCTCCCGACCGTCTGAAGTATCCGCTTCTTCAAACGATCGAACGCGGCAATCTTGCGGGCTTCAAGCGCATTTCCTGGGATGAAGCTATTGACCGTGCATGCGAGCATATCGAAAAGGCGAGAGCTCGCCAGAAGGAATTGGGCTACATCCCCATCTGGGAGGTTGGCAGCACGCCGCTTGCTTTCCTCGGCCCGTACGTTTCGTGCTGGGGCCATCACTCGGCCGGCAACGAAATGGATGCGCTCTTTAACGCACTCGGCAAGGGCGTCAACGGGCATCCGTCAATTGACATGCTCAATTCCAAGTTCATCATCGTTTGGGGGGCCGACCCGCAAACAACGTCGCCGCATCTGCCTTTCATCATGACCAAGGCCAGAGAAAAGGGCATTCCGATCGTGGTGGTTGATCCGCGCTACACGGGCACGGTAGGCGCCATGGCAACGGGAGCCCCGGGCATTACGCCGTGGATTGCACCGCGTCCCGGGACTGACAGTGCCATTCTGGCAGCCATGGCCAATACGATCTATCGGCGCGGTCTGCACGATGAAGCGTATATCCGCAAGTATTGCTTCGGCTTTTTCCCGGGTGACACGGTTGTCAGTCATTCTCCTGCGAAAGATCCGATCACGGGCAAGCCATGGAAGGGAACCACTTTTACGACGCCTAAAGGTCAGTCGTTTGTGGAGTACCTCGATGAACTCAATCGCGAACACGGCGGGGAAGAGGGCGTGTTGCGCTGGGCCTCTCTCCTGTCGGGTGTACAGGCCGAAACCATTGAGGCTCTGGCTGTGACTTATGCCAAGACCAAGCCCGCTTGTCTGCATTCGACATGGACTTGCGGCGGTGCGCAACGTACCGGCAACGGCATGTACCATGTTTGGCTGTTGCTGTGTCTGGCGGCTATGACCGGCAACGCAACGGTTCGAGGCGGCGGCATCGGCGCTCTGGCTCCCGTTGACGGTATGGCGGTCAAGCTCGGCAAGGCGCCCGCCATGTGCAAGGGGAAAAAGCACAGCGCATTGCTGTTTTCTCAGTACATGCAAAGCAAAGTGTTGCTGACAGGCCGCGATTCGCGTACGCCCGAACAAATTCGAGCCGACGTGCTCGGCATCAACGATATCGATCTGGGGCCCGACGCCAAGATTGAAATTGATATGGTTTGGCGCGGCGGCGGTTCAGCCGACCCGTTTAATCAGCGCTCTTCCATCAATCCCAAGATTCTTGCCTGGAAAAAACTCGACTATGTCGTAAGCTACGAACGCTTCATGAGTACGACGGCGCGTTATTCCGATCTGGTCCTTCCGGTGGTGACGCACCTCGAAGAGAGCTTCTTTACGGGCAGTCGTGTCAAGACCGACATGAACGTGGTCAACGCCGTTGTCAATCCCATGTACGAAGCCAAGAGCGACGTTGCCATCAACGAGATGATCGCTGAGCGACTCGGCCTGGATTGGGGACGCCACGGCATGACGGACCATGATGTGATGCGCATTCAGTGGCAGGGTACGAAGTTGCCTGAAGCCTACAAGTCGGTCGATCCCGACATGAAGCTTCCTACGTTTGAGGAGATGCTTGAAAAGGCCAACCTGCAGCTGCCCGTTCCGCCCGAAAAGAGCGTGATCGCAGCGGCCAAATTCGCTCCGGGAGAATTCCCGACGGATACCGGCCGAATCAATTTCTATTCCCCCTGGCTTGCGCAGCGCGGTCGCGTTCAGGCCGGTGTGGCTCGTGCCCAGTACGTGCGCCCGGCCGACGGCTACGAAGACATCCTCGAGAAAACGCCTCATGCTTCGGGTCGTCGCTATACGCTGCAGTACACGACGCCGCATATGCCCAATCGTTCGCATTCGTCCTTTGACAACACGACGATGATCCAGGACGTTTTCCCGCACGCCGTGACCATGCATCCTGACGACGCCGCAGCACGCGGTATCAAGGACGGTGCCGACGTTTATGTCTACACCGAAGCAGGTTGCATCAAACTTCCGGCCAAAGTCACCGTACGTCAATTGCCCGGAGTCGTATCGATCGGTGAAGGCGCCTGGTATCAGCCGAGTCAAACCGAATTCTTTGACGCCTACTTTGACGCAGCCGGTACGGGCAAGGCCGTTTGCCATCGTGTGCCCGTTGACGTGGGCGGGGCCGTCAACACGCTGACGATCGACCGAGACATCGGTGCGAGCGACCCCTACCTGCATCTGCAGACATCGAAGTCGGGCGGCTTTGCCGCCGGCGGGTGTGTGTGTGAAGTGAGTGCAACATTGCCCGCCTAACGGCTCAAGCAGATCATCAACGAATACGTCGAGGAATACGAAAATGACACAGTGGGGTTTTTACTTTAACCAGAAGCGATGCTTGGGCTGCGCTACATGTACGGTTGCCTGCAAAGAGTGGAACGAGGGACGTCGCGGCGACGCCAAGCTAAACGGTCTGACGGACAATTCTTTAAAGAGTTTGGAAACGCCGAGGGACTGGAAAGCCGGAACATCCGATAAAGCATCGAACTATGCTTTTTTGCGGCGTTTCGACATGAAGGAAAATTGGCGTCGCGTGACATTCTTTGAGTTTGGAAAACGAGCTCCGGATGTCGAGGTAGTGCCGCTTTCCATGTCATGCAACCATTGCAATGATCCGGCCTGCGTAAAGGTTTGTCCCGTCAAGGCGATTTCCAAGGAAAAGGAATTCGGTGCGGTCATTGTCGACAGCGCCAAGTGCATCGGTTGCGGAGCTTGTGCGAAGGCCTGCCCCTGGGGTGCGCCGCAATACTTCGAGGCGTTGGAAAAAACACAGATGGGTGCGCCCGAGCATCCTCACATGACCAAGTGCGACATGTGCGTCGATCGCCTGCGTGTCGGACTTAAGCCCGCCTGCGTGGCATCCTGTCCCGGTCGCGCACTGGAGTGCGGGCCGATTGAGGAACTCAAAAAGCTGCATCCCAATGCAACGTTCGATGCCGTGGGCGTGCCGCGCAAACTTGTCGAACAGACAAAGCCCAATGTGCTGTATGAGGCTCGGAAGACTTTTGTGAAGTAAGGAGTGAATCACAAGTGACCGAACATCTTTCCGATCGTGTGACGGCTCTTGCGGCGCTTACTTTTTCTGACTGGCTGCTCAAAGGTGCGGATGACTCGATTTGCTCGAGTCTTACCGCAATGATGCAGACGTTGTCTGAAGGGCCTCAAACCGTGGCCAAGGCAGCTTGTCAGGCAGCACATGTATTGCGGGAAAGCTCGATTGAGGAGCAGTCCCGCTGCTGGACACGTGCGTTTTGCGTCGGCGAAGGTTCCGTGACGCCGCATCAAAGCGTGGCGGTGACGGGACTGGTGATGCAGGAGCCGCGCGATGAGGTCTTGCAGGTGATGAGCGATTTCGGCCTTGCTCCCGAAGCGGCATTGCATGAGCCGGCCGATCATCTCGGTGTGCTGTTGGCTTTCTGGGCGCGTCTTCTTGCCGCGCCCGGTCACGCTGACGCCGCGGTTTCCTTTGCTGAGAAGCATCTCTCCTGGGTTTCTTGGGTAAGAGCCGAGCTCGCAGCAAAGCAACCTGACAACGATGTTGCGATGGCGTTGGTAACTCTGCTCGAAACCGTGATAGACGACTTTCTTCGCAAGCACGTTCGAGTAACGGCTTAAAGCACCGGAATCTCCAACTGACGACCTGCCGTTATGATGTCTGTGACGGCAGGTTGTTTTTCGGTGGTTGCGATTATGCCCAGATGGATTTGTAATGTTGTGCTGATGACGATGCTGGCGGTGCAAAATCCGTCGGCTGCATCGTCCGGTGTGTCGAGTCTCGACCGTCGGTTGGCCACAGAAGGCCCGGTGAGACTGGGTATTCTGAGCACAATCGGTGAATTGTCTAGCACAGAAGTTTTCTCCGAGACGGTTCAGGCTTTGAAAAGAGCCTGGGGGCGGAATATTGAACTTTCGTATTACGATCTTGACACGCTGCCGGAGGCCGTTCGTCGCAAACAGCTTGATTTTTTCATCTCCAATGCGGGCACTTTCTCGCATATGCAGACTCAGGGGCTCGCCCGTCATCTGGCTACGCGGAAAATTCGCGAAGCCGATGATCCCAATTTCAGTATGGGCGGCATCTTTTTTGTCCGCAGTGAAAATACGACGATTCGCACGTTCGAAGATATGAAGGGTAAAACGGCGGTGGCCGTTGCGCCCAATGCATTCGGCGGATACCGTGTTCATCTCGGAGAACTGAATGCTCAGGGATATGAACCTGAAACATTCTTTGGCTCGACTACTTTTACCGGATATCCCATGCAGAACGTCTTTGACGTGATGAAGCAGGGAAGAGCCGATATTGGTATGGTGCGCGCCTGTCTGCTCGAGGAAATGGTGCACAAAGGACTTGTTGGCCCGGACGACTTTCGTGTTATCGGGGCAAAGACGGAACCTCGTTTGCGTTGTCTGACTTCTACCGCGCTGTACCCTGATTGGGTGTTTGCTGCAACGACCGAAGCTTTGCCGGAATTGAGCCGAAAGGCTTCGGCAGCTTTGTTTTCAATGTCGGAAGACTCAGCGATGTATTGGAGCATCGCAAGCGACTTCACAAGGATTGACCGTCTTTTCAAGGATCTGAAAATCGGTCACTACAGCTACTTGCGCGAGTGGACGTTCAAGCGCTTTTGGCAGGAATACCGATGGGTGGTCCTCGTGGCGCTCGGACTGCTTTTTTTAGGCATATGGCATGCGGTTTTTGTGACTTTGGAAGTGCGGCGAAAGACTGCAAGTCTGCGAGCGGCCATGCAGCAACGGGAAGCCGCGCAAAACGAAGTGTTGCAGACTCAATCGCGACTTCAGGCTCTTGAAAAGGCCAGTTTGGTCGGCATGCTTTCCAACATGGTGGCGCATGAACTCAAACAGCCGCTTGGAGCGATCGCCAATTTCGCAGACGGAATTCGGACGATTACCAAGGGCGAGACCGAACACGGCAAACCGAGCTCTGCCGGAGAGGTCGGACAAAAGTCCGATACGATGGAGTTGATCGGCATTGCCGCTAATGAGATCATCGGACAGACACAGCGGGCGAGCGCTATCATCGAACGAGTTCGCGGGTACGCCAAGAGCGGGGCAGGCAAACAAATTGAAAAACGGCCATTGCTCAAAGTTGTCAGTGACGCCGTCAGAGATTTTCGTCTGTTGGCCAAGTCGCCCCCGACAATCAACGTGAATGTTCCGCCCAATGCCTATGTACAGGTCGATGCGGTGGAGCTTTCTCTTGTCATTTTGAATCTCTTCAAGAACGCTTCTGAAGCGACCCGCCACACGACAGATCCGAAAGTTGACGTCAAACTCGAAAGTAACGGCTCGATGTGGGAGCTGGCCGTCTCCGACAATGGGCCCACGGTTGACGTTTCTATGTTTCAGGATCTGTTTTCACCGAAAACGAGCAGCAAGTCCACCGGTTTGGGCGTCGGCCTTGCCATATCGGCCCGCATTATGGAAGGTTGCGGAGGCAGACTGAGAATCGAGCGCAATCAGCCTTTTGGTTTGAAGGCCGTGATGGTTTTGCCGAAAGCATAAAAAAATGACGGATAGACACACCAAAATTGACGATTTGCCGGAAGCCCGGGTGAAGGCGGCTTGTCTGGTTCGCATTGTTGATGATGACGAGACGATGCTTAACTCTTACCGTTTCATGCTGGGTGCGGTCGGGTGGCAAGTTAAGTGTTATCAACAGGCTCGAGCCTTTCTTGACGATCAGAACGATGCGGCAGGTTGCCTTGTTCTGGACGTTCGCATGCCGCAGATGAGCGGATTGGAGCTTCAAGCAGAAATGAGAAGACTTGGCGTGACCTTGCCGGTCATCTTTGTGACAGGACACGGTGACGTGGATATGGCTGTGCAGACGATGAAGGACGGTGCAGTTGACTTCATGCTCAAGCCGGTGGTTCCGGATCGATTGAAAGAAGCCGTTTTGCATTGGTGTCGAGAGGATTGCAAGCGGAGGCTGTCTGAACTTCAGAACAATGCTCTGGAAAGCGACGCTCGTTCGCTGACCCAAAGAGAGCGTGAGGTGGCGCAGCTCGTCGTGCAAGGCCTATCCAACAAAGCGATTGCTGCCAAATTGTCTATCGCGGAACGTACCGTAAAGTTTCATCGCGCGTCAGCTTGTGAGAAGCTCGGCGTCGGCAGTACGGCGCAGTTGATTGCGCGAATGATGTTGCTTAAAGAAAAAGGACTGGTGTAGGCGGCTTTTCTCTTATGTCCTCAGGAGTCAATAGCAGGGAACGCGCCTTCTTGACTCAAGTCAAACTCCATTTTCTTATCCGACGACAAAGCATCCAACGGTAGTGCGATTAAGGCCGCCCAATGGCAATCCATCGTGCGTGAAAACGTCCGTGGAATAAGGCGCTGCGGCGTGTAGCCTCACCTCTTGGTTTGGTTGGCTGTCAAGTTGCCGAAACCTGCCTGACTTGTTTTTTCCGAGCTGCAAAAGCCCTTGCCAGTACTTGTGTGTATTGGCAAAAACTTTCACTAACCGAGCTGAACTTACTGTCTGTTCGTGGCGCCCGACGTCGTCAATCATCTCAGAGTTCGTTACGTTATCAACAGAAGAAAGCGTTGAACGTTCTTATTCGACCTGTTTATCGTCATGACCGCATTGGCAAATGCGGCATTTCTGGCGTGGCCATGATGGGGGGCCGGACCTCTGCTCCTTTATTTGTCTGACGACGCAAAAATACGTCGAAAACGGGCACAGGTTTAGCAGAGGCCGGCGTAACCGGTTTTTACATCACTGAGATTGGATCAATCACGGCGAGCATTTCCTCTTTCTCCTATGCTGCCGTAACGGGCATCCTTCTCCAGTCCTGTCCCTTGCTTGCCACCGCCCAGCACTGGCGTGCCATGCGGTTGGCGATGGCAACCATTGCCACCTTCTTGGGTTTCTTTGCCAAAATGTTCTTCACCCAGTCTGTCCGGCATCTCGACCTGGCCACCGCATGGGCTCCCTGTACCAACAAAGCTCGCAGAGCTTTATCGCATCGGCCGGGAATCTTTGTGGTGACAGTCTTGCCGCCACTGCCCGTATGCATTGGTACCAAGCCAAGATAAGCTGCAAACTGCCGGCCCGAAGAAAATTGCGTTGGATCGGCAAGGAGCACACACATATATGCCATGATTGTGTCGCCAACGCCCGGAACTGTCAGAAAGTGCTTTGCATTTCTGGTTTGATTGGCAAGCCTGCTGATTTCGCGCTGAAGCGTCTTAATCCGGTTGTAGTTGCGCAGACGCATGTATTCGAGAATGCGGGAACACTGGTCGAAGTTGAAATAGCGGTAGCCGTTCTCCCGATGGTGTACGTCGAGTAGGCCGCACTCTTCGTAGTGCTTCAAAAAGTTGGTGTAACACCCATGTATTCGGCAAACTCGCCGATGCGGTAGTTTGTACGAGGCGATTTCGGTTGCTTCATTGATTTCGAACGTTTTTTCCGGTTTTGCACTCAGCAATGATCGCACGGTTTTTTGCGCAGGTGTGAGATAAGGCCTACTCGAGTAATGTCGGAGCAGGGCCAAAAATTTCGCCGCCGTAAACGCGAAAGACATTTCTTTTTCAGGTTGCAGCAGCGAAACTAAAAGAGCACGGCCTGAATCGCCGGGTAATCTTTTGCGATACCCGGCGGGGCATCGGCATGTCAACCCAGTTTCTTGAGCGCCATTGCGACGAGCACTTTGACGCCTTTGGAAAGCTGCGCGGTGTCAAACGTCATGTTGCGGGCGTGCAGTCCCGGCGTGCAGCCGGCTCCGAGCCCGAAGTACGCCGCTTTCATATTAGGCTTGGCCTGCTTGAAGTAGTGGAAGTCTTCTCCGCCGCCACCGCAGTCGGGAGCCAATTTGTCCGCTCCGAGCTCTTCCTTGATGGTTTGCGCCACCTCGGCGACGAGATCTTCGTCGTAGATGGCTGCCGGAATAACGCCGCCCGGGAATTTGATCGTCGCTTTGGCTCCGATACTTGACGCTGCGCCTTCGATCGCCCGCCGCACTTTCTCGAGAAGTTCGTCCATCAGTTCGTTGGTCTGAGCCCGCACGTCCAGGACAAGTTCGCCGCGATCTGGAATGATGTTGGAGGCCGACGACACAGCCGAAATCGAGGTGACTTTGCACGACCAAGTCAGGGCAGGATTCATCTTGATCGCACAGATCGCATTGGTGATCAGCGCTGCGGCTTCCGCGCAGTTGACGCCCAGATGGGGACGAGCCGCATGAGCCGACTTGCCCTCGATCTCCACGCAGAGGAATGTGCTTGCCGAATGCCGCACCGCTGCGCAGCACGTGCCGGCCGGAATGTCCTGAACGGGCCGCACATGAAGGCCCAGCGCAATGTCCACGTCGTCTATGACGCCGTCCTTCATCACTGCGAGCGCTCCTTCGAGCGTTTCTTCGGCCGGCTGAAACAGGATCTTGAGCGTGCCTTTTTTGACTTTGTCCACGAGTTCGGCAGCCGCCGTCAGAACCATGGCGCTGTGGGAGTCATGACCGCACGCATGAACATACTCAATGCTGCCGTCTTCGTTCTTGAAGGGAAGCGCATCCATGTCGGCGCGCAGCATCACAACGGGCCCGGGTTCTTTGCCGCGGACAACACCCACGACACCGGTTTTTCCCACGCCTCGGGTGACCTCATAGCCCAATTTTTCGAGTGCATCTGCCAGGAACTCCCCGGTTTTGAATTCGTTCATGCCGGGTTCGGGCATACGGTGCAGTTCTTTCCAAATTTCGACGACGTCCAATTTGCTCATTTTCGATCCTTTTTTGATGGTGTTGCCTTGTGCAGGCACGCCTTCCATAGTCTTCGGGTGATAAGCCTAACGCCGCTTACTGTTTTGTCTGTAGGGCATAGCACCTAGCGAAATACGGGTTTGCTCAAAGGCTTGTCGATTTTGCCATACGCATTCAAGGCGCTGTTCTAGGATTCGTTAAGGTAACAAACCACCCCAAAGGAAAATCATGGATAACAAACCGTCTCCTCAGTTAAAAGAGGAAAAGAAAGTCGGCATCGGAGCGTATATCGCTTTGATCTTTGCCATCGTCATCTTTTCCGGCGTTTTCTATCAAATGCCTGAAGCGCGCAAGTGGTTGAGCGCTTTTGACTTTACGACCCTGATCGGCAAGTTCGGTGTGATCGGTGACTCCAAGAGCAACTACATCGGTTCGGGCGGCTTGTCGGCTCGTGCTGCTTTTTTGTTTGCTCTGTCGCTTATTCCCAGCGTGATGCTTGCCATGGGGCTCATTGAAGTGCTTGCGCACTATGGAGCTCTGCGTGCCGCTCAGGTACTCATGACTCCGCTTTTAAAGCCCTTGTTGGGACTGCCCGGCTTTACGGCGCTTGCCATGATCACCGATCTGCAGAGCACGGATGGCGGTGCGGCTCTTACCCGCGGTATGTACGACAGCGGTCAACTCAGCAAAAAAGGACTGGTGACCATGTCCGCATGGCAGTACGCAGGAGCCGGATGTGTCAACAACTACTACGCCATTGTCTCTGCGCTGTTTTTCCTTTTCGTGTGTCCGGTGTGGATTCCGATGCTCATCATCTTTGTTCTGAAGTTCGTGGGCGGCATGTTCACCCGCTTTGTTCTGAGCACCGTTTATAAGAAGGATTTCGAAAATGAGTAACGAAGCCGCCAAGACCACCTCGAACAATCCCTTCGACATCTTTATCGTCGGCCTCAAGAAGGGACTCAACATCGGGCTTTACAGCCTGCTTCCGAACGTGGTGATGGCCTTTGTGCTCACCTACATTCTGCAGTTGTGGGGCGTGATGGATTTTCTCGGACGCACATGCGGCGGAATCATGGGAATTTTCGATTTGCCCGGTCAGGCCATCACCGTGCTGCTCGCCACCTGGATGTCGTGCGGGGCAGGCGTCGGTGTTGCGGCGAGCCTGGCTTCGAGCGGCGTCCTCAACGGTCACGACGTCACGATTCTGGCACCCGCGTTGATTCTGATGGCCTCTCAAATTCAGTACATGGGTCGACTCCTCGGCGTGGCGGATGTTCCCAAGAAGTACTGGCCGCTGTTGATGCTCAACAGTCTGTTGATGGCCTTCATCGGTATGATCCTGATGCGGTTTTTCGTCTGAGTATTTGCTGCGGTGATAAGGCGGCTGGTCGAACGGCTGCCTGCCCAAGGCGCTCTTTTGAGATTCGCGGTTATGCGCGGTTTCGGAGAGCGTCTTCATTTTTTTATTAGGCCAATTTGTCGATTTTGTGACACGGTATCAGTCTGTCGGGACTATCATCGAAGCAAACGGCCCCCGTTTCTGAGGTCAGAGAGCCGCGAGAAGTTTTGTTGGGTAGGGGGATGTTATGAAAGCTTTCTTTCGCAACCATCCGAGGATTCGGTATTTCGCCATTGCCGGCGCCATCGTTGCCTGCTGCTATCTGTTCTGGTTGCTGGTCCTGTACGTGCCGTATTTCTGCGGTTGGGTGCCGATGCCTGTGGAGTGAGACAGTCATCGATTGCCTCCGTTAGAAGCGCGACCGTCACCATCGAGTCCATCATCGACTCCGAGGCCGTCTGCCTGCTTGCGTCAATCGTTGGCGCAGCCTTGTCTACACTCATCTGGAAGAGCACCAGCCTCGGACGATTGTGTTTTGAAACACGACTTCCGAGCGCTACTTGCGAGGTTAGGTTTGAGAAAAGGAGACCTCCATGGAAGACTTTTTTTTACTTCACGCGTCAAAGCCTGGGTGACGGATTATCCAAACCGGCGCGCTTTGTGTTGGCGTGCATCTTGTGGGCGAATTTATGCAAGGATGAACAGAACGTCATCGAGGTTGAGCAAGACGAGAACGATTGTTTCACGGTCTGTATTGACGACGAGTCGGTGGTTGCCGAATATGTGCAGCTTCTCTACGGCCGCAGACTCAACTTGGCTTTGATGCGAAAGGTGTTCAGCGCGATGTGGAGTCAGGACGGCGTGTACGACATCGAAATCCGGAAGAACTTTTTCGATCGTTTTGAAGTGAATTCCGGCGGATTTTTCTACCGTCGGCCGATCTCAACGTTTATGCTGACGGCAAGTTCCGCCAAACTCGAAGCGTTTGATTTCCCGATCCAGTGGGACCTGTATCAGATTTTCGACAAATGGCTTGGATGGCCGAGAGGTCTGGCAATGCGCTTCTTTTCGCAATTCCCGATGCCGGTGCCTCTGCGAATGCAGGATCTGGTCAAAAGGTTGGCTGATACACACATGGGCATTCCCAAGCCGAAGGATTTCGAAGACTTTCGCTCCAGATTTACTGCTCTACGCAAGTACATTCCCGAAGTGATCCGCAAGCCTGTCATCTGTCCTCTGTGTCAAAGCCTAGACACCATGATTGATATAACTCACGACAAGGTGGTTGACGACACGACCAAGCAGGCCGGAACTCCGCTTTGGCAGTGTTCGGAATGCGGACTTCAGGTCAAAAAGGCGGTAACGTGTGACGATGAAGAGCCGAATGATACTTTTTTCACTTACAACGGCTGGGTGAGCAAAAGTAGCGAGGTGCGTGACCGCATGGCCGAGCTTTTTAGAACCCGCGGCACCTGCAGCAGCATTCGCTACGCGTTTGAGTTCAACGGCAAGGCCGTCTATGCGTCGGTTAGAAAGATCACCGGTCCGGTTCAGACGCTGGATTTCGTGTTGGTCGACGGCCATGAGATGAACCTGGCGACGGAGGAGGAGATTGCTGAGATCGAATCGAGACTCGAGTGGAAAGAGTGGACGTTTTAGGAAGCTTGAGGAAGCCCCGGGCAAGACGGAGTTCCATCAAACCTCCGGCTCGATTTGTTCTCGGTCGAATTCGGGCTCGTAGCAGGAATCTTTGTTATACGGGCTGCCTGTCCTGCCTTCATTTCGCGAACGGATCCAAGGAGCTCATTGCAAAAATCGTTGACTTTCGGATCGTCCGACCAGTTAGCAGGTGTTGTTTCGGTAGGTTGTGTCATGGCGTGCGTTTAAGGACTGACTGATCAGTCGTGTGGTAGCTAGTCGCTTATTGCATTAACGCTGAACTGACTTTGCGCAGCTTAATTCTCCCTGTTCCACCAGTTCCCGCAGAATCCTGGAAACCAGCGAAGCCGGATAGCCGGCATAGTTGCCGCGGTAGGCGTCGTCAAGTTCGACACCGGCGGCGATGTCTACGGCCATGTCTCGAATGCTGCGAGTGCGCAGCAGATCGTTGATCCGATCCGAGAAGTGCGGCAGCGATGCCCGTAGTTCGTCGGCCTTCGTGACCGGAATGCCTTTTTGCTTGAGTTCTCGCTTAACACCGCTTGAGTAGAACGGCACCTGGTGTCGGTAGATGCCATCCTGAAGACGAACGTCGAGAATCTGCCTGGCCACAGCCTCAGCCGTTAGATCGTCGTAGTCCGGTACATCTTCACGGACAAGTCCTTTGATGACCTCCAAGACTTCGTCTAGCGAGCCATAGCAGTCAAGCAGATCGTCGCAGCACCAATCGTCTGAAACGGTGAAGACAGCGACTTTACTTGGATCGTGTGGCGGAGGATAGCCGCACGGAATGGAGGGAGTCATGAGTGAGTTCATCGGTCAAGTGCAAGGGTCTGTTCTGCCATCTGAGAGATAAAACGCTACATAGATCCGGATGCCGAGACATCAGGCCGAGCTCCGGCGCTCTCAAGGGTGTTCAAGCGACTGAACAAATGCAGGATAATATTGTTCAATCGATTGAACGGTTTAGGCCATGGTTTCTCTCGAAGTTCTTCGTCAAGTACTGATAGACAACCGCAGCCTGGTTGCCCCAAAAACGGTGTTTGCTCGGGACATAGCGATTGGCGAATTCCCTCGTTGTATTTAGGTTGGCGCCAGAGGCTCCGGCAAATCGCATTTGCTCTTTTCCAGGATTCAAGCTCTGCTCGCGTCCGGGCGCAGCTGGGACGATATCGTCTATATCGATTTCGAAGACGAACGCTGATTGGCTTCGGTGTTGCAGACTTCAGCAACCTTCTTGAAGTTCAGGCTGAGATCTCGGGAATAGACTCGCTGCCGGCCTTGTTTCTTGACGAGATTCAACTAATCGACGGTTGGGAGAAGTTTGCGCGCCGCATGGCCGATGCAAAAGCCGAGATCTACATAACCGGATCCGACGTACGGATGCGGGACCTCAAAATCGAGGAGACTCTAGGCGGTCGCTTTCTGACCGAGAATGTTTTCCCCCTGAGCTTTTCCGAATTTCTCAGAGTCAAAGGCGTAGAGAATAGTCGTAGTGAAAGGAAAAATTCGTATCCGTCGCGCATTTGCAGAATTCTTCGAGTACGGCGGATTGCCCAAAGGCGTCAATGCCGTCAACCGGCTCGAAGCCGTGAACGACGCCTTTCGCGAGATCTATCTCGCTGGCGTCATCGTGCGCCACACGGTCTCTAATACCTCGGCGCTGCGTATGCTTCTCAAGCAGGTGGCAGAAAGTATCGGACAGCCGCTGTCTTTTACCCGGCTCACCAAGATGGTGAAGGAGGCCGGGATGCCGATAGCGAAGAACACCTGCATCAGCTATCTGCAATATGCATGCGAATCGTCCCTGGTGCTGCCGATATCCAATATTGTCGGCAAGTTGCAGGAACGAGAAAGCAGCCAGAAGTATTACTTTGTGGACAATGGCTTCATTCGTTTGCTCAAGTCTGATCCAAAGGCCGATCAATTGGAGAATCTGGTTGCGCTTCACCTTCTTAGGCGGCATGGTTTTAATGACCGCGTTTTTTTCTACCGTCGTGAAGTTGAAGTGGATTTCTATTTGCCTGACGAGGAAACAGCTATTCAGGTATGCGTTAAGCTCGGCACGGATCCGAAGACCCTGGAACGAGAAGTTGATGCTCTGGAGAAGCTTTCGAAAGAACTGCCTGTGACGAGGTGCATCATTGTCACAATGGAAGAGGAACGCACGATCGAATCCAATGGCCGGACTATCGAGGTTGTGCCTGTTTGGAAGTGGCTGTTGACAGAAGCCAGCGGCAAACAATAGGCGTATTTTTGAGTTTGCCGCCGATTCTTGAGAGTGACATAACGAGCCGAAGTTGTTCGCTGCGTCAGAGCACGCAAGATGGAAACGACAGACAATCCGCTGTATGCATATAGTCAGACTTAAGCCTGAACGGTGCGGCCCGGTGATGACGATTACCAGGGAGAGAGTTGCAGACTCGATGTCCTGGTCGAGTGCGCGTCGGATGTAGGTTCCCATCTTGCGTAGAACGTAATAACGAAAAATCGCGAATTTTCGTTAATACGGTTTACGTGGCGTAGAGAAGATTGCTTAAAAGCACGGAGCCCTGGCACAAAGACCAAGGCTCCGAAACTGGAGGACAGGATAACGCTCGCAATTTCAAATGTGTGGATAGGACGGTGTCCAAGACGGCCAGACTGAGGCAAAAGGCGGATTGTGCCGTGCCGGTCAGTCCTTAATCTCGCAATACTTCAGAATCGCATCGAGCTTTGAGAACAGGCATTCCATCAACGGCTCAAAGTCTCCGCGACTGAGCATCGAGAACCAATACGGATCTTCCAGACTGTACGGCACATCGGCTTTACAGTCGATCGTCTCGTCCTTTTTACCTTCACGCAACCACGCCCAGTGACCGGAACATCGATGATCTCCGTAGCCAAAAAGCGTTTTCATCATGTCGGACAAGCTTTCCGCGAGTTCCGGCTCGTCGGCAAAGAAACCTCCGTTGGTTAGGCACACGCCCCAGCAAAAGCCTTCCGCCTTGCCGCGGTTGTTGGCGCGGCAGGCAAAGGAAAGACACCATTTCTTGGAAACCGAGAAAAGAAAGCGCAAGACGAATTTTTCGGGCTTCTCGGACGATACATTGTCTGTGTCACAGTCGACTTCGAACTTGTAGCGTTCGCGGCAAGCATCCGTCACCGCGCGCACGAATCGCTGCCAGTTACGCTCAGCCAAGTCGGCGTAGGCCTCTGAAATGCAGGCTGCCGCCGTAACGTTTTCCGGAGATCGCAAAAGTTCGTAGAGCTTGCGTTTGCGGCCGGCCTGTGTGTCGGCTCCGTGAGTGAGAAGGTGCTGCGCAAAGGCTTCGACGAACCAGCGCACGTCGGAGAAGTCGATTCCCTCAACGGCCTTCAGCAGCATGTCGGCAAAGTCCACGATCGAATACCGAACGATGTCGGCGCCCTCAGCGTGCGAGGTCAACGGACCATCCGATTCGCTCAAGTCGGCAATCACCACGTTTTTGCCGCGCTGCAGTTTCATGGACAAGGACGCGCTCGATTCATAGGTGTCCGTTGCAACTGTCGCCTCTGTCGGAGCGCAGCGCACGATGACGAGGCCGATGTCGCTCGAGCAAGGATTCGTGTCGGGCGACCTCGTTGTCTGCTCCAAGCAGACCTTCGTCTTGTCGGTCAGCTCCGGGACCGTGACGGAACGAGCAAGCCCTGCGGCTTCGATGTGCTGCGTGAGATCCTCGCAGAAGGCCTTGAGAAAAAGCGTTGACTGACCGTGCGAGGCTTTGGGATCGAGCAGAAACGCAATCACGGACGCTACGGACTGGGGAGTCGGATTGAAAAACGACAGCGGCGAGAAGGCGACGTTAACGCGCTCAACGATTCCGGCCGAGTCGGATTTCGTGTCGGTCAGAAGTGCGGTAGCCGATTCAAGCAGTTCCTGCGCTGATGATTGCTTTGGTGTGGATGTCTTGTCGGAACGTTTTGGCATGGTGTTGTGTTTCAGTCGAAATATTCTTCCGGAGTCGGGATGCGGCCGCCGTGCTTTTCCATGTATTCAGTGAGGGGATAGAAGTAGCACTGCCAACGGGAATCGAGCGAATGGCCGTCGGGCGTTTCCCAACGGCATTCGAATTTCTCCAGGTCTTCGGGCGTAAATTCCAGATAGATCGTGCCGTCATAGGGCATTGATATGAAGCCGCCGTCCGAGTCGTAGGCAAAGATCGGGCCCACTTTGGTGTCGGGGAGGTTTTCTTGGATCCACTTCAGAAGTTCTCGGCGCCCAGGAATGGCTTCGTAGTCTTGGACCGCAGGAAATCCCATCGGATCTTTCTTGACCTGCGTGAACGTCACAAAATAGAGGTCACGCTTTTTTCGGTGAAAATAGCTTGTGAAATTGTCAATGCGTCTGGGCATGTCGGGCCTCCCGCTTGTCCGGTTGTCAGGAAGCCGAATCGTCCGGCTGCTCGTTGTCGCGGGCAGCGGTTGCAACCGTTTCCGATGCTTGAGCCTGCGTGACCTTCTCGATCCAATTGCCCAGCGTTTCAAGCACGGCGGGCAGAACTGTCGTTGCGTTGCCTCGCACAAACTTCGTGAAGTGCCCCACGGAGTCGTTTTCGGTTGACAGCGGCTGAAAACCGTCCAAAGGTGCGTCCTTGGCGATAAGAAGGCGAGTGCGGCAATTACGGCGTCGGGCTTCGGTCACAAAGCCCGCAGCCGGATAGACCATGCCTGAAGTTCCGACGGCGACAAACACGTCGGCGCGGCGGAGTACTCCCGGAATCCAATCGAGACCGTGCGGACGCTCACCGAAAAGGACCACGTCGGTACGAACGGACCAGCCGGACGCTTTGCAGGCAGGGCACACGTTGCCTTCCTTGTAGGGTCCCAAGCGAGGGAAGGTCGCTCCGCATTCCGTGCAACGGCTGGTCAGAAACGACCCGTGCAGGTGAAAGACACCCGCGTCGCCCGCTTCTTCGCACAGCGTGTCGATGTTCTGTGTGATGTGGATGATGTCGGCCTTGTTGAGCCACTTCTTTTTGAATTTAGCGATCGAAAGGTGCGCGGCATTGGGTTTGGCCTGATCGTAGGCTTCAATGCGGCGGTTGATCGAATCGAACACGAGCTGAGGGCGGTGCTTCATGTCGACGGAGTCCATGCTATCGGTGCGATTCCAGTTGTTGTCGGCACTGCGGTAGGTGGGAATGCCGCTTTCGGCCGAAAGACCGGCGCCCGAAAGAATCACGATGACAGGGCGTTCGCCCTTGATTTGCATCGACTTGATGCGGAGGTCGGTAAAGGAATAGGCAGTCATTTTTTATTCTCGAAGTAGTTTCTGAAGTTGTTCGAATGTCTTGAGCTGATCGTTGGCGGTAGAGAGGTCGTCGATGTCGACAATCGCTTTGAGCGGATCGGCTCGGGTGCTCGTGAGAAGGCGTTCGCGCGCTGCCTGATAGGCCATGCCGGTCATCCAGGACGAGACGGCCTGTCGGCTCCACTGGACTTCGGAGAGCTTTTCCGAGTACCGAACTTTGCGTATGGTGCAAAGCTTTCCGAAGCGCGCGGCAAGAGAGGCCATCAGACGGTCGACGGCGCCTTCGTTTCCGTCTCGTCCGTGTTCGTTGCGAACAAAGAACATTGGCTCTTGAGACGTGCCAGCGGAAAGTTCTCCTTTTGTCAACCACTGCTTGCGAGTCACACGCTTGAGTCCGGAGATGACTTCACGGGCGACGGGAAGAGCGAGATCCTTGTGGGCCTGAACCAACCAAACCCAAGTGCGCTCCGGTGTGAGTTCATCCGTGAGGTGCACCTTGTCAATGGCCGCCGTCACTGAATCCATCAGGTCGTCGGCCGTCGTGTCGACCGTGGTCTTTTCGAGTGCTTGCGCGATGGCAAGCATGTTTTGCAGATACGGCTTGCAAACGATGTTCGGAATATCGGCACTCATCGAACGGCAGCAGTGTTCGTTGGCGACGGCGAGGAACACCGAAATAATCGAACGGGCTCGAGCAGGGGCTTCGGAAATGGCGGTACCGATGGTCGCCACCGAAGGCTGGTCTGAAGAACTTTGATAGCCTAAATGCATTACAAAGAGCTTCCAAAGGTTGGAAACGGCATCGATGTCTCCTATCAGATAGCTTGGCGCCAGACGAAACGACTCTTGACGAGGCAAGGTCGAAAGGATTGCAGCGAGCTGATCGTCCTGCGAGAAGCCCTTGAACTGAAGACGATTGATGGCTTCAAGTACGAGACTGGCCGAGAGCTGTCCAAAGCTGCTCGACTGAGGCGGCAGAGTATCAATTGCCAGATGCAGTGCTTCTCTCAAAGAGGCCGGTGTGTCGTGCGTGCCCGTGGAGGATTCAGTCATGTTGCCACCAAAGAAAAGAGGTCTTTCGATGGTGGTATTGTGGATGGCAGTGCGTCAACGATTGACGCATAAAATCACATTGGAGGTTGAGGCGATGTAAGAGCAGTTATACGAAAGGTTTTCTTCCTCATCGTTCATAAAGGATGACCGACAGGACGCAATAAAAACGATGGTGATTTTGTTTAACCTACCTATTAAATGCAGCTGTTAACGCTTTCAAAAATAGAAAGTGGCCGCAGAGATAGTGAACCGGTCCCCGCGGCCGACGCTTTGTGACCAGTTAGACGATCAGTACATGCCGATCACCTTCCACCAAGCCATACCGATGGTCATCCAGATCACGGTATTGATGGTTGTAATGATGAAGCCGTTGCGCCACCATTCGCCCTGCGAAACATAGCCTGCACCGAAGTAGACCGGAGCGGCGCCGTTACCATAGTGCGTAAGCGAAATCGGCAGGTTGGCAAAGATGCCGAACGCCACTGCCACCATCAACGCTGGAGCGCCGCACGCAACGGCGACCGCAACAAACGCGCCGTACATGGCCGAGATGCGGGCCGTAACGGATGCAAAGCAGTAGTGCGAGTAGGTGTAGATCAGCGAAATAATGATGAAAGACGCGATCCAACCCATGTGAGCCGACGAAATGCCGCTTGCGATAAAGGCGGCAGCCCACTTGATGAAGCCCGACTTCGCAAGAGCCGTTGCCAGAGCCATCAGGCCGCCCATCCAGAACATGGCGTCCCATGCGCCTTTTTCGGAAAGAACATCCTTCCAAGTCAGCACGCCCGAAATCAGCATGATCGAGACCGCAACCATGGCAATCGGCGTGGCCCCGAGCTTGGTGATGCTGCCGGTCGCCCAGAGGATCAGGCACATCACAAACACGAACGCGAGAACCTTTTCCTGGAAAGTCATCGGTCCCATCTTGGAGAGTTCTTCAGCCGCCAGGGTGCGAGCGTTCGGAATCTTGCGCAGTTCCGGAGGAGCGATTTTCAGAAGAACGAGCGGAACCAGGAAGAGACAGATCAGGCCGGGAACAATGGCGGCCACGCACCACTGCATCCAGGTGAGTTCAATGCCGACGGCACTTGCAGCCAAGCCTACGCACAACGGGTTGCCGGCCATGGATGTGAGAAACATCGTGCACGTCACGGCGTCGGCATGAAAGCCCACCTGCATTAGGTATTTACCGATACGGCCGGCGTTGGAGTTGGCCTCAGACCCAAATGCGCTGCTCAAAGACTGAACGATCGGATAGAAAACGCCGCCCCCGCGAGCCGTGGCTGAAGGCATGGCAGGCGAAATCACGAGTTCAGCGAGGCAGATCGAAAAGCCGAGCGACACGGCGCTCTTGCCGATTGCCTTGATGATGCAAAACGCAATGCGCCGTCCAAGCCCGGTCTTGATGAAGCCGCGCGACAGGAAGAAGGCGCAGACGATCAGCCAAATCGTTCCGTTGCCGAAACCCATTAGCGCATCTTTGGTTTTCAGAATGCCAAGAATGGCGCAGAAGGTTAATGATAAAAACGCCACCGCGCCCATCGGAATGGGTTGCAGGATAAATCCTGCAATGGTGGCGACGAAGACTGCAAACAGTGTCCAGGCGTTTGGCGAAAGCCCTTCGGGACACGGCAACAGCCATACTACCAGCCCGAGAGCCAGCACAATCAGCCAGCTTCTGAGTTTTGTGCTCATAATTTCCTCCCTGTAATGAGCATCGTTAATCAACAGGAGAAGGCTAATTGAAATAATTTCTTACGTTCTGAAAAAATTGGAGAAAGGTTGCGACAACACAAATTGATTAGCCGATATGCCCTATGGGAATAACGCTTAATCGATAGACAGTAGGAATGCTCGGAAGCATGGCCTTTTCGACCTCGACATGCGCTCGACACTGCTGTCCAATCTTCCGGTCTGCCACATCGAGTTGGTGTTAGGTGATTGGTTCACACACCGACCTCTCACACCACCGCCCGTACCGATCTGGTTGGCGACCCTCGCGAGGTTTTTGCGGCAATTGCCATGGTTTTAGCCTCTGTACTCGTCGACTCGTGTTAGTCCGCGCCAACTCCGGCCTTGCGTTCTGAGTGCCGTATATCTCGTCCTGACCCGTTTCCAAGTTTTCCACAGAAGTTGTCGGATTCGTCACCGAATTTGAAACACATTAATTGACAGACAACGAGTATTATTCGTCTGACGATTTTCTTAATTTGTCTGACAGGAGTAGGAAGATGTCCACTGTACAGCGTGCTTTTAGACTTGAGGAGTCTCTTGACAAACAATTCTGTACCATTGCTGAAAAACTAGGTACGTCGCCCTCAGATACGTTGCGGATGTTTGTGACAGCGTTTGTTGCTAACAAGGGGTTTCCTTTTGCTTTGAGACTTTCCGATGAGCTGACAAACAAACGAGTCTTCAATTCGAACCATCCGAATATCATTACCCCGCCAATTCGGGATGGGCATGCCGTTCTGCCGGCTTCCTGGCGCGAGGACGATGACTACGATGAATAAGGTGGCACCCCAAAATCACGCTGCCAGTGCAAATCCGCAGCTTTTCGAGGTATGGCGTCTGCCATTTGAATATGACGACAGGCCCGGAGTCTTCAAGGAACGTCCGGTTATCGTTGGCGATATTGAAGAAGACTCCGTTGAAGTCTTTATTGTTTCAGTTAAAGTTACAAGTCATGCGCCACGACCTCAGTTTCCCGGAGAAGTAGCGTTGCTTGATTGGAAGGAGGCAGGTCTTGCAAAGCCATCAACAGCCCGATGCTCGCATATCGCACGATTCCCTAAGAGTTTTTTTGAAGGCCGCTTCAGATACGGGAAGTTAAGCACCCGCGATGCCGATGCTGTAGATGCCGCTCTGCTTGAGCTTGGTATTCTCACTAGTAGATGAATAATCTGTTCGTCGGCCAAGAGGTTTTCGCTGGGCTTGACTGAAAGAAAACACCAAAACGGGCTCGGCTTCAAGCGGAGCCTTTTTGCTGTAGGTTAACCGTCAAACAGAACCGACATGGTAGCCAAACACACTCCGACACAAGCAGTCGAAAAGGAAGCCCGGGACAAAGAGCGTTTCTTATCGCGAGCTTTTGCTAAAAAGCCGTTTGAATCAAGGATGGCTGCATCAAAGCTTTCGGCAGCAGAGGTTTTGAAGCTGCTATCAGCTGAGTCCTATGTGAAGCGCATGTCCATTGATCGTCCCAAAACGCAGGAGGCGCTTCTGGATCGCATGGTGTTGGACAAGCTTCTCGTCAAAGAGATTAACGGTCTGTATTCCATTACAAACCTCGGCGCCATTTGTTTTGCGGAAAAGTTAAGTAACTTTCCGTCGCTTGCGCGCAGGGCTTTTCGCATCGTCAGGTACGCGGATGACAGTCGCCTTTTCACCGAAAAGGAATTCGTCTGGGATCAGGGTTATGCCGTTGACTTCGACGGATTGATTCGTCTCATCAAAGGCTTTTGCCAAGCAAGGAGGTCATTGGCGAAGCCTTTCGACGAGAGGTCAGCATTTATCCTGAAATCATCATTCGTGAACTGATTCCGAATGCTTTGATCCATCAGGATTTCCGGATCAGCGGCAGCGGTCCGATGTTGGAGATTTTCAAAGACCGAATCGAGATCTTCAATCTCGGCCGTCCTCTGGTCGATACTGAGCGTTTCATAGACAGTCAGCCGAGAAGCCGAAACGAAGATTTGGCCGCCTTGATGCGAAGAATCAACATCTGCGAAGAACGAGGCAGCGGGATTGACAAAGTGGTCGCAGCAACCGAGCAGGCCTTTCTGCCAGCGCCCGAGTTTGAAATCACCGGCGAGAATTTCAAGGTTGTTTTGTGTGCGCGAAAAGCCTTCAAGGACTATTCGTCGCAAGAAAAAGAGCAGATTTGCTACCAGCATTGTGTGCTCAAGCATGTGAATCGCAAGCCGATGACCAACGCGACGTTGCGGGAACGATTCGGGATTGAAGCCAAGAATGCCTCACAAATCAGCCGAATCATCAAGGATGCGTTATCGAAGAAGCTGATCAAACTCTACGACCCGGAAGCCGGTCCGCGTTTGCGCCGATACATTCCTTATTGGGCTTAACGGGGCGTCGATCGATAAGCCGGAAACCAGTAAAACGAACGCTCTCCGACCGTATCGACCGAAGAGCGCTTCATTCCAATGGCAAGAACTGATCTGAATTCCTACTCTTTCTTTTTCCAGTTGTTCCCAAAGGTATGCTGTTCCGTTTCCACAAAACCGCGATGGCCGTGGACGGTGCAGGCGTTGAGAGCCGCTTCGAGCTGTGCGAACTCGTTATCGGTGAGCGTCACGTCGGCAGCGCCAAGATTCTCAAGAATTCGCTCCAGATTCTTTGAGCCCGGAATCGGCACCACGTTGGGATACTTATGCAGCATCCAGGCTAGTGAAATCTGCGCGTTGGTGGCGTTCTTGAGCTTGGAGAAGTCGGCGAGCACATCAAGAATCGGTTGATTGGCTGTAATGTTTTCCTTTTTGAGCTGCGGCACGAATTTGCGCACGTCGTCGACTTCCTCAAACTTGGTGTCCACCGTCACCTTTCCGGACAAGAAACCGCTTGCAATCGGAGAGAAGGGAACAAAGCCGATGTTGTGTTCAACGCAGTACGGAATCACTTCGGCTTCGCAGCCGCGCTCAAGCATGGAGTAGATGTTTTGCACGGCAGACACAGGTGTTACGGCATGTGCTTTGGCCAGTGTCTCGACATCGACTTGCGACAGGCCCCAGCCGCGAATCAGTCCTTCATCGATCAGGCGCCCCATGGCCGCGGCCACTTCCTCAAAAGAGACTTCTTCGTTAATGCGGTGCAGATAGTAAAGGTCGACGTAGTCGGTCCCAAGACGCTTCATCGAGGCAACGAGATGGGACTTGACGGCGTCGTAGACGCTTGAGCTTGCCGCCACTTCATCGGGCCGCAGATGCAGTTTTGTGGCAAGCATCACGTCTTTGCGTACCGAGGAAAGAGCCTTGCCGACGAGCTCTTCATTGTGGCCCGGGTAAAACACTACGTCGCCGTAGACTTCGGCGGTGTCAAAGAAATTGCAGCCGGCTTCAAAGGCTTTGCGCATCGCATTGATGCTGTATTCAGTCTCGGGCACTTTGCCGTATCCGTGAGAAAAACCCATGCAGCCCACGCCGATGGCGGAGACTTCCAGATCGCGAAGTTTTCTTTTTTGCATCATTGCCTTCCTTGTTCGTGTTCCTTCGAGAGCCATTTACTAGCCCCGAAGAAAAGAGTTATTCGTTGTGTTTGATTATGGCTTTGCGCTGGAATTCCCGCCTGTCACAGGCTGGGGCAAAAATGTCACTTTTCGGAGAAGCCGGCCGGCAAAAGAGGGGATACTAATTCAACACGTCAGTCCGAACGCGTCACGGGCACCGTCGCAAAAGAGCCCACGAGAAGAGACTTTTCCACATCCAAGGCCGCACAGGCTACTCACTGGACCGTAGGCCGCGGTTGTGGGAAAGTCGGGCCCGGGCAGGTAGACACAAGCCTATTTCTGCGAGAGCCTTATGCACCGCAGACCCACATCAAGCAAGACTCGCCACGGTCGCGGCAAGTCTCCCGACATCGGTCACCATCGGACTCACTTCCTCGTAATGCACGTCGACGCCCGGCTTTGCCGCCCACTTGCGTGCCGTCACGGGCATCGGTTCGGACTCTGGTTTGAGCCAGCCGTAGAGAATCCACAAGCCTTCGAGCGTTTCGTCGTCGTTGACGGGGCACACGGAATAAAGGTACTTAAAGAGGAGCTCGCGCGTCTGCGTCTGCACGGCGTTCCAGCCGTCGGTGTACTTGGCGTCGGCGATGAACCACCGCACGCGCTCACCCGTCTGCAGTTTGACGACGTAGTCGGGCGTCACGAAACTGTTTTGCGCATCCGTCGTCTTAAAGCCGCCATCCCAAGAGAAGGGAGACGTGCGCACGAGCCCTACGCCGTTTTCAAGCGGCATGCGGGGCGAACACACAAACGGCTCATAAAAGACCGTCGCGCGACAGACGGAGTTGTCAGCCGTCGGTTTTTCGAGAACGAAGGTGTTGGGCACCGGACTTTGCGGCCAGTGCGGCGCTCGCGCCGAATAGACGAAGCGCTGGTGGTCGGTGATTTCAAAGCCTGCGGCACGCAGATCGTCGATGAGCTTGAAGAGGCAAAAGAGCTCGTAGAGTCGGCTGCGCTCAAATGTCGTCAGAAGCAGTCCTTCGTCCATCAGATGCAGCGGGCCCATCTTCTGCCAGTCGCACATGCACTGATACACCAGACGATAGGCAGGAATCGTCAGAAAGACCTTCGAGGGAACCGGAGTCTCTCCATAGGGCGCCGGCGTCACTGGCAGAACCTGTCGGTACTGTCCGCTGATGCGTTTGGCGTGTGAGAGCAATGCTTCAAGCTGCGACTGATGGTTTTTAAGGCGCTTGAGTACCACGCCCATGATTGCCTCGGCGCTGCTTACGTATTCATCCTCAACCTTGAGAAGCTCGGGCAGTTGCGAGCGACGAGCACCCACGGCCTCAACCTCTGCCTCAAGCACTTCGGTGACGCATTCGAGAAAACCCAGCATCAGGCGGTTTTCGGGCAGGTCAAAGGTTTTGCGCTTGGTCTCCACCAATGTATGCCGCGGCATGTAGTAGCGGTTGTGGATGCGAATGCCGGTGCCGTGACTCGAGGTGACGAGATCTTCGGGATGTTCGATGACGTGGCGAAGTGTCGAGTGCGAAAACCCCGTGAGCCTTCCCACGCCATCGACCGTTTCCTGCGAGACGAGCTCGAACTTTGCGTTGGTGCGAAAGTAGGGCAGCAGCTGCTCGAAGGTTTTCAGCGTCCTTTCGATCGAATCCAGGCGGTTTTGGAGTTCGGTAGCAAATGTGGATTCTTCTGCAGGAGCCGTCAGGTATTCCCCGGGCGTAGGCGCCTTGGCCCAGACATTGAGTCGGTCGACGACGTAGTCGGCCATTTTGCTCACGTAGTCGGCCACAAAGCCGCGCTTGAGCGAAAGAAAGAAGGCCTCAGTGTGGATTGCCCCGATACTCGACTCGACTGAGAGTGACACCGCGCCGATCGAGTCCTTGAAAAGAACCGCCGGCCTCGTATTCGCAATGGATACGACCGGCGTCAGGACGAAGGAATCTTGATCGCGCCAACCCATTGTGACGATTGGCTCGCCGTTGAGGAGAAGCGTCGGGATGGGGATGTGCGCAATGTCCTCGGGCTCGACCCCCAATTCGGCAAAAGCGGCATGCGGAATACGGATACGCCACAGTCGATCAGCTTTGACCGACAGGCGGATACGGTGAAGCGTTTCGGCGCAGACGGCAGCGGGCTCCCTTTGAAGCCTCAGCGCGACGCGTTCGGTGTCCGTGAAAAGTTCGAGCTGCGACATCGTTTCTCAATCAAAAGAAGCGATACCACCCCATGGACTTTTCGCCGCGCTCGATGAGTTCGGCTAGTTCCGTGCGACTTCGATCCAGACCGTTGCCGTCGAAGATCGACTGCATGGCCTCCAACCGCTCGCGGTATTCCTTGCCGTTGCCGTCAATGCGCGGCATCAGGCGCTGCACGACAGCAAAGTCAATAGCAGTGCGGTAGGCGGGTTCGGTTTCGCCCGTAAAGACCACGGCGCCGGCAGAAACGTAATCCTGTATGGCCAGACGCGTTCTCATCGAAACGGAGATGCCCAGCTGATTCTTGAAGCCCGCGTAAATATCTTCCAAAAGCGCGTTGACTTCGTCGGCGTTTTCCATTGTCCTGGGACCGAAGTAGTCCTTCATGGCGTGCCAGGAGACGATCGGGTGTTCCTCGCGTTCGTCGGGTTGTTTGGAGAATCGCACGTCCTGCTCGGGGAGTTTCACGATGTTGGCGCGATCCAAGAGACGCGGCGAAAGATTTTCCGTCGTAAAGTCGTTGTTGATGGTCGCGAGGAACCGCAGCGTATCCGGTACCGAGTAGGTGGCTTCGCCGCCAAACGACACGTACTCACCAATGTGCGTACGGTTGTCACAGATGCGCATGAAGTCGCCCCAGTAGTATTCCATGGGCGAGAGGTTGGCTTCGTCGAGAAGCATCACAAACGCGATGTCGTCAAAGCCTCTCTGGTTTTCGGCGTGCAGTTCAGCAAAGGCTTCGCGACGGCGAGAGTCGGTGCTCTCAAAGGTCTTGGAAAGCGGGTTGTAGTAACCGATGAAGTCGCGCTTGGACGTCCATCCTCGCTCTACCGGGACGGTGAGGAAGCGCTGCGCCGCCATGGGATTTTTCCACAGGCCCGACTGCGCAACAGCAGGCATCTTATGCAACGAGCGCAAGCCCAGAACGTAGGAGAGAATCTCGCAGATCGACGTTTTGCCGGAACCCGGTTCGCCCGAAAAGACCGTGAGGAAGTTCTGGGTGAGCAGGATGAAGAAATTGAGGATCGTGTTCTTGTCGTACGCGCGGTAGCTTTGCACGTCGGCAACGAGCGCGTCAGCTAACGCCTTACCGGTCAGTTCAAGACGCGGCAGAGTAGCGACCACGCGGGCGCGAGCTTCGAAATTGGTCTGCTCGGTGTCGGACTCCCAGTCGGAGGCGGCCTGCAACAATTTGGACGCAATGGCGCCGTCAAACGCGTAGGCGTGCGCCTTTTGCACGGCTTGCTTCAGATGGTCGTCGATCGCGTTGATTTCCGACGAGATCTTGGAGTGCTGAGCCGAAAGGTCGTCGACCTTGGTCTGAAGCTTCTTTTTTTGTTGGGTGAGCTCTTCGATGTCGTCGATGAGCCCGAGTTCGGCACGACGCTCGGAACACTGCTGCGCGAGCTTTCGGTTGTCTTCGAGAAGCGTGCGGTTGTTTTCCTGCGCCTGCTTGCGTTCCATCTCGAGCGTGCGGGATATTTCGCGCTGCAGGGTGTCGCGACGGGTCTCGAGCTGAGAAACCATCTCACGCAAGTTCTCGAGCTGTGTGGTGACCACGCGGTGCGACTCCAGGCGTTTTCTCAGCTCGGGATTGTCTATGAACTGCTTGACGATGCCGTCAAAGAAGTTTTGATCGTCAACGCGGCGATCGATCGTCTTTGCCAGGAGAGCAATGACCGAGTCGAAATAACGGTCGTTGGTTTCGGCGCTCTGCAGGAGGCTCCTGATTCGGTTCTTTCGGGATGCGCGAATGCGGTCGTCTTCGCAGAAGAGTTCGCTCGTCTCGAGCTGCGTGGCGGCCCATTCCTCGAGCTTTTCTCGTTCGGAACGGTTTTCTGCGATGCTCGCAGAGAGTTTGCTGAGAAGCCCGTCGTCCGAGAGCATATCGTAGGCACAGCGCTGCAGGTTGGTGACGAAGATGACGTCGACCTTGACATTGACGCGCGAGTCGCCGGACTGGCAGCTTTGTTCGACAGTGAGCAACGGTGCCTCGCCGCTTGTGCGGTCAAAACCCTTGATCACGCGCGAGCCAGAGCGCAGCTGCAGGTTGACGTACGGCCGGTGCAGGGAATCTTCGAGAAGGTTAAGCGGACCGTAGAGGCGATCGCCGACAGCAAGCAGTACCGGAACGTTGTTGAGATGCAGAAGCTTGCGGTTTTCCGCGTCTTCGGGCTCTTCCTTCCGACGGAAGCGAATCGATACCTTGTCCTGCAGGTTGGGCGCCTCGTTGTCGGGCAGATCCGGATAGACCACCACATAGCCGCCCGCGTCTTCAACGCGGCGCAGGGCACCCGAAGAGACGATGTCGTCGTAGTCGACGCCCAAAGCGTAGTCCGAGCGGCGACCTCCGTAGCCATCCTTGCGGTCGTAGAAGATTTCGTCTGACCAGTCAAAGATAAAGAACGAGCCTTCGTTGATCTTCAGGGGCGACTTGCTCGAATCCAGACTCACGGCACCAAAGCTCGGAAACCGGGTCGAGAGATCCTGCTGGATGAAGCGTTTGGCGGCGTCCGACCAGTTGGCGACGAGAAAGAGGTTCGTGAATTTGTTTCCGAAGCGGCGAACGCACCCGAGACTTCTCGTCTTGCCGCGGGCGGGCTTGACGTCGTACGTGAATTCATTTTCAATCGGGAAGTTGTCGGGCGCAACGTAAGGAGCCGGTTCGGGCTCGGGCTCCGGAGCAGGGGCTGCGGGGTCTGCGGCGGTTCGGTTTTCTTCGGTTGGAGTATCAGCGGGCGCTTCTTGTGCCTTGGTGCCTGCGGTCGTCGTTTTCGACACGGCAGCCGCAAGGGAGACAGCCTCAATCTTGCTGCGCAGCGTATGGGTGTCCTGTGCGGGCGTCACTTCGGCTGAGAGACTGTTGGCGGCGGTCGTCAGCAGCGTTTCGGCAGCAGGATTCGATTTCTTTGCATCGAACCCGTCGCTGACGAGTTTTGCCACGCGGGACTTGGCGCTGGTTGTGGTCTTCGTCTTGCGGACATTCTTGGCGGCGGCCGGTTTAGCTTTCGGTTCAACGGGAGATTCGCGCGCTTCCTTGTCTTGCGTTGACTGCGGCTGGCGAGCGAGCACGTAGGCTTTGAACGATTCGGCGCCCGCTTTGGACTTTTCCGATGAATCAAGAGCGGTGAGCACCACGCCGAGCACTTCGCTCAAGCGATCCTTTCGCTCGTCCGGAATCGAGAAAGAGAGTCCCTTGCCGTCGGCTTCCAAAAATTCATCAAAGAAGAGCAATAATACGTGAGCGGCGAGTTCCTCGGGCTTGCCCTTGAGTAGCGTGAGAAGCTTCTCAGTGATGCCGTACACCGTTTCGGGAGCGAATTCGCCCGCAGCCTTAAACGGGTCCTCGTGCTTTGCCTTCTTGTCGGCAAGAAGCTGGACATGCGTTTCTCTCAAAAGCGTCTTGATGAAGGCGCTCATCGACGGCAAGCTGTTTTTGAAAGACGTCGGAATGCGGTTGCGAAACGTCGCGCCGTCGAGAAAGGTGTTGCTGCTCGTGCGTACTCCCTTGAACATAGGGGCCTTGGAGAGATTCTCCTTGACGTAGAGGCCGACTTCTTTTTTGGCTTTGTTGGGTGCGTGATCCAACGCAAAGTTGAGAAGATCGGAGGCGGTGATGGAGGGCACGGGCGAAACGGTATTGCTGTCAGACATACGAGAAACCAGGTCCGAAATAACGGGCGCGCGGCATCGGCGTACTAAAAGAAAAGCCGCGCCCTTAAACGATATCTTTTGGATTTTAGCGAGCTGCGCTGGACGTTGCGGAAGTTGGAAAAAGGGCGGCCGCCGGCAAATGGATAGTTTCGCGGGCGGCGCGTACCGGTCGCACTCAGCAGTCACTCCTGCGGTGTATTGAGAAGATCGGTGTCCTTCGGCACCTCAAAATGAAGCCGTTCCTCAAGACGCGTCTCCTGCAGGAACATCACGACGGCGTCTTCGATCGTGACGCCCATTTCGGCGCGGACTTCCTCGGCTTGAACAAGCAGCTCGGAATCAAGTTCGATGCTCAGCGAGTCCATGGGCGACCCATAGATTGATCTTTGCACGATATGTTGATTCTGTATTGAATTCTGACAGGATCGGGACGATCCGATAGATGAGATCTATGTCGGTTCGTCAGATCGTACGCACGAGACCTCCGGTGGAAGCCTTGCGAACCTTCGTTTTACCGTTGCTCATGCGAATCGCTACCAGATCGCCGCTAAAGGAAATGTCCACGGCGTCCTTGGGTTCGAGCGTACGAAGCAAGCCGCCGTTAAGTCGCCGGAGTTCAGCCTTGCCGCTGGCGTAGACGATGCCGACGAGTTCCAGTTCCGAACTCATCGAGACGCTCACCACGTTGGACGAACCCATCGTTCGCACCAATCCTCCGTTGTCGTTTCGCAGTTCCGCTTTGCCATTGCGTATCGTGATCAGCATTTTGTTTATTCTCCTTCGTTTAGTGTCAAACATTCTTGTTTGTTCGATTCTAGGCCTTTGTCGGGCGTTGGGAAAAACTCGTCGAAAGCCTCATGCATCACCCGGTAGACCATGACTTCAAGTTCGGTTTTCACCTCGTCGCCTTCCTTGTCCGTGTACTTTTCGGGCTTGTCGAACACCTTCTGCAATTGCCTGAGATAACAGTCGAGCATGTCCTCGTAACACTGCACACAGTCAGCGGCAGACAAGGGCACCAGCGTGACCTTATAAAACTTCTCCCGAGTAAGATTGAGCAGGAGACTCTGTTCTTCAGTGGCGTTCAGAAGGGCGGTGATCAGATGATTGCTGATCGCCTCAATGATTTTCGTCTGACGATCTTCCGGTTTGCCTTTGCCTTGCGCGACAGTTTCGACTTCGGTTTTTCTCGCATCCGACAAAAACAATTTCCAGCCGGCACCGTCTTGCGCCACGAAGTAAGCCGGCAGGTCCTCGAAAAAGTCGACGTTGTTGTCGGTGACGCTTGCAAAGGTTCCGCTTAACTTGGTGTAGAGCGGCACACAAAATCGAATGTTTTCGGGTTGATAGAACCGGCTTTTGGCTCTCGAACTCGGCTCCAACAGCGTTCGGCGATCCAGCAGCCGATCAGTCGCAAGCTCTACGCTTCGAAAGGCAAAAGTAACCGGCTTCCATTTCTTGGGCAAGGTTCCGCTCTTGGCGCGCTCGACAAGTTTTTCGAGCGTCAGCCGACCTTCAAGGGCCGTCATGATGAGCGAGAAGGCGTGCGGTCTGGAATAGACGCTGTGAAAGGGCAGTTTGTTCCACACTGACTTGGCCATGCGGTCGACCGTATGCACGGACAGCGGCATCTGCAGCGGCGCTCTGGTGTCTCTGTCCAGGCCGAAACGTCTTAACGGCGCCCAGCCGTCTACAAAGGAAAACATCGGATGTTTACCGGTGCGCATGAGCTCAGCCTTTGCGCGAGCGTAGAAGCCCGGCGAAGGCCCCTTGTAAATGTGCCGCATCGAGATGTAGAAATTGAGCGGCAGGTAGCTGGCCGACCAAAGCTCGTAGACGAAACGAAAACGGGTGGGCCGTACGATGCTGTACAGGTAGGGCTTTCCAAGGTCGGCAGCGGTGACCTGACCGATCGGAACGTCGCTCGCATGCCGACTGAGAAACTTTCGGAGTTGGTCGGGATAAAAATAAGATCGTGGCGTGTGTACGTACATGTTTCAGTTCCGGTTGCCATTGACGTAGATCACTTCGCCCCGCATGTCTTGATGCGGGTGGAAATCGCTGCTCAACACCCAGACAAGCGGGCAGGGGACCTGTTTTTCGGTCGGATAGGGCGTATAGCCGTCGGTAAACGTGACGCAGACGTCGGCTTCGATGTCGTTCTTTGCAATCCAATCCATGATGGCCGGCATACAGGTGCCGCCGCTCCAAAGGTTTTTGCGAGGTTCGAGCGGTTCTCCCTTTTCATACTCGTCGACGGCTTCAACTTGCGTTGTGCAATAGACGACATAGACCTTGCGCGGGTGGCAGAGATCGAAAATTCGCTCGCAATGGCCGAGATACTCGGCGATTTCGATGTCGGAAATGGAACCCGAAACGTCGACGCCGATCACGACCGTTCCCAAGGACGGGAAATGTTCGCGCCGCGGCAGGTAGGCGATGTTCAGCCGCCGTTTGTCGGGACGGCTCCAGTTGTAACGTTGCTCAGCCTTGCCGACCATGTAGCGCTCAAGCAGTTCGTACCAGGGCATGGAGGATTCCAGAATCGAACCGATGAAGCGAGCAAGGCCGCCGCTCATGTTTCCGCAGGTCCTGGCGGTCGTGAGCGCCTGGCCGAGCGCGAGCTTTCCTTCTTCGATCTGCTCGTTGATTTCCTCCTGCGTCATCTTCCGTGCTTCACGCGGAAGGTCCGGGATGTTGAGTTCCCCGATGAAGGGAGAAGTGCTTGCCGAGCTGTCGTTGCCATTCTCGGATCCGTCATCGGATGCACCGGCGAGTCCGCTGGCTTGCCCATCGGCCTCAAGATCATCCGGAAATAACGGCAGCGTCAGGCCTTGGCCTATCGAGGGTGACGTTTTTCCCTTGGGTTTGAGCCTTGACGCGATCTCGTCGTAGATAGACTCCGACGTACGGTACTGCGCGCCGAGCATACGGATGCCGCCTGCGATGAACTCGCCGACACCTTCGGCGATAAGCGTTTCGTTGATGACGGCGTCGCATGCGATGTTGTAGATCACCGGATCCCGGTCACCGCGCCTTGCAATGTGAGCAAAGACGATGTGCATCACCTCGTGGGCAAGCAAAAATTCAAGCTGCGGCGCAGTGCATTTCTCTACGAACTTGGGGTTGAGCAAAATGACTCGGTCAGTCGTCACGGCGGCGGTCTCGACGGAAGCCGTGATAAGCACTTCGTGACGGTAAAGTAGGCTGCCGAAAAAGGGATGACGAAGAAGCAACCCCACGGAGGCCTTGCTGATTTTCTGTCCCTGGTCTACGTCGGCGTCAAGCATCGCTTTACTCCTTCACGCTTTAGATCAAAAGGCCGCTTTTGAGCAGAAAGCGGGCCACGACCGTGCTGTAGAGGTTGTTGCCGTCGCGAGTCTTCGCCGACGTAAAGTCCTTACGGTTGGCCGAGAGATACATCTTGGCCGCGGCCACGGTCATTTCGGGGTTCAGGCGCGCCGTGTAGGTCCAGATTGCCTCGGCGTTGTGGGTCGTGAGGACGGAGCTGAGCTGGGCAATCGTGGCCCACTGAATGTCGTTGGCGCTCGGTATCTCGATCCTCTCAGGATCGTTGATGATTCTCTCGGCACTCGGAAGGCGTTTCATGACTCTCAGAAAGCCCACGTATTCAGCCGCAGCGCCGTCGCCCACAGAACCTGCGACGTGCTCCCGAAAGATTTTTGCTTTCTTTTCGATCGACTCGGGGATTAAGGCCACGGAGGCCCAGGAGCGCGGCGTCGGATTCCTGCTGCGTTTGGCGTCGAAGTCCGAGAGCAGACTAGGACGAAAGCGCAGAAAGGCCTGCAGTTTCACAGGCACGTTGTTGGCCTGCGCCCACTCGAGCCAGTCGTCGAGGTTTTCGGTGAATTCGAGCTCGCGCATGCGGTTGGCAAGTTTCGTGCTCAGTCGATTGGCGCCCGATCGATCTTCGGTTCGGTTGCCCGTGGCGATGATGAAGAGTTGATCCGACAGACGCAGCTGCCCGGCGCAGCGATCAAGCACGACGCGGCAGAGCGGATTTTGCATGTTCATGTCGGCGTCGCTCAGTTCTTCCAGAATCAGCACGCACGGTCCCACACCTTGGCGCAAGGCCCAGAACTCTTCGGGCGGCAGCCATTTGGTGCACTCGCCGTGAAATTGCGGCAGACCCAGCACGTCGCAAGGCTCTCGCAGAGACGGGTTGAATTCGATGATGCGCTCAGAAGGAATCTTGTGGGTGACGGCAAGTTCCTGCGCGATTTCACGTGCGCAGGAGCTCTTTCCGCCGCCGGGCTTGCCGACGATGAACGGAACCACTTCGTGGGTGGTCTTGAACTGTTCGAGGATGGTTGATTTCAGGTCGGAGAATTTCATGGCCTTTTGACTCTTTTTGGTTGTCTGCAGCAGACATTGTCAGACATCATGCGTCAATAATTGACGCATACGAAAGGCTTGAAAGAAAGACCGGGAAATTCAAAGAAATATCTGCGTCGCAGGAAAAAAAGAGGCCGATCCGAAGACCGGCCCGAGGAGGTTCAAGGAGAAATTGCAGAAAAGGGTGAGCTGCAGAAGGTTAGTTTTTCTTCTGTAACGCGATGATCAGTTCATTGAGCAAGGATTCGACTTCGTGCGCAACAGGTAACTTACGCTCTCGATAGATGGCAACAAGCTCCGAGTAGTTCCACAGGACGAGCTCGCGTTTTTCGGCGCGGCCCTTTTTCTGGTCGACAAAACGATCGAACACGGCGTCACCCAGGTGCTTGGCGTCGGCCAGAGTGCACAGAAGGTTGTGCCATTTGTCTGCGGCGCTGATGAGCAGTACCTCGTCTGAAGCCGCGCGCAAGTGCTCAAGGTATTGATTCTTGCGCTCAAGCCAGGGCGCTTTCGCTTGGCCCGAGGCGGGTGCCGCGTCCGAGCAAGCCATCACGAGTTCGAGCACGTGCTTGCCGAAATGCTCTTCGATGACCGGAATGTATTGCGCGCCGCCGTCTTCGATCACGTCGTGCAGGAGCGCCGCGACGAACTGATCTTCGCTGCCGCCCCAAACGGCTACCTGAGAGGCCACGGCCATGGGATGCGAGATGTACGGAATCTCGGTGGATTTGCGCTTTTGGTTTTCGTGTACAAGCGCGGCCAGAGCAAAGGCGGCGCAGATGCGGTCGGTGCAATACATTTGTTTGGTCCTTTCGGTTGCGTTGAGTCGTGCGCTTCGACACCTTTTCCGCGGAAGCTTATCTTCGGAAGTCTTGTCGATTGACAACAAAAGACTAAAACCGCGTGCGTCGTTTTCCGTCGCAACCGATCAATCCCGAGAGACCGGTCGGTATCTGGACTCAAATGCGGCAAGCACACCGCGCAGGCGATCGTCGAGAAAGCTCGAGGCTTGCTGTGCGATTTCATCGGCAACGCCGTAATAGGCGCCCGCGACGCTTCCCGCAATCGCGCACAACGTATCGCTGTCACCGCCGAGACTCACCGCGTTTCTGAGGGCGTCTTCGAAGGACGTCGACTCGAAGAAACATAACAGCGCCTGCGGCACCGAGTTTTGACAGGTGTTGAGCGCTTTACCGCGGCAATATGTCGGGCGGATCGAATCAAGCGAAAATGAGAGGTCGTAGAAGTGGCGACCGACGAAGTTTTTGACGGAGGCTTTGTCGTGGCCGGTGCGGGCGAGAAAGACGCAGGCAGCCACGGCTTTGGCGCCGTTGAGACCTTCCGGGTGGTTGTGCGTGACGGCGGTGACTGCATCAGCCAGTGCAAAGACCTCGTCGAGCGTTTTTGCTGCGTAGCCGCAGCCGCTTACGCGCATAGCCGCACCGTTTCCACAGCTGAAGTACGGCGATTTGACTTCCGATATGCGCCAGCGGTTGAATTGTCCGCCGTAACTGAGCTTCCAATAGCGGTTGGCAAAGTCGGCAAGATGCCTTTCGGCGGCCTGCGGCAAAAGCTCAGGCTTTGTTTCGGTCTCCAGAAGCGCCTGACAGACGGCGAGCGTGAGCACGGTGTCGTCAGAGAAGGAGCATTCGGGCGAAAAGAGCTCAAAAGACTTGCTGAGGTAATTGGAGTGTTCGAACTGAGAGCCGACGATGTCGCCGACAATGGCTCCGAGCATTGTTGTCTCCCCTACAAGATTAATTTTCGATCGCGCCCAAACTGAACTCGGCGATCAAGGCATTCGCAAAAATATCCGGTACGGGACGGTTATACCGTGCAAAGCTTTCGGCAACGGTTTCGCCATCCGTGACGATCGTTCGTTTGCCGGCGTTGGCGCGTTCGTTGAGCGCCTGCATGACGGTCTCAAAGTCTTCCGGCCAACCGTGCATAAACGACGACGGTCCACGAAGGTGCAGAAGGTCAGCCGTCTCGATGATGGTGAGCGCTGCGCTCACGACGTCCGCGCGCTTTTCCTTATTCAAGGCTCGGATTCCGCAGTCGAATGTGACAAGCGACCATTCCGGGTGGCGCTCAAGGAGCCTTGCCTGTACGGCAAGCTCGGCAAGGTCTAAGGGATTCAGGGAGAGCCACCGCGAAGAACCGATGATGCACAGCGTCGGAATGTCGGTTCTTTCTTCCGCGAAGTCTCGAATGAGATCCATTGTTTGTGGGGCAACTTTCATCCAGACCAATTTCGTGAACGGATCGTTGGGTTCGGAAACGTCAGTTGTCTTCTCGGAGACAGTCATTTCCGCTTTCAGATGCGCGGCGATGTCTTCGAGTTTGACGCGGTCCTGCGCGAGTTCCACCAGAAGCTCGGGAAGGGCTTCGGAATCTTTCAGACGGCAGCCCGCGCGCTTTAAAAGGAGTCCGGCGGCGTTCAGGGCTGTGCGTTTGTTGCCGTCGGCAAAGGCATGAGCGCGAGCGATGCAGTACGTCTGAAAGGCCGCGCACAGAAAGACGTTGGTCCAATCGTAGGCCGTGTTGTAGGTCATCGCGGTACGGATGCGACCGAGGAGAGCCTCGGCCTTGGAAAGAGATTCTTCGGGCGCCATCGGGGATGTTTTTAAGCCGCCGAAACGCTCAATCACGGCGTCGTGAATGCGAAGGATTTCTTTCGGTTTGAGAAGGTGCATGTTCTGTTCCTAAAGAGATTTGAGAGCGGCGTTGCTCGCCGCGAGTGTGTTCAAAACATCCTGAATTTCGGCTTCGAGTTTGGTTTCGTCTTCGTTGGGCGGGACATAGCCTCGAGCGACGAGTACCTTGCGGGCAGCCTCGGAGCGGTTTTTATAGATCTCCGGCCAGCGGCGTTTGCCGATGCGGCGGTCGGCCGCCAGAAGAATGTCCGTGAGGCCGAAACGGTCGTGCAAGGTCATGAGGCTGTCGACGGATGCCTGAAAGTGGCGGATGACGATACCGCAGCACCACGAGATGTCGTCTTCAAACGGAAGATTGCCGATGTCGAAGTCTTTGTCGTGCCACATGAACATGAAGTCATGCATGCAATCGAAGATGACTTCTCCGTCGAGAGTTACCCAAAAGCGCGGTATGCCGTTGGCACACGTTTTGCCGCCGCCCGGATAGACGGCGCAATGGACTTGCAGGTTAATTTTGGGATCGATGATTTCGTAGAGTTTTCGTTGGATTTGCGACCACATGCGTGGCTCTCCTTACTTCGGTTGACTGTGAATAACAGTGGGTTCGCAAGTAAGGTATCCGGATGTGCGTCAACGATTGACGCATAGAAGGCGAGCGTGCGACTGCGTCGGTCAGTGACGCAGCAGGCAATAGAGTGGGCGAAAAGATTCTTTTAGGTACGCCTCTGAAATGTCCCGATCAAACCGCTACTCGCCGATCTGTTCTTTGCTCAAAGTCGACAGCGAAAGGTTTGACAAGCAGCGCTGGCACCGCGCCTGGCGGGCTCGTCAGCGCGCCGCGTTGAACGCCGCCGTGCGGATCACCGAGGCAAAGGACGTAGAGGAGGCGTTTGACGATTTCAATCTGATCTTGCCGCGCGAGGTTTCCAACATCTGGACGATGGAAAAGGAAGGCAAGGTGCGGTTTTCGCCCGTCAAGTACCGGAATGAGGAATGGTGGAAAAGCGTAATGAGAAAATAGACGTATTTGGCTGCACTAACTGTGTTGCAGGACTTCCCTGAGCATGTAAAGATACGAAAGGATCAATAGCGGCGAACCGGTTCTGCAAAGTCTAAGTCCACAATTCGAGGTCTCTCTTTACGCGTAACCTATAGAGTTCGTAGCAACGAACTCTATAGGATGCGTCAGTCCGGTGTGTGGTCACAGCTTTTCGTCGAAAAGCGGCAACTTCAGATTGCGTGCATCGGACTTTTCTCTGCTGACTTCGTCTTCTTCCTCATCCTCATCGTCGTCCTCGTCCTCGTCATCTTCTTCGTCGTCTCCGTACAGATCGCGAAAATCGATGTCCCAGTCGGGATCCAGCCCGTCTTCATCGAGGCCGAACTCGTCGACTTCATCTTCCTCGTCTTCGTCCTCAAAGTCCTCGGCGTCGTTGACCGCCTCGATGATGAGGTCTTGGATTTGGCACGTGGTGTGTTGCACAACCTCGGGATCGGGGTCAGCAAGGAGAAGGCGGATGAAGTCGGTCGTTGCCGGGAGCTCCTGGAGATTCTCGACGTAGTCAATCAGGCGCTCCGGATCATCGCCGTAAAACGCGATGCGCTCTTCGTTCGTGAGATCCTTGGGCTCGACACAAACGGCGCGACGTACTGCCGGGCTCTCGTCAAAGGCCAATTTTCTTGCGGCAGGCATGGACGAACGGACGTAGTGCGCGGCATATTGTCGTACGAATTCTCTGGGATCCGAAGCAAATTTTTCAATCACGTACTCGGGTTGCGCGGTCAGATCGAATAGATCGGGGCCGTTATGGCCTTCCGTATCGTCAAAGTCGTCGTAACTCATGAGGCTGTCGATCGCGTTTTCGATTGCTGCCGGTTCCGTGAGCGTAATCGTGTACGGATCGGTGTCGGGGTTGAGCACCAGTTCGAAAGGAGTCGCATCACCCGCAACGGCGTCGCCTTCGGTAACGGCTTTGATCAACAGGGGACGCAGAACGGCTGCAGCATGTTCGTCAATGTAGCGGATGCGGTGGCGCACAGTGTTGCGAAGCGTGCGATCCTTGAGGGCGTCGGCAACAGCTCGGCGTCCGTCCTCGGTCGAGGCAAGCGTCTCGAGACCGTCGATGTTGTCAAGAACAGCTTCACGCACGCAAAAAGCGCGATCGTTCAGAAGCTTGATAAAAGTTTCTACTTTCAGGCCGCGGCCGGCGGCTATCTTGCGCATTTCGTAGGACGGACTCTTGGCAAGAATTTCCCAGACATCACGTTGGGGCTCAGGCACCGCCGTGGGCTCGGCCGTGTAGGTCATCTCGGTCTCTTCGACGATCACTGCCGGTGAAATTCCGTCTTCAGTGTGGCGCGTGGGTGAATACTGTGCCGACAAAATGAAATCCACGATGGGCCAGCCCAGCCGCACGGTCGTGTCGCCGTAGCGCAATACTGCCAGAGGCTTTACACGATCTTTGGTCTGGTAAATAGGAAGATGCTGCCACTGTTCGAGAGTAGCCTTGGGGTTCGTTTGGGAGGTTTCGACGGTGGTCGTATTGTTTTGATCGGTCATTTCGACTCCTTGAAGGACATTGGAGATACGATCATTCTGACAGTCGGTGCGACACTGACTGACGCTTGCAAGACACCTGTTATTGAAAGAGAGATCCGCCGAAATTGCCCGAGTTGTAAAGCTATTTTGCGGGTGAGTCGCAAAATGACGCATCCTCCGTTACCATGCGGTTGACAATAACTTTGTCATTGGCAAAAAAGGTTTTCGAGAGGAAATTTGAAAATGACCCATACCCCATCAACGGTTAACGACAACCAGCAATGTGTGCCGCCGATCCTGCAGCCTCAACTGCCCGAATTCCGGGAACTGATCAAGCGTGCTCCCAGCGGCATCGGTCTGATCAGCGGCAAGCGCATGACGGGTTCGGACGAGTGGGATGAAATCATCACGGTGGCGGTTTCCACAGAGTTTGTGGCCGACCTGGTTCGCTGGGGCGGCATGGATGCGGCAATGCCGGAAGAGGCGATGCGCCGGGCCGCCTTTATGAATCTGCTTGCCCGTCACCCGGACGCACGACTGCGCACGGCTGCGGCTACGGAGCCGAATCTGACGGCCGAGTCCGTCACGCTTCTTGCAGACGACGCTTCGCACGACGTCAAAAACAATCTCTCGCTCAATGCTCAGGCCGTCGGTCTGATGAGTTTCGATCAGGTCGTGGCCTTCGCCAGCGAAGACGGACAACTCATTGAAAACACGATGGAGTCGATGACGCAGGCTGCGAACAATGCCTACCACAATCCGCTGCGTCAGAAGAATGAAGCGGCTACCGTCCAAGAGTTTGAGCGCTCGGTGGCGTTTGAAAAGCAATACGAAGCGCTTGCCGAAAAAGCTCGAAAGCTTATCGAGCACTTCTATGAACATCCCGATCTGAGTGTGCGCCAGGAGGCGCGAATTCTGCAGGACCGGCTGGAAAAATTTTCCGATGAGGTTCCGAAACGGCGTCTTCCGTTTACCCGTCGCAGACGCAGCGCCTCGGAGTTCGGACTGGATCTCTATGGACGACCGCAAGACTATGTTTATGCCTTGGTGTTTCTTGAGGAAGTCGAGGGCGACCTGCGCGCGGCCGGCTCAACGCCAAAACTCATGATTCCCGTAGACGGTCTTGAGGGGGTCGCTCGCGACCTTCCGATCAACGGCGATACGGAACCGTTTGTGGTTCGTATGGCTAACCATCCGGCTCGCGCGGTACGAAGCGAAGTGGCGCGACGCGATGCGCTGCCGCCGGACGCCGTCAAGGCGCTTTGTGCTGACAGCACATACGATGTGCGCCAGGCGTTGCTCGCCAACGAAGACATTCTTGCGGACCTTTCCGATAAGGAAATCCTCAATATCATCAAGGCTGACCCCGGTCTTTTGAGCGAGTCCTTCGGTTTTGGCTGCGCGAGCAGCCGCATTTCACGTCTGCTTCGGCAGACTTACGGCGACTCGAAGGACCCATACATTCTCGAAACGATCAGCTGTCTTGAATAACACCTGATCCAATCAAATGATCCACGCCGCCGGCCAAAGACAGCCGGCGGTTTTTTCGTGTGTACGAAAATGGCCGAAAGGCCGATCGGTTGAAAGTTAGGATTTCGACCGGAATTGATCGCAAAAAAGCCTCCGAGGTTGTCCTGGGAGGCTTTTCGAATCCGAACGGCTTCGGATTACTTCTTGAACTGTTCAGTCAGGAACTGTTCAAGGTCTTCACGCTTCATATTGTTGGCTTCGAGGAAGGCGCGAACTTCGCGCTTCATGTTGCCCTTGCCGGTCCATTCGACGCCGTTGGGAAGGCGATACTTGATCGGGGACTTACCGCGGGACTTCTTGGTGGCGGCAACAGGTTCTTCGGCGAACGTGAAGTCGGAAGCTTTGAGTTGGAAATCGGTGATGATTTCCTGAACGTAAGCGATGGCTTCAGCTCTGGCTTCCTGAGCCTGCTTCTTGAGTTCTTCCTGCTGACGCTGCAAGTTAGCGTAAAGTTCCTTGAAATTATCAGACATTTTTATCCTCCTACTTAGATGCGGTGAGTCTAACAGTCTTTATTCGCAATTGTCAACGAATAATTGATGATAAACATTCGAAATTTTTAAATTAGCAGATTCTATCTAGGATCTCTCAAGATATTCGGGGCTTACTGCCGAAAATTGAAGACGAGATCATTGGTTAGGGCGCAAGGAAATATTTTGACGAAAGCGAAGTGAAAATATTGGGGATTGTGTCGGGATGAGTTGGCAGCCCGCGGCTGAAACTCGCAGAGTCAGGAGGAACAAGGGATGGGGCGGATTGAAGGAAAAAACTGCCGCCGAAAGAGCAAAAGGAGGAAATCTCTAACGGCGGCAGGCTGGCTAAGTGAATGGATAATCGTTACTTATCGAATCTATGTTTTGCGTTTTGCGCTGTTGGCAATTTCAATCGCCGCTGACAGGTCGTCACCGTTGGGATTCGGAAACGTGACCGTCATTTGAACCGGCGAATAGTATTTCGTATCAAACATACGGATAAGGTGCTCGCCCAGAGCATCCAATGTGCCGGCATGGATGAGCTTAATCCGAATGCTGACCTTTTCATTTTCGAATGTTTGCTTAACGGTCATCGGAAGGCATTCGTACTTCTTGGCAAGCGCATAGAAGTCTCGCACTTTTGCGGCGATCTGCTTTCGAATGTGGTCTTGCTCGATTTTCGTAAGATCGCTTGATTCAAGAGCGGTGATGAACTTCTCAAGTTTGGCCTTGCGACTCTTTCGTGTTTTTATTGTCAGTTTGTATGCAAACATTGTCGTCCTCGTCAAAGGTTGTCGGTTGTTGTTCTCAGTAGTTCGCTAAGGTCGCGGCGTTGGTTCGTGTTCCTAATTCGAGCGTTTTGCTTTGTTTTTCAAAGCTTTCTTGCTGCGACACTGAAACATTAAAGCTACGTGCGTCAACTACCGTCGCATGCAAAAACAATCGCTTTTGGAAGTCGTTCGAGACGATCGTCAGAAGCTTGCGGTCATTGAGTGTCAGGTGCAATGGCATAATTGCGAGCACCCACCACCAACGAACCGAATCGGTCTCATACATGAACAAACTTGCCGCTGTTGCTTCCGCCATCGCTTTGATGCTTTCCATTCCCACGGTTTCGGCTGCTGACTCGTTCTTTGATTCCATTAAGGAAGCCGGCCGAACCATCGGTCACACCACGCGCGACGTGACCCGTGAAATCGGTCATGCCTCTCGCGACGCCACACGGGAAGTCGGTCACGCTTTCCGCGACGGTTTCTCCGACGAAGAAAAGGGCAAGGCTAAGGGCGACAAAAAGCAAAAGGACGAGAAGAAAGCCGACAAGTGAGCTCCTTCTGAGTTGTTCGGATTGCGAAATCGAACTTAGCAAAAACGTTTCATGTTGCTATTTTTGCTTCTCTGAATCTCCGGGACTCCGGCGTTTTCGTAGTTTAAGTTTTATGCGAATTTGCGCCTAACGGTTTTGTGCCAATTACGGTATCGTCGAACATCAAGAATCGGAAAGGAGACTGATCGTGATTTCCTTGCGCGAATTCGAAGCTGTTTTTTCCATGCTGGCACCTTGGGAGTCGGATGCCGAAGCGTTTGTGCGAACCGATGCCGACGGCATCGTCTATGTGCCGAACTCTATGTTTGCCGACACCGAGGAAATCGACGCCGCATACGACGCAATGAAAGAAGGTTCCTGGATCGCTTTTCCGGATGCCTCCGAATTGCGTTTAGGCCATCGCATGGCTCTGCGGTTCGCCCGAGAGTTCTTGTCTGAAGAGCAGTGTGAACGCTTCGTCGCAATCTTCTCTCGCCGCGGCGCCTTCCGACGATTCAAAGATTTTCTCGATGAATGCGGAAAGCTTCAGGAGTGGTACGCCTACGAAGAACTCACCGTACTGGAGGCACTTAAACAATGGCTCAAGGACAACGACATCGATTATGTGGATGATCGGCCGCTTTCCGAAGAAGCGCAGAGGATAGCGGCGCTGCAAAGATAGAGCCGGTTAAAAAACTCCCAGAAGTGCCAAGGCCATGACCGAATAACGAGCGGTCTTGCCTGCTGCTGTCCAAAGCAGAGCCTGCCAGAAACCGATGCGAAGCCACCCGGCGGCGAGCGGCAGCACATCTCCTATGACGGGTACCCAGGCCAGCGCCAGTCCCGGGGCACCCCAACGGCGCAGACGGTCGACGGCGTCGTTTGCCGGCACGCGATGGGGAACATAACGGCCGATCGCCCAGCTGGTCATGCTGCCGAGCGTATTAAAGAGACTTGCCGCGGCAACAAGCAAAAGGGCGCGATCGGTTTGCGGGGAGGATGCGAGAGCCGCTGCCAGAAGCGCTTCCGAGCTTCCGGGTAAGACGGTTGACGACAAAAAGGCGGACACGCAAAGAGCCCAAAGGCCGCCGTCGCCGGCTAGAAACGAGGTTATCGACTCGATCATTGAAAGATGGGGAACCGACTAGATCAAGAACGTCTTGCAAGGCGAATAGTCTTCGCCTTCGTTCAGAGCCAGATAGCCCAATTGGTTGGAGACGAACTTTGTCTTACCGATGCTGCCTTCAATCGACGTGTGTGAGTGGCCGTAGACCCAGTAGTCGATGCGTGAGTCTGCAACCCAGTTGCCCAGTTCGGTGACAAAACCGGAAGCAATGGGCGAATTCTTGTGATCTTCTCGGCAAAGCGTAAAGCTCGGCACGTGGTGCGTTACGACGACGATGTGCTTGGCATCGGACCCTGCTACGGCTTCCTGAAGGAATGCGACGGCCTCCTTGTGCATGGCGACGTAGTCGTCGACCGTGATTCTCTTGCCGTCGAACGTGATTTCACTGAAATCAAGCAGGGTGGAATTGACCGCGGCAGCCTGTTCGGGAATGATGTTCGACCAGAGAGTCGAGCATATGAAGTCAGTGTCGCCCACACGCACGACTTCATTGTTGCAGCACGTCACATTGGGACGGATCGAAATCTTGATCGGTTCAATCAGGTCTTCGACCTTGTCCCACTCGCCGTAGTAATCGTGGTTGCCCGGTACGAAGATCGTTTTTTCAAAGTTTGAGGAACACAGGTCCCAGAAGAGGCGATAGGTACGCAGCGCCACAAGATTTGCAACGTCGCCGGCAAGAATGAGCACATTGCCTTCCTCCTCAAAGCCTTTGTTGAGGACGTATTCGTAATTCTGTCCGTAGTCGAGGTGCAGATCTGAAGCGTATTGGACAATCATGGCCGAGACCTAGTTAAAAAGCCGCGCGTTCAAGTCTAAACGGCTTGAAAAGATTTTCCAGACGTACGGCCTTATCGTTTAACCTATCTCTTTGCGCCAGTCGAATTTCGCCGGCATCTTTTTCCTGTTAACGAAGGGACGACTCTGAAATTGCCGGCCGGAACACAGCGCCTTGGCAATCAGGTTGCGGGTACGAGGTATTTTGACCTTGACGACGGTTTTCTTTTTGGTTTTGCTCATATTGATTCCTGAGTTGATGGCCCAACATGAGGTTAACCTCAGGTGCGTCAACGAATGCCGCAGGCAATACGCTACCCGCAATCCGTCACATCCACAAAAACGCCATCGGCACCGCAACTCCGATCGAATTAAAGCGTCTTAAGCTCTGCCCGCAATAAAGAAGAACGTTTTGAACCTCACGGTTTTTGACAAGTTCTCTGAATTTCACCAAAGCCCCGAAATCGTTTTCCGTGACGTTTTCCCTGGTTGAGACCTGGAAGGCTGTGAGCGACCCCGTTCTGGCGTCTTCCAGAATCAGGTCGATGCTCAGCCCCGTTCGCAAAGCAAAGTGCCACAGATGCAAATCCCGAGCATTGTCCGTGAGGGTTGCCAATTGAGCCCAAGTCCAGGTCGTAAGCAACCTGCGGACATCCTCCGGATGATCGCTTGAAATAACGCAAGGCGCCGTGCTGCAAAAACCAAGCAGACCGCACAGCCAGCCGGAATCGGCTACGACATATTTAGGACTGCGTACGCCGCGCTCAAAGGCAAGGCTGCCCGGCCAGACAGCAATGCGGTCCACCAAGCAAAGCCGCTCAAGCGTTTCCAGACAATGCTTGGCAAAGGGGCGTCCGATGCCGAGCACCTCTGCTATGTGCGTGAGATTGACACTTTCTCCCGAAACCGCACCCACCATACGGTAAACCTTGCGAAGCAACAGGGGATTTTTCAGCGGGCTTACAGACGGAAGATCGAGTCGGCAGATTTCACGGATGAGATCATGGAAAAAGTCGTGGCGCTCGTCGGGCGTGCCGTCTCGTCCCGACGGATAACCGCCTCTCATGGCTTGGCTCAGAATCAGATCGCGGTTGCTTTCGTTGTAAGAGACAACGGAAGGGAAATCCAAAAGGCGCAGCCGCTCGAGAAAATCGTGTCCGCCGCCCGTGATTTCACCCTGAGACAGGGTGCGCATACGAAACATTCGAACGTTGCTGTTGCTTTCGGCAGCGGTTTCAAGCTCGGGAAGTCGTACGCTGGATCCCATGATGACAATTTTGGGGGCGGCCAGATCAGAGCCCTCGTGCATGCGTCCGGCCTCGGAAACAATCAATCTCGCGAGGGCGGGTACCAGATGCACGTTATAGAGCACCAGCATCGGCAAAGCCGCGTAACGCGCAAAAAAAGTCCGCGGTGCGTCTTCGGCGTCCATTCTTGCACCTTCATCGGCAAAGTTCACACGCGGCGCATCGGGAACAACCTGCTCAAAAAACGTGTGCATGCCGGATTTGCGGGGACCGATGACGACAAAGACCGAGCGGCGGCTGCAGACCGAAGCGTTTTGCAGACACTCCAGAAATGGCGCCTCAAGACGACGCAAGAGAGCTTTTTCGGGAGACTGGGGCACGGAAACGGAGCTTGAACGGAACAAAGCTGCAGTGGATCCGGCTGACGACTCCTCTTCCGGAAGCGTGATGTTGTAGTCAGTCGAGGCCGCCTTGAGAGAGCGAGCGGTGACATGCGGACGATTTGAACAGACAGTGCTGCGAACAACCATCGTGCTTGGCCTCTTTTTTTTGTTGTGCGAAACGTTAATTCGAGTATATGCGAATTGAAATCTCAAGGCCTAGGGAAAACCCATTAAGCGAAGGTGAAAATCTGAGCTTTAACGGGCGATGACCTAAAAAGCCCGATGAATCAAAGGTTTGCGAAGGGAAGGAGACAACGGGCTGATCATGTTCGCGGATGAACGTAATCGACGGCAGTTCTGAAATTTGCGGCTACAGTGAAGCGAAGACTCGTATTCAAACAACGCGGAAACAGCAAGCATCCTTTCGCTGTCGAGACAAGCGCACGTGTGCAGACCGAGAACAATGATGCGGCGCGGCCTGACCTTGATCCTCTCGATATGAGTTTGTTGTTCGAAGTATGGTTTTATGAAAATCAACTTGCCAAAATGCTGCTCTGTGACGGTTGTCGGGCGAGGGCTCATGCCGCGGGCAACCTATACGGTCCCGACCCGGAAATGTGCGCGTACTTCAAGAAGGGCGAGCGGGCGTTGTTTGAGTCGCGTCCGCAAGTCTCGGGAGTCGCGGCACGCGAATAAGCATGATTAAAACACTCAAAGTAAAAGGCTTTCTCAGGAAGACCGAGCCGTACGATCGCACGAGGGGAGGACAGATGAAAAAAACATTGCCTCAAACCGTCAAAACGTTGACTTGTTTCGGCGTGTTGAGCGTTGTTGCGTCGCAAACGGCGCAAGCTCTGCAGTATTGGGACTATACGCTGGCCGACGGCAGTCCTTTTGTGACGCTTGAAGTGTATGACGAGGGCGATGACTTCGTCTTTAATAACTATCCTGATGACGACGGTTCTCCGCTACAGGGTGAGTCCGGCTGGACTCTTTCGGATGACGATAAGACTCGCATTGATGAGAGTTTCGATTATCTCGGCCGAATGATTGGTAAATTCGTTGTTTCAACAGGGTCCATCGCAGTTGTGACCGATTCTGATAAAGACGGCAATGCTGCCGCGACCAGCAACATCATTACAACGGGACCGTTAGCAGGCATCACGGAACTCACAGCCGAACTGCTCTACGGCATCAAGGGTGACGATAAAACAGGCCTGATTTTCATTAACCATACGTCTGCCGAAGACGGTAACTGGTATTACGGACCGATGTATTCGTTACCCGAAAACGGTGAAGTCGGCGACCTTTCGGCCACACTGGCGCACGAGATGTTTCATGCCTTGGGATTGCTGAGCAGTGCGGTTGAAAACAAGTTTGGCGACGCTCTTTCCGTGTGGGACAAAGGACTTCGGGACATTGACGGTGATGCACCAGAAGCGGCTATGTCCATTACGGATAATCACAGCGATCGTTCAAATACATTTGATCTTTACTCAAAAGAAGAGCGAGATAAACTCGGCTTAGGTGAAAGCGACGCCGGTGTTTATTACACGAGCGAGAATGTTCAAGACGTTCTCCAAGGTGCGACTATCTACTATCACGATCAGCTTCATTTCGAAAAACCTGTGGGTGTCAACGGGTTACCGGTCAATGGCTGGGAAGAGGGTGTGGCCGAACTGAGTCACATTGAACTGCAAAACAGTTTGATGAGTCATCAGTACTGGCGAAATTGGAACACCTTCATGGAAGCTGAACTTGCCGTCCTGCAGGACCTCGGTTTTGACATCGATCGCCGCGACTGGTTCGGGTATTCGGTCTACAACTCAGGCATCACCTTCGTTAACACGAATCCTTATTACGCACGAAACGGAGACGGAACGGGTTGGATCGAGGGTGTTGCCAACGACAATCCTTGGGGCGTGGGTCTTCATATCTACGGCCGCAAAAATGACATCACGCAAGCGGCTGACATCCTGACCAGCGGCACTTATGCGCTGGGCATACGTGTTGACGGTACCAACAATACGCTGCGCATCGCCCCGGACGTACAGGTACGATCGGACGGCGACTACGGTTATGCGCTTGCCGTGACCTACGGCAAGAATCATCACATTGTGCATCAGGGAACACTAGCGGCCGACGGCGCTTACGGCGTCGGTGCCATGTTCTCGTTCGGCGACAATACGATCGGAGAAACGACCGAGCAGCGAGGGTCGTATATCTATGATCCGGCCACTGATGAAGATCTGGGTGCGGACACGATCGGACTCGACGGCGCGTTGGTCTCCTCGTTTGACGTCGCGGGCTCATTGAGCGGAACAAGAGCAGCAATCTACATTGACGACAGCGCGCTCGTCTCCAACATCAACATCATGAACGGCGCCAGTCTTTCGGGGAACATCGTTTCTCTGTGGAACCCGATGGCTGATCGGGTGCAGTTTTACCAAGACGGACTAAGGCTGACTGACCCCGAGCAAGTAACCGTCGACACCGTTAACAAAATGGTGACGCACCTGACATTCGGCCTTAAAGCCGCTGAGACGGGGGCTGCTATAGAAGAGACGTCTGACGAGAATTTCTGCCTGTTTTATACGGGCAACATCTACGGCGGCTGGGACGACAACGAAAATACACCCGTTACGGCGGCCATGACAATGGATGTCAAAGGCGGCGAACTGGTCTTTAACGGCAGCGCCAACGTACTGTCGGTGACAGTGGACGAGGGTGCGACGTTAAACGGAGAAGGACGGTACAACTTGGCGGCATTTTATACACTGCTTGACGGTCAAGAGGTTTCTGACGACGTGTTCTTTTCATACGGCACGTTCATCAACAACGGAACACTCTCGCCCGGCAACGGCATCGGCACGATGGAAATCAACGGTGCCTTTGAAATGGGTGAGAAGGGAAACGTGGTAATTGAGTTCGGAGCAGACGGGACAACCGATCATCTGGTGATCAGGGATGAAACTCTGCAAACAGCGAGCGACTTCGGAGAACAGGTTGATTTGATGCCCTCAACGGGCTTTTACCAAGGAACGCAGACAATTGATCTATCTGAGGCCATCGTTGTAAAAAGCGATTCCGACAGCAATTCTGTTTTGCTTGACAGCGCCGATTTCATTGAGTCGTCGCCCACGCTCACAATGACCGGAAGCACAGACAATAACGTTCTCACCCTAACGACATCGCGCGATGCCGATGCCTACAGCCAATATGCGGCAAATTCAAACACGAAATCCATAGCTGCGGCTTTCGACAAATATGCCGATGAAGCGCAGGGCGGCATGCAGGATTTGGTTGCGGCGCTTGACTTTTCCAATCCCGACGGCAGTACGCTGAACACCGCCTACGAAAAGCTTGGCCACGATGTGTTTGCACGCGCCGGGCGTGCGGCATTGATGGCTCAGCGTGTGGTGAGTGGCGCGGTGCTTGAGCAAATCAGCTCTCCGACAGCACTTGAAGTTGACGCCACGGGGCGGTCGTTTTACATCCGTCCTTTGGGCGGTTACGGCAAGATCGAAGAACGCGGTATTCGCAGCAACTACGCCGGACTGATTGCGGGTGTCGACGTTAAGACCTCTTTGAGCGAAGGCGGACTGACGCTCGGCACGCACGCTGCAGTTCTCGATAGAAAAGATAAATACGACGGAACCGACGGCAGTCAGACCGACGCGCAAAGCTTCTATTTAGGTGCTCATGCCCGATACGACTTTGCCACAACCGTTGAAACATACGCCTTCGGGTTAGTGCAGCTTGCTGTTGAAAATGCTGATACCGATCGTGTGGTGCGGTTTGATGGTTATGCCGACAGCGCTTCAAGCGACTGGACGGGGTGGGGCGGCAGTTTGGCGCTGGGTATCGGGCAGGCTTATCCGCTGACGACAAACGTGAAGTTAGGCCCGGTTGCCTGGCTTGACTACAGTTTCATGCATCTGCCATCCGTCACGGAAGAATCTGCTCATGGTTCGGCGTTGCATGTCCAAGGTGAAACGTATCAGTCGCTTCGCTCGAGCTTGGGCGTGAAGTTCTCGGCACAATTCGGTGCCGATGAAACCAAGGCGGCGCTCGATGCCATGCTCGTTTGGAATCACGAATTCCTCAAACGCTACGGCACGACCGAAGCGAGCTTCGCTCCCTGGCGAGATGTCTCATTTAGCTTTGACGAGGATGTGGACACACGTGATACGGGAACCGCTGCTGTGTTGCTTACCGGGCGCTTCACCGACGGTTTTGCCGCAAGCCTTGGTGCCGGCGCAGACTTCGGCGGCGATGTCTCCGGCATCTGGGGCCACCTGAATCTCAAGTGGGAATTTTAGGATGACTGCACTTTGATCGAGATACAATCGGTCGTACCGGGAAAGATCTCTTGCGAAACGGTGAGTTCGTCGTTTGCGAATCGTAACCCGAGGAGGGAGGGATAACCCTATTTTTGCTAAAATGCCAAGGCAAATCGCAGTTCAAATTGCTTGGAATGCCCCGTCAATGAAGGGTTTTGCCAGAAAGGGGACATTTTTGTCTTCCTCAACGCAAATCTTACAAAACGTCGGAAAACCGAGAATTTCCCGTTAAAGTGGAAATGTGGCTTGGATTCGTTTCAAGCAAAGGAGGAGTATGGCGATTTGGCAAGACCGACTGACCACGCGGTTGATGGCGGTTTTCGCCTTGTGCATGCTTACGCCGGTCCATGCGCAGGTCGCTGCCGATGTGGGCCGCGACATACGCAATCCGGCCGTGCGTGACCTGCAGCAGATCAGACGCGATGTTGAACGGTGGCAGCAGGAGCGCGAAGTCGAGCGAATGCAGGAAATCCGCCGCGGGCACGAAGAGGAGCGCGAGAGGACGCCTGAACAAGAGAAAGCATCGGCGTTTCGGTTTCAGCTCAATGCCGTCGAGCACGGCAAGTCGGCGATTCTCACCGATGAAGAGATCGACAAGGCCGTTGCGCCTTGGATCGGTCGCGAAGTGAGCATGAGTGACATTGAGGCCATGCTCGAAGCGATCAACCGACTCTATCGTGAAAAAGGCTACGTCGTGTGCGAAGCTCGCATCAAGCCGCAGCGCATCAAAAACGGGCGACTGGCGATCACGCTTGTGGAAGGCAAGACCGGAAAACTGACGGTCACGGGGAACGAACACACACGAGAGAGCTACATTCGCGGGGCGTTTGAACTTGAGCCGGGCGAAATCGCCAACTACCGCGAAATGAGCGAAGACCTCGTGCGGTTCAACATGACCAACGACGTGGTGCTTCGTATCGACATACGTGCGGGCAGTTCTCCTGAAACCACAGACTACGAGATCACCGCGGCCGAACCCGCCAACTGGACGGCAACAGTCTTTGCCGATACTTTAGGCACTCGATCGACGGGTCGGCCGCGCGTGGGCGCGAGCGTCACCAACCGCAGCGTACTGGGTTTTCGCGACGCATTCACGGTTTTAGGGCTTGTGAGCGAAGGAAGCAAAAGCTTCATGGCCAGCTATGCCGTGCCGCTCAACAGCCTCGGCACGAAACTCACTGCTTCGGCCTCGTTCGGCGACGTCGAAGTGGTGCAGGGACCGTCTGCGGACGACGACGTGAAGGGCACGTCTGAATACTATTCGATCCGATTGGATCATCCGCTATACGTAACGTCCGAGACCAAATGGACGATCTACGGCGAATGGAGCCGCCAGAAATCGACGACCGACTTCTGGGACATCACGATCAACGACACGCAGATCGACTCCTGGACGGGAGGCCTTGAGGCGATTCTCCTTGGCGAACGCTCGGTCTTTTACGCCACAGCGGCCCTGTCACACGAAAAGTCCGTAGAAGAAACGTTCGGCCAAGAGTGGAAGCAAAACATTTTCACCGGCAACGCCTTCTGGCGCTATCGCTTGACTCACAGCGTCACATTTACCTTGTCGGGAGCCTGGCAAAGCGTGGTGAGCGGCGACGATCTCACCACGTCCCAGTACTTCTATCTCGGTCACACAAGCGGCGTGAGAGGTTATGAAAACGACGTGCTGTCGGCCGAACAGGGCGCTTACGTCAATGCGCAGCTCGACTGGGCGTTTCTGGGACCGAAAACGTCGCTTTTTGCCTTTGTCGACGCCGGGCGAATTTCCGGCACGTCGGCCTATGAACAGCAGACGCTTGCCAGCATCGGCGCCGGCCTCACTTGGCCCTTGTGGAACGGCGCGGGCTTGACCGCCACGGTCGGCGTACCGCTCGAAAAGGACATCGGCGACGACACCCACGTCAACACCGCACGATTCGACATTTCGTTGGTTGCGACGTGGTAACCACCAATAGCCCGTACGTCTGAGGCGTGCCGGCTGCAGGGGGCAGTATGAACAAGATATTCAAAGTTTTGTGGAACCGATCGCGCGGCGTTCGCGTCGTGACAAACGAAACGAAGACCGCCTGCGGCAAAGGCCGCCAAGAAGCGACCGTGGCAACGGACGTGCGTCCATCCTCCATTGACGCTGTTACGCTGTTGTTCACCATCGGCCTGTTGGGGACGGGGTTGTCCGTACCGGCAATCGCGGCCACGGAAATTTCAAGACCTGCCGGTTGGAAACAGACGACGATCACCGCTAACGGCAATCGATACGACATTCACACGGAAAAGTTCGTCAACAACAATAAAACGGGCATCAATCGGTTTGACAAGTTCAGTCTGGACGCAGGCAACATCGCCAATCTGCATTTGAACAATGCCTCAGGCACGATCAGCGCCGATCGACTGCTCAATTTCGTCAACCAGCAAATCAAGGTCGACGGGACGGTGAACGCCGTCAAGGACGGCAAGATCGGCGGCGATCTGATCTTCGTCTCGCCTCAGGGCATGGCCGTGGGATCGACCAGCGTCATCAACGCAGGCAGCTTCACGGCCGTTGCACCTACGCAGGATGAGTACGAAACATGGACCGGTGCGCTCGGCAACTCGGTGCTCGAGGCCGATCTCTTTACCGATTCCTACTGGTCCAACCTTCAATCAGGCGACGTTCCGCTCAACCCCAATGCCGTCATCACGGTCGCCGGCAGCATCAACGCAGGTAACCGCATTGCCTTGTCGGCCGCCAAAATCGAGTTGAAGGACAATGCCCTGGTTAAAACGGGCGTCGACAATTTCTCGCAGCTTGTCAACATTGAAAATGCCGACGGCTCCGTGTCCGTATCCGCCGGTCTGCTTGAAGAGGATCTGACATTCAGCGTTGATCCAAAGTCCGGCGACATCGTTTTGGTTGCCCGCGCCGACGAAAAGGCTTCGGGCAATACGAGCTCGGGTTCGGGCGACCTTGCGCCCGTTCATGCTGTCATTTCGGTCGGACAGAAAGCCAAGATTGACGCCGCAGGCAACGTCAAGGTTTTAGCCGAAGCCGGCAACACCACCTACGATTTCGTCAACAAGACCTGGGTGGCCAAAGAGGGGCAGGGCAGCACCAAGGTGAGCGCTTCGGTCACCATCGACGGCACCATTGCGGCCGGAAAAGACATTGACGTACAGGCCAACGCCTACAACATGATCGATCATTCATCGCTCTTTACGATCAAGGCATTGGGCGAACAATTTCTCGGCTCGGTGCTCGGCCCCTTCGTGGGACACGCGGTGGAATACGTCGACATGGGTGCAAGTTCGTCGCTCACGGTAAACGAACACGCGCTGCTCGCAGCTCAGAAAAATCTCTCGCTGACCGCCAAGACGGATCTGGAACTTGCCATCGGCGACTCGACGGCTTGGAAGAACTATTCCAACTTGCTGCCCGAAGCCAAGTCACTGCCGATAGCGGCGATTGCCGTCGCCAAAGCCGATGCGTCAAGTACGCTCACCATCAAGGGTACGGCCCGTGCGGGAAGCGATTTGTCGCTTAAGGCGAACACGGATTTCAAAGCGGATGTGAGCACGACGGCCACAATGCAGGGCACGAGCAATCCGCAAGCCTCGTTTGTCTATGCAGACTTTGACAGCAAATCAACGCTGACGGTGGACCGATCCGCGGAAATCGGAGCCTTGGAAAACCAAACCGTTTTAGGAAAAACAAGCCTCGAATCCAAGACGACGAACAAGGTCAAGACCAGTGCCGAAACGTATGTGACGGCAGCCGGAAACATCGGACTTGCCGTCAACTACACCGATTTTTCGTCCGATTCGATTCTGACGCTCAAAAGCGGCTTGGACGGGACGGCGAATTCGCTCACGATCAACGCCGAGAATCTAACCGAGACGCTCACGGCGAGTTCTAAAACGGATGTCGGCGACACCGGTCTGATGATGAAACTGCAGGCCAAGATTTCGGACGTCGCCTTCAATAAGATCGCACAGTTTGCCGGCAAACACGGCGCTTCGGTCGACGGGGCTGTGACGGATTCAAGCTTCAACGGCGGCGGAGCCATCACGGTTGTCACCAACCGCCAGAGTTCGAAAGCGCTCGTTGATCCCGGACAGGATGAAAAGTTCAATGCTTCTAAGGATATTTCCATCGCAAGCGCAGCAACGCTCAAGGATCACCGTTACGAAGCCGCCACAACGTCGGTGATCGACGAGGAACAGGGAAACCAGCAGACAAACAAGCAGGGCGCGCTTGCCATTGTCGTCGCCACGAGCGGCAGCAGCGACGCGGCTGCGTCCGAACTTACCATTGCAGACAATGCAGCCATCGAATCGGTTGACGGTAAATTGGAGCTCTCGAGCACCGTTCTAATCGAGCAAAACCGGCGCGACCATTTGATCGAAGAGATTGAAGCACGTTGGAAGCAACTGACGGGCTACTTCGTTGAGACCGATCTCAAGCCCAAACTGGCAGAGTTTGAGGATCAAAAGAACAAGATGGTGACCGCGTTCAAGGCGGTGACTTCGGGCCAAAACTCCACGGACAACTTCAAGCAGCTCCTGTCGGCCATGGTCGAATTCGGCAAGCTTGTCGTCGATACGTTCGGTGTGGCGGGAAGTGCTGTGAGCCCGGTGATTGCGGGTGCCAAGGAAACGGCATTCAGTATTCTCGACATCGTCAATCCGGCCGGCTGGGCCAATATGTACGTTTCAGCCGCCGGCACCTCCAAAGATTCCAAGCATTCGTCGTTGTCGGTTTCCGGCGCAATAGGTGTTCTCAATCAATCATCTTCAAATACGCTAAAGATCGGCACAAAAACAAGCCTTGTTTCCGGTGGCAATCTATCGATTACGGCGGACAGCAAAAACGGCAATGTTGCTCTGACAGGGTATCTGGACAATCTGATCGGCATTCCGCTTCCCACGCGCGACAATTCCCAAGCTTTCGGGGCGTCACTTGGCTATCAGCAGCTCGAGTCAAACAATGCGCTCACCATCAGTGAAGGAGCCGACATCGAAGCCGAGCATGGCAGTCTGACCCTTACGGCGAGCGATCAGCTCAAGGCCATAGCCGTGACGGCTTCAGCCGGCCTCAATTCTGGCGGAACATCGTTTTCAGGCATGGTCGCGGTCACCAAGGCCGACGGCAGCAATACGCTGGCGATCGATGACGAGGCAACTCTTGATTCGGCCGGTGCCATGACGATTGACGCCCGGCGCGACGACCTGCTTGAGACAATCGCCGGCGCCCTTGGCAAAACATCGAGCGACGAGGGAGGCAGCGTTGCGGTCGGAGCCGGAATTGCCGTCAATCTCGGCGGAGTCAATAACAAGCTTGAGATCAAGGACAACGACAGTGCGTCTTCGACCGTAAATTACGGTGCAGGGCACCTTGTGTCCTCGGCGGGCACACTTACCTTAACGGCCGACACAACAGTCAACGCCAACGCAATCGGTGTGGCCGGTGAAGCGGCGACAACGACACACAAGGATCTTGGAGAGCAGCTCGACAACCTCCCCGGTGAAGAGGTTGACGGGGACGCCTTCAGTGCCGACGAAATCGAGAACATGACCGAAGTGGCGGCCGGTCAGAACGGCGATGACACGTATCTCTCGGATCTCAACTGGCTCTTTAACGAAGACAATTCGTCGGCCGAGAGCGCTTCCGAGCTGCCTACGCTTCCCGACACAAGCGTCGCCGAACTGTCACCTCGCACGATCAACATCGCGGCCGCGGGCAGCATCGGCTGGAATCAGTTCAATCAGAACAACAGTCTCACGATTCAGAGCAGTGCAAGCGATCCGTTCTCTTTGAAGGCCCAAAGTCTGTCCATTGAAGCACTTTCGAACAAATGGATCGGCGCCTTTGCGGGCGCTGCGGCTCTTTCGATTACGCGAGGCGGCAATACAACGAGCAACGTCGGCATCGGCGGAGCCGGCGCCGTCAACAGGTCGGACTTTGTCAACGCAATCGGCATTGACGGCCTCAAGATCACGGCTCAAGACACGAGCGTGAAATCGCTCGTCAACGGCACGACAGTCGCCGAAGGTCTGGGGCTCGCCATCGCAGCCGGTCAGTCGCAGACGGCCCTTGGCATTGACGCGGGCATTTCAGCCAATCTCGTTACAAACGAGGTCACGGCCAGCGTCAAGAATCTGAACTACAGCTCCAGTGACGACGGCGACCATGTCTACGATCAGACGGCATGGTCCGGCGAAACGCAGGTCACGGGCGGCACGGCCGTGGGCGTGGCCGCCGGCGGCGGTACATTCTCCGGAGCCTTCGGCGCTTCCATTGCCGTGGCCAAAATCAAGAACACCATCGGTTCGGAAATGTCAGACTCGAATCTTTCCGACCTTTCGAACGCAAGTGTTCGCGCGCTTGCAAGCCTTACGCAGGTAAATACTGCCGTGGGCGCCAACGTGGCCGTGTCATCGGAAACAGCCGGCGCGGCTTCGGGCTCGATTCTCTACGCGGACATCACCAACAATGTCAATGCTCAGGCCGACCGCACCACACTTACCGTTGCTGACGGCGGAACGGTTGAAATTGCCGCGCGCACCGCAGGAACAGGAAACGGGCAAGAGGCTCACGATCTGGCTCAGCGTGCCAAAGGCGTTGACGGCGTTCTCACGCGAGAAAAACTTCTCAATCGCGATGCGCTTGAAGGAATAACGCTCTACAAGGATAAAGACAAGAAGGAGAGTGTCGACGTCAAGGGCGAATTCGTCGACGGCAGCAAGATGAGTCAAGTGTCTGTGGCCATCGGTGTGGGCGTTGCCGTCGGAAGCCAAGGCGGCGGATCCGGCAGCGCTGCGATCCTGGTGAGCGACTTTGACAATCGCTTTACGGCAAAGAGCGATACGCTCACCGTGAAAACCGACACGACGGCCGTCCAAGGCATCGGCTTTACGCAGATTGCCGCAACAGACGTCTCGACGGTTAACGTCGCCGCCGGCGTTGCCGCTGCGGCAACAGGTGAGACGAGTTTCGGTGTCGCAGGGTCGCTTATCCTGGGCGGCATCGAACAGACGGCCGAATCGACTGCCACAGGTTTGACGCTCACACCTTCGCAAAGCGAAGACTCAGCGACTGTTAAGAACGCCGTCAGCGCCACCAACGAAGCCAAAACGGTAAATGTCGCGGGGAACGCGAGCGCTGCCGTCGGCGAGTCGGGAGCGGGCATCGGAGCCGCTTTTGTGAGTACAGGCGTAGAAAACAACGCCATTGCCGGTTTGGACAGCTCGACGATCAACGGCACCGGCATGGGCGACTTTGTGGTCAACGCGCACAACAATGCGCAGACGTGGGATGCCGCCGTTAACGGTTCCGTCGCGGCCAATGCCGCCGTCGGCGGTTCGGTCGTACTTAACCGTCTGGCCAACAACGCACAGGCTCACATCAAGGGATCGATGCTTACGGGTCTGGGCGGCATTGACATCAATGCCAAGGACGAGTCTCAGGCTTGGACACTGGCGGGCGCCGTATCCGTCAACTACGAAGAAGGCGCATCGGTTTCGGGCGGAATCGGCATTACCCTGGACAGGGGTGCCACAGAAGCAAAGCTCGAAGATTCCTCGATCGAATCGAAGGACGCGGCAACCGACATTTCCGTCGAGGCTCACGCCAAAGACAAAGTGATGACCATGACGCTCGGCGTGTCGGCGGCCCCTGGAGGCGTGGGCATCACGACGGCGTCGGCTAAAAACAAAATCGATCGTACGGTAACGGCGCAGGTTCGCAACGTCAATCGCACGCAGCAAAGCGGCGCTCTCGGAACGCTGACGATCAAATCGGAGAGCAGAGCGACCATCGGCAACCTCGGCATCATGGCCGGCGGCGGCAATATGGCAGGCGTCGGCGTGGGCTTCGGGTTCAACACGATCGATATCGATGTTTCTTCCGTCGGCGAGAAAATCAGCAACTTTGAAGTCGACACGATTGAGGTCGGAGCGGTTTCCGCCAATGACATCAATTCGATCGGCGTGGGCGGTGCGGGAGCCATGAACACGGCAGTTGCGGGCTCTGCGACCATCAACAACATCTCGGGCGATGTGACGGCACGGCTAGCCGGAACGAGTGACGCGCCGATGCTGCTGCAGCATAAAGGAGCGGCGGCAATCTACGCCACGTCCGACGATACGGTGGGCACCTATGCGGGCCAAGTGGTGGGCGCCGGCACGGCAGCCGTAGGCCTCAATATCGGCGTTACCGATCACTCGATCAACACGACGGCCGAACTCGATTACGTCACGCTCAACCGAACCGGCGACAGCGGACATACGCTTGCTGTTAAAGGCGGCGTAGACGATGACGCCATCAACAGCGATGTGGTCGAAGACGTCAGCATCGGCAAATCCCTTGAAACGGATCGAGACGACGTCACGGTTTCGGGCACGTTGGTGTCGGCAACAAGCACCACGACCTACAAGACGCTTGTCATCAACGGGGGCGGTGCCTCGAGCGCGGAGGTCTCGGGAACAGCCAACGCCGTCACGCACGGAGGCACAACGACTGCTTCCGTGAGAAACTCTTCGATCGACAGCCGCACGGCTGACATCGGCATTTTTGCGGGCGACTACGCCAATTTCTTTACGTCGCTCACGACAGTGGGCGGCGCCATGACCTTTGCGGGCGACGCCAACGTCTCTGTCGTTCAGACCAAGCACGCGACCAAGGCTGAACTCACGCAAGATTCAATCATCACGACGGATAAGGACGCTTCGGTTCAAGCCGAAGGCAAAGAAGGCGTCTCGGCCATGACGATCACCGCGGCAGTCGCGGGCAGCGGAGCATTGGGGGCTTCAGCCGCGGTCACGAATCTGCACTCGAGCGTTGAGACGGATGTTCGGACAAACTCGACACTCACGGCAGCTCGAAGTTATCTGCAGGATGCAAATTACCTCGGCCGCATTTCCAATCTCGGCATCACGGGAGCCGGCACGCTTGCCGGCGCCGGTGCCGTGAGTGTGGCCATCAACAATATCAATAACCGTGTGGCATCGCATTTCAGATCGACAACCGGCGCGACGCTGACACTTCACACCGACAGTGCGCAAATTACGGCCGAGCGAACCACCGGCATCAAGCTTTACGGCGCCAGCGCGGCTGTTGCCGTTCAGGGCGTTGCGGGGGCCGCGTTTGTGGGTGTCAATACGGTCGACGGGGAGTCGGAAGTCACGGTGCAAAACGCAGACATCCGCAAGACGGACGCGCAAGGGCAGTCCCAAGGTGCCCAAAGAATCGGGATAAGCGCTGAAAACAAAGATACGATCGATATCGTTGAAATGGGCGTCGGAGCCGGCGCTTACGGCGGAGCCGGCGCCAGCGTCGTCGTCAACCGAATTCACGACGCCGCACGTGTCAACGTGAACAAATCCACTCTTGCGGCGGACACAGTGGAGATCAACGCCGGGCAGAACCGCACGGTCGATGGTACCCTCGTGATGGTGACCGGAGGTTTGATCGGCGGCATCGCAGCCAATGTCGTTGCCACTGAAATCGGCGAACCCACAGGCAACGAATCGATTTTCGGCGACGCATTTCCGTCGGGCAGTGCTGATGATCCGAGCGATGAAGTGTCCGGATATCAGGGTAAGTTCGGCAGCGTCACCACCGAAGAGATACTCAATCGCGCAAAGAAGACGGCCGAGGGCGGCGCACAGGGCGCATCTGCGGACACGGACGCTCCCGTGTCTGCCGGCCCCACCCCGACGAAGGGGCTCACGGGCACTCACGTTGCGCTCACCGATTCGACAATCGTCTCTGAACCGGCCGACACCTCAAAGAAAGGCAGCGTGTCGATTACTGCCCAAGAAGATACGGATGCGGGCGCGGGCGTCAATGTCACGCTCGGATCCGGCAGCGGTGGCGCGGCGTCACTTGCCGCGTCGGTAGCCACATTGACGCGTCACAGCGACGCTGCGGTGAGTATTGAAAACGGCGGTGTTCGTTCGGACAACATCACCATCGAATCGCGTCTCGGTGCGGTTGACAAGCTCAAGCTCTATCAGGGATCGCTCGGCATCGTTGCGGGCTCGGCCGTCTACGGTGAAACCAAGGCCGACGGTCAGGCATCGGTCGAAATCAAGGGCGGCACCTACGAAGCTCGCCAATCGTCGGAAGACGACAAGGGAACGCTGACGATCAATGCGGCCGACATTCGCTCAAGTTCGATTGAATCGCTCGGCGTGGAAGTAGCTGTCGGAACGGCCGGGGCCGTGATCAGCAAAACCAAGGACAGTACCGCCGCGCGGGTTCGCATGGACAACACCGCTGTCAAGGGAACGACGTCGTTATCGACACAAAGAACCCCCGTATTGACAGCCCATTCCAAGGCCGGTTACTTCGGCGGCATCACCGGCGTCGGAGCGGTAGCCGAAATCACGGATTCCGGAACCGCCCGAACCGAAATCAACAATGTGACGGCCGAAGACTATGTTTGGAAGGAGGAAGAGGACGGTGTTTTGCAGGATCGCAAGACAAGCGTCTTCGGGGCGAGCGTTGTTCTCAAACCCACTATTTCGGTAACGGCCGACAGTTATGGCGGCAGCGGCTTTGCGCTCGGCATCGTCGAAGCGAAAGCCGTCGAGTCCGGAAAAGCCGAACTTGAAGTCAGGGGCGGACAATTGAGCACCCATGATGTCAGTCTGCTTGCTTCGGCCGGGCGCGACACGGACAACTCGGCCGATGCGCTTCACATGACCTCTCTTGTGAAGGGCTATGGCGGCGCCGGTCTGGGCGTTCAGGTCAATACCGGTAGCCTCACGAACAATGCCGAGGTCAAGCTCAAGACGGACAAGGTGAACTACTCGCAGGATACGACCGTCGACATCGATGCGGAAGGGCATGCCGAATACTCGCTCGAGTCCCGTGAAGCCGCCGGCGAAGTCGTTTCGAGCGACAACAGCGCTCTGAAGCTCGGCCACGGCGTCAAAACTTCGGTTACCATGGTCGGCAAGTCCGATGAGACGAAAGCCAAAGACATTGATGTCAAAACTCACAACACGGAAAACGCCGTTTTCAACGCCACCAGCGCCGGCGGCTCGGTCATTGCGATCGACGTCGATGCCATTCGACTTGAACACAACGATACGTCAAGCACGTCGGCCGACATTTCCGGCAAGTGGCTCACGTCAGAGGACATGCGCGTCTCGGCTCTCACAGACCGCGACGTCGCTTTCCACGGTCGAAACACCAAGGGCGATGTGGCCGGCGGCAGCGGTGCGGGCATCGTCAATTCAATGACGGGAGACACCGCCGTCACGCTTGCGGACAACACGGAAATTGAAAGCGGGGGGACACTTGAACTGCTGAGTGACTCCAAATGGACGATCAAACCCGTGCAAGAGGGGGAAAACGCGTTTGCTCTCATTTCCGCCAACTACGGCGCGGTGGCCGGAAGCACGGTGAGCGTCAGCAATACCCAGACGTCTACGGCGTCCGTCACGGTCGGCAAGAACGCCAAACTGACTTCAGCCGAGGCAATGACGCTCGCGGCCAAGACCACGGGCGAGACCGCTCTTCGCGTGCAGTCGCTCACGGCAGGGGCTGTGGCAGGCGTCGGCACCAGCGCCACGCACAACATCCATGTCACCGACACGGTGAATATCGGTGAAGGAGCTTCTTTGCGGACAACGACGTCCGCGGGCAACATCACTTTGTCTGCTTCCGGAGACGAGACCTATGATCTTGCAGCCGTCGGAAACGTCCGCGGTGCGGCGGGCGGCGGCTCAACGGCAAGTCTCACGCTCACCTACGCGCGCGACAATTCGGTTGACATTGCCAAGAACGCTTCCGTCCATTCCGGCCGAGACGTCAACCTGTACGCCGGCCGAGATGTCAGCGGCGCCGACGCTTCGCTGGATTTCCACACTTACACGCACGCCTACAACCACTCGCTCATTGCGCCGGTGAGTTCCAAGATCACGGATGCGTATGCGTTTACCAACTCAGTGTCGGTTAACGAAGGAGCAACCGTTCTTTCGACGGCAGACACCAAGGTTGCGGCCATTCTCGGTGATCTTACAAGCAAGAAGGAAGCGCGCTACTACAACTGGACAAGCGGCAAGACCGCGGGCAACGTTGAAATGGTGACTTCCGGTTCGGGCGAAATTCCGAAGGGCACAACGCAGCAGTCCAACGCCGTGACGCTCGACGGAGAAATTCTTGCGGGCGTCAACACCGCCGCCAAGGTGACCATAGACGGCGTCGTGCTGCATGAAAACGACTGGGGCTTGACGACGGGTGAAGACGTTTTGGACAGTCCGATCGTCACCGTCAACGAAGGCGAACAGACGGAATTTGCAGAATCGATTCGCGACGGCATTGAGATCGGTACGGACGAAAACGCCAACGAGTACTGGGATCGTCACATGGAGCTGCAGCGCCTGATACAGGAGTATTCGGGGCTTGGCACCGACAACGGATCGATTCTGGCCGCGTACATGGCCGAAGACGAAGCATTGATCAACGTCATGCTTGACAAGGGTTATGCGACGAGAAGCGAAGACGGTGCCGTGAGAGCATCCACATCGGTTGATCGAGGCTATGTTTTGGTCGACAACATCACGGTTTCAGGCGGCAATGTGAGTTTCACAACCGGCACCGTATCGGGCAAGGGGGCTGTTAAGGCGAATTCAGCCACAGGCATTTCGATCGAGAACAATTCCAATCTCGCGCTCAAGATAGGCGACCTCGAAATCCTCAATGTCGGCGGCAACGTGACCATGAACGACGTTGCCGTAATGCCCGGACAGAGCACGGCAGGATTTGACGTCGCCAATGTCGCAACCAACCCGACGGCCGACAAGCCGGTCATCGACATCGCCTCTAACCTCGGCGATTCGATCACCTACACGGGCAAGGACGGCAGTGAAACGGTGACGAGAACGATCAAGCCCGACACCAGCGTGATTCTCACGGGCAATATCGTCAATGCTGCGGGCGACGTGAAGATTCACTCGGCGTCCGACCTCTTCCAACACGAAGGATCCACGATCTCTGCCGCCGGCAACGTCGATTTGTCGGCCAACGGTACGGTCACGCAGGCTTATTCGAGCGGAATCACGAACATCGGCGGGAACGTGGAGGATCAGTGGACAGAGGCCAGAGCAGAGATCGACAAGAAAATCGCTGAGAATTATGACCAGAACAACTACGCTTGGAATAACAAGGAGGTACAGGGCGGCAGCATCATCGCGGGCGGCGATGTGATCATCTCGGGCGAGATGATCAACATCAACGGAACCGTGCAAAGCGGATATTCCTCGTACCAGCTTGACCTGAGCGGCGACGCGCTCGAGAGAATCAAAACGGTGACCGACAATTGGGTGAAGAACGGTTCCAAGCAAAATATTGATGTCAAGAGCGCCGCTTACCTTATCAGCGAGGGTGGCTATGTCGACAATAAGGACGGCACTTACAGTTATCGTGTCGCCGCCTGGTACGACCCTGTCAACGAGCGCATCGTGCTCGATGACATCAATCCGCAGGGCGGGCACGTCTACATCACGGGGCGCATTGCGAGCACCGGCAACGGCAACATCTACGTTGCCAACGGCAGCGCCGACATTAAGGTTGACGTGGGTGACTATGACGTGCTCACAGGTGTCGTCGACACCGGCAACATTGCAGGGCGCGTCCGCATCACGGACACGAACTACAAGTCATACGGTGACCGGAAGGCCTCGGCCATGGTAACCGAATGGTCACAGAATCAGTATGGCAATTGGTACCTCGATGAGAAGGGCGAACGTATTGAAGACAGCATCATCATCCGAGACCACAACAGCAATACTTTCGGCTACGACCCGGTCAAGGGAACGCTTTACTCCTGGTCATGGGGCTATCAGACAGGTACGGTCGGGCGAGTAAACCGCGAAAACCACTTTACCTGGTGGCGTCAAACGATTTGGGACAAAAACACAGAACCTGACCAATCGGAGATCACGTTGACTGAACTCGGAAAAGACATGCTCGAAGGCACGACATTCATTCAGAGTTCTTCCGAGCAGACCAATCAGGCTCAAGGCATTGTCCAGACGGTCAAGGAATACAAATCCGATTGGCAATGGGTCGAGTGGAGAACGTACGACGATGCGCTTCACTGGGGCGGTACCGACCATTTGGCAGGAACCCGGACCGAATCTTCGCAAAAGATCGTGACTTTTACCGTTAAGGCCGATTACGGCATCGGCGGCGGACTGATTGAAGGCTCCAACTCGATTGACATCAAGACGGGTGGTACGCTTTTGCTTGGAAATCGTGTCTCGGCAACCGAGGGTAAGGTGACGCTGACTGCCGGAAACGACATCCTCTCAACCTCGAGTCATGCGGTCATAAACGGCGCTTCAGAACTTTCGATGTGCGCCGGCGGATCAATCGGTGAGGCAGACAACGCCATCGCGCTTTCGGGAGGGAACGAGCAGCTGATCGCCAAGATCACCGCGGGCAGCAATGTCTACATCGACGGCTCGCGCCTGACCAATTCGGCAGTCAAGGCTGATTTGACGGCGGGTGACGCCGTCGGGTTTACGTCAAGCGCAGACCTGGTGGCCACCGTAAAGGCATCCGACATTGCGCTTACCAGCACGCAAGGAAGCATCAAGGCCGATGTCGAACAGATCGCCAAGCTCGATTCCTCGCAACGGTTCGACGCAACCGCGGCCAAAGACATTTCAGTCACGGTCGGTGAAGGAAAGGGAAATCTAGGCCTCGGCAAGGTCGAGTCGACCGAAGGCAATGTCTTGATTAATCTTGAAGAAGGAACCGTGTTCGACGCGATCGATCGCTCCGAAGAGACGGCCCTTACAGCCGAAGAGCGCATTGCGCTCTGGAAGGACCTCGGGTTGATCGGCGAAAACGGTGAAGACATCGGTGAACAGAACTGGAAATCCGACATGCAGAAAGCCGAAGCGGCAGTGGTCAATGACTACGAGCGCTATGAGGCTTACAAGTCGCAGGACAATCTGACGGACGAACAGAAAGCGGATTTCGCTTCGCTCACCGAACGCTTTGCCGCATACGGGTCGGCAGAGGCCGCCGTCGAAGGAGAAAAGGCCGACGAGTCGACAAACTTGGGCAAACTTGCACGCTCTGCCGACAATTACGACTGGACGCAGGACGAACTGCTCTATTCAATAGCCGAGTCAATCGTCAATCCCGATCCCGGAGACGTACCGGTTGCCGGTGAACCCAACATCATCGGCAAGCAGATCACCGTCAACTCCGCATACGGCGGCCTGGGCGTCAACAGCGACTCCGTAACGGGCGAACTGCGCACGCAAAGCGGTGAGATAAACACCGAGATTCTCAAGCTTCTTGCTCAAGCCGATGTTGACGACGTGGACTGGAATGCCGACGGCACGGTAACCGTTGAACTCAAGCAGCCCGTGACTGTCAAGGCCGACAAGTTCCAGGCCGAAACCGAAACAAACGTTTTCGTGCAGTCCTCCGCCGATACGGCACTCAAGATTTCTCGCGTCATCGTACGCAACGGGGCCGTGAGGCTTGCCAGCGCCAACGGCGTGTACGGTGTAGACAGCGTCTTTGGAATCAAGGGAGAAGTAAATGGCTCAAGCGTTGCGATCCGCGGCGGATCGGGCGGCATCGGCACGTCCGATACACCGCTTCATGTGACGCACGCCGCAGACGGATGGGTCGCTTTGTCGAGCGCCGATGACATTTTCGTGACAAGCGATTCGGGCAATCTGACACTTTACTCGGTTTCGGGCGGCAGCGATGTGTCGCTCACCGCGTCCAATCTCTATGCATTCGCAGGTAAGGAAGTCGACTTCGGCGACGACGTACTCGACTTCTCGACCATGGGTTACCTCTCGGCGGGCAAGGACGGGGAGGTCATTCTCAACGTAATCGGAAACATCGGCACCGAAACCACCGCGTTGCGAGTGGACTCCGACGAAACCCTTGTCTTTAACAACAGCGTTGAAAACGTATGGCTGCATACCGTCGGTACGGGCGGATCGCTTGATCTGGTCAATCTCGATGCCGCGCAAAACATCGGTGTGCAGGCGACCGGCGACGTTTCGCTCACGGGTAAAGCCGCTGCGGGCGAGGCTCTGACGGTTGTTTCCTCCGAAGGCGACATCACGCTGAGCAACGCAGACGTGAAGACGCCGGGAACGCTCACCGTAACCGCCGTCGAAGGCAACGTGGATATTTCGGGCATTACGGCAACGGATGAAGGGCTAAGCGCCGGTGAAATCTTCATTACCGCCGGCGACGAACTGATGCTCGGGCCGGATCCGGTGAAAGTCTCGAGCACCGAGGGCAGTCTTACGATCAAAGCCGGACGGCTTGACGACAACGCGGTGAAGTCCGGCTCGAACTTCAATGCGGCCGAAGCTCTCACGATCGCCGTGGCCGACAATCTCACGGTGGGCGGCGAAGGCGTGACGATGACAGGCAACAACGTCAGCGTCTCGAGCACCGAGTCGACATTGCGTATCGAAGACGGCACTGTCATTGAAGCACGTCAGACGGCTTCTGTTTCGGGGCATGAAGGTGCGTACCTGCAAGGCGATGTTCTTGTGACGGGAAAGACCGCTGAAGTCACGTCCGAAGAAGGCGGCATTGAACTTGCCGGTAATGTCAAACTCGGAGGCAAGACCGCCGACGACGATCAGGCCAACGTGGTTCTTACTGCACGTGATGACATCGTTCAGCAGAATGCGCTCGCAGAAGGAGGCATACACGGCAATGCTCTTACGGCCAAGTCTGAAGCGGGAAGCATTCTTCTCGATGCGCCGCTCGACGACACAGCCGGGTCCTCGGGCAACACCGTCACCAACGCCAATCTTGAAGCCGCAGAAAACATCGCCTTTGGCACAAGCCGCAGAGACGTAACGATCACGGTGAACGAATCGACCAGCGGCGAGCTTGCCGGCAGCCTCAAGGTGCATGCCGACAATGCGGGTGTGACTCTTGCCAACAACGTGACGACCGGAGGCGATGTACTCATCAATGCTGCGGCCGTTCACGGCGACAGTCTTACCGCCGGCGGTACGCTTGGCATCGTGAGCGCCCTTTACGACGACTCGATTGCAGAGGGAGAGCTGCGTGACGTGGTCTTTACCGGGTCGCTTACCGGAAACCGTGTGACGGTCTATACCGACAAAGGAAACATCCACCTTGCCGAGGTGAACACGACCGAAGGTTACCTCGACGTCTATCGCCTGAGTCAAACCGAAAAGGGAACGGTGACAATCGATGGCGGCGTCTCCGAAGACTCGACGATGATTCTCAACCACAACGGAGACGTGAACATCACCGAGCCGTATGTCGGCGAAGACAGCATCATTGTTCTAACGGGGCACGGCGGACAGGCTCACGGTCAAGACCAGCTCAAGTCCGAATCCGGCACGATTCTCGTGCGCGATCACGCACAGAAGTTCGGATCGCTGTTGACGCTCGAAGGATTGCGGCAAATTCTTGCTCGCGACCTTTCGCCCGACGATTTGCCTCATCTTGAACTTAACGATGCCATGTACGGAACGGCCGGTCGTGCGGTCGATGCCAACATCGTTGCACCGTTCGGCGACTTCGATTCGCCCACGGACCCGTATTTCTTCATGCATCTGAGAACCGATGCGCAGTCCGCAAAGGATGAGGAGGAAGAATCCAGTCTGACGCTCGAAAACGGGCTGCCGGTTTCTCCCAAGGCGATCATCATAGACCACCGCATTCGTGATCCGCACAATCTGTGGTGGATGGCTCAAAGCGTGGACTGACAAGCCGTCAACGAACGAAACCGCCGGGAGGTGATCTCGGCGGTTTCGATTGGGTGCGCTCGGCATGGTCGCGCTCTAACGGATAACACGTTCCGGATATCGTGTCACGCATCGCCTTCAGCGCTGTCTGAAAGGATTGTTTTAGCGACTGAACATGTAGGTTTTGCCGTTGCTCATGAGTCTGGCTTCACGGCAAAGGCCCTTGTCCACCTGTCTGGGCGCAAAATACAGGCTAAAGCCGTTCGGAAGCTTTCCTGAAACAGATTCCCACAGACGGCTTTGTTCCGAAAGAGGGGTTTGTTTTAAGTCCGATTCAAGCGAGGTTGCCCAGAATTTCCAGTGTTTGCCGCCATCGAGCTTTTGAGTCTGTACGATCCAATCGGCCGGCTTCATCGGTTCGTTTTCCGAAAAATGCGATGTAAAGGCAATTCGGCACGGGGAGTGCTTTAAGCAGCCCGCGGCTTCGTTCACGAGTTTGATTTGCACGCTTTGCCGCAGCGTGTCGCCGGATTGCTCAAGTTCTGAAGTTCTGATGTCTTTAACGGTGTAACCGTTTTGACTGAAGACGGCGATCGTCGCTTCTGCCAGAGCCTGAACGGTGTAGCTCTGAGCGGCTTCCTTGCTCGAGTACGCTTGCTGCGGAACAAATGCGAACCAGTGATCAAGATTTTCGAAATAGACCGTATCGTTCTTCCAGCCGAGGTTGGCAAAGTCGAGACCTACGCCGGTACTGAACGGGCCTTTGGATACGCTTTTGGAAAGATCTTGAAGCGGAGAGTTGGCCAACAATGTGACACCTAAATTGCGCGCCAGGTGAGTCTCTGTCTTCGCACTCGCGCATTGCTCCGTACCGGTCATTGCATCAGTGATTTTCAGAATGCCAAATTGACGCCCCAAGTTTTGGGCGTAAGAAGCTGTTTGGTCGTACGAAGCGCTGTTTTCAGGAACTGTTCGCGGTATTTCCGCTGTCGAGCATGCTGTGAGTAAAACCGAACACAGGACAGCTGAGGAAAGTGCCGTTCTTTTCATGTAAGTGATTCCTATCGTGGTGGGCTTGTCATAAGTCAAATAAAAAAGATGTTGAGGTGCATTTGATGCAGATCAAACGCAAGTCGGGATTGTACAGGAAAATACTTGGGTATAAACGCTGAAACACAAGAATGTTTTGTCGCAGTGAAAGAAATGTTGGACCGATTAGAGCCATATCCCTCGGGTGAGTAAGAATGCTCTAAACAGGTTGTCTCGGTGCTCTGAGCGTAAGTAAGATCAATGAGGCTTATCTGACTGTCGACGTTTTCGGCAAGAAGGCCGTTTCGTCAAAAAAGGCATCGTGCCGAAAATTGCAAAAACATCATTCATCAGGTCTGAGAACGACATGCTTGCTGTCACGCGTTTTTCCAAACTTTTGCTTCTGAGCGGTTGCCTCAGTGTCGCCGGTTGCGCATGCGTCACGACCTCAATTGACTCGGAACTCGCCGAAATGGTTGCCGACGTTGCAAACCTCTATGCCGCAGATGCACGGCTGTCCGTCTGGGAAGTCAAGGTAAATGAGACGTCTGACGGTTGGACGATCGAGGGCAAGACAGATCGCAAAGAGGCGCTAGACGAACTCAATAGCCGACTGCACGCAAAGAAAATGCCGGTTGACGTTCGCGTGACGGTACTTCCGCAAGACAATGCGCAAATAGGGGATAAGTCGTGGGCACTTGTGAATGTTTCCGTAGCGACCGTCAAAAAGGAACCTCGATTTGCGGTGGCTGCAACAACGCAGGCTCTGGCCGGCACGCCATTACGTCTTCTCGAATTCAAGGCTCCGTTTTGGCGCGTGCAAATGCCCGACGGCTATATCGGCTGGGTGCATCGGCTGCAAATTGCTCGTATGAGCGAACAAGAACTCTCGGACTGGAACGCCTCGCGGCGTGTGATTGTGACCGCACGTTCCACAACGCTTACAAATGAAAACGGAACGGTTCTGGCTCCGCTTACCGCCGGCAGCATCCTTCGCTTGATTGAAAAGCAGGGTAAACGGGTTTGGGTCCAGCTGCCGGACGGAAATTCAGGTTTTCTCAGAACAATCGATGTCAGGGAGGCGAACACGTATTTCGCCTTTTATGACCGAGTCCGAAAAGAGGCCCCGCGGACTTTTGTTCGTCACCTGCTTGGTAATGCTAAGAAACTTCTCGGAACTCCGTATCTATGGGGCGGAACGAGCACCAATGGCGTGGATTGTTCCGGTTTTGTGTCGCTGGTGTGGCGGCTTAACGGTGTGATACTCAGCCGGGACGCTGATCAACAGATTGCTCAGGCTGAAAAACTGGTTGTGCGTTCTGTGGAAGATATCCCAGCAGGCAGTCTTGTTGCTTTCGGAAAGAAAAACGAAGCCGGGGACAACATCGTGCGCCACATAGGCATTGCACTGGAAAACGGTGACTTTATCCATTCGCTGGGAGCCGTGCGAATTGAGTCGCTGTCTCCGAATTCACCGATCTACAGCGCATACTTTGCGGAGCGTTTCTTGGGCGCTTATACGATTGACTTGTCTTTGCAAGATGTTCCGAATGCCGAAGCGCTCTCCGAGAATGCGTTCTATCAGGTGCCTGCGAAAAAGATGTCCGTCAACAAGTCACATTAATATTTTCCCCGAACCATAGCCATGGCTGTTACGGATTGTCGAACACAAAAAGAGACCCTGCCGCGCTAACGACAGAGTCTCAGATTTCGTTGCAATGGTTAGCCGTAAAGTAAAGGATTAACGGTCGTCACGGCGACGTTTGTCGTCTCGACGATCCCGTTCATCGCGACGACGCTCTCTGGCATCGCGACGGTCATCCTTGCGGCGATCTTTTTCATCACGACGCTGTTCTTTCTTGAACTTGCGATAGTTCTTGCCGTAACGTTTTTCTTCCCAGGCACGACGCTTGCTGTCGCGCCAATCACGTCCTTCTTCTTCAGCGCGGGCACGTCTTTGAATTTCACGCTGCCATTCGCTGCGGGAATAACGGCGGTTGTCGTATTTGTCGTAGTAGTACTTGCCGTCCCAGCGGGCATCGTCACGATATTTTTCGGCGTAACGGCGAGATGCTGCATCAGCCAGTCCGCCCAAAAGATCGCCGAAACCACCGTCACCGGCGGCCATAACTGCCGGAGCGATCGCTGACGCCGCAGCGGCGGCGAAACCGGTAATGAGCAATCGTCTGCTGATCATATAACTCTCCTTCAAGTATCACCGATCTCGGCTTACTGTCATTGTGAACCAAAACTTAGGAAAGCATTGGCGTTTACGGTAAATGTTAGTAACACGGTTTTTATGTGTTGCTTCAGGAAATTCAAACTAAGTCGGCCGCCCTGTCAGTTCGGTTCGATGATCGGCAAATCAAGCGGATCGGCGTAGACCGGGGAGTGACTCAGAATGACCGAACGCAACCATTGATTGCCTGGGTCATTGTGGCGACAGTCGTGCCAAATCACGCATGGTTCATGGAGAAATCCCTTGGCCGGACGGCCGAGAATGGAAATGTCGAGCCATTTTTGCGAAGCGAGTACAAACTGCAAAGGAGCCATGGCTAACAGAGACGTTCCCTGAAGCATCGCCAGTCCGCAACTGTAAAAGGACGTACGAAGAAAAATCTCGGGATTGGCTACAGATTCGTTTTCATCAACGCAACTGCCATCGACGGCGCTGCTGTGTGTCGGAACCTGCATCGTTATTTTGCGATAGCGCTGCAGATCCTTTTCGGTGAGCCTTCTGTGCCGCATGATTGTGATCAGCGGATGGCTGTGAGCGCAAACCCACACATACATGTCTCGGCATACAGGAGCCGTGTGAAAGCCGGGACGACTTCCCGTAACCGGAGCAACGACGAAATCGAGAAAACCGCTTTGCAAATCCGCCCAGAAGTTGTCGCGCATAGGCCTCAAGTCAAAGCCGATGTTATTGCGCAATTCGCCTTTTTCGTCGAGCAGAGCAGGCCAAATCATGGGTAAAACGTTTGCTTCGTAACACGCGAATCGAAACATCTGCGGATGCGTTTGCTCTTCGAAAACAGAAACGGAGGTCAACGCATCAAGCTGATGGATGGCATCCAGAACACGCGGAAAGAGTTCGTTGGCTCTCGGTGTGGGTGTCATTCCTGCACTGTGACGCACAAATAACTCATCGGCAAAAAGCTTCCGCATTCTTGCCAGCGCCCGGCTTGCTCCGGCCGTTGTTATGCCGGCACGGGCCGCGGCGGTCGAAAGATTTCCGGTCTGAAAAATCAGCGCAAAAAGACGAAGGGTGTTGAGGTCAAGATTGTGAGAAGTCATTTTACGATGGTAGCAGGCGCGGATTCGCAAAAAAAGCCCTGCGGCTGTTATGGCCGCAGGGAACCGGTTCACACGAGACGATCAGCGGAAAAAATTATTTCTTTTCGTTATCGTATTCGCCGAGAATATTTTTGACAGCGATTCGACCGCCGTTAACGGCAAAGGAACTGGCCGAGCCTTCGCCGACCTTGAGGTCATAGGTGTCACCGTAGAACCCGCCGGCGTCATGACCGATGGCGTAAAGCCCCGGAATCACTCGACCGTTCTTATCAACGACTTCCATGAACTCGGTCACGCGAACTCCGCTGGCCGATGCCAGAGCGTGCAGCTTGCCGCGAACAATATAGAACGGAGCCTTATCAACCTTTCGCAGGAATTTCGGATCCTTGCCGAACTGGTCGTCATGTCCTTTCTTTGCGTATTCGGTCATCATGCGAGCGGAGTGCGCCAATTTCTTGGGATCCATGCCCGCTTTCTTGGCGACTTCCTCAATCGAATTGCCGACGAAGGCATTTCCGACCTTTTCGTTTTCCTTGATCAACTGATCGAATTTGTCAGCAGGGTGTCCCGCACGAATGTAAAGACCGCACTGAACGAGGTAACCTGTGGTTTTGAGTTCTTTGGCCGTATCGGCATCAAAGACAACAAACACTTCGCCTTCACGTGCTATCGCGTTGGAACTGAAAGGCCATTCGCGCGTCTTTTCTTCATTGAAGAAACGATCGCCGAGTTTGTTGACATTCAGGAAGCCCTGGCGGAACAAGGCGCGAAGCTGGCCATTGGGTCCTTCGCAAAGCGCTTCGCCTTTAACAGGCATGAACGCGCCGTTGTAGATGATCGGGCCCATTCCGTCGGGAACCGCACCTGCCGACAAGGCCATTTTGATGCCGTCGCCCGTATGGCCCGGAGAACCATTGGGTGCTGCGGGTACGGCGCCGTATTTGGCTACCATCGCATCGTCTTCCAGATAGCCACCCGTTGCCAGAATCACGTCTTTGGCGTTGATGGTGATTTTGTCGCCGTCAGCGTTATACGCCACAACGCCGGCAACCCGACCGTCCTTCATCAAAAGCTCTTTACCCGGAGTTTCGGTGAGAAGCGTGCCGCCTTTTTCCTGGAAGATCTTGGTCATGGCTGCAATAAGCGAGGAACCGTGCTTGCCCGGATAGATATGCCAGGTCAGGTTTTTCGCTTCGCGCTTTTCAGGCCACATGGAAGTGACTTCTTCGAAAATGACGCCGTGATTTTGAATCCAGTCGATGGTGTGCTTGGATTCGGCAACAAAGCGTCGCACCATGGGAGCGTTGGGCTTCCAATGGTGATAGTTCATCATCTCGTTGAAGGACTCTTCTTCCGTCAGTTTTACACCGGCTTTTTTCTGCACGGAACTGCCGACGGCGTAGGAGCCTTCCATAAAGTTGCCGTTACCGCCCACAACAGCATTTTTTTCCAAAAGGACCGTCTTTTTGCCGCCTTCAACGGCGCCGACGGCTGCAACGGTACCTCCGGCACCGGCACCGACGACAACCACGTCGGCATTGATCACTTGGTCTGCAGCATAGACGCTGTGCATACATAGTCCGACGCTTGCCAATGCGCAAGCAAGCAATTTGATTTTCATTGCACTCTCCTTATCAGCTTCTGGTGACCGACTTGCAGCTATTTGAAAAAGACACGGCCGCCTTGGATCGCTATGCGATCTCTGAATAGTTTGTCAAATCAAGAAGAGAGGCGCATCGGGACTATCCAAGACAGCAATTGACAAATAATCAACGCCATATTGACCAAAAATCAATGGCAAGACTGCAGGGATTTGAACTGCGGAATCAAAACGAGCGTCAAGACGGCAAAGACCACCCCGCCGGCAAAGCAGTACTGCGCACCGAACAACTCCCACAAGCCGCCCGCAACAAGGCCTGAAACCAACAAAGCGATACCCGAGAAAAAGTTGAATACGCCAAAGGCAGTCGCGCGCAGATGAGAAACTGCCACTTCGGAAACGATAGCGGAGAAGATTCCTTGAGTGGCGCCGAGATGCATTCCGAACAGAACGACACCGAGGATCAAAACAGCAGTGTTTGCAGCAAAGGCAAACAACAAATCGGAAAGTGCCAGCAGAACCATGCCCAAAGCCAACAGCCTCATCGGATTGAGTCGATCGGCGAGCATTCCGAACGGATAACTGGATAGAGAAAAGGCGATATTCATGAGCACAATGATCATCGGTATCCAGGCTTGATCAATACCTATATCTGCAGCTTTGAGCACAATAAAGGTATTGGAAAAGCGTGCCAGCGAAAAGAGCGTGCCCAGAATTACCAGTTGTCGGAAGGCAGGCGTCATGACACTGCCGATTTCGTTCCATTCAATCCGCTTCGTGTTTTTTGTTTCCGTGACATTGTCTTCGACGCCGATCAATATCAATAGCAGACACGCAGCCCCGGGAATCAGCGCGATCCAGAAAATGCTTCTCAGATCCTCAGTCCAAAGCAAAAGCAGCAGCGTAGCAATCAGAGGACCGACAAAAGCGCCGGCGGCATCAAGCGACTGCCGGAGTCCGTAAGCTGCGCCTCGGATGCTTTCATCGGTGACGTCTGCCACAATGGCGTCTCGTGGTGCACCTCTGAGACCTTTGCCGATCCGGTCGAAAAAGCGAGCGGCAAGAACAACCGGCATACAACCGGCCAAAGCAAAGACCGGTTTCGAGACAACTCCCAGAAAGTAACCTGCAAACACCAGGTGCTTCTTGTGCCCGAATCGATCGGCTACGACGCCTGAAAAGACTTTGGCTATCAGCGCCGTACCTTCGCCGATACCTTCAACGAGACCGATCCAAATGGCGCTGGCGCCGAGAGTGCCGGCCATGAAAAGAGGCAGAAGCGCATGGATCATTTCCGAAGAAATGTCCATCAACAGACTCACAAAACCCAGCACCCATACGGTACGAGGAATTTTGATTTTGGTTGCAGGACAATCGGACGACATGGCCGTCAAACAAGAAGGACAATTCTGGAGCCATTATCTGCTCCAAGCGTGAAGAGAGTGTCAAAAGCAGAGGAACTTAGCCGGACAAACCGATTGAATGAATATCTGCATCTTTTATGTAATCAAGCAGATTTCAACCAACTTAATCATGAATCAATAGCCCGAATCAATCACAAAGCCCAATGCACCAATTTTTTCGAGACTTCCCGCGCATCACGACGCCCCATTTCGTACGCGCGGATGATCGCCTTCGGGTCGTGCGAAAGACGACTCACCGGAATCGGAGCCTTCGGTCTAATGGTGAAAACGGTGCCTTTCTGCTCTTCTGCTTTGAGATAGGCCTGAGTCTTTTCGTAGTCCTGCGGGCTATTTTCAAACGTTCGGCAGAACGCAGGGTACTTGCGGTAGAAGAGACGTACGAGCGTAGCATCGCGATCCTTGACACGATGATCTTCCGGGTGCGTGAGCACAACGACGTTTCGATCAAAACCCATGGACTGAAAGGCTCTGAGCGGAACGCGGTCCGAACAGCCGCCATCGAGAAGAAGCTTTCCCCGGTAGTGAACCGGCTTGGAGACATAGGGAAGAGAGGCCGAAGCGATGAGCGCATCAATTTCGGCAAAGCAATCCCGCATACGAATGTACTCGGGTTTTCCGGTCTCCAAATTTGTGCTCACTGTCCAGAATTCCATGCCGGAAGCTTCGAACGCTTTCTGATCGAACGGCTCGAGTTCCTGAGGGATTTGCCGATAGCAAAAGTCGTTGTCAACGATGTTGCCGGTGCGAAGCCATGTTCTGAAACTGAAAAACCTCGGATCCCTGCAAAAACGCGTATAGATGCGATAGCTGCGGCCTTTCTGGCCCGACACAAACGAAATTCCGTGAATGGCACCCGCAGAAACACCGATGACTCCAGAAAAGGGCAGGCACATATCGTGCAGGACGTCCAAGACGCCCGCCGCATAAATGGCGCGCACGCCGCCGCCTTCGACCACAAGTCCGAGTTTGCTCTTCTGCGTTTCCTGCATGGTTCTAATGCTGATGCTCCGAAGGTTACCGAGCATAATGCGCTTAACGGCAGAAAACAATCAGCCGTTTGTCTTGTCCGAAGCGGTAATACCTCAAGGAGCGGTCATCTAGGTAGTTTGTTGATCTTGACAAAACCTCGACAAAATCGGAGACTTCGATATCGTGCAAATTCCCGTATTTCCGTCTTTTCCGACAAACATGCGTCCGTTGCCCACAACGCTCGTTTCCTTTGCGGTTCTTACTCAGTACTGCCGCTCCCATCTCATGCGCTGATCTCCACGCGCACAGGGCTTGTTCGTCCGCGCTCAGCGGCAATTTCGACACAGATCTTCGACTGAGAACCACTGCGTTCACTCAAGCCCAAAGCAACCAACACAAGCAAACACCATCGACGGCGCGGACGCGCAAGCTGCGTTTGTCGTGCGAAGCCGCAAAAGATCAGGAAAAGAACCAACGAACATGCTTGAACTCAAACACATTACAAAAACGTTCGACACGGACGCCGGCCGCGTGAAGGCCGTCGACGACGTGTCGCTTACGATCAATCCCGGGGAAATTTTCGGCATCATTGGATTTTCAGGCGCCGGCAAATCCACCTTGGTGCGCTGCATCAATCTGCTCGAGCGCCCGACCTCGGGCAACGTCGTCATCGACGGCACGGACCTCACAACGCTTTCCGACGCCGATCTCCGCGTCGTTCGCCGCCGCATCGGCATGATCTTTCAGCACTTCAATCTGATGCCCAGCCGTACCGTGTTCGACAACATCGCACTCGCGTTGCGACACTCCGAGCTCGGCAAAGAAGCAAAGGCCAAGAAAATTGAAGAGCTTTTGGCTCTGGTCGGGCTTTCGGACAAGTCAAACGCCTATCCCGCGCAGCTTTCCGGCGGCCAGAAACAGCGCGTGGCAATTGCACGAGCCCTTGCCAACGATCCGAAAGTGCTTTTGTGCGACGAAGCCACGAGTGCACTGGATCCGCAAACCACGCACTCGATTCTGAAGCTTCTCAAGGAAGTCAATCAAAAGCTCAGGCTCACGATCGTGGTGATCACGCATCAGATGTCGGTGATCAAGGAAATCTGCGATCGAGTCGCCGTAATGAAGACGGGGCGCATCGTCGAGGAAGGCATGATTACGGAGATCTTCGCCCATCCCAAGGCTGATCTCACCAAGGAATTCATCAACACGGCCAACAACGTCAAGAAGTTCCTTGGTCTCGTTGAAAGCGGTCAGCTTGACAACGAAGTTGCCGACGGCGGCAAAATCCTGCTTTTGACCTACACGGGCGGCTCGGCCGGCGAACCGCTCGTCGTGGCGCTCTACGAGCGCTTCAAGGTGCGGGCCAACATCGTCTTCGGAAACATCGACTTCATTCAGGGCTCGGCCCTGGGCAAGCTCGGCGTGGTGCTCACGGGTGAAAAAGCCTCGGTGCAGCAGGCCGAGGACTATCTTAAGGAAAACGGCGTTTATGTAGAGGAGCTCAAAAATGGACTTCATTAACACACTGATGCCCAATTTCGAGCGTTTGAGCGGCGAACTCTACGAATGCATCGGACAGACTTTCACCATGCTCGCCGTCTCCGGGAGCATCGCCTGGGTGCTCGGTGTTGCCGTGGGCGTGCTTCTTACCGTCTGCCGCCCCGGAGGCATTTTGGAAAACCGGTGGCTTTTTACGATCTTTGACCGCGGCATCGACATCATCCGCTCGATTCCGTTCATCATTCTGATCGTGCTGCTGATTCCGGTGAGCCGTTTCCTGGTCGGCACGGGCTCGGGTGTGACGGGGTCCTTCGTCGCTCTTGTGGCCGGCACCGTGCCGTTCTTTGCCCGTCAGATCGAATCGGTCCTGGCCGACATTGATCACGGTCTCATTGAAGCGAGCCAGGCGATGGGCTTTTCGCCGCGCGAAATCATCTTCTCGGTGTATCTGCGCGAGAGCATTCCCGGCATCACCCGCGTGACGATGATCACCTTTGTGAGCCTTGTGGGCATCACGGCCATTGCGGGCGCAATCGGCGCGGGCGGCCTGGGCGACTTTGCCATCCGCTACGGCTATCAGATGGGCTACCGCGACATGATCTGGCTTACCGTGATCATCATCTTGCTCATCATCAGCGTATTCCAGTTCTTCGGAAACATCATCATCAAGAAATCGACGCACTAAATTCAAAAGGGAGACAAAACATGACCGGACTTCAATCTCGATTCGGCAAAGTGACGACGGCGCTTGTTGCCGCAGGCATCGTGGCGGTGACGCTCGCAGGTTGCGGCGACGACAAGAAGCAGGCGACGGCCGACGGCTTTACCGTAGTCAAGGTGGGCGTCGTGGGCGACTACAACGCGCAGTGGGATACCGTCAACGACCTTCTCAAGAAAGACAAGATTCAGGTCAAACTCGTGAAGTTCTCCGACTACGCCACACCCAACCGTGCTTTGGCCGACGGAGAAATTGATCTCAATGCCTTCCAGCACAAGGCCTATCTCAAGAACGACATCGAGCGCAACGGCTACAAGATCGAAGCGATCGGCGATACGCTCATCACGCCGCTTCGCGTCTTTAACAACAAGGAAAAGCTAAAGAGCATGAAGGACGTCAAGGACGGAGACATCTTCGCCATCCCGAGCGACCTCACCAACGGCGGCCGAGCTCTGAAGGTTCTTGAGTCCGCCGGTCTGATTGTCTGCGACCCGGCCAAGGGTTACGTTCCCACCAAGACCGACATCACCAAGTACAACGTCAAGATTCAGATCCGCGAAGCCGAATCGGGCGTTCTCTTTAACATCCTGCCCGACGTGTCAGCGGCGCTCATCAACGGCGGCAACGCCTATACGGCCGGGCTCGACTCCAAGAAGGACTCAATCTTTGCCGAGGACATTGATCCCAAGACCAATCCCAACGTGGGTCAGCTCTTCAACGTGATCGTCGCCCGCAGCAAAGACAAGGACAACCCCGTCTACAAGAAGGTGGTCGACGCCTATCACACGCCCGAAACCGCCAAGACGCTCGTGGACGTCTACAAGGGTGCCTTTACTCCTGTTTGGGCGGGTTCTGAAAAATACACGTACTGATCGGCGGGCTGACCGCCGCGGCCGGCAGTAATGGGTTTAGAGACCGACTGCCGGCTTTTCTTTGAACGAACGGATACATCTGACATGGCAATCGACACCTGCGTTCTGGCACAAAAGGACTACATCGTCGGCATGCGCCGCTACTTTCACGCGCATCCGGAAGTAAGCCTGAAGGAATTCCAAACATCGGCTCGCATTGAGGAAGAACTTGACAAGGTCGGCATTGAGCACACCCGTGTGGGTGAAACGGGCGTCTATGCTCGTGTAGTCGGGAAAAAGGTTGGCGAAGGCAAAGCGAAAATCGTGGCGCTTCGGGCCGATATGGATGCTCTCGGCATGGAAGATCTCAAAAACTGCGAGTACTCCTCTCAGAATCCGGGTTTTTGTCACGCCTGCGGCCACGACGGCCACACGGCAACGTTGCTTGCTGCCGCACGCATTCTGAAGTCAATGGAAAACGACTTTGCCGGGGAAGTGCGCTTTTTCTTCCAGCAGGCCGAGGAAATCGGGCAGGGGGCGCGACAGTTCGTTGCGGCAGGTTTGCTCGATGGGGTAGATCGCATCTACGGTCAGCACGTCACCAATACCCTCAACGTCGGTCAGGTGGGCGTCGTTGCAGGACCTCTCAACGCAAGCTGCGACTTTTTCCGCATCGAAGTGAAAGGCAAAGGGGCACACGTTTCGATGCCGCACAAGGGCGTGGATGCCCTCTACGTAGCATCCCAAATCGTGGTGGCCGTTCAGAGCATCGTTGCGCGCAGCACGGATCCGATGGAGTCAGCTGTCGTCGGCATCGGCAAGGCCTGGGCCGGCACGCAGTACAACATCGTTGCCGAAGAGGCCGTTCTGGAAGGGACGGTGCGCACATTTTTGCCCGAAGTCCGTGAAGCCACGAACCGTCGTCTTACCGACATCGTCGAGAAGACGGCAGAGATGCTGGGCGCCAAGGCAAGCATCGTCATCAAGAACTATTCCAACCCCTTGATAAACGACGCGGATGCGACAAAGGAAGCCAAGCTCGTCGCGCAGGAAATTGTTGGTGCCGAAAACATCATCACGGACTATCCCAAGTCGATGATGGCCGAAGACTTCGCCGACTATCTGCCGCATTGCAAGGGGACGTTCGTTTACTTCGGTACGCACAGCGACAAGCCGGGCACCGATCGGCCCAACCACAACGGATTCTTCGACATTGACGAAGAGGGACTGCTCGTGGCGTGCAATATGTTTGTGCGCTACGCGCTCTATGTGCTTGGCACGAAGTAGCCCAGGATGGTCTGGCTTGCAAAATCAGTTCACGTTTGAGTGCGCTTACAAAAAGAGAAAAGGCTGCTTGATTCTTCAAGCAGCCCTTTATTCATGCAGAGTGCGTCAAGAAATTAGTTCTTGTGGCACATCGTGCAGTTGTTGTGCATGGCGTCAGCCTTCTTTTCGCCCTTGACCCAGTGGTCGGCCGGCATAGCCATCGGCTGGCCCTTCACCTTGGCGGCGCCCATCTTGGACTGATCGCCGTGGCACATGATGCAGGGGTTGTTGGCGTCCGTGATCTTGTAGGCGTCAATCGGATGCGGGATCTTGGAGGGCATGCCGCCGGCAGCCTGAGCGGCGGCGCAGATCATCATGGAGGCAGCTGCAACAACGCAGGAAACCGTGAACTTGCTCATCTTGTTCTCCTTTTACGGGGTGTTTTGTATGTCGTAAATGAATTCGGTTGAACTTCTCATCAGGCACGAGAAGTTCCGCGGGTGAATTTTTAATACGATTTTAAGGTTGGCGCAATAAGCCGCTCGAACTAGTTCCGAAAATTTCAAAGATTTCTGTAAAAATTTTTCTCCGCATCTTCCTCCCGACGATTTTTTTCGACAGCCGTGAAAGCACAAACTAAAATGGCGACTCCCGGGAGAATCAATACGAATGACTATCACACTCAATCAACTTGACGTCGGTCAATCCGCCACCGTTGAAGTGGTCGGCGGCAGCGGTGCGCTTCGCCAACATTTTTTGGACATGGGGCTGATCCCTCAGGCCACGGTAACGCTGATCAAGCGAGCTCCGATGGGCGACCCCATTGAGGTCCGAATCCGCAGTTACGAACTGACTTTGCGCGTAGCCGAAGCCAATGAGATTTTTGTGAAAAATGTCCGCAAAGGGGAGCCGACAAAGCAAACGCACCCCAAGCCGATAGAAATGGATCACCCCGGCTACGCGGAAGCCGGAAAAAATCAGGTGATCAAACGTGAGCAACCCCTGATGACGGCCGAAACCGTCCGCATCGCGCTCGTGGGCAATCAAAACTGCGGCAAGACAACGCTTTTTAACAAATTGACGGGGTCCAATCAGCACGTAGGCAACTTTCCCGGCGTTACGGTCGATCGCAAGGACGGCCGTATCGTAGGCCACGAAGAGGCGCTTGTCACCGACTTGCCAGGCATCTATTCCTTATCGCCATACACCAACGAAGAAATCGTCTCGCGCGAGTTCATCCTTCGCGACGATCCTCACGTCATCATCAACATCGTCGACGCCACCAACATCGAGCGCAACATGTATCTCACGCTGCAGCTCATGGAACTCGGCCGTCCCATGGTTCTGGCCTTGAACATGATGGATGAGGTGGCTGCCAATGGCGGTTCCGTTCGCGTCAATGAAATGGAAGCGTTGTTGGGCATTCCGGTCGTGCCGATTTCGGCGAGTCGAGGAGAGGGCATCGAAGAGCTCGTTGAGCACGCCCTGCATGCCGCTCGGTTTGTCGAGACACCGGCAGTCCACGACTTCTGTTCGACCGACGATCATGGTGGGGCGGTACATCGCTGTCTGCACAGCCTGATGTTTCTCATTGAGGATCATGCTCAGCAAGCCGGCATTCCGCTTCGTTTTGCCGCAAGCAAAATCGCCGAGGGCGATGCGCTCATTACCGAACAGCTTCATCTTGACGTTAATGAAAAGCGCACGATCGAGCACATTCTGAAGCAGCTTGAAGCCGAACGAGGGTTGGACCGCGCCGCGGCCATCGCCGACATGCGCTTCAGTTTCATCGACAACGTCTGTGCGCAAACCGTCGTTAAGCCTCACACCAGCAAAGAACATCTGCGCAGCCTTGAAATCGACCGCATTCTGACCGGCAAATACAGCGCCATTCCGGCTTTCATCGCCATCATGGCTCTGGTGTTCTGGATGACGTTCAATGTCGTCGGCGCGTGGCTTACCGACGGCCTCGACTGGCTTATCGGTTTGGCAACCGACAAGGTCGATGCCTTGCTCACGAGCCTCAGTGTCAACGAGTCGATTCATTCGCTCATCATTGACGGCATATTCAATGGTGTGGGCAGCGTTGTGAGTTTCGTACCGACCATTGTCGTCCTCTTTTTCTTCCTGTCATTTCTTGAAGACAGCGGATACATGGCCCGCGTCGCGTTTGTGATGGATGTCTTTCTGAGACGCATCGGCCTGTCCGGGCGCAGCATCGTGCCGATGCTGATCGGTTTCGGCTGCACGGTGCCCGCCGTGATGGCAAGTCGCACGTTGCCGTCCGAACGCGACCGCAAAATGACGATTCTTCTCACACCCTTCATGAGCTGCTCGGCAAAGCTTCCGATCTACGCATTTTTTGTAGCAGCCTTTTTCCCGGGCCAAGGCGCTTTGGTAATGATCGGTCTGTACTTGCTCGGCATTGTCACGGCCATTGCACTCGGTCTGGTCATGCGGCGAACCATGTTCAAAGGGGAAGCCATGCCGTTTGTCATGGAGCTTCCGAACTATCGACTGCCGGGTGCACGCAATGTCGCCTTGCTTTTGTGGGACAAGGCCAAGGATTTTCTGCAGCGCGCCTTTACCGTCATTTTTGTGGCGACCATCGTCATCTGGTTCCTGCAGTCCTTTGATTTCCGCATCAATCCCGTTGAAGATCCTCAGCTTTCCATGTTGGCCGTCGTGTCGGGCTGGATCTCACCTTTGTTCGAACCGCTGGGTTTCGGTGATTGGCGCATCAGCACCGCTTTGATCAGCGGATTTATGGCTAAGGAGAGCGTCGTGAGCAGCCTTTCGGTGACATTTGGTTCGACCGAAGCATTGACGGCGGCATTAAGCGGCCTGACAGCAATCAGTTTGTTGGTCTTCTGCCTGCTCTATACGCCCTGCGTGGCCGCCATCGCGACAATCAAGCGAGAGCTGGGAGGCCTCTGGGCGACGGGCGTTGCCGTTTTCCAATGTGCGGTGGCCTGGGTTGTGGCTTTTGTGGTATACACGGGCGGCAGCATGCTTGGCCTGAGCTAAAAAGGAGGAGCGCCGTGAATGCCGCCAGTTGGATCGCTCTGTTCATAATCGCCGTCGCATTTGCCCTGGCTGTGCTGCGCATCTTTAAAGGTAAGCACTCGGGGTGTTGCGGCGGCTGCAACGGGTGCAACAAAACCGCTTGCGCAAAGTCAGGTTGCACCAAGTGCCGGACTTGACCGCCCGGTCGTTGATTTCGTTAACGAATCAGCCGTTGTGAACTCAGTCACTGAGCAGCTCAGCTTCAGGTTGACGGCCGAACCACTTCTCAAAGATTTTCGCAAACTCACCGTTTTGCTTGATGGTGGCTAGACCGCGGTTGATGCGCTTGAGAAGTTCCTTGTTGCCCTTCTTGACGGCAATGCCCAGGTCTTCACGGGTCAGAGCCACCGGCAACGCTTTCACCTTGCCGCGGCCTGCGGTGACAACGTAGTAGTCGTTGGTCGGGATGTCGTTGAGCACGGCGTCCACTCCGCGGTTGCGAAGTTCCAGATAGCACTCTGTGAGCTGGTTGAAGACTCGAACCTCGGCGTTTTTGACCTTGCGGGCAGCAGCTTCGCCGGTCGAACCGATCGATACAGCCAAACGCTTGCCTTCGAGGTCTTCGGCCTTGGTGATCGTGGTGTTGTCGGCATTGACGACAATGCCTAGCCCGGCAATGTAGTAGCGGTTGGAGAAGTCGACGCTTTTCGCACGCTCGGGCGAAATCGTGATGTCGTTGATGGCAATGTCGATGTTGCCGGTCTTCAAGGCAGGTATCAGACCGTCAAAGGCGAGGTTCCTCACTTCCACGTCAAAGCCTTCGGCCTTGCCGATCGCACGAATGATGTCAACGTCGTAGCCAACATACTGGCGCGTCTCGGAATCCTGAGAACCAAAAGGCGGATAAGTCGCGTCCATGCCGACAATCAGCGTGCGCTTAGGATGTTGGTTTGCCCAGGCAGGAACTACAGACAGCGCAGCTGCGGCCGTCACGACGGATAAAAAGGTTCTCTTCTGCATTGTTGGTTTCAGTAAGCCGGTGTCGATCCATACCGCCGAATTGCGGTAATAAGCTTTAGATTTTAAGGTCATTTGGATTGAAGAAGCCAACCACCGGACAAACTCCCGTGTAGGTATTGCGATTTGCCTCAAATCAGCCGACAAAAGGAATCGGCGCCAAAGCGCACAACACAAGTCTTCGCAGTCGTTTCAACTGGAAACCGCTTCCGGTGATTTGTATTTTTGTTAAGCTCTTTGCCACAACGCAACCCGGGAGGAAACCAAATGGCGCAGCACCTTTTAGCCGATTTAATCCGTCAGAGCGGTTCCGTCGTGATTGACGGCGCCATGTCCACAGCACTTGAAAAGGCAGGTTGTGACCTCAACGACAAGCTCTGGAGTGCGCGCGTACTCATTGAAGAACCGGACAAGATTCGACAGGTGCATGCTGACTATTTCGAAGCGGGAGCCAACGTTGCCATTACCGCAAGCTACCAAGCGACCGAGGCTGGATTCAAAGAGCGCGGAATTGACTCTCAGAAAGCATATGGGCTTATCGCTCAATCTGTGACGCTGGCTCGTGAAGCTCGCGATGATTTTTTGATTCGTCATCCGGAACGAGAGCCAAAAACTCTTTTGATCGCGGGTGCCGTAGGCCCTTATGGTGCTTATCTTGCCAACGGTGCCGAATATACGGGCGCCTACCACCTTTCAGACGCCCAATACCGTACCTTTCACCAATTGCGCATGAAGGCTCTGACAGAAGCCGGAGCGGATTTTTTCGCCGTTGAGACGCAGGCAAGGCTCGACGAGGTCAGGGTCATTCTCTCGATGATGGAAGAGCTCGACATGACTGCCTGGGTAACCTTTACATTGAAGGACAGCGGTCATATCGCTGACGGAACGCCGATCGAAGAGGTTGCCGAAGTGTGCGGCAAGCATCCGTTGGTTGACGCCGTCGGCGTCAACTGCGTCAAGCGTGAAATGGTGGCTGACGCATTGCAGCGCATTTCGTCCGTCACAGACAAGCCAATGATCGTTTATCCCAATTCGGGCGAAACGTATGATCCAACGACAAAGACCTGGCATCATCCGGTCTCGGGGCCGGGCTGGGCGGACTTCGTGTCCAAATGGAAAGCTATGGGAGCCGTTTGTCTGGGTGGCTGCTGCAGAACGTTGCCCTCGGATATTGTTCAGATTGCTGAGCTGATGAAGGCTTGCCGCTGAGGAAGGACTTGCCCGGTATTCGGCGCAAACTCCTCGGAGCAAAGAGCGGTTTGGAGATTGTTCGGGATGCGATCCGGGAAACCTTGTTGTCCTATTAATTTCCGGTCAACTGCTCAATCGTCTGAGGCGTTGTGAAGCTGCTTGATGTCACGCAGCGGAGGCAAGCCGAAAAGTTCCTTATAGTCCCGAACGAACTGAGCCAGGCTTTCGTAGCCGACGGCAAAAGCCGCCGAGGTGACGTTTGTTTCTCGAGCGACCAATAGACGGCGGGCTTCAAACAGCCGGACGCGCTTGCGAAACTGGACGGGCGAAAATCCGGTGACCTGTCGGAATTTACGGTGGAACGTTGCATTTGACATGTTGGTTTTCCTTGCCAGCTCCTCCACCGAACAATCTGTCGCATAGTTGCGCCGGATCCAACTGACGGTTTTTAGAACGGCATGGCCTTCGGATCCGGCACTCGCAAGTGCTCTGAGTTCTGCTCCGCAGGATGAATCCAGAAGCAGAGCATGCAGTTCTCTTAGTATCAACGGTGCACACACCGCAATCAGTTTGGGACGGTCCAATATTTTCAGCAGTCGCAGGAACACGTCACGCAAATCCTCGTCCGGACGAATGACGAATACACCGCCGGGCATTTCTGAAAATTCTCCGGAATGATGCCGATCGGACAAAGCATCGGCATATTCCATCAAAATCGACGCATCGAGCGACACGGAAAGAGCAAGGAAGGGATTGTCTCGCGAAGCATCGAGCGTGTGAAATTCACTCGGCGAAGCAATTCCGCACACCAGACTTTCTCCGGCACCGTACTCCAGCATCTTCCCGCCGATCGCAGTGGTTTTGCGACCGCGCACGATAAAGGTCGTCATGATTTCACCTGCCGTGCGTTCGATAAATGCATTGGATTCAATGCGATAGAGCGTCAGTCCGGGAACCAACGTGGGAAATACGCCGTGATGCGGTGCATGTCGGACAATGATTTGAGCTGCGGACTCGAGCAAAGCGTCGAACATAAGGGTCTCTTGCATAAAACTGAGACTGAAGACACCCCATTATAGGAAAGCAGGAAATTCATCTCGTCTTAAATTGATAGAAAAAAGCAAAGATTTGACATGATGGACCATGAAAAATATCGCCGATGATTGAAAAATGTAAAAGGCAGTTCAATACGTCCGGTCTGATATTTCGAAAGAATGGAGAAATCATGCAAAAAATTCTCGTCATCAACGGCCATCCGAATCCGGAAGCCTCCGTTGCCGGCAAAGCCGTGCTCAATGCGCTTGAATCATCCCGTTGCGAGATGCAAATCAGAACGTTGGCGCAGTTGTGCGGTCCCAACGGTTTCGATGTGACTGCGGAACAAGAGGCTTTACGGCAGGCCGATGTGATCGTGTGGCATTTTCCGTTTTATTGGTACTCGGTTCCGGCGATTCTCAAGAAATGGATCGATGATGTGCTGACGCGCGGTTTTGCCCACGGCGCCGGAGGAACAGCTTTACACGGCAAAAAGCTTCTTTTGTCGTTTACGACCGGTGCGGCGGCTCAGGAGTATGCAAAGGGACGTGCAATGAACTGGCCGGTGGAGGCATTCCTTCCGCCGCTTTTGCAGACTGCCTACTTGTGCGGCATGAAGACATTGGCTCCCGTGTGGTCAAACGGCATGATTTTTATTCCCGGCATTCACACTGAGGACGACCGCGAACGAATCCTCAAGCAAGCCGAAGAACATGCCGCGCGGCTTCTCAATGAAATTAAAGCCTGCGCGGAAAACTAGATTGGGGAGATTGAAATGAAATTTCTCGTTGACGTGCGCATTACCGATCGTGAGGCGGCAAAACCGTATCTGCCGGCACATCTGGAATATCTGAACCGTCATTTTGAAAACGGTGACTTTATTCTTTTCGGCGCCTACGTTCATGGCGAGGGAGGAATGCTGATTGCTCAAAGCGAATCGATTGACTCGCTGAATTTGCTTTTGCAAGCCGATCCCCTGAAAAAAGGAAACTGCGCAACCTGGGAGACACTTGAATTTCGTGTGGCCCGCGCAGTGACGAAACTAGCGGACTAACTAAGGATTCATGCCAGCAACAGGAGACTCATCATGAAAAGGAGGCAGCTTTTACAGTCCACCTTGGCGTTTGGGACCTTGTCGAGCGTTGCATTGGCCTCGCCAGCAGATATGGCTGACAAACCGAAAGCCGACATGTCGACCGATGTTGTGATCGTCGGAGGCGGTTTTGCGGGTTTGACTGCCGCTGTGATGGCCTCATGTGCCGGAGCCAAAGTCGTGGTTCTGGAAAAGCGAAGCTATTGCGGCGGCGACGGCGTATTATCGGCCGGCGTCATCGCGTCGGCCTATTCGGAAGTCCATAAGGCGCAGGGCTTCAAAGGGAAAGCGGATCTTGACTCGTATTGGCAACTGATCGAGGAGGGACACACGGATGAACCTCTGTCAAAAGTGCGCGACAACATGCCCAACTCGCCGATGTACTCGGGCATAGCCAAACATGATCCGAACGTTTTGCGGCGTTCAGCAGAAATGTCTCCTGCAGTAGCGGCCTTCGTCATGTCATACGGCATTGATTTTTTGCCGATCAATCCGCAGCAGCCTTTTTTGTTACCGTCCAAGCCGGGATCCATGCCGAAATTTGCGCAGGCCATGCTCGATGAACTTCAAAAGCGCGGTATCTCCGTCTTGCTCGATAGCGCAGTGACAGGACTTGAAACACAAACCGAAGATAAAGGTCAAAATCGCGTCACTGGCGTTCGATTTGTGCGGGATGGCAAAACACAATTTATCCGTGCTCGATCCGTGGTGCTTGCCACTGGCGGTTTTTCGGACAACCGGCAAATGATGCGCCGATATAAACGTGTGTGGGCCAATATTCCCAAAGGATTCACGGCTATCGGCGAAGGCGTTCCGCCGGGTCACGACGGCGACGGCATCACACTGGGAAGACTTGTCGGTGGCGCCATCGAAGACATGGAGTCCATGCCAAAACTCTTTGCGGCCCCCAAACCGGGTGACCGAAGTCCGTCGTGGATTCTTTTTGATACGGATACGGCTTACCTAGTCGACAAATTCGGCAGACGATTTTGCAATGAGCACGAAAGCCGCTACGCAGGCTGTGCACTGGCCTGCTTTAGGCAAAACATTGACGGCGCCTACGTTGTCTTGGACGAAGCCACGGTGACGGGACCGAACAAGGAACGTTGGCGCTACTCCGATTTATTGACGGCAAAGGCCCTTTTCAAAGGGCAGACCATCGAAGAAGCAGCTACAAAAGCCGGTGTTGATCCCAAGGGGCTGCAAAGGACGCTGCAGAGAATTGCAGATGATGCCGCAGCGGGAAAAGGGGACACGGAATTCGGACGCAAAGACAAGCTTTTCCGTGCTCTTAAAGGACCTTTTTATGTGTCAACGCCGAGTTGGCCGGTTCGTTTCAAAACGGAAGGCGGATTGGAAGTCAATCCAAACTTTCAGGTATTGAGGGCCGCCGACGATACGCCGATCCCCGGTCTTTATGCCATTGGCGCAACGTGCGGTTCCATTTCAACCCGCTTGTGCGATGTGATTGCCAGCGGATTGATTGTCGGACCGATTGCCGCAGCGGGTGCATGAGGGCAGTACCGTCTGCGGTTAAACCTCAACCATAATCAAGGATTAGCAATGATCAAAGTTCTTTCATTGGTAGCGACGTGTATGGCTGTTATCTCATTTTCCGGCTTTGCCGCCGAGGCACCCTCGACTGCAGCAGCAAATCCCTACGAACAAAACGTTGTGCGACTCTCCAAAATCACGGTTGCGCCCGAATATCTTGATCAATACAAGGCATTTGCCGCCGAAGTGGGTCGTGAATCAATGAAACGCGAACCCGGCGTTCGCGTCCTGTACAGCATGCAGGAAAAAAAGAACCCCACGCGGTTTGCTATTCTCGAAATCTATGCAAATCAAGAGGCTTACCAACATCATATCCAGACGCCTCACTTCAGGAAGTACAAGGAAGGGACATTGCATATGGTGACATCGTTGGAGCTCATTGACTGCGACGCTCTCGTTCCGGAAGCGCTTATAAAGCCATAGCAATATTTGATACGGATCCTCAAACAGCCTCCTCCGGAGGCTGTTTTGCCGCAGTATCAATTCAAGCGTTTTTCTCTCAAAATCGTTTGATTTTGATCGGATTGTCTTTCAAAGGCGTTTCTCTCGATTTCCATATCTTCTTTCACCCAAAGGGCGGCATGCTTCATGGCTTCCTGTTCTGTCAAAAAGCCTTTGCCCAGACTCAACATGGCTTTAAGTGACTGTCTTGACAAAAACGCCATCGGAATGTGTGCTGCAAGCAGCAAACAGGCAAGACCGAAAGCGCCGGAATGGACGCATAACGCCAATCGGTAAGCACTGCTCTGTACCTCCTGCGGTTGGTGCAGTGCGAACAAAGAAAAGCCGGAAGCGAGCAAAAGAATATTCAGAAAAATAAGAGCGCCGTAAGCAATGCGCTGACCGGCGTTGTAGCGGCCTTGAGGAGGAACGCTGCCCGGCTTCTGCGGTCGATTCAATATCTTGTCGGGATACCCGCCCAAACATTTGAGCCAAGCCAGAAACGGACGATCGGTTCGGAAAACCTCAAAGAGCATTCTTTGAAAGCGGGATTTTGCAAAAAGGATGTAAGCGCTCAAGAGTACGGCAAGCGCAAATCCAAATGCAAAATGGAGCCCGATCGAAAGAGGTGTCGGCTCAATGTTGGCTCTGGAAGCGGAACCAATGAGAATGCCCGTAGCGGCGAGAACGGCCCAGAACAGAGCATTGAACAGGTGAGTGAACTGGTCGCTTATCTCAAAGAAATCCCGCAGGAATCCCCTGTATTAATGACATGAACCACCCTTAATACCCGTTGAAGCACTCGGAGTGTGACAATGGGCTATGAAACAAAAAATCGGAGGGCCCATGTCATGACGAGAAAGAATACTCTCAAATCCCTTCCTACCGACACCGAATTCCGAGTTGTCGGACTTGATCTGGCTAAAAGTGATGTCTCTGTTGCTGCCATACCAGTGGATGACAACACTCCGTCTTTGGTCGATCGAATGACTTACGCAGACCTTCTCGACTGGGCAGGAAAAATTTCGCCGACTTTGTTCGCGATGGAGCCATGCAACGGCTACAGCTTGTTGTGCCTTCAGCTTGAAAACCTCGGCCACGAAATCAAAGTCATCAGTGACTCGACTGTTTCAATGTGGATCAACACCCATTTGTCAGGACAGAAGACCGACCTTAATGATGCGATCGCGTTGGCCAGACTGGCAGTCTCTGATGCCGAGCTGACTCCCATTCGTCACAAAAGCATCACGGAGATCCGCATTCAGACCGTACAAGCAGTGCGACAACAACTTATGTCGCAGCGCTCAAAGAGCATTGTCAGTTTCAAAGCTTTAGCTCAACAATGGGGGATACCCTGCGCAGCCGGGCACAGAAATTTGAAAAAACTTCGTGAAAGCATCGAAGCCAAAGTGGATTTGATTACCGGACCGGTTGACAATAAGTCTCTTGCCTCAGCTCTACGCAGCGGCTGATCACAGTTAAAAAACTAAGCTTTTTGCGCTCAAGACAACGCAATCAACGAACGATCGTACGGATTCGTTAAGGCTTTCTTGCCTTGACTTGCGCGGGTGGTCCAGAGATCATACAGGGGAGGAATGCGGCTCTAAAACCCCGACGCTATTTTTTGGGGAGGCAGGCAACAAATAGATGAATGTAGTCTGTACACTGCGTTCCTCGTGAAAGGAACCATATGCTCACCGGACGCAAATTTGCCGCCAGGTTTAAGAATTCATCTGCACGCGAGGCCTACCTCACCTGGTCGGCCGGGCAGATGTTTATCTACAACGAATGCGTTCTGGAACAGAGGTTCTTTGACAGCCTCAGCCGACTGATAGCGGAAACTGAACGGCATAAGCAGCCGATGCGCAATGAATGCCGCATAGCGCGTCCCAAACCCGATCAGAAGTACGCGCATTTTGTTGATAAGGCACAAAGACCGTGGTTGTCTCAGGTGCCCTCGGCAATTCTGGGCATCGGTGCTTTCCGTTTTTGTCAGGCTTCCAAGAGAGCAGCTGCCGGGTTGGCTGCTCGTCCCAAGTTGCGCGCCATCAAGGACGCCGAGCGTCATCTGCTGCTGACGCGAGCCTACTTTACGATTGAACCTACAAGTCGCGCGGGCTGGTATGAACTGCGATTCGGATCCGCACGCATTCCGGGCGGAACGATTCTGTTTCGGGCACACCGTGAGTTTGCCGTGCCGGCAATGGTCAGCGTGACGCTGACAAGCAAGGCGCTCTTTGTTTCCATGAGCTACGAGGAGACAGAACAAGAGCGATTCCCCGAAACAGAAAAGGAAATGCTTGAGCGTCTGCGGCAATACTCCGAAGAGGAACTCATCGCCTGCGGAAACGGGATTGACCGAGGTGTCGTGCGTCCGCTTCAAACGAGTAACGATCCCGAGCCTTATGCGCTGACAAAGGATCAGCTGGAGAGGATCCGCCGCAAAGAACGTCAGCGCAAGCATTATCAGAAGCGCATGGCTCGTTGCGAAAAAGGCAGCCGTAACAGGGCAAAAATGCGTCGGAAAGTGGCACGGACGTTTGACTATCGCAAGAATGTCATCAACGACTTTGCGCATCAGACCTCTCACGCCTTGGTCAGTGACGACAAAGTGCAGTTTTTTGTGCTTGAGGACTTGAGAGTCAAAAACATGACCAAAAGGCCTGAGCCGAAATACGATGACAACGCAAAAGCATTGCCTAACGGCGCACGATCCAAAGCAGGACTGAATCGAGCCATCCTCTCAAGCGGTTGGGGGAAGACGGAAGAATATTTGAAGTACAAAGCCAAAAAGGCCGGCAAACTTGTCATGAAGGTTGAGCCGGCCTACACCTCTCAGCGATGCCCGAAGTGCGGTCGGGTGGAGCGGAAGAACCGGCCGTCGCAGTCGGAGTTCCGTTGTGTGAGCTGCGGATTTGAGTCGGCGAACGCGGATTATGTGGCAGCAGGAAATATCCTGATGGCAGGAGTGAAACTGATCCGCGAAGGCAGACTCGAACCGAAAAAGGTGAAAGCCACGCTGCGTGGAAAACCAGCAAAGGCAACGAACGTAAAGCTAGGTCCGGGCTGGGCCGATGTTATGCCTGTGGAGCCGGAGAGGTGTCTGGGGAAACTCAGATGCCGAACTCGCTGTGAAGCAGGAAGCCCCTCACTTAAGTGAGGGGAGATGTCACTGTAAAGATGCGTTACGCAACTGTCAGACTTTGGTAGCAAACGAGTCCGTGCCGCTTCAATTCAAGGGGCCTTTGGCCGTGTGACACTCGTCGCAATATCTTTTATTTGTCCGTTTGTCTCAAAACAAAACTCAAATGACAGTGCGGCAGTGGTAACTGCCTAAAGTGCAGGTGTCGGCAGCAAACGCATGCAACTTTGCTGCTCAACGGATTTACGAACTGACAATGGACACTGCACTATTCGATCTTTTTGTCGATTCTTTCTGGCAAATTCTGCTGCCGGGTTTGACCGTAACTATTCCGCTTACGGCGATCGCCTTTTCAGGAGCGCTCGTCATCGCGGTTGTGGTGGCGCTCATCCAGTACGCACACGTGCCTGTACTGAAGGATCTCGCGCGCTTTTATATCTGGGTCACACGCGGCACGCCGCTTCTGGTGCAGCTCTTCGTCGTCTTCTACGGTCTGCCCCACGCAGGAGTGCTGATTAATCCGTTCGTCGCCGCGGTAGTCGTCTTTGCCGTCAACGAAGGTGCCTACTGCGCCGAAACCATCCGTGCGGCACTCGAATCTGTTCCCGCCGGGCAGCTTGAAGCAGGCCTGTGCAGCGGCATGAGCTATCTGCAGACGATCGCCCGAATCGTATTGCCCCAGGCTTTCCGAACGGCTTTCCCGACGCTTGGCAATTCGCTCATTGCCATGGTGAAGGACACATCGCTTGCGGCCAACATCACCGTCACGGAAATGTTCATGACAACGCAGCGCATCGTGGCACGCACTTACGAACCTTTGCTGCTCTATGTCGAAGTCGGCTTGATTTACCTCATTTTCTGCACGGTCCTCACGCGCTTTCAGAGTTACGGCGAGAAGCGCCTGAGAACCTATGTCTCCCGCTGAGACAAAGGAACTTCGCATGCTGTTGAGTGTTGAAAATCTGCGCAAGACCTTTTTGGGCGAACCCGTATTGCATGGCATTGATCTGAAGGTCGAGAAAGGGGATGTGGTCGCGATCATCGGGCCGAGCGGATCGGGAAAGACCACGCTTTTACGTTGCCTGAATTTCTTGGAAAAAGCCGACGGCGGTCGGTTGACCTTTGCGGGCGAAACGTTTGACCTGGCCAAGATCTCCCGCAACAACGTTCTGAGGATCCGCAAGCGCACGGGTTTCGTGTTTCAAAACTACAACCTCTTTCTGAACAAGACGGCGCTTGAAAACATCACCGAAGGACTGATCGTCGGAAGGGGAATCAAAAAGGAACTGGCGCAGGCTAAGGCGCATGAGCTGCTGGCACGCTTTTCCCTGACACACCGCGAAAACGCCTATCCGTGTGAACTCTCGGGAGGTCAACAACAGCGCGTGGCCATCGCACGAGCGCTCGCAGGCGATCCGGACGTCATTTACTTCGATGAGCCCACATCCGCTCTTGACCCGGAACTTACGCGTGACGTGCTCTCGATTCTGAAAGAGCTTGCTCAACAGGGACTCACGATGGTCGTCGTCACGCACGAACTCACCTTTGCCAAGAACGTCGCCAACAAAGTTGTCTTTATGGAAGCCGGGCATGTGGTGGAAGCAGGAGACGCACAGACGATCTTTGGGAACCCGAAAGAACTCCGAACAAAAGAATTTTTGGAAACGCTTGCCTGAGCACCAAGCAAACAATCGATCTGGACAAGGGAAAAAAGTATGACAAGAAACCTCAAAACACTGACGATGCTCGCATCCACAGTTTTATTGTCGGTGACACTGACAGGGTGCGGAGAAGACGCTAAGCCTGAGCCTGCGGCAAAAACAGCTCAAGCACAAACGCAGGATCTACTGGAAACGATCAAGTCACGCGGCTCGATCACAATTGCCATGGAAGGAACTTGGTCTCCGTGGACCTATCACGATAAAGACGGCAAACTCACAGGTTTTGACGTGGCCATCGGCGAGAGAATCGCCCAAAAGATCGGCGTCAAGGCTCTGTTTGTCGAAGGCAAATGGGACGGACTGCTCGCGGGGCTTGACGCGGGACGTTATGACCTGATGATCAACGGCGTGGGCATCACCAAGGAACGCAGTCAGGCATACAGCTTCTCGGATCCTTACGCCTATGACCGCGTCGCGGTGATTGTCAACGACGATCGCGCCGACATCAAGACTATGCAGGATCTCAAGGGCAAAACGACGGCCAACACCATTTCAAGCACCTATGCTCTGGCTGCTGAAGAAGCGGGAGCCAAGGTGATCGGTGTGGACGATCTCAACCAGACGTTTGAGCTTTTACGCTCCAGGCGCATCGACGCGACGCTCAACTCGGAAGTGACATACCTGGACTACACCAAGGCTCATCCGGATGCCAAGATCAAAATTGCGCTCTATACGCCGCAGGCTGGCGAAATCGGCATTCCTCTGAAGAAATCGCCGCAGACTGAGTCGCTCAGAAAGGTTGTCAACGACACCATCGCAGAACTGCGAACCTCAGGTGAACTGGGCAAGATTTCGGTGCAATTCTTCGGAATTGACATCACGAAGCAACCGTGACAGCAAAACGGCTTCTAGACGGCTAAATCACGCGCTATGTTCGGATTCCGTGTAAATATTTACGGGATCCGAAGGAAAACCGTGTAAATCTTTGATGCAAATCAAACTCGATACACTAAGATCTACCTTCTGTGAAAGTGGTCCTTTTATACGAAGTTTTGCCAAAGCGTCTTGGCAAAAAGAGCAAGCAGCACGACGAGAATGATGGGCCGAACGATTGCAGTGCCGTTTTTAACGACAAGCGTTGCACCCAGATAATGCCCGGCAATTCCGAAGAGCCCGGCAATCAATCCGAGATGCCAGTCGACTTGTCCTGCCAGAGCGAAAGTCACCAGCGCTGCACCGGCTCCGGCAATGTTAACGACCTTTGTTTGACCGGAAGCTTCGCGCACATCCAAGCCGCCGAATGTGGAAAAAGACACGAGAAGGAACGTCCCCGAACCCGGCCCATAGAACCCATCGTAAGCGTTGCAGACGAACGCGCAGGAAGAGAGGATGCCAACGCGCTTAGCGTAAGGCATGTCAACGTGTTCTGATTCGTGCTTGCGCTTGCGAAGGACGATCGCGGCCACGATCGGAAGAAGCGCAAGCAGAATGATCTCAAAGACTTCCGGCGGAAGGTTGAGAGCAATGGACGCGCCCGCGTAACTGCCGACGAAGGAAACCAAAACGGGAAGAGGGGCTAGCTTCCAATCCACAAAACCGCTGCGGGCGAGCTTGAAGATTGACGCGGCCTTGCCCATGCAGCTTGAGAGTTTGTTGGTACCGATTGCCATATGCGGCGGGATGCCTGCCAGTAGATAGGCAGGCACGGCAATCAGAGCGCCGCCGCCACCGACGGCGTCGACAAAGCCGCCAAGAAAGACCAGCGGACAAACAACCAACAGAGTATTGAAATCCATTTCGATACAGAACGAAACGTGTAACGAAATCAGTCTAACACCGGGATAATCTGCAGGCTAACGCTGTGATAGGCTTGTCCGAGAAGATATTTCTGCCAGATGTCTGTTTTGCCATGCCGCGCTTTACGCCGGAAGCGATGCGCGCCAACTACCGCATTGTGGCGGCGTTGCAGGCCTTCGGCCGTACCCGCGGCATGACCGCCGCTCAGGTGGCTCTGGCCTGGCTTCTGCAGAAGGAAGACTGGATAGTTCCGATTCCGGGAACCACCAAACTTTCGCATCTGGAAGAAAACCTGCGCTCGCTTGACTTCAAACCGGATAAATCCGAGTGGGAAGAACTTGAAAAAACAGTGGCTGCCATTCCAATCGTAGGATCTCGCTATAACACAGAACAACAAAAGCAAGTTCAGTGACAATTTTAAAGAGCGTCGATAGGTGTTTCCAAATCAAATACCTCGGCGCTCTTTTTGTCTATCGTTTCTCCATGGCATCCATAACTGTACGAAACTCAAAGAAAGGCAAAGTTAGGTAAAGCTCGAAGTTATTGTCGCAATGTGAGGTGATAATTGTTCTCAGCAAATACTTTCGGGATTTCACCATGCACTTTTTCTTCGAACTCTTGCTTCTGGCAGGTCTCGTTGCTCTGTTGATTCAGCTGCCCGCCAAATTTCTCGCAATGGCCCTGGCCATCGGCGCCATTGTTTGGTTTGTGTTGCCGGGAGGCATGCCCGGCGGATTTCACTTCGGAATCGGCTGCGACTGGCTAACGCGTTTCGGCGATGGCATGCACCACGGTTTCGGGCACTTCGGTTTTCCGTTCCACGGCTTTGGTGGTTTACTGACGGTTGCACTATTGATTGCGGTTGTCTGGCTTGCCTGGAAGGCATTCGGGCAAAATAAGAGTACGGACAAGACGAACGAAAACGTCTGATGCAGTATTGACGCGGCGAGTCCAACTTGCCGCGTTTTTCGTCGAGGAACAAAAAATATGAAGAAGCTTTCGTTGGCAGTGATCGGTTGCGTCGTGTTGGCCGGATGTGCGGCACCTCAACAAACTACACCGCCCGTCATGGAGAAATCGGCACTGATGCCGATCGTGCAGACGGTTGTTCCCGAAGAACCGATCCTTAAGGCCAACGAAACGGTCACGGCATACACGCTCTTTGACAAGGCGATTCGCATCAGCTCGGTCGACGCCCGGTTTTCGGACTTCTACGTGCTCTTCAGTCCCGACGGAAAGCTCGCGCACCTGTATTCAGACGCCGGAAAGAAGCATGAGACATTGCAGCGCCGGTCACTGCCCAAAGGCGGCTACGTTTGGAATGTGGAAGACGACGACACCAAGAATCTGCGTCACAAAGACGGTGTTTGGACCATTGAAAAGCGCATGAAACTCATTGCCTCGCAGTCCAAATCTGACGTGGACGCGTCGCTCGGTCCGAGGGAAGAGGAATACTTCGAAGGCGTGCTGCCTGCAGCTTCCTGCCCCGGCATCCGCTATCAGCTCACGGTGCGCCACCGGTCTTATAGCGGCGACGGAGCGTATCACCTTGCGATGACCTACCTGGAAGCGGAAAAGGGCAAGGACGTGACGTTTGAGTCAATCGGCAGACGCCTCACCCAGCGCGGTACGACGGAAGATGGGGACGCCACGGTGTGGCAACTTGTGGGAGACGACGGCAAACCCGAAGCCAATTTCCTTTATGACCCGATGAATCAGACGCTCACGATGCTCACCAAAGACTTCAAGCGCATCGAGTCGAAGCTCAATTACACGCTCAAGCGTACGAGCAAGAAGCAATGAGCTTAATGTGCAAACGGTTCGCGGCGGTCAACCTTTTCTGGCGTTGATCGCCGCATTTTTACCGGCACGCCGCCCCATCACAAGGCAGTTGGTCATGCTCGCGCCGCCCAGTCGGTCGGTGCCGAAGATCCCTCCGGCGATTTCTCCTGCCACGAAGAGCCCCGGCATCGGCAGCCCTTGCACCGACAAAACGCGCGCGTGCTCATCCGTGCGGATGCCGTCAAGCGTCGTGTGTATGTAGATTGACTCCTTGCCGAAGTAAAAAGGCGGCTGTTCGATGCGCTGAGAAAAGATCGTCTTCCCGGTGGCCTCGTCGTACCCCTTATCCACGCTCTTGTTGTAGGTCTCGATCGTCTTTTTGAGAACCGGGGAGGGGACGTGCATACGGCTAGCCATCTCTTCGATGGTGTCGGCTTTATAGACAATGCCGTTGATGAGCTTCAGCCCCAGCATGGCGCCCTTGTGCGATCGGGCGTCCGTGATCACCCAGCAGCTACGGTCTTCAAGGTCAAGCATCTTGTCGGTGATGACCTTCCAAGGAAGGGATTCGTTCACAAACCGTTCGCCTGCGGCATTCACATAGATGTCGCCGCCGTCGTAGTCCAGCAATCGACCGCCCCAGAAGGGCAGAAGCTGCAGGCCGAAGTCGTCGGTCACCGCGGCGCCCACGGCCTGTGCGGCGTCCAAAATCTCAGACGTCGCTCCGTCCCAGACGGTACCGTAAGGATTGGCGGTCGTGTGCACTTCGGCCGTCAGACGCGGATCAATTCGTGCGCAGCGCTTACAGTCTGCTGTAAAGCCTCCGGAAGCAATCACCAGGCTTTTCGCAACATAGGTCTTCGATGTTGTTTTGCCGCCGGCAGATTCCTTCACGTTCACGATCCAGCCGCCCGAAGAGATTCTTTCAAAGCCCACCACCTGGCTGTTGAGTCGGAATGCGGCACCGGCGTCTCTCACGCATCGCGCCATGGCTAGCACATAGCTGCGGCCTGCGGAGTTGCCGGACATTGCAAAGCATCGCGGATGCAGACCTGACTTCGCGGTAAAAACCGGACCGAAAAAGACACCTGTGGATTCGAGCCACTTGAGAGCCGAATAGTCTTGTCGGTCGTCGGAGCAAAGATCTTCGGACGACCTTCGCCAATCATGAGATTGCGAACCTTAACGGGTTTGACCTTGCCCTGAGTCCAGCCTTCGATGCGGTTCATCGTGTCAACCGGACGCTGTTTTGTGGAGAAGCGTTCAGTCGTGCTTGCCAAAGCGGGAAGGGAAGCGGAAGCTGCGGCGGCAACCGTAGAGCTCAGAAGGAATTTGCGACGATTCATTGTTGTTTCCTCTTTTTTTTGTAATCAGGCGCCTGCCGAACATTGCAGGCGTCCTTCCTGAGCCGAATTTTCGAAAGAACTAGTTCGAACCGATACCCCCAAACGGGGGATAGGGATAAAAACAGAGGAAGAAGAGGGAAGCCGAATGGGCAGAGTGTGGAAACGGAACACAACAAAACGCGGCGAAGGTTGAATGAACACTTGCCGCAAGGATGAAAGTGCAAACTTCAGAAATGAAACTTTCGACGAATAGGTGGCAGCACTTTCTTCTCAGAAAGCGACAAAATTGCGAAAGGGGCAAATAATTGTCCCTTAGAACGAAGGGTTTCTACAAAATCATTTCGATGTATAGCAAGTGCCATTACTGGATCCTGCTGATTAGCTCTTGGAAGAAGTAGCCACAGCGTTTGACGAATAAACAATATGGAGGTGTAAAAGTCTGATATCTTAGGATTAAGAGTTTTGATTTTGTCTAGCGTCTCCACATTATCATCACATGAATCCTCCTTTCCGCTCAGGTCGAAAATGACAGGGACAGTGCAGTTTAACCATCTCTTAGGAAAAACTTTCTCAGGATTATTAATGATGCAGCAGCCTCGAATAGGGACCAAAGGAACTGCTTTCATTTTTATTTTCTCTTTGACAAAGTTGTCAGGAAGTGACATTTCCTTTAGAAAATTTTCGAAAGAAGATCGCGCATCAACGACCCAAAATAGATTTTTGTAAAAATCGTTACGTGATTGAAGCTCGCCTTCCGAGATTGAGGAATGTTGAAATTCGAGAACTAAATTAGTCGGAAGCTTGACGTCTGCAACATGCTTTTCGCCCGTTTTCTCATCGTGATGAACAACCTCCTGCCACTCGTCAGGGAATTCTGACTTCCATTGCCGATGCCATGGCGTTTCTGGCTTCCACTGAACAACGCAATTGCAATTAGGAAAGTGCGCCCAGTGTTTGATCCGATATTTCCCGCAACGAGAATAAACCTCTTGCATGCAGGCTGGACAAAGACCTCGTTGCCCGGACTTGGTTGCCCTAATTTTTTGGTTGTCAGCGTTGGAATTTAAGGGGAGAGCTAATAGCATAACAACTCCTGATTAATTTGTTCGAACCATCAAAGAACAAAATCAATCATATATCCCATAAATAAATAATTCAAGTTTCAAAACGAAAAATATTTATCGCAAATAAATTTTTGTTAAGATAACAAGGCTAAAAATTCTTACTGATCTAACCGAGTTAATTGTTCTCGCCAGCCTAACGCAGGTAAGATTGCTTAGCTAAATAAATCATATAATTCTTCTTAAAAGGCTTACTTAACTAATTTCTTTTATAAGCCTAACCTCGCTAATTGTTCTTATTGATCTGAGGCGGCTAATTTTTCTTATATAAATAGAACCGCGGATCCTTCTTATCAGGCTAGCTCGACTAATCTGGCTTACAAGACAAACTCGTCGAGCAAACTGTACAGATACCCCCTGGCAACGGACCGCAGAGAAACTGAGGCCCAACATCTCTTCTTCTATCTGTCTAAAGATAGTGTGAGTGGGTCCCTAGTTGTTCAACAGGTATGTCTCACATGTTCTTGACAAACTCCAGTCTTGCCAAGTGCCAACCTTTCTTTGTTTCCTCAATGCCGAGCGCCTGATCTTGCCAGTCGTTGAAAAAGGACAAACCGATCTGCCGGGATGAGTGTAGAAGACCCCCATCTTGTCTTGAAGCTTCTCGCAAAATCGAATTTCTTCAAGCGTCAGCAACGACGGAGAAAATTCAAGCTACGGAGAACAGATCTGAGCTTGTGTTGTTTTTTATCCTAGGGTTAACCCCCCCCCGAGACCACTTTCTTTCATTGTTTTCTTGGTGCCCGAAAGACTCTGGTGACAAGATCGTGCCTGTCCGAACGGACTCCGCCGGATTGAGCTTAAGTCTTTGCAAGAGTCCTTTAGCTCATGTTCCGATCCGGCGGTTTTTGCAAAAACCTATTTTTCCTTGCAGGTCTGAATAAGACTAGGAGATAAATCATGAAAAAGACTTTGGCTGCTGTTGCAGTTCTCGGTGCTTTCGCCGGCTCGGCTCTCGCTGCTGACGTTCAGCTCTACGGTATCGTTGACACGGGTCTTCAGTATGTCCACGGCGACACTGATTCCACCGCCCCCAACAGCGATTTCGATTCCTTCTCGATGGAATCCGGTATGGCCTCCGGCTCCCGCTGGGGCATCAAGGGTACTGAAGACCTCGGCAACGGCCTGACGGTTGGCTTCATCCTCGAAAACGGCATCAAGTCCGATACGGGTGTTGACGACGACGTCATGTTCAACCGTGAATCGAGCCTCTTCGTTCAGGGCGGCTTCGGTAAGGTCGCCTTCGGTCGCATCGGTTCCTTCAACGGTGGCGTTAGCTCCTGGGCCAAGTACGGTGTGATGTCCGTCTTCGGTACGTCCTGGGGTGACTACTCCGCTCAGGCCGGCACCTGGGCCATGGGCGCCGGCATGTGGGACAACATGATTGCCTACGAAACCCCGAGCTTCGCTGGCTTCAAGGTGTTCGCTCAGTACGGTATGGGAAACCAAGTCAAAGAAGGTACCCCGGAAAAGCTCGTTGGTGAAGAAAACGAATCCTCGAGTGATCGCTACTATGCCATTGGTGCTTCTTATGACAATGGTCCGCTGAGCCTGTACTTTGCTGTTGATTCGATCAACTACGCTTCGTACAGTGCTACTGGTGCCACTTCCGTCGATCAGGATGGTGACGACAGTCTGACCGTAACCTTCGGCGGCAACTACGACTTCGAAGTTGTCAAACTCTACGCTGGCGCTCAGTACTTTGACGAAATTCGCCTCAGCAAGATGAAGGGTATTATTCAGGACCTTGATGATGCAGATTTCAACAGCGGCGCTGGCGTTGGCTTTGCCGATCGCATGAAGGGCTGGAGCATTGGCGTGTCCGCCGGTATTCCTGCAGCCGGTGGTACCGTCATGGTTGGCGCTGCCTACTTGGATGCTGAAGCTGCCGATAGTGTTGATGCTGCCAATAAGAACGACGAACTGTCCCGTTGGATCGTTTCTGCCGGTTACGACTATCCGTTCTCCAAGCGCACGGACGTCTACGGTGTTGTGACCTACAACCAGGACAGCCTGAAGTACACGGGCAACTATGCCGATCAGGATCCGTACATGTTCGGCGTGATGGTCGGTCTGCGTCACCGCTTCTAATCTGACCCTCTCAATATAAGAGAGACATAGATTAGCTCAAACCCGCTTCGACTACGGTTGGAGCGGGTTTTCTGCTGTTCGGCGCCAATTCAAGACCGTAACAAAACACCATCTTGTTGCCTGAGTGTTTTTACCTATTTTTTCTCCGTCAAAAATTCAAACTCAGGCGTAGACTCAAATTGATTGAGACCCATAAGAATCGCTTAAGGCTTCCCCAAAAAACCTGCACGATTCTTGTTCGCCTCAGACATTTCGATTCGTTTGCTCAACTTCAGATAGGAGAGAGGAAAGATGAGTATTCGCAAGGTTTGTGCGGCGTGTCTGACTGCGATGTTTGCTGCCGGCGCAGCAACGGCTCTGCAAGCAGCCGAACCGGCCAAGACGGCTCCGTCGACGTTCAAGCCCGGTACCTACACGGCTACCGTCAACGGCCACAATGCTCCGGTCACGGTGAAGGTCACGGTCAGCAAGAACCGCATCGAAAAGATCGACACCTCCAAGAATCTTGAAACGATTGGTGTTGGCCAGGTTGCTCTGAAACTGATGACCGACAAGATCATCAAGTACCAGTCGCTGGGTGTGGATGCGATTACCGGCGCTTCGATTTCGAGCTTTGCCGTTTTGAGCGGTGTTGAAAAGTGCTTGGAACAGGCCGGCGGCGATATGGACAAGCTCGGCGAGCAGGTTGAAAAGCATCCTGCCGGCACGAAGACCTATGACGCCGATGTCGTCGTGATCGGTGGCGGCGGTTCCGGTCTGGCAACCGCCATTGCCGCTTATCAGGCCGGTGCCAAGAAAGTGATCGTCATTGAAAAACTCGGCTATCTCGGCGGTTCGACCAACGTTTCCGAAGGTGCTCTGAACGCCGTTGACCCGAAGCGTCAAGGCAAGCAGGGCATTGAAGACAGCTTCGAGAAGTTCTATGACCAGACGATGAAGGGCGGCCACAACAAGGGCAATCCGGAACTCGTGAAGTATTTGACACAGAACTCCATGAAGTCGGTCGAATGGCTCGAAAGCATGGGCGTGAAGTTTAAGGACGAGATCGGCACGGCTACGGGCGCTCTCTGGCAGCGCAGCCACTATCCTGCCACTCCGTCCGGCAACACCTACATCCGCAGCTTCGAACAGGTCATCAAGGATACGAACGGCGCAATTCAAGTTCTGACGGATACGGCCGCCACCGACCTTCTGCAGGATAAGGGTCGCATCACGGGCGTGACCGCCAAGCACTTCGACCAGAAGGTAATCCTCAACGCCAAGGACGGCGTCGTGATCGCCACGGGCGGTTTCGGTGCCAACATCAAGTTCCGCCAGGAAGTCAACACGGGCGTTTGGAAGAGCGTCAAGCTTGACAACTCGATCGGCTGCACCAACATCCAGAAGGCCGCTCAGGGCGACGGTCTGATCATCGCCAAGAAGCACGGCGCCGACTTGATCAATCTGGACGACATCCAGATTCATCCGTGCGGCACGCCGGGTACCGGCCTGATGGAAAACATCCGTACGTCCGGCCGCAACCGCATCTTCGTGAACGTTGAGGGCGACCGCTTCGTCAATGAAGGCGCAGCACGCGACGTTCTCGCTGGAGCCATCTTTGCTCAGCCCAAGAGCACGTACTACGTCGTTGTGAACAAGGTTCGCTATCCGAGCCGCGACTGGGTTGACGCCAACGGCGCCACGATCCGCGACATGGTTGCTCTCGGCTCTGTTGTAGAAGCCAACACGCTTGAAGAACTTGCCAAGAAGACCGGCATGAATCCCGCCAAGTTGAAGGCCAGCGTCGACAACTACAACAAGATCGTCAAGGGCGAGATGAAGGATCCGCTGGGATTCCAGGCCAACAACAAGGCTGACACAACCTTGACGGAAGGTCCCTGGTACGCCTGCAAGAAGGTGCCGACCGTTCACCACACGATGGGCGGCATCAAGATCAACGTCAACGCTCAGGTCATTGACGTCAACGGCAAGGTCATTCCGGGTCTGTACGCTGCCGGTGAAGTCACGGGCGGCATTCACGGCTCCAACCGTCTTGGCGGCAACGCCATTGCCGACATCATGACGTTCGGCCGCGCGGCAGGTACCAATGTCGTGAAGATGAAGTAACGCAAAAACGGCACTCGCTCGCCGTTACGGCGAGCGTTCCGAAAACCGGCAAGAACTCAAAGAGAAATTTCCTCGAGAGTTCGAGCCGGTTTCTTTTTCGCTCTTATCGCTGGTCATAAGGCAAACGGTCTAGGGCATTTGCCTCAAGACAAGTGAAATAGCCGCTCCTAAAATCGTCAAGATAGGCTATGAGCCGAGAATAAGCATCAAGCGAACACATAGAACAATGAAAGCTTGAAAAGACAACGGGAGATAAAAGTATGAAAGCGCTTGCCGCCTTAAGCCAATTTGTCAATAAAACATTTGCCCTGTGGGTGCTTGTCTTTGCGGCAATCGCCTACGCCGCACCCGATCCATTTAAACCGCTGGCTGGTTGGATTTCTCCGCTTTTGGGTTTGGTGATGTTCGGCATGGGTCTGACCCTTTCGGTCAATGACTTCAAACTGGTGCTCTCAAAACCCATGGATGTGTTGATCGGTATCCTCGCCCAATTCATCATCATGCCGACGCTTGCTTATCTGCTTTGCATCGTGCTGCAGCTGCCGGCCGAAATCGCCGTAGGCGTGATCCTCGTTGGCTGCTGCCCGGGCGGAACCTCTTCCAACGTCATGACCTTCCTGGCGCGCGGCGATACGGCGCTGTCGGTTACCATCACCAGCTGCACGACGCTTCTGGCGCCCATCGTAACCCCGGCTCTGATTTGGCTCTTTGCGCACCAGTGGATTGAAATCGACCCGCTGGGCATGTTCTGGTCAATCTGCCAGATTGTTCTGATTCCGATTGCCATCGGCGTGGCGATTCATACGATTCTCGGCCAGGACCGCGTGGCCGTGGCCGCAACCTGCCTGCCGCTCATTTCCGTTGTGTCGATTGTTCTGATTGTGATGGCCGTCGTTGCCGTCAGCCAGCCCAATATCGCCAAGAGCGGTCCGCTGGTGTTTGCCGTGGTTGTTCTGCACAACGGTCTGGGCTACGTAGTGGGTTATCTCGCCGCCAAGCTCTTTAAGATGAATCTGGCCAAGAGAAAGTGTTTGGCCATCGAAGTCGGCATGCAGAACTCGGGCCTTGGCGTGGCGCTTGCGACCGTACACTTTGCCACGATGCCGCTAGCCGCTCTGCCTTCGGCCATCTTCAGCTTCTGGCACAACATTTCCGGCCCGATCGTCGCAACGATTTTCCACCGTTGGACGGAAGAGAACACGAAGTCGTAGTGCTCTGAGCACCACCGGAAGTTAAAAAAATGCCGGCGAGCTTTTTAGCTTTGCCGGCATTTTCTATTGTCAGTGCGTTTGAGCGGTCGCCGTTTTGGGCGGAATCACACCGCCTCGGAATAACCCCAGGAGTGTACCGACGGCTGCCGCGAACCAGACGGTCAGGAGCAGAGCCATCAGACCATAGGCAATCATGCCGAGAAGTTCTAGGTTCGCAAGGCTCGAAAGTCGAATGCTCAACACGGTCATCGCGCCGATCGGAAAGACGAACGCCCACCAGGAAAGCGCAAAGGGCAATTTGCCTTGCAGCGCGTTGCGAACGGTCATGGCCAAAGCCAAAAGAAGCCACCAAAGCGAGGCCCCCATAAAGCCCATCGCGACCAACAAGCCGTAGCTCATCGCGGCTTCGTTACCTGCGGCGTGCAAAAGCGACAAAAGACTCAGCGGAATCACACCGAGAGGAGCCAGATGCACCCACAGCGTCGGAGTCATCTTGCCTTCTATGGCGGGCATCAGGAAATGGCGTGCCATAGTGATGGCCACCAGTGCGATGTACATGAAGACCCCTGCACCCATGCCGAGCATGTTGACGCCGAAATATACCTCGCGCATCAGGCCTTGCGCCTGAGCCGCCAGGCCGGCACCGGCCACCGGAATCACCACGAGACCCACCGCCGGGATGAAGTGCGCGGGCGTGACCATCTGAAGCTTCAGGCGATCAAGCGTAAAAAGCCGAAAGAGAATCAAGTAGCTTGCGGCAAAGGTGCCGATGGCGCCGGTCCACCACAGCAAAGCGACCCAATTGGGATCAATGCCGCGCATGCTCCATTGACCTGCCATAACCAATAACGCGATAGGGAAGGTCGCGTAGAAACTTCCCTCGACGGGGTGCGAGATCGTTTCAAAGACCGCGCGAGGGTAGATGAGAATGCGAAGCACGGCGGCGAAGCCGAGCACCAACAGCATCGCAATCGCTGTGTAGTGAAGAGCGTCGGCAATCCACACCGCTGCGGTTCCCGCAAAAAGAAGCTGAGCGGCAAGGCTGGCCACCGACGTTCCCATGACGGAGGCAAACCATCCCGGGGCCATTGTTTTGACAAAGTGCATCGTTAACTTTCCTCAGAATCGGTTGAAACGGTCAACAACTCGGGCGACGAAGCCTTCCAGTCCTGTACGCCGTCGGAGAGCACATAAAGCGTCTTACCGTGTTTGGCAAAGATTTCCTGAGCCTGCCGCGCCAGAAAGCAGTAGGGACTGCGGCAGTATGCGGCAGCGGGAGTTTCCGAGTCCAGTTTTGTAATGGTCTCGGAAAGACTTGCCAGTGGCATGCTCAGGGCGCCGGCCAGATGTCCGCTTTGGAACTCTTCGAGCGGACGCACGTCAATGAGCTGAAGCTTTCCCTGCTGTGCAAGCGACAGACCTTCGGACAGCGAGAGTTCATCCTTGACGTCCGTTTGCGGAGCCCCAAGAAGTGTCTCAGCCGTCGTGCGAAGCAGCACCGCCAGTTGCAAGACTTCCTGACAGCGCACGGCGTACCAACGGAAACGCCCTTTGCGCTCGACCGTCAAAAGACCGCATTCGACCAACACCTGAAGATGCTGGCTCACGCTTCTGATGTCGGTCTGCAAAAGGGAAGCAATCGTCTCGACGCTTCTAGGAGCCTGCGCCAGGATCTCGATGATCTCCAGACGCGTCTGCTGACCTAACGCGCGGCTCAAGCGCCCCACTTGCGCGTACAAGGCATGCTTCTGAGCAAGATATTCGGACATAGAAAAACTCGATCGTCGTGAAGTTGTTTTCCGTCAATCTACAGAACGTTGGAATGTTGGGCAATACACTTGCAAAACAATGAGTTACTCAAATAACGGAAAGCATCTTAAGGAATGCTTCAGATTGGCCGATCGGCGCCATACTCATCAATTTATGAGTGCCCCGCATAGAAAATATCTATTGAGTCGATGATCAAAAAAAGAACAACGATCGGTACTCCTTCAGGATAGAGCGCAAAGTTCGGCGGATCGGGGCATCAATGAAGAAAGAGGAGGGAAACGGGAATCGTTTTTATCGGCAAAAGAAGTAGAGCGACTCCGCATAACGGATTAGGGAAGACATTCGGGAGCCGTTCCACAGAGGGAGAGACAGAAAGGAAACGAACGTTAACAATGGCTCAAACCTTGGCGAAAGGCTCTCACAAGAGGGCATTCGTCGGAGTCAAAAGCTTTTTGTTTTTTCCACTAGGAGAGCCCCCATGAACGAGTTCCTCGGACTCTACCCGGCCTGGCTTGAGCCCGGCATCGGTGCGGGATGGGTGATCGGCCTCATCGCCACGATTCACGTGCTGTTTTCGCACGCTTCGGTCGGTGCCGCGCTTGTCTTTGCGTGGCTTGCACGACGTGCGGTGACGGCCAACCAGCCCCAGCATCTTGACTTTATCCGCAAATACGGCGCCTTCCTGCTGATCTTCAGCTACGTGCTCGGCTCCGTCACCGGCCCCGGCATCTGGTTTGCCGCCACAATCGCCAATCCCCGCGGCATTTCGGCGCTGATTCACAACTTCGTCTGGCTCTGGGCCACCGAATGGGTGTTCTTCCTGATCGAAGTCGCCGGCGTCTATCTGCTCGTGTACCTCGCAGGCCGCGTGCCCATCAAAACCTATCTGCGCTACTGCACGATCTTTGCCCTCTCGAGCGTCGGCACGCTTCTCATCATCGTGGGCATTCTCTCGTTCATGCTCTGGCCCGGTCAGGATTCGTGGTACCAAACGGGCGGGGTGCTCTCGGCCTTCTTCGGAGAATCGATGTTTGCGCAGCTCTCGGCCCGGTTCTTCTTCATGCTCACCATCACCGGCGTCGTGGGCGGCTTTGCAGCAGCCAAGACCGCGGATCCGGCAGAAAAGAGCTACATCGCGCGCACGCTCTCTGGTCTGGGCGCTGTGGGCGCCGTGTTGGGTACCGCGAGCCTCTACTGGTTTGCATCGACTTTGTCGTCGGACGCCACCATCGTTTCAGCTACCCGCATGCCCGAAAGTTTTGCCGCGATGATGTGGGCAGCCCTCGCGGTCACACTCGTGTACTTTGCGCTCACCGCCTGGCGACCGTCCGTAATGAATCTTCCGCTGACCGTCGCCGCCACGCTCGTTATCCTCGTGCTGGGACTTGCACCGAGTGAGACGGCCCGTGAAATCGTTCGCAAGCCCTGGGTGGCCGGCCGCTTTGTCTATGCCAACCAGATCATCGGACGCGACGTACCGGCACTGGAAGTTAAGAGCGAATTGCCGGTTCTCTCCAAAAACGGGTTCCTTGCAACGCACCCGTTTATACCGGAGAACCTTCGCAAACCCGAAAGCAAGTGGGAGCGTCTGGAAGCAGGCCGCCTGATTTCGATTGCCGCCTGCTCGAGCTGCCATTCGCTCACCGACACCGGCATCCGACCGATCGCCAAGTACTTCCCGGCAGAGGCCGACGCTGCCGGCATCAAGGACTGGCTCTCGGCAGGGCTCTACCGCGGCCACATCGTCTACATGCCGCCGCTGCCCTTGCCTGAACTCGATCGCGACATGATGAGCGAATTCCTCGCAGAAATCATCGCCGTTCAGAAAACCGATCCGCAACGGGCCGCGAATTACGCCGTCAAAGGCTTTCCGAAGGACTCCGTGGGAGGTAAGTAATCATGAATGAAAATCTGACGACTGCCGCTGCCGCCATGACCGCAGCTCTGGCCGACCCCGCGGGCGCGCCCTCGCATCCGGCCATCTTTCTGGTGTTGGGCGTCGTGACCTTTGCGCTTCACATCGCTGCCGTGTCGATTCTGCTCGGCAGCACCGGTCTGGCGCTCTTTGCCCGCTACAAGGCAACCGACTATTGGCTGCGTCTGGGTTCGACCATGGCCTTTACGGCCAAAGCCGCCACGGGAGCCGCAATTGTTCTGGGCGTTGCGCCGCTTCTTTTCGTGCAGGTCATCTTCGACCCGTTCTGGTACGCCTCCAGCATGCTCTCGGCCGTCTGGACTCTGGTGTTCCTGGGCTTGCTGATGATCGGTTATCTCGCGCTTTACCGCGTTCACTCGATCCTTCACACGCAAGGAGGAGAGAATAAGGGCCGAGGAGCCGTACTGTGGCTTGCCGTCGCTCTGGTGCTTTTTCTTGCCTGCGGCACACTCATGCACGTTCTCTCAAATCAGGCGCTCTTTCCGACGCACTGGCTTGAGTGGTATGCGCCCGAAGGTCAGGTCGACACGTCCGGCCGCGGTCTGCATTACGTACTGATCCCAAGACTGCTCTTTTTCTTTGCCTTGTCGCTGCCTGTTACGGCCGCCTGGATCTACGGCATGCGCCGCTGGGTGCTTTCCAAATCGCACCAGACCATGGAAGACGGGCTGTATTCCGACTTCTTGGAAAAGGTCGCCTTCGGCATGGGCCGCACGGGTGGCATTCTCGTGGTGCTGTTGGGCATCGTCTGGATGGCATGCCTGCCTTCCGAGCAGTCCTGGTTCCTGTTGTCGACCTGGCCCTATGTTGGGCTGATCAGCGCACTCTTCTTCGTGGCAATGCCGTTCATCCAGAAGCGCCGGCGTCTGTGCACGACCTGCAACTACATGGCTTTCGTGATGACGATTGTCATGACGGTGCTGCTTGCCGCCGTACGTGAAGCGCTGCGCGTGGGCACGCTCCTTGAATCTGCCGGCTTCAACCCGATGAATCTGGCCGTGCATTGGGACGTTCCGAGTCTTGCCATCTTCTTTGTGACATTCCTTCTGGTGGGCGGAACGGCTCTGGCGTACATCTTCATTTCAGCCTGGAAAGCGGGACTTGCGACGGCGGGACAACCCGGCGCCATCTGGACCCCGTCAGCCGGTCTGGAACGTCTGGGCTTCTGGGCCAGCACACTGCTGGGCCTTTGGATCGTCGGCTACTTCGTGGTCGGCTTCGCGGTTGTTTTGCAATAAGGGAGACGACACGATGCAAACCAAACAGCTGAAGTATCTGACTGTTGCGGCGGCCTCCGTACTCATTGTCTCGGTCGCCTACGCCGCCGACAAACCGGCAGATTCCACCAAAGAACCGTCGGGCGCAACCTTTGCGCACACCTGCGCGGCCTGTCACGGCACCTACGGCTACTCCAACGACTCGGCGTTTCCGGGACTGGCCGGCATGGACCACCAAGTCTTTATGCGGGAGATGAAACGATTCCGCTCCAAAGACCGTCCGAGCTCCATCATGAGTCACATTGCCGACGGTTACAACGATTCCGAACTCGAGCGCATGGCCGCGTTCTTTGCCGCTTTACCAAAGAAACCTGAGGGCAAGTCCGCACCCCAACAACCGAGCAAAGGGGAGACACCGTGATGTTTGATACCTTTAACACCAAGGGCCTTGCGGGCCGCAGCGCGAACTCGCTCTACACACGCCGCCGACTTCTGGCGACGGCAGCTGGCTTTGCCGCTGTCTCGATGCTGCCTGCCTCAGGCGCTCTAGCCAATGTCAAGAGCCTTGCCAAACACCGCGTTCTCATCGTAGGCGCCGGGGTGGGCGGCGCAACGGCAGCGCGTTATCTGAAGATGTGGCAGCCCGACGCCGACGTCACCATCATCGAACGAAATCCCGTGTTCATCCGCCACTACGGCAGTTCCGAACACCTCACCGGCGCGGTTTCGATGGCCGACCTCACAGTAAGCTATGAGGGCCTACGCGCGCACGGCGTCAAGATCGTGCAGGGTGTGGCGCAAGCGCTTGACCCCGTGAGAAAGGAAGTCGGCGCCACCGTCAACGGTTCGGTGCAAAAGTTCGGCTACGACTCTCTGATCGTCTCGCCCGGTGTCGAGCTGCTCTACGACAAGATTGAAGGCTACAGCGCCCAACTTGCCAACAGCACGATTCCCTCGGGCTGGATTGCGGGCGTACAGACCGAGATCCTGCGCCGACAGCTTCTTGCCATGCCCGACGGCGGCACCGTTGTGCTCGTTGCGCCCCCGAATCCGTACCGCTGCCCGCCGGGGCCATACGAGCGCAGCGCTCTGATGACCGAATGGCTCGGTCACTACAAGCCGCGCAGCCGCGTCGTGATCGTCGACCCGAAAAACGACTTCGTGACCGACGAGACGATGATTCTCGGCTGGAACCATCTCTACGGCTTTACACCGCCTCAGCCTTACTACGACAAGCTTGAAAAATTCATGGTCGAGCCCAAAGCCGACTGCAGGCTCGAGTGGATTCGTCAAAAGGACGGCGGAAAGCCGCTTTCCATTGATCCCGCTACCCGAACCGTCACGGCTGAAGGCGGAAAGATCAAGGCGGACGTCTTGAATATCGTTCCGCCGATGCGTGCGGCCAATGTAGCGCGAACCTTTGGGCTCACGAATGACTCCGGGTTCTGTCCGATTGATCGCCGCACCTTCGAGTCGACAAAAATTCCCGACGTATATGTGTTGGGCGACGCCTCAATTGCAGACGCCATGCCCAAGTCCGGATATTCGGCCAACACGCAGGCAAAGGTCTGCGTTCGTGCTCTCATCGGCAAGATCACGCAGACCGGCATTCTGGAACCAGCGTGGTCCAACACCTGTTATGCGCTTGCGGGCGACGACTGGGGGCTATTCGTGGCCGACACGTTCCGTATCGTCGACGGCAAGATCGCTCGCACCAACACAAGGGCGCGCTATCAGGATCTCAGCGCCTCGCGTGAAGAACGCATGGTCGCCTCACGCTACTTGAGAGCCTGGATGCGCAGCATCACGGCCGACGCATTCGGTTAGGAGAACACACGATGAAGACTTTGAAATATCTTGCTGCAGCCGGTCTTCTTGCGGCAGCCGCCGCAGCCGTTGCCGCAGAAGGCAGCCCGGTGATCTCCGAGCAGGCGGGCGCGAAAAATTCGACAGTGACGGCAGACGTCGCAGTACAGGCGCCGGCCCCCGCTGTCAAACAAAAGACAGCGCTTTCGCCCGAGGAGTGGCAGCGAGTATTAGCGGCCATGCCCAAAGCCGAAGTCATAAACGGCTTTGCCGTGCACAGCAAGCAGTTCTGCGCAAGCTGTCACGGCAAGGAAGGCATTGCCGATACATCCAACTGGCCGGATGTGGCAGGCCAACCGTATGCCGTCACCGTCAAGGCCCTTTTGGACTACCGCGACGGACGCCGCAAGGGAACGCCCGCGTCCGACCTGATGTCGGCGGCCGCCGCCAAGCTCACCGATCAGCAGATTGCCGACGTGGCGGCGCTTTACGAATACCTTCCGGGACGCAACGCCAAGAAAGCGGCGCCGACCACACCCGCACCGGAACTTGTCAATTCGGGCGACGCCTCGCGCTACATCACCCCGTGCGCTGCTTGTCACGGCATTGATGCCCGCGGCAACAACAACGGACTGGTGCCGGTGCTCCACGGTCAGCAAGCGACTGTACTTGCCGCCGCACTCAAGGACTACCGCTCGGGTGCCCGACAGTCCGACATGCTCGGAGAAATGCGCGTCTTCAGTCGCAAGCTCACGGACGCCGAAATCGAGCAGCTGGCCAACTGGTACGCCGCTCAGCCGGGACGCGTCGGTCAGGAAGAAAAGAAGGGAGAAGGGGAGCCGTAACCGGTCAAAGGAACGGACTTAAGATCCTTTCGTTGAACAAAACCAAAGCCCGTGAGTGTTGTGCTTGCGGGCTTTGCGTCATCATGCAAAGCAGTCTCATTCTCGCCCATATACTTTGTACAATCTTTACATCAGTTTTTCTCGACCTGATGCCTAAAGAAGCTTGCAGCACGGTCCACCCAACCTTCGGCTGCCGTATTCGTCCCGAGACCAAAGAACAGCGGCTCGTCGAGCACGTCGCCGACGGTTGACTGCGGCGTGAAGGTACCGTTCGCAATATCACGAGCAATGGACATGGGGCCAAAAGAAGAAAAAGAGGCGGCAGCAAGGAACGTCAGAAGTTGCCGCCTGGAGCCAAGGTTATGCACCATGGTCAAACTCTTGGGATGGATGTCACTCACTCAGTCAACCGTTGCGTCGGTAAATCGACTGTTGTAGCGGTCGCATTGAATGGGCAAAGCGTCGAGCATGCGGTTGAGCTCGGTCATTTCCTCGTCCGTGAAGACCACATCGGCAGCTCCGACGTTTTCTTCCAGACGATGCAGTTTCGTAGTTCCCGGAATCGGCACGATCCACGGACGGCGCGCCAACACCCAAGCCAGAGCAATCTGAGATGGCGTTGCGTTCTTGGCCGTAGCCATATTGCGGATGAAATCAATGATGCCTTGGTGAGCCTTGATATTTTCAGGATAGAACAACGGCAGATTGCGACGGAAGTCCGTTTCCACGAGCTTTTCGTTGGGCTTGATCGTTCCGGTCAGGAATCCGCGCCCCAGCGGACTGTAGGGAACGAATCCGATGTTGTGCTTTTCGAGGACATCGAAGACACCGTTTTCTTCGGACTTGCGGAAGATCATCGAAAATTCGTTTTCAACCGCTGCAAGCGGGCAAACAGCCAGTGCACGCTCAATCGTCTTGGGGCCGACCTCTGAGAGTCCCCAGCCGCGGATCTTGCCCTCGGCAATGAACTTGCCCATGGTCTCAGCTACGTCTTCCACTGGCACCTTCGGATCGACGCGGTGCAGATAATAAATGTCCACGTGGTCGGTGCGAAGACGCTTAACGATCCTTCGAGCGACTTTCTCAGAGTCTCGGCTCGTGCGTCCAAAATCAGATTGCCGTCGGCAGCAAAGGCGATGCCGCATTTTGTGGCGATGCTGACTTTATCGCGCAAACCGTCGAGCGCCTTTCCGACGAGCTCTTCGTTGATGTATGGACCGTAGCTTTCGGCGGTGTCGAAAAGCGTCACGCCCATATCCACTGCCTTATGGATGAGCTCGATCATGTCCTTTTCTGGCGACGGACGACCGTAGCCGAAGTTCATGCTCATGCAGCCCAGGCCGATTTCCGAAACCGTGATGCCGCTTTGTCCGAGAGTGCGTTGTTTCATTTCTGTATCTACCAAAAAGGGGTTTTTGACAGGAAAAATCGTATCGAGCGGCCTCGTCGTTCTTTTGCCGAAAGTCCGCTCGTTTTTGCCAATTCCTGCCGTTTCGGTTTTCATCAGTGCTCTATGTGACGAGAGCACATCCACTCGATGATCTTCGGATCACGGTGCGAAAAGAACTGACTGGTGTTGGTATCCAATGCCGCAATGCGTTTCATGTCGTCCTCTTCAAGCTCGAAATCAAAAATGTTGAGGTTCTCGACCATGCGTTCGGGACGAACGGTTTTGGCAATGACAACAGCGCCAAGTTGGTGGACGTAACGCAACACGATCTGGCCCACCGTGCGTTCATAACGATGAGCAATGCTCTCAAGCGTCGGATGCGTGAACAAATTGTTTTTGCCCTCGGCAAAGGGTGCCCAGGCCACAGGCGTCGTGCCGAACTTATTCAGAATCGGAAGAGCTTCCTGCTGTTGACAGAAGGGATTGATCTCAATCTGATTGACATGGGGGCAAATGGCATTGTGATGCGCAAAATCAATGAAACGATCCGATGCGAAATTGCTCACGCCGATGGCTCGAAGAATCTTGTTCTGGTAGAAGCTTTGCATCGTGCGCCAGGCGCCGTAAACGTCACCCACCGGTTGGTGAATCAGATAAAGGTCGAGGTAATCGAGACCGAGCAAGTCGAGAGAGCGGTCAATGGCTCGGCGCGCACCTTCTTCGCTTGCATCCTCCACCCAAAGCTTGGTTGTGATGAAAAGTTCTCGACGATCCAACCCGCAAGCCTTGATGGCGTGACCGACGGCAGCTTCATTGCCGTAAGAAGCGGCGGTGTCAATGGCACGGTATCCGGCAGCAATCGCATCTTCTACGGCTTTCTGGCATTCCTTGAGGTCGCGAATTTGGTACACACCGAAAACGGCGGCCGGCATCAGTACGCCGTTGGAAAGCGAGACGTTTGGAATCCTAGACATTTGTTTTCTCCGAAGGCGGCAGACAGAAGAACAAGCAATTCCGCCGCCGAAGTGTTTCCGATGCCGATCATTCTCGGCCAGGAGATGGGAACTCAGCTACGGCAAAACAAACCGATCTTTTGCCTTTTTCTGCCTCGAAGGTGCTGAATCGTTAACGGACGGCCAATTACCTGAGGAAAACCGTCATCGGCAGTTTTAGGCAAAAATCAGAAATCAAGCGGCAAAGATTTGACCAAGGCAAGTGCGAGGATGCTCGTGAGGAAATATCTTTTGCCAAGGAGTTCATCATGCTCGAGCTCACACGCCGCGAACTGATCTCAAGCGCCATCGCCGCCGCAGGCCTGATGGCCACGTCACCGATTTCAAGCGCCGCCGCGCCCAAAAAGCCGATCGTCTACTGGACGCCGGAACTCTCGGGCGACGCTCTGTTGCGTCTGTACCAACTGATCAATAAGGACATCACAGGCCGTGTCGCTCTGAAACTTCACACGGGCGAACCGGGCGGACCTAACATTCTGCCGCGCGAATGGATCAAGCGGTTCCAGCGCGCCGTACCGCAAAGCAGGATTGTCGAGTCCAATGTTCTCTACAAGAGCCCGCGTCAGACAAGCGAAGGCCATCGTCGTGTTCTCGCGCAAAACGGTTGGAACTTCTGTCCGGTTGACATCTTGGATGAAGAGGGTGACACGCTGCTTCCCGTCAAAGGCGGCATGCATCTGAAACAGTTCCATGTCGGCAAGCACTTCTTTAACTACGACTCCATGGTGGTGCTGACTCACTTTAAGGGACACGGCATGGGCGGCTTCGGCGGTTCGCTCAAGAACATCGCCATCGGGTGCGCTTCGGGCGCACACGGCAAAGCGGAAGTGCATGCGGTAAAAGCCGACGGGAGCTGGACGACAGGTGCAGCCTTCATGGAACACATGGCCGACGCCGGCAAGGGCATTACGGAGCACTTCGGGAAACGAATCGTTTACCTGAACGTGCTGCGTAATATGTCGGTTGACTGCGACTGCGCGGGCGTTGCCGCAAGCGAACCGACGATGCCGGACCTGGGGATTTTGGCTTCGACCGATTTGGTTGCCATCGACCAAGCGTCGATTGACATCGTCTACGCGATGCCCAAGTTCATGAACCATTCGCTCGTCAAGCGCATTGAGTCGCGTGAGGGGCTCCGCCAACTTTCGGCCATGAAGGAACTCGGCATGGGCACGGGGCAATACGAAATCGTACGAGTGTTGGATAAGAAACCCGGTCAGAGACCGATCGGTGACGGTACGGACGAAGCGTGAGCCAATTTGCGCGAACTTTGTCAAAATAGAGAACCAAAGCGAAACAGCGGCCGCTGATCGTCAAAAAAGCTTCTCCCTCAGGAGCTCAGCGGCTGCATTTCGCTTTTCCTCGTGTGCAGGTGGACAATGACAGGCGACACGACCAAAATTTTCAACGCAATTGACACCGTCGAAGAACCGGAAGTCAAAGCACTTCGGGAACGGCTGATCGAGCGCGTGCGCAATGCCGTCAAAGGCGACACGCCCGTCGATCAAATTCCGGGATTGCATCTGTCCTACGTTGAGCAGGCGCAGACTGTCTCCAACTGCTTTTACGTGCTCTCTGTCGGACTGATCCTCCAAGGCACGAAAAACCTCGTGATAGGCGACAAGAGCTACCGTTACGGAACGGGGTCGATGATCGTCACTTCGGTCGATATGCCCACGTCCTACGAGTTGGTCGGCGTCAAGCCTTCAAACCCGTTTGTATCACTGTCGCTGCGTTTGAATCCCGCCACAATCGCGGATTTCCTTCTGGAAGAAGACCCGCTGCAGGACGGTGTGCGCGATGTCTTTAACGTCGAAAAGCCCACGCAGGAATTGCTCGAAGACTTCGAGCGGCTCTTGAAGCTTCTTGATCATCCCGAGCAGATCAAGGCCAGAGCCCCGATCCTGATTCGCGACATTCATTACCTCGCGCTTTCGAGCAGCTCGGGCGCCTGCCTGCGCGCGTTGTATGCTCCGAGCACCGTTGGCCAGCGCATCCGAAAGTCCATTCAATGGCTGCGAGCCAACTTCAGGGAATCCGTTTCTGTTGAGCAGATGGCTTCCGTTGCCGGTATGGCGCCGACAACGTTTCACCGGCACTTCAAAAGCTTCACATCGCTGTCGCCGCTCCAGTATCAGAAACGGCTGCGTCTGTACGAAGCGCAGCAGTTTATGCTCAAGGGAGAAGGGGACGTAAATTCCGCGGCCTACGCCGTGGGCTATCAAAGCCCTCAGCAATTTAACCGAGACTACAAGCATCTGTTCGGAATCTCACCGGGAAAAAGCATCAGAGAGCAGCGCCAGTCGCTCTATGAGGCACTGACAGAAAAGCCAACTGCGCCCTGACTCCGAATTGATCTCCAACGAGCCGCCGTTCTTCCTTGAGCGGCGGTTTTCATTGTTCAGGGCGATATCAAGCGACCGAACCAAGCCGTTTGTTGCCTGAAAATGTTTGGAAAGTTTTCAAACGGGCGTTTTGTCTTGCTAATCATATATTCTGAGTATATGTTTTACGTACAACGCCTAAGAATGATTTTCGTTTCGGCGTAGAGAATTTTTTCAACATACCCATACAGGAAGAAAACCATGCTGACCGCCCGTCAAAAAGAACTTGTCAAAGCCACCGTCCCGGTCCTGCGCGAACACGGCGTTGCGCTGATCTCGCATTTCTACAAGCGCATGCTCACGGGCAACCCCGAGCTGCAAAACGTCTTTAACAACGCGCACCAGGCGCGCGGCCACCAGCAGCAGGCATTGGCGGGCGCCGTTCTGGCCTACGCTGAAAACATTGAAAACCCGACGGTGCTTCTGAACGCCGTCAAGCACATCGCCACCAAGCACTGCACAATCGGCATCCGCGCCGAACAGTACGGCATCGTGGGCAAACACCTTCTCGCATCCATCAAGGAAGTGCTGGGCGAAGCCGCCAACGACGAATTGATCGAAGCGTGGGCTGCCGCCTACGGTCAGCTGGCCGACATTCTCATCGGCGTGGAAGGAGGCATCTACAAGGAACAAACCCTGGCTGACGGCGGTTGGTCGGGCTGGCGTCCATTCGTGGTCGAGCGCAAGGTGCAGGAAACCGAAAACGTCACGAGCTTTTACCTGAAACCCGCCGACAAGGGCACCGTTTCCGCGTACAAACCCGGCCAGTTCGTCTCGGTGCGCGTGTATCTGCCTGAACTCGGCATCATGCAGCCGCGTCAGTATTCGCTCTCGCGCGCTTCGCTTCAAAACGACGGTCTGCGGATTTCTGTCAAGCGCATTGACACCGCGTGCGACAAGCCCGCCGGTCTCGTTTCCAACCATCTGCACGCCCGCGTCAATGTCGGCGACGTGATCGACGTCTCGGCTCCCACCGGTGAGTTCTATCTCAAGGAAGGCAACAACCCGGTCCTGCTCGTGAGCGCCGGTATCGGTATCACGCCCATTCTCGCCATGCTTCAGGACATCGCCGCGAAAAACCCGCAGCGCCCGGTCAAGGTCCTGCACGTGGCTCGCACCGCGGATGACTTTGCGCTCAAGAAGGAAGTGCGCGAAGCTGTAGCCAAGCTCGAAAAGGGCGAATGCGCCGTGTATCTGACGCGAGCCACCGAAACGAAGGAAATGTGCCCGTGCTTCAAACTCAGTCGACCGGACGCCGCTGCCGTTGCCGCGCTGGAGCCTGCCGCTGAGAGCGACGTCTACATCTGCGGTCCCGTGAGCTTCATGGACGATATGCGTGAAACGTTCGTGGCTGCGGGCGTTCCGGCAGCCAACGTGCACTCGGAAGCTTTCGGTACGGGCAATCAGAGCTAAAGATCATGAAAAAGCCGACTACATGATGACCGGTGCCATCGTTGGCGTTGAAGGCGGTCATCGCTTTGACCTTAGCCACAATATGTTTGTGGAACCGCAGGTACAACTGACCTATAGCTGGTTGCGTGCTTCCTCGTACTCAACCGACATTCGTACTGTTGATTTGGAAACGATGGAAAGCCTCATTGCTCGTGTAGGCTTCATGGGCGGTGTCAAGTTCAACGAGAACAAGGGCGCTGCTTATCTGAAGGCAAGCTACAACCATGACTTCCTGGGTGACGTTGATGCCAAGTTCAGCGGTGTCGTTGACGGCAACCCCATCGCCCTTGGCATCAATGATGAGCTTGATGACAATTGGGGCGAAGTCTCGCTGGGTGCCAGCTACAACGTTACCGATTCCGTACACGCGTTCATTGATGTCGGCACCAGCTTCGGTGGCGATATTGACCAGAAGTGGCGCGTGAACTTCGGCGGTCGATACGTCTTCTAACGTGAGTCATATGCCCTGATAAAGGGTTAAAAGGACTCCATATGAACATCCCCAACGAGACCATTAATTTCGTTGGGGATGTTTTCATTTGAATCTAATTTACGAATCAATCTGAGACCACTCGGATTGTCGCAATTTTGTCCATTGGAAAAACTGCGATCTGATCGAGTGTCACCCCGTCAAGTTCCTTGTAGAACGCCTCGCGTGCATTGAAAAGAACTCCGCGCAAGCGGCAACCGCCGTTTAAAAGGGGACAACGGGGTTCGTCGCACTCGACAAGCTCTTCATTGACTTCCGTGAGACGCACGATGTCGCCGACGCGATATTCACGAGCAGGTTTGGCAAGCGACACACCGCCGGTGCGACCGCGAACAGCCTTCAAATAGCCCTGCTGCACGGCTAGGTGCGCGACCTTGATCACCAGATTCTTGTTCCAGTTGAGCGCTTCGCTCAAGTCGTGAATCGAGACGTGGTCCTCATCGGGGTGAGAAGCCAGATACACGAAAATGCGAAGAAGGATGTCGGTGGCGCGCTTGAGCTGCATGGCATCAGGTGATTGGAAAGAGAATTGGTTAAACGAATGATAACGGCCAAAAAAGCGACAAAAATGAACGGCGCCGTTCGAAATCGAATCGAACCGGCGCCGTTTCTATCAAACGATGTGAAGAAGGATTACTTCTTGGCGGCCTTTTCCTTCAGAGTGAAGTTGTGGCAGCTGTTGCACATCAGTTCGGGCTTGGCCTGGTTGGCCTTGTGGCAGTCCTCGCAGTTGACCTTGCCCATGTGGTTGTCATGGGGGTTGGGTTCGAGGTTGGCCGTCTTCTTGGCGAGATCTTCGTAAGAAACGTGGCACTTCAGGCACTGATTCTTCGTCACAAAGCCGTTTTCGGACTTCGGCCACATGCCCTGATGCTTCTGAGCGAGGGTCTGTTCAGCAGCAGCGGCGGCACCGGCAGCAAACGAAAGGCTCACGCTGAGAGCCAAAGCGGCGATAAAACTCTTTTTCATTTTGTCTTTCTCCCGGTGATTGGTTACTTCTTGGCGGCCTTCTTGGCGCGGTTGGCCATTTCAACGCCGGCCACACGGCCGAACACGGTAGCGGCACCGAGCTGTGCACCGCCCGCGTAGTTGTGGAAGAAGATGCCGCCGGCGGAGTTGCCCGCTGCGTAGAGACCCGGGATGCTCTTGCCGTCGAGGTTCTGGATTTCCGTCTTCGTGTTGATCAACGGACCGCCGAAGGTGGCCGTCATGCCGCCCTGAAGCGGAACGGCGTAGAACGGAGCCTTGGCAATCGGATGGGGCTTCTTGTAGGTGCAGGGCGGATTCATTTCGCCGAGCTTGCCTGCCTTCATCTTTTCGTTGTATTCGTCAACGAGCTTCTTGACCTTTTCTGCGGGCAGGCCGACCTGCTTGCACAGTTCTTCGATCGTGTCGGCCTTGCCGTAGGGCGAGTTCAGGCGGTCGAATTTCGGAATCACCTTGTCGAGCACGGAGCAGTCGCTGTCAACAATCACCCATGCGGTGTTGTCGAGCGTCATCTGAGCCGTCGTACGGGCCTTGATGACGTAGGTGTTGTTTTCGTCCATGTAGCGGTTGCCCGAGGTGTTGACCTGGATGCCGTAACCGGAGTTGAGAACGTCGGCGGGGTTGACGTGAGTCTTGCCGATGATCGGACCGGAGTGGAACTGGTCCATGTTCACGAACTTCGTAAAGAGCGGCAGGGTGAGGGAAATGTTTTCGCCGGTAATTGCAGGAGAACCACGCAGCACCATGCGGGTTGCCCAGCCGCCGATGTAGCGGTCGACCATTTCGGGATTGCCCGAGAAGCCGCCGGTGGCGATGCAAACGCCGCCGCGAGACATGAAGGTCTTCTGGCCGGCCGGAGTAAGGGCCTTGACGCCGGTCACGGCGAACTTGTCGTCGTGCAAAAGTTCGATGGCCTTGTGTTCGTAGCGGATGTCGATACCGCGCTTTTCAGCTGCCTTGAGAAGAGCCTGAACGAGACGGGCGCCACCCGTCTGGCCTTCGCCCAGAACGCGGCAGGTGCGGCCCAGACGCGGATAGGGCATGGGACGGATCTTGCCGAACTTCACGCCGATATCCTTTTCAAGCCAGTCGATGCCTTCGGAAATCTTGTCGGTGTAGAGGCGGTTGAGAGCCTTGTCGCCCATCTGCTTGGAGATGTCCATCATCATGGCGTAGAAGGCGTCGGCCGTATCCTTGATGCCCTGTTCAGCCTGGTGGCGCGTGCCCCAGCCGCAGATCGAACCCAGAGCGAAGATGGCGTTGCCGTTGGGACGGTCGCACTTTTCGAGCACGACAACCTTGGCGCCGGCGTCATGAGCGGTGATGGCCGTGATGAGGCCGGCGGGACCGGCACCGAGCACGATGGCGTCAAACGTTTCCGCCTTGGCCTTCTTGGGGGCGGCTTCAGCAGTGGAAGCCAAACCAAAGCCGGCGGCGCCGACGGCGGTCGCGCCCACGAGCGAGCTCTTAAAGAGGCTGCGGCGGCTCATTTCTTTTTCGATCATTGTCTTCTCCTGATTGAGGTAGGCAAACGCACCGTCGCGACATTCAAGACGCCGACGCCGCTCTTAAGACCGATCGGATCAATGACTCTCCGACCCTGAGCACCGGCGCCGCCTGACGCGGTCGATACGCCGCCAAAAGATTCGAGGTCTCTTAACAGACCTTCTCTCTGACTCAAGCGTATTTTTAGACCTCGTAGGTGCTACGTAGATTTGACGTAAATCAAAGATTCGAGTAAAGACCCGAAGGATTTTCCCGAATCCGGACCATACGTCGGGCCGAATCAGAAGAAATGTTCGGAGAGAACGACTTGAGGTTCGCCCGCGGAATTGATCTCCACCCAGCCCTTGCGAGGGCGATTCTTGTCATCGAGATCCCAATCGGGAATCACGGTGCGGGTGAAGTTGTCATAGACGTAATGCGCCGGGCGGTGGGTGTGGCCGTGAATGACGTGAGCGCAGTTCTTGGCGAAGACTTCACAAGCGACTTCGTCATAGACCACGTCCATCATCTCGCGCGAGCGTTCGGTCTTGGTCTTCTTGGACTGCGCGCGCGCTTTTTTTGCAAAGTCGATGCGCTCCTCAACAGTCATGCGAAGCGCCATCAGCTGAAAAGCTTCGTCGTGCATCTGACGGCGAAACTCCTGGTACTCGTCGTCCAACGTGCACCACTTGTCGCCATGAGAAAGAAGAATGCGCTTGCCGGAGCATTCGACGACGGTGCCGTCGGCGACAAGCTCGGCGCCGCAATGGCGCGCAAAATCTTCGCCGATCAGAAAGTCGCGGTTGCCCTGCATGAGGTAAACACGTTTGCCCAGAGAGGCGTATTTGCGCAACGCTCGGGCCAGGGGTTCGGCCGGAGAAGAGGCGTCGTCGCCGATCCAGTATTCAAAAATGTCGCCGAGCAAAAAGAGTTCGTCATAGTTTTTAGCCTGAGTTTTCAAAAACCACAGAAACCCGAGCACGGTCTTTTTATTGCGGCCGGAAAGATGCAGGTCGGAAACGAAAACGGGACGCGACAATGGCGCCATTTCAGTGATACCGCTGACGCAGGGAGCCTTGAGCGGCTCGGAGAGTTTGAGTCCCGTAAGCTTCATTTTCGGTAAGCAAAAGAAGCCCCCGCACGAAAGCAGGGGCCGTATTTCCTGATAAATCAGATCTCTTCGACCTTTTCCATCACAACGTCTTCGACAGGCACATCACCGTACCAGGAGCGGGAAGCCGTGCGCACGCGAGCGATGGCGTCAATCACGTCGGTGCCGGAAACAACCTTGCCGAACACGGCGTAGCCCCAGCCGCGGGAGGTGGGGGAGGTGTGATTCAGGAAGTCGTTGTCGGCCACATTGATGAAGAACTGGCTCGTGGCAGAGTGCGGCTCGTTGGTGCGGGCCATCGCGATCGTGTACTTGTCGTTCTTCAGACCGTTGTTGGCTTCGTTTTCAATCGGAGCCTTGGTTTGCTTCTGCTTCAGACCGGGTTCAAAGCCGCCGCCCTGAATCATGAAGCCGCTGATGACGCGGTGAAAAATCGTGCCGTTGTAAAAGCCCGAGCGAACGTAGGAAAGGAAATTTTCGCAGGTCTTCGGAGCAGCTGCTTCATTGAGTTCGACGTCAAAGACGCCCATATTGGTCGTAAAGCGAATCATGATTACGAATCACATCCCAAAGAAAAAAATAAAAAATTCAAGGCCAAAGACACAGAGCTCCTTTGTCGCAAGAAGCTCCACACTCACTTAGCGCTTGATCTTGACGGAGAGGATTTTAACGGTTTGCATCGGAACGTCACGCATGCCCATGCGCGTACCGGTCTTTGCGGAGCTGATCTTGTCGACAACATCCATACCGCGAATCACTCGCCCGAACACCGTGTAGCCCCAGCCGTCGCGTGCGTTTTTGGCATCCAGGAAGTCGTTGTCGACCGTGTTCACGAACCACTGACAGGTGGCCGAGTGAGGTTCATTCGTGCGGGCCATGGCAATCGTGCCGCGCAGGTTGGGCAACCCGCCGCGGGCTTCGTTGACAATCGCGGGGTGCGTTGCACGCTTTTGCTTCAAATCAGGCGTAAAGCCGCCGCCCTGCACCATGAAGCCGTCGATGACGCGATGAAAGATCGTGCCGTCGTAAAAGCCTTCGTCGGCGTAACGGACAAAGTTGGCGACCGTGATGGGAGCGCGCTGGGCGTCCAGACGCACGACGAAGTCGCCGAGCGAGGTGGAGATTTCCGCGATCGGCTCGTCCTTGGGTGCGGCAACGGCGGAGCCGCCCGCAACAACGGCGGCCAGAGCCGCAGGGAAGGTCAGACGGAAGCGATTGGCAATTTTCATGATGTGTCTCATTAAACAAATGCGCTTGAGCAGGTCAGGACTTAAGCGCAAAAAAACGATTGCGGTCGATTACTCGCCCAGAAGCTTGTTGAGCAGTTCAATGTTAGCGTTTAGCTTTTCTTTATTGCCACCCGTTTTAATTGCGGTGTTGTAGGCGTTCTTGGCTTTTGCCAAATAGAGGTTGCCTAAATTCATATGAGCTAGCGCAAAACCCGGGCGAAGGGCCACTGCCTTTACAAGAAGCTCTTCGGCTCGCACGAGGTTGCCGTTGCGCGAGTAGAGCCCCGCGAGATTGTTGTATGCCTCGGGGATTTCCGGATAGGTGCGGATGAACTGCTCAAAGCCGTTGATCGCTTTGTCGCGATCGCCCATGCGTTCGTAGACGACGCAGCGCTGGAATCGGAGCTGTGCGGAGTGGGGGTTAGACTTGAGGCCCTCGGCGATGAGTTTCAATGCATCGTTGTAGTCACCGCGGTTGATGAGCTTGTCGACCACGCCGGGCACCTGGCCGTTGTTGAGAAGGACAGAAGGCGCGTCAGGATCAACGAGCGCAGCGCAAGCCGGAAGCGTTGCGGCCGCCACCAGAGCGCAGCCGGCGGCAACGAACGCCGGACGAACGAAAGAAAGCATTCGGGTCATTGGGTGGAATTTGTGAGCCTGACGCCGGCAAGTTGAAAAAAGCCCGAAAAAGCGGGTTCGGGCGCCATTTTTCAGGGCCGCAGCAGGCACGAAACTGTTAAACTCCGTAGATTGTAATGCATCGCCGCATTCGCTCCTTTGCGCCCATCGGTGGCTCTTTGTTACGGAATGCGGCAGGCAGCACGAAAAATCAGAAACGAAAGTACGCAATGACCCTTCAAATCTATTCGACGCTCAGCAAAGACATCCGCCCGTTTACGCCCATCGAACCCGGCAAGGTCGGCATGTACGTCTGCGGCGTCACGGTCTACGACTACACCCACATCGGCCACGGCCGCACCTTTGTCGCCTTCGACGTCGTGCGCCGCTGGCTTGAGGCAAGCGGTTACGCCGTCACGTTCGTGCGCAACGTCACCGACGTCGACGACAAGATCATCAAGCGCGCCGCCGAGCGCGGCATCTCCACGAAGGAACTCACCGACGAATTCACCGCTGCAATGCAGCAGGACATGCTGAGTCTCGGGTGCCTTGCGCCCACGTACGAGCCGCGCGCCACCGAATTCATCCCTCAGATGCTCAACCTTGTTGAAAAGCTCGAGCAAAAGGGCCTTGCCTATGCCGCCGACAACGGCGACGTCGACTACGCCGTACGCAAGTTCGCCGGCTACGGCAAGCTCTCCGGACGTCAGCCCGACGAAATGCGCGCGGGCGCCCGCATCGAAGTGGCTCAAGCCAAGCGCGATCCGCTTGACTTCGTACTTTGGAAGGCCGCCAAGCCGGGCGAGCCCGCCTGGGATTCGAAGTGGGGCAAGGGGCGCCCGGGCTGGCACATCGAGTGCTCGGCCATGAGCTGCCACTATCTTGGCAAGACCTTTGACATCCACGGCGGCGGCCCGGATCTGATCTTCCCGCACCATGAAAACGAAATTGCGCAAAGCGAAGGCGCCAATGACGCTCCCTTTGCCAACGTATGGATGCACTCCGGCCCGCTGCGCGTCAAGCGCGAGGACGGCACCGAAGAGAAGATGAGCAAGTCTCTGGGCAACTTCTGGACGATTCGCGACGCGTTGAAGGAAACGAACGGCGCCTATGGCGAAGGCAACGGCAACGAAGTGCTGCGCTTCTTCCTTTTGAGAAGCCACTACCGCAGCCCGATCAGCTTTGCCAACAGTCTCATTGACGATTCGCACAAGGCGCTGCAGCGCCTTTATACGGCGCTCAAGAACGCCCCGAAAGATGAGAACAGCGAGGCAATCGACTGGACCAATCCTTGGGCCGCGAAATTCAAGGCCGCGATGGACGAAGATTTCAATACGCCCGAAGCGATCGGCGTGTTGCAGCAGATGGCTGCGGAGATCAACCGAACGGGCGATGCTCAAACCGCCTCGCTTCTGAAAAAATTAGGTGCGGTTCTCAACATCCTGCAGATTGACGCGGAAGTGTTCTTGAAGGGTGCCGTTACGGGGCTTGACGAAGCCGCCATCGACGCCAAGGTGGCCGAGCGCACGGCCGCCAAGAAGGCGCGCGACTTTGCCCGCGCCGACGCCATCCGCAACGAACTCGCCGCGCTCGGCATCGTGATCGAAGACGGTCCGGCCGGTTCAACCTGGCGCCGTCAGTAACGTTTTCGCTCGTCGGTTATGGCAATCGTCACCTGGTGGAACGAAGCGCTCGAGGCTCTCTCGGGCGAAGCGTATTTCCTTGAAGCCCGTCGCAGAACGGCGGGGCAGGGACTTGTTGCCTGTGAAAATCTCTTTAACACGTATGTGCGCGCCGTATGCGGTCAGCAGGTCAATACGGCTGTGGCTGAAAAAATGGCGCAGTCGGTCTTCGGGTACGCCGGAGACAAAGGCGACAACGCCGCCGACGCTCTGGCCGGAAGTTCTGTCGATGCGCTTCGTAATCTGGGACTCTCGCAAACCAAGGCGGGAGCTCTTGTAGCGATCGCGCAAAAGTATGTCGAGGGCAGCTTCACGGCGCCGGCGCTGGAAGCACTTGACGACGCGGCGGTGCGCGCTCGATTGACCGGCGTCAAGGGCGTGGGGCCGTGGACTGCGGACATGGTGCTGATTTTCGGATTGAACCGACCGGATGTTTGGGCGCAAACGGATTTCGGGCTGCGCAAAGCGCTGGAAAAAACCGGGCTCGGTGCCAAGGACCCGCAGCTGTGGGCTCCGTGGCGCACAGCCGCCACATGGCTTTTGTGGCAGAGCCTCACCGCAACCCCCGTACAGTATTAGTTAGTCAAGGCGAAACCGACGTTTTGCCGTTAGGAACATAAGCATGGCCAAAGCAGTATTTCTGGATTTCGAAAAGGATCTCGGCGAAATCTACAAAAAGATGGAAGAGCTCGAAAATAAGGAACTTGAAACAGGTGTAAGCGAAAACGAAGCGCTCTCCGAGCTCAAGCGCAAGATGCGCACCCGTACGGCAGAGATCTACGCCGATCTGACGCCGTGGCAGACGGCTCTGGTGGCACGCCACCCCAACCGTCCGTACACGCTCGACTACATCGACGCCATTTTTGAGGATTTCCACGAACTGCACGGCGATCGCACCTTTGCCGACGATCAGAGCATCGTGGGCGGTCTGGCGCGTCTGGGCGAACACGCCGTGATGGTGATCGGCCACCAGAAGGGCCGCGACACCCGCGAACGCACGCGCCGCAACTTCGGCATGACCAAGCCCGAAGGCTACCGCAAGGCTCTGCGTCTGATGAAGCTTGCCGAAAAGTTCAGCCTGCCGGTCTTCACGTTCGTCGACACCCCGGGCGCCTATCCCGGCATCGACGCGGAAGAGCGCAATCAGTCCGAAGCCATCGGCCGCAACATCTATGAGCTGGCCAAACTGCGCGTTCCCGTGATCTCCACGATCATCGGCGAAGGCGGCTCGGGCGGAGCTCTCGCCATTGCCGTGTGCGACTCGCTCATCATGCTTCAGTACTCCACGTATTCCGTGATCAGCCCTGAAGGGTGCGCCTCCATTCTCTGGAAGAGCGCCGACAAGGCTCCTGAAGCCGCTCAGGCTCTGGCGCTCACATCCGACCGACTCCTTGAACTCGGCCTCGTCGACAAGGTGATCAGCGAACCGCTCGGCGGCGCGCACCGCGATCCCAAGCTCATGGCTTCGACCCTGCGCAAGACCCTGGTCGATCAGTTGAAGGCGTTCCTCACGATGGATCCGGACGCTCTGGTCGAGCGCCGTCTCGGCCGTCTGATGAACTACGGCCGCTTTGAGGAAAAGTGCAGCAGCGCTTATGAACTGCTGTGTCAGGCTGCGCACGAAAGCGAACTGCCGCTTGAAGAGTCGGCGGCGGAAGAACCCAAGACGAAGGAACCGGAAACGCCCAAGAAGCCGCGCCGCAGCTGCGCATTGCGCCGCAAGCCCGTAGCGAAGAAATCGCAAGTGGCAGAAACCGCGGAAACCGTCGCTGAGACCGCTCCGAAGAAACCTGCGCGCCGCCGTCCCGCGACGCGCAAAACTGCTGCAAAGAAGGAGGCTCCCGAAGCCGCTTCCGCAGAACCCGCAAAGGAATAAATTCAGGCGTAAATGACGCATAAGAAGCAACGTGCGGCCACGTCTCCGGCTGCCAGGCTCACGCTTTTGCTTGCCGACACGATCGATACGATCGCCGACCGCAAGCCCGCCGCGAGCGTCGAACAGTTCTGTTTGACGCCCGTCAACCCCGTGCGCATTCTGGTTGCGTACTCGGGCGGCAAAGATTCGACGGCGCTCGTCGACGTTCTCGCGCGTCTCAAGAAGACCGCCTACAAGAACGTGATCGAGTCGGTGACGGCCGTGCACGTGCATCACGGCTTGAGCAAGATGGCCGACGAATGGGTGCGGCACGCCGAGGAGCAGTGCGCCAAGTGGCAGATTCCGCTGCGCGTCGAGCGCGTCTACGTGCCTCAGCACTCGGCCTGCGGCATTGAAGCCGCCGCCCGTCAGGCCCGCTACAAGGCGCTCATGAAGGTCGCCCGAGAACTCAATTCGGACGCGATCTTCACGGCGCACCATTTGGACGATCGCATCGAGACCTTCCTCATTCAGTGGATCCGCGGTGCAGGTCCCGAGGGGCTTGCCGCAATCAGCCCCGTGCGCATGCTCGAAAGCGCCGGCGACGACGCCGAACTTGTGCTCGCGCGTCCCTGGCTCGAAGTCTCGAGCAACGAAATCGCCGCCTACGTCAAGCGCGCCAAGCTCACCTGGGTCGAAGACGACAGCAATGCCGACACGCGCTTTTTGCGCAACCTCATTCGCAACGACATCCTGCCGCCGTTGGACGCCGCCCGAAAAGGGTGGAGAGCAGCTGCGGCACGTTCCATCACGCTCGTGGCGCAGTCGGCTGAAATTCTTTCCAACCTGGGCGAGGACGACTGCCTGCACTGCGCAGGCGACAAACCGGGGTCACTCAACATCGCCAAGCTTCTCAATCTCGGTTTTGAGCGTCAGGCCAACTGTCTGAGAGCCTGGCTCGGGCTGTCGGGCATCCGTTCGCCTTCGCATGCCAAACTGAGCGAAATCCTGCGTCAGCTTCGGCAGACCCATGCCGACACCAAGATGAGTTTTCGCATCGGCGGCAAGGAACTGCGCCGCTGGGGCGTCAATCTTGTTCTGGTCGATCCCGTAACCGCTCCGCGCGGCGCCGAGCTTCTTATTGCGCTCGAATGGAAGGGCGAGGAGAGCATTGCGCTTGCGCCCTGGGCCGGCGTCTTGAAGTTCGTTCGCTGCGAAGCCGACGAACCGGGGCTTGACGCCAACCTGCTGCGGGAAGGCAAACTCGAAGTGCGTCCGCGCAAGGGCGGCGAAAAGATCAAGCTCTATCGACTGCGTCCGTCGCGCAACCTCAAGCATCTTTTCCAGGCCGTTGGTGTGCCTTCGTTTGAGCGCAGCAAACTTCCGCTTGTGTGGCTAAACGACCGCCTGGTGTACGCCGCCGGACTCGGTACCGACGTGCGCATGTACGCCGATCCGGTGCTTTCCCCCGAGCGCGTTCGTCTCGTTTGGGTGCCCGACAAGCCGCTTCTGGCTCTGGGACCTGCCGAGGACGACCTCTAAACAAGAATTCTTAACTCGCATCATGGGCCGCAGAGAAACTAAAAAACGCATGGGCGATCTCTTCAACGACGTCATGCTCGAAGACAGTGCCGATCTGATCGCGGGCGTGGACGAGGCGGGCCGCGGCCCGCTTGCCGGCCCTGTGGTGGCCGCCGCCGTCATCCTTGATCCGATGCGCCCGATTGCGGGCCTGCGCGACAGCAAGAAACTCTCCGAAGAAGCCCGCGAAGCGCTGGCACCGCTCATCAAGGAAAGAGCGCTTGACTGGTCGGTGGCGCACGCCACGGTCGAGGAAATCGACGAACTCAACATTCTGAAGGCCACGATGCTCGCGATGAAACGAGCCGTGATGGGCCTTACTGTGCGGCCCAATCTGGTGCTCGTTGACGGCAACCGCGTGCCGCACATCGACATTGCGGTAAACGCAATCGTCGGAGGCGACGACAAGGTGGCTGCCATTTCCGCGGCGTCGATCATCGCGAAGACTACGCGTGACCAGTGGCTTGTGGAGCTCGACAAGGAGCATCCCGAATACGGCTTTGCCAAGCACAAGGGCTACGGCACCCCTGAACATTTGGCTGCACTCGAAAAATACGGTCCTTTGCCGGCTCATCGCAAGACCTTTGCACCGGTAAAAAAAGTGATCGAAATGCGAAAGGGCAAAGAAGGCGAGCTTGAATTGACATAACCCAATGATTGCCTTGCGCAAAAAGCAAAAATCCGACGCGAGGACAGAAGTTTTGATAGATGCTCTTTATTGCAGAAGACAAAAAGAGGGCGGCACTTTCGGAGAAATTCTTCGATAGGTGCCGCCCAAATTGCAGGAGCGTATTTTTGTCAGATCAGACGTCCGGCCTTCTTGTTAGAGATATTGCAGAACGCGGCTAAGCGTACGAACGCGGTTTTCGATCGTGTCCACGCGCAGGTATTCGCGTTCGGAATGGAAACCGGCACCGGCGGGAGCCACGCCGTCAATGACGGGCACGCCGACCTGAGCGATGCGGTTGGCGTCGGAGCCGCCGCCGGCATCGACCCAAGTGGCTTCGTAGCCTTCTTCCTTGGCAGCACGATTGACCATTTCAACGAGTTCCTTGGTGGCGTCCGTGCAGGGCATGGCCGGCGACTTGGAAACGCGCGTGGCTTCGACCGTGATGCCATCGCCCCAATTCTGCTTGGCCAGAGCTTCAATGCCTTCGTCAATTTCGCGGCCGTCTTCGTCGTTCCAGCAGCGGGTGTCGATCTTTAGGGTGCACTTTTCAGGAACCGTGTTGCAGACCGTACCGCCTTCGATAACGCCGACCGTCACGCTCGTGCCCTTGCCTTCGAGGTCCTGAAGGTTGGTGATGGCGATCGTGAGGTGAGCGGCAGCCAGAACCGCGCTGCGGCCGTCCTGCGGGTTATTGCCGGCATGAGCGGCCACGCCGTGCACGACCACGTTCCAAACGGAGCGACCCTTGCGGGAGCGAACGAAGGCACCTGTGGCACGGCCCGGCTCGCAAACGATGGCGCGCTTGCACTTGGAAGCCATCTGCTGGAGCCATTCGCGGGAGGAAAGCGAACTGATTTCTTCGTCGGGGTTGTAGCACACAGCGATGGCCAGACGATCAAGGTCTTCCTTGCGGGCGTTCTTGAGAGCGTGGAAGATCGCGATGACACCGGCCTTGCAGTCGGCGCAACCCGGCCCCGTCACCTTGCCGTCTTCAACCTTGAAGGGGCGTGCGGCGGCGGTACCGTCGGGAAACACGGTGTCGAGGTGAGCATTGAACATGATGTCGAACTTTTCGGCACCGGGCTTGTTCGTCGCAAACAGACCCTTGCCGGCCTTCGGGCCGAGGTCCACAAGTTCCGTCGCAAAACCGATGGAGTCGAAGTGGCGCTTCATGATGTTGGCCACCTTGGTGACGCCTTCGCAGTTGGCGCTGCCGCAGTCGAGATTGACAACTTCGGCGAGGTCTTGGAGGTAGGTCTCGAGCATTTGGTTTGTCCTTAAAAAATGTCCCTTTCCCGGGAGGTGTATCGGATAGGGACAATTCTTCAGGATTGAGCTCGAACTCGCCTTGTACCTTGGTTCAAGACGATGCGATTTCTCCGATGGCAGCCAAATATTTATGCGCTTCCAGAGCCGAGCGCACGCCAAGCTTCTTGCAGGCGTTGGCTCGATGGATCTTGACCGTGTGTTCCTGAATGCCCAGGTCGATCGCGATCACCTTATTGAGTTTGTCGTCGGCAACCAAACGGATAATTTCCTTTTCACGCTGCGTGAGCGTCTCAAAGGCGCTGCGCATCATGTCGATACGGAATTTTTCTTTTCTCGCTTCTATGTTTTGATCCGACAACCGACGCACGGTCTGACGCAAACGCTCGGGTTCGACGGGTTTCTCGCAAAAGTCGCCCGCACCTTTTTGCAGTGCCATCACCGCCATGGAAATGTCGCCGTGACCGGTGAGAAACACGATCGGCAGATCAATGCCGCGGCGCAACATTTCGTCCTGAAGTTCCAGTCCGTTCATATCGGGCATACGCACGTCGAGAATCACGCAGCCGGGGGTACGAATATCGTCATTTTCCAGAAAGGCAGCGGCACTCTCGTAAGCCACGGCTTCGATTCCTGCCACGCGAAGCGTAAAGACGGTGGAATTGCGCACCGTTTCTTCGTCGTCAATGACGCGAGCCAGAGGCCGCAGAGCTCGGCTGCTCAGTTCTTCGGTCATGCGGTTTGCTCCTCATGAGGTTGATCGGCGGCCGGAATGCAAAGCGAGACGGACAAGCCGCCCGGCTGATTGCGGGTGAATTCCAGTCGGGCCGCGTGACGCTCGGCAATGGTACGGCTGATCGACAGGCCCAGGCCGAGCCCTTCGATTTTTTCACTCGCCACGGGACGCGCAAGCGTACGGAACTGCTCGTCGGAAACGGCCGGTCCGTTGTCTTGGACCTTGAGTCTCCAGAAAGCTGTCGTCGTGCTCGATTCGGAGGTCAGCGAAATATGAATCTCTCCCTTGCCGTCGGGGTTCTTCCGAATCGCCGAAAGGGCGTTTTTGAGGCAATTGACCACAAGGAGCTCAAGCTCCAGGGCGTCGCCCGAAACAAACGCTTCGGGCGGAAGCGAAGAGAGGATGCGAACACCGGTGAGGTCGCTCCCTGATCGGAAGGAACCGAAGGCATGCTTGACGATGTCGCACAGATCCACCGATTGATGTGCCTTCTCACGGTTCTTAGCATAGGCACGCACGCGATCGACGATGCTAGCCACGCGCTCGGCCTGCTTGGTGATTTCACGGGTAGCCTCGTCAATCACCGGATCCTTGCCGCGGCCGCCCAAGTAAAGAGACAAGCCGTCGGCGTAATTGATGAGGCTTGCCACCGGTTGGCGCAATTCGTGCGCGATCATGCTCGAAATTTCCGAGACAAAACCCGCACGCTCCAATTGCGAGAGTCTTTCGCGGTCAATGCGGGCAGTCTTTTCAAGTTCCGACTTTTCATCGATCACTTCCACGAGCTTTTTGGTGCGGCGCGCCACAGTGCGGCTCACGGCAAAGCTGTAGAGCACGGCGGCAGCCAGAAGAAGCACGCCGATCAAAAGCGCATACTTGTAGCGATCGATCATCACGCTCGAGCCGGACATTCGCACGGTCGGACTATAGCCCAGGCGCTCGACCAGATGGCGAGTTTCGCTCAAATTGGCACCGACGGTCCACCCGTATCCCGACTCGCTCATCGGCATGGAAAGGAGCGCCGCGGAAAGTCTGCGCTTGATGTCGGGTGACAAGGAGGCCTGAGCCGCAAAGATGAGATCGGGATATAGATCGGTCGAACGCAGACAGGCAAAGGTGTCTTCGGGTTTCTTGCCCACCACCTTGATCGTATTGGGCGCCACCAGCCCTCGGGCCACCAGGCTTTCGAATTCGCAGGTGCGCAGAATACCGAAGTCGACTTCCTTATTGAGTACGGCCTCGACGATGGGCATGCCGGACTTGTCCTTGAAGTAGGCCTTGCCGAAGTAGTTTTTCGGATACTGCGTGATGTTGGAGATTTCCCCCAGAGCAACGATCCAGCCCGCAAAGGACTGGGGGCTTAAGGCAGCAACACGTTTGGAGCGCAGGTCAGTCGTACTCGTGATTCTCGCGTCGTCGGCACGCGCAATGAAAACCGCGCCCATGGCCTTGCCCGGATCTTGCGACTGAGGAGACTTGCGCACGGCCAAAGCCGTGGCGCCGGAGGTTTCAAGGTAGGTGTACAGGCCGCTTGTGACCACAAAGAGGTCAACCTCGTGCTTGACTGCGGCAACGGTCAAATCGAATTCGGACAGAGGCACGACTTGAAACGCGTACTCGGGCATCGCGTTTTTGAGGCGCTCGATCGTGACGTCCATCAAGTCCGTGCGGAATGTGAACAGCGGCGAATAGTACACGCCCACGCGAAGCGTTGCAGGCTGCGGGGCAGGCTTGCGCACTTCGGACGAGGCTTGCTGATAGTCGGCGGCATCCTCGACATCTTCTGCGGTTTGAGCAAACGACGGAGAAACGAAGCCCATGATAAGAGCGCAGACCAAGGCCGAAGCCCCGGGCAAGACCTTGCGCAGGCGGTTTCTCAGAAGCAAGCCGTGTTGTGTATGGGCCATCGGTACCTTTTTTCCGAGAGATCGACAAACTTCGATTGTACCAATACGAAAACGACAGGCTGTGCGCTCGAAGAAGGAACGCTCAGCCTGCCCAACAGGAGGACAATGGTTGGAAATTAATTGAGCAGGATCGTGGTCACCACCATCACGATCAAGCCGCCGATCATCGGAATTGCCGTACGGCGAATGAGCGCGAACGGACTGATGCCCGAGCAACCCGCTACAGCGACCACCACGGCGGTAATCGGGGACATGTTGCGGGCCATGCCGGTCGAGAGCTGCATCGGCATGAGAAGCAGGATGGTCGAGACGCCGAACTGCTGAGCAAAGTCAGGCATCAGCGGCGAGAAGGCGTAGAACGGAGCATTGCCCGAACCCATCACGACGGAAGCAATCGAAATGAAGGTCACGACGACGATCATGATGGCATAAGCGGGCAGGCCCATGTTCTTGGTGACGTCAATCAGATAATCGATGGTACCCGTGGCGATCAGGCCCTTGGCAAAGAGTTCGCCGGCAACGATCAGGGTGATCACGGTCGCGAACTGACGGCCCATCGTGTTGAAGAAGTCCATGGCGGTCGTGAGCACTTCCTTGGCGGGCTTGCGGATAAGTTCGCAAATCAGAGCCACCGTAAAGGAGATGAACATTGCCGTCGGAACATCAAGCTTGATGCTCGAGATCACGAAGCGGTTGAACACGAAGAGCATGATGAGCGGCAGCATCGGCAGGAAACCATACCAGGCCGGCGCGCCCTTGCTGTCGAGGTCGTTTTGCTTGGCGACGGTTTCATCGATTTCGTTGGCCTTTTCACCGTCCTTGGCGTCAAAGTACTTCTGGGAGAAGTAATGCAGCACGGCCACGGCAATCGTGGTCACGAGACCGACCGGAAGCTGGTATTCGATGAAGTAGGTCATCGTATCCATGCCGGCCACCTGAGCGGCGTAGTTGGCAGCGCCCGATGTCGGACCCATGTCAAGGCAGGACACCGTGATGATCAGAGCAGCGGCGGAAAGACGGGAGACACCGAGGCGCACGAGCACCGGATACATCGTCACCATCAAGAGCATGGACAGACCCGAAGCGCTCGGAATGAACAAGTCAGCCACGGCACCTACGACGTAACTCAGAGCGAGCACGAGATAGGGGGACTTAAAGACGCGCAGCGGACGGGAGATGTAATCGGCCATCAGAGCGCTTGCGCCGATCTTGGCCATGTAGGTGGAATAGCCCGAGGCGGCCATGATCAGCAGACCGATGCCGGCCACGCGGGAGCTCATCAGGGAGGTGATGCATTTAAAGAGGTCAAAGCCCACGAAGCCCGTGCTCGAAACACCCTTGGGAAGAATCTGAGCACCGTTGGGGAGAAGCCCAAGCGCATCCATGGCCAGAGCACTGAACAACAAAACCAAGCCGCCGAAGAAGAGCACGAACTGAGCTTTCATCTTCTTGAGCAGAATCCAGACCACCAGGACGGTGACTGCAAGTGAAATTAAGACGCCGATCATTTTTTCGGAGTTCCTTTCGGTTGAATTTGCACACGTGTTTGTTATGTGGCGGCCGATGCAACGGTGTTGCAGCAAGCGAAAAGTGCGAGTAGAAGTGCTTCTTTTCGCCGGCGTGTCAGACCTGTGGATACATTGCCGCCGGTTTTTACGAGTGAAATTCTGAAGATCAGCGTCGAATTTCTCCTTGTACCTTGGTTCAATACCGCACAAGGTCGCTTTTGAAAAAGCCGTTGCCATGACCGTTCGGCCCAAATTGCGCTATTGTCCGAAAGACAAGAAACGAGCCGGCCTCTTACTTAAATAAGAGAGGCTTTTCGAGCGAAAAGGAAAATTCAGATGCAGAAGATTCAATCCGTCGCCCTCATCGGCATGGGCGCTTTGGGCATTCTCTACGGCCACACCATGGCCCGGAAGATGAAAGAGGGGGCCGTAACGTTTTTGGTCGATGAGAAGCGCAAGCAGCGCTATCGCGCCGATCCCCCGACCTTTAACGGAGAACCTTGCCGATTTGCCTTTTGCGCGCCCGAGGACTACCCGGGCAAAGCCGAGCTCTTGATCTTCGGAGTCAAGGGCACACAATTGAAGGAAGCGATCGAATCCGTGCGTCCCGTCGTGGGCCCTGAAACGATCATCGTGTCGCTTTTAAACGGCATCACCAGCGAAACCATTCTTGAGGAAGCCTTCCCGCAGGCCACCGTCCTTTACAGCGTCGCACAGGGCATGGCCGCAACGCGCGTGGGCACGCACGTCACCTGCAAGAATCCCGGTTTTCTCTTCATCGGGGTGCCCGCACGCCACGCCGATCGGCTGCCTGCCCTTAAAACCGTCGAGGCTTTCTTTGACTCCACGGGCGTCGTCTATCGCCACGAGGAAGACATTGAGCGCCGCATCTGGTGCAAGTGGATGTTCAACATCGGCGTCAACCAAACAATTGCCGTTGCCAAGGGCACCTTTGCCGACATCCAAAAGCCTGGCCCCGTGCGCGATCGCTACATTGCCGCGATGCGTGAAGTTGTCGCTGTAGCCGAAAAAGTCGGCGTGGACGTCACCGAGCGCGACCTTGAGGAATACATCCGCATCGGCGACGGACTTGATCCGGAAGGGATGCCCAGTCTCAGACAAGACACCAAGGCTCACCGTCTGACCGAAGTCGATTTCTTCTCGGGCGCCTTGATTGAAAAGGCGAGGGCGGTCGGCGTTCCGGTGCCCGTCAACGAAGCGCTGAACCGAGAAATCAAAGCCATTGAAGCAAGCTGGAAAAACGTCGATGCTCCCGTTGTTGACATGCTCTGCGCACATACCTCGGTGCGCGACTACACGGACGAGCCGGTGTCAGAGGCCATGCGTCAGAAGATTCTTGATGCAGTCTTTGCCGCGTCAAGCTCGTGCTTCCTGCAGCTTGTCACCGTCATTCGCGTCACCGACCCCGAACTGCGCCGCGTGATGTATGAAGCAAGCGGCAATCAGCCGCAGGTATTGTCCGCACCGGAATTCTGGGTCTTCTGCGCCGACTACCATCGTGACGCCGGGCTTTGCCCCAACGCAGATCTCGGCTGGACCGAGCAGTTCCTCACCTCAACGCTTGACGTTGGCATCTGCGTGCAAAACTCCATGGTAGCGCTCGAATCCCTGGGATTGGGAGGATGCTTCATCGGGGGATTACGTAACGACATCTCCAAGGCTGATCAAGCTTTGGGGTTGCCTCAAAACGTCTACCCGGTGCTAGGTCTTGCCTTCGGGCATCCGGCCTTCAAAAACGAAGTCAAGCCGCGTCTGCCTCAAACAATCACCGTGATGGAAAACCGCTACGTTGAGCCGAACGTACAAGAGCTCAAGGCATACGATGCCGTGACGGAAAACTATTTCGCCACACGAAGCCGCTCTCCGCGCAAGGATTCCTGGACCAAGGGCATCGGCGGCGTACTCGAGCGCGAACGCCGTCCGTTCATTTTGGAGTTTCTGCGCTCGAAGGGCTTCGCCGCAAAATAGGAGAAGAGGAGAGACTTCTCAAAAATTCGCGCTATACTTGATTCCGACATTTGTCGGAAACGATGTTTCAATGTTGAAGTATGCCCAGACCCAGTCGTTGTCGTCGCGTTTGCTGTGAACCGCTCGTGCGTCTCTTTGCCCCGCAGGGGACAGAGGGGACTGAACCTGTCGTTCTGCTCGTTGAAGAGTACGAAGCGATTCGAATCGTCGACCTTGAAAAGCGCACCCACGATCAGTGCGCGCAGCAGATGCAGATCTCCCGCACGACGGCGACCGAAATCTACGAAAAGGCACGCTTCAAGATTGCCGACGCCATCGTCAACGGCAAGCCGCTGGTGATCGAAGGCGGCAACTATCGGATTTGTCAGGAATCAAGCTGCTGCGCGTGTCCCGGCCGTTGCCGGCGCAATACCGTCGCCCGAGCCGCAGCACAGGAAATTCAAGGAGTCTCACATATGAAAATCGCGATGCCCGTCAAAAACGACGCCATCTTCCAGCACTTCGGCATGGCGCCCAACTTCAAGATCTATGTTGTGCAAGACGGAGCCGTCATTTCGACCGAAACGATTGCCGCAGGCGGCCACGGTCACGCCGCCGTGGTGAACCTTCTCGTGAAGAACGCCGTCGACTGCGTGATCTGCGGCGGCCTCGGACCGGGCGCCGTGCAGTCTCTGGCACAGGCCAACATCCGGCTTTATGCCGGCAACGAAGGCGACTGTGATGCTGCCGTCGCCTCGCTCATCGCCGGCACACTTGAAAACAACGTTGAAGCCGCCACAGCCGGACGCGGCCACCATCACTGCCATGGGCATGGCCACGAAGAGGGTGGATGCGGTTGCCACGGACACCACGGCCATGCAGAAGAGGGCTGCGGCTGTCACGGTCACAAACAAGAGGGCGAATGCAGCTGCGGCGGTCACTGCGAATGCGGCAAAGAAGAATGCGACTGCCACGGAGAAGGCCGTTGCGGATGCCACGGGCATGGACAACATGGCCATGGTCACTGCGGCTGCGGAAAACACTGATCGTTTCCTCTGACCATTTCAGGTCTCTCAATCTTCCTTAGACCTTCTGCTCGATGCAAGCTTGAGCAGAAGGTTTTTTCTGGCTCTTCACCTTCAGCGCACCGTAACGAAATTGCGCTGGGAGAAAGTGCTTAGTTTTGTAGGCTCTCTACAACACTTGTCAAATCGGCATGAAATAGGCCTTGACAGTACTTGCCTCGGTCAAATTTCAACCGATAAGATCAGGCGCACTGCCCTTGGCAGAAACCAATCCCCTCTAATAAAAACACATCTCCACGGGAGACTCCGACAATGAAAAAGATCGCCATCGCTGTTGCAGCCGCCATGACGGCCGCTACCGCAAGCGCTATGGATTTCACGCTCTACGGTATCGTTGACACCGGTTTGGGCTACACCCACGTCAATACGCTTAACGAACCCACCGAAAACAGATTTGAAGAAATCAACGGCTACAACTCCGGTTCCCGCTTCGGCTTTAAGGGTACCGAAGACCTGGGCAACGGCTACTCTGTGTCCTTCGTGCTGGAAAACGGCTTTTCGTCCGATAGCGGTGCGTTGGGACAGGGAGGCCGCATGTTCGGTCGTGAAGCTCAGCTCAAGTTCCATTCTCCCTATGGCACGTTGAGCTTCGGCCGTGCCGGTACGCTCATTTCCGGCGCCGGTACGCTGGATATCTGGGGCGTCAACGCCGACGTTCTGCCCGGCGGCTGGGACGGCATCTTCAATATCGGCAACTACCAGGGCAACGGCATGCGCCTGGACAACATGGTGACCTACCAGACTCCGACGGCTGCGGGCTTTACCGGCTATCTGCAGTATTCGTTTGCCAACGACACGGTTGAAGGCGATGACGATGACTCCCGCGCCAACGAACGCGGCAGCAACCGTTACTTTGCCGCAGGCTTGACCTATAACAACGGTCCCCTGGGTGTTGTAGTTGTCTACGACTCCGTGATGTTCCGCCATTACAACAAGAGTGAGGTAGGCGCCCCCGGCGGCAACGAAAATACTAATCCGAACGTTGGCGATAGCCGCGTTTTGAGCATTGGCGGCCATTATGACTTCGGTGTGGCACGCGTCACGGCATTCGGTCAGTACGTCAAAGGATCCCGTACCGGTTTCGGTGACGGCCTCGGCTACAGCGCCATTTTCTGGTTCAACGATACTGACAAAACTGATACCAAGAATCAAAGTTATTACTACGATGCCGACGGCTACAACTTCCACCTCGGCGCTCAGTTCCCGTTGCCCTGCGGTCGCCTGTATGCCGGTGCTTACTACGGCTACCTCGAAGCCAACGACGATCCGGATAACACGGATGCCACCAACTGGAACGTGTTCCTGGCTCACGAGTACGATCTCTCCAAGCGTACGATCATCTATTCCGGCATCGGTTATAAGCAGCTGAAATTGGAAGACAACGACGGGAAGTTTGATGAAGTCAAGGCCACCCAGGTCATCGTCGGTCTGCGTCACATCTTCTAATCGGAATGCATACATAAGCTAGCCGATTGAAAGGCCAGTCCCGTCGGCTCACGGAGTCGGCGGGATTTTTATTAAGCTTCTTTTCCGATCGGAAGAACGTTCTGTTCCTCGGCAAAATTTATCCAAAAAAACTCATCTCACACCGGGAGGCTACAAATGAAAAAGATCGCCATCGCTGTTGCAGCCGCCATGACGACTGCCGCCGCAGGCGCCGCAGAGGTCACGCTCTACGGTATCGTTGACACAGGTTTTGGTTTCACCAACGTTGATCTGCACAATCGACCGGCTGTGACCAAGTTTGAAATGATCAACGGCTACAACTCCGGTTCCCGCTTCGGTTTTAAAGGTAAGGAAGACCTGGGCAACGGATACTCAGTGTCCTTCGTGCTCGAAAACGGATTCCAGTCCGACACCGGCAAGCTCGGGCAAAACGACCGCATGTTCGGCCGTGAAGCTCAGTTGAAGTTCCACACGCCATACGGCACGTTGAGCTTCGGCCGCGCGGGCACGCTCATTTCCGGTGCCGGCACGCTTGACATCTGGGGCGTCAATGCTGACGTTCTGCCCGGCGGCTGGGACGGCATCTTCAACATCGGCAACTACCAGGGCAACGGCATGCGCCTGGACAACATGGTGACCTACCAGACCCCGACGGCTGCGGGCTTTACCGGCTATCTGCAGTACTCGTTTGCCAATGACACCACCGACGGCGATGACGACTCCAAACCCAACGAACGCAGCAGCAATCGTTACTTCGCCAGCGGGTTGACATACAACAACGGTCCCCTTGGAGTGGTGGTGATCTATGACACGCTGATGTTCCGTCACTACGGCATAGACACCAGAGGCGATGATCCTAAGAACCCGAACGTCGGTGACAGCCGCGTTCTGAGCGTCGGCGGTCACTACGACTTCGGCTCCTTCAAGCTTACGGCCTTCGGTCAGTATGTGAAGGGAGCGCGTTCGGGCTTCGGTGACGGCCTCGGCTACAACATTCCGTTCTGGAGCGATGCAACGAAACCCATCGAGCCCTTCTATTACGATGCTGACGGCTACAACTTCCACATCGGCGCTCAAATCCCGATGGATTCCTGGGGACGCCTCTACCTCGGCGCGTACTACGGTTACCTTGAAGCCAATGACGATCCGAATAATTCGGAAGCCAAGAACATCAACATTCTTGTTGGTCATGAGTATGACCTCTCCAAGCGTACAACCGTTTACTCCGGTGTAGCCTACAAGCAGCTCAGAAGTGAATACGATGATGGAAAGCTCGGCGACATGAAAGCCACTCAGGTCATCGTCGGTTTGCGCCACATCTTCTAATCGGTACGCTCTCATAAGCTAACCTTCGGAAATCCATCCCGTCGGCTCCCACAGTCGGCGGGATTTTTGTTGCGCGGTAGAATCCGAACACGTTTGTCTTTTTATACATAGCTATGACCTACGCCAATCGCCGCGTTTTCGTTGTGGTGCCCGCCGCCGGCTGCGGCTCTCGCATGCAGTCCGACCGCCCCAAGCAATACCTGCCGCTTGGGCGAAGCGGACAGACGGTGCTGCAGACGACCGTGCTCGCTCTGTTGGATGTGCCGGAAATTGACGGCATCTATGTTGCTGTCAGTCCCGAAGACGAATACGTCGAGACGCTTGCGATTCCTGCGGCCGTGCTGCGCACCGGCGGCAAGACGCGAGCCGAGACGGTCTATCAAACGCTCGAGGCGCTTTCGGACACTATCGCCGATGAAGACCTGGTTCTGGTACATGATGCCGCGCGCCCCTTTGTGCAGCCGCAGGACGTCTCCAACTTGATCGTCCGCACGCAAAAGGGGATCGAAGCGGGGATGTGTGCCGGCATGGTTCTTGCCGTACCGGTCTGGGACACGGTCAAGCGCGTGGACGAAAAGGGCCTTCTCGTTGAAGACGTCGAACGCAACGGGCTGATGCGCATCGCCACGCCGCAATGTTTCCCATACAGGCAGCTGAAATCGGCGCTTGCCGAAAACCTTGAGGCCACTGACGAATCGAGCGCTATGCGCGACGCCGGCTACACCGTGGGCGTCGTCGAATCCTCGTCACGAAACATCAAACTCACGCGTCCTCAGGACATTGAAGACGCTCGATCGCTAACGGAGACTCCCATGAAAATGCGCATCGGCATCGGCTACGACTCACATCGCCTGGTGGAAGGCCGCAAATTCATTCTCGGCGGCATCGAAATCGAACATACGTTGGGCCTTGACGGCCACAGCGACGCCGACGCGCTGCTGCACGCCATCACCGACGCAATTCTGGGGGCCGCGCGCCTGGGCAATATCGGCACGTTTTTCCCCGACACCGATCCGAAGTACAAGGGCGCCGACAGCGCCGTTCTTTTGAAGACCGCCTATGAGGCGGTTCGCGAAGCCGGATGGAGCGTGGTGAATATCGACGCCGTTGTGGTCGCGCAAAAACCCAAGCTCAATCCGCACGTGGCCGCCATGCAAACGCGCATCGAAGAGATTCTGGAACTTGACGAAGGCAGCGTTTCGATCAAGCCCAAGACCAATGAAAAACTCGGATTTGAAGGCAGAGAAGAGGGGGTGAGCACCCAGGCCGTGGTGCTACTCCAAAGCGATTGCTGTTAAAATCCCGCGTCTACAGCGAAACATCCATTCAAGATCTCGTACTGGAACAACGTCATGGCCCAATCCACAAAACGCGCCATTCGCGCCGCAGCCGGCGAATTCAATCAACTGACGAACGAAGAACTGCGCAAGCGCGTTCAGGAACCTCTGACCGAGAGCCAGTTTGCCGCCATTCAGCGTGTGTATGCTCAGCGCGGCATGAAGATGCCCGAAAAGCACGGTGAAGTCTCGGAAGATCCGGCACCGGGCACACGTGTGATTTCGCTCGAAGAATTCTCCAACGCCGACTTTGGTCTGGAAAAGCGCAAACCCGGCATGGGTTGGCCCGAAGTCGTCGCCGTGATCGTCGGCATGGTAACCTCGGTCATCTTCTACCAGAAGTCATTCCTAACGGCCACATTACTGGGCCTGGGTATCGCTTTGGTCGTCTACGGCATACTCATCTTTGCCCGCAAGAACTGGCGCGAACTCGCCTTTAAGTCCGGCAAGATCGAAGAAGTCAAGGTCGGCCGCAAAAAGCGCAAATAACCGATCGTCGGTTGCCGAGATCAAAAAAGCCTGTCACATCGCCGACAGGCTTTTTTTGAAGGAAATTTCAGAGCCGCATACAGGCTGGCCCTTTTATCGGTTCAAACAACTGCGCTTCGGACGCAATGAGCTCCTGCGCGTCTGCGCTTACTTCATACTGACAGATTTCAATCCGCACGGGCTCTTCGGTGACGACAGTCAAAAGCGTCTCGCCGTCGGTAAAGAAACACACCGCCGCTGCACTCAACTCGGAATGTCCGACATAGGGGCAGTCGCACGCCGAGCAAAACGGCACGTTCATTTTCACGGCCGACTCGTACATGCCAAAGAAGCAATAGAAGTCAGTAACATGGTCCTCGGCAGCATCCCAATGACGCCTGTCAAAAAGGCGGGTAAAAATCGCTTCGCTCACGCGGGAGTGCTGCATCACTTCAAGGTCAATACCGACGGGAACAGAACTTACCGCCGCACCGATCCAGGTCTTGGTGTGCGAAATGGAAGTCTGTCCGAAACTTGCTCCCTCAATGCGCGGCGAGCGGGGTGGAGTTTCGATAACAGCCGCACTGGGCTCGGTTTCCAGAAGCTTGGCCAAAAGCACGCGAGCCCAAAGAAATTCCAGACGCCGTTTGTGGCTCAGAAATGTCGTGGCGCGCAAGGCGGCCTCTGCGCTGATGTTTCTCATCAGACGATCGCCGGGCAACGATTCGGCGCGAGGAGCCATAGCCAGACGCAGCGTTGCGGGTGTATTTAGAGCATTGCGTGAGGTCATATAGAGATTGTGACATATCGGAGCCATCTGCCGCATCAGCCAATCGTCCCAACATAACAGCCCATCTATCAAAATTTAAAAATAATAGTTATTTGATTGAAAATAGTAATACACCTATAATCTCAGACGAACGAATAACGGCCGACACGATGGCAAGCGACACGGAAAAGCAATCTTTTCCCCGAGCCCGATTTCAGTACAATTTGCCAATCTTTTCGAGCCATTTCGTTGAAGACGCGCAACTGCAGATACCAAAAAGAAGATTTCAGACAGGTTGACGCCGACGCATCCCCACCGCAAGACGAACGTTCTGCTACAGGAGAGAAACAAATGATCCGCTATGGCGTATGGAACGGGATCAAGTACGACAACACGCTGGGCGACGACAAGGCCCCGGAAGGCCTTGACCTCAAGGCCCTGAAAAACTTCAATCCCGGCAATCCGATCGACGTCGTCATCGGCAACGCCGGCTTTCTGGTGTTCGACGATTCCGTCAGTCTGGCGGGAGTCCTGCTTGGCTACTACGAAAAAGTTTCCGAGGCTTCCTGCGGCCGATGCACGCCTTGCCGCACAGGCTCACGCCTTATTGAACTTGCTCTGCGCGATCTGGTCGAGGGCAGAGGAGCTGCCGTCGATTGGGATCACATCTATGAATCGGCCGAGCAGATGATGCTCACGAGCCTCTGCGGCATCGGCCGCACGGCTCCGGCCGCTTTCGTGGGCGCCATGAAGCATTTCCGCGAACGTCTCTTTGAGACGGCCGAACCCATGCGCGGCGACATGTTCGTCACTGTCACCGCCAAGTGCATTGAAGCGTGCCCGGCTCACGTCAATGTTCCTCGCTATATCGACTACGTACGCGACGGCCATCCGGAACTTGCCGCGGGAGTCTTGCTCAATCACTATCCGCTGGTAGCCACATGCGGACGCGTATGCGTGCGTCCCTGCGAAGCGGCCTGCCGCCGCAACGAAGTCGACAAGCCGATCGCCATCCGCGACATCAAGCGTTGGGTAAGCGACAACACGGGCGTGCCGATTCACGAACTCTTTAACGGCATGAAACCTACTGTCGATCGCAGCAAGGCTCGCGTAGCCGTCGTGGGTGCGGGGCCGGCCGGCTTGAACTGCGCTTACCACCTGCTCTTGATGGGATATCCGGTCGACATCTATGACAAAGACACCAAAGCGGGCGGCATGGCTTTGCGCGGCATTCCGCCGTATCGTCTGCCCAAGGGCTTGCTGCAACAGGAAACGGATGCCATCACCGAACTCGGCGGCGTCTGGCATTACGGCAAGCGCTTGGGAAAGGATTTCTCCGTCTCAAGCCTCTTCGAAGAGGGTTACGCCGCCGTGTTCCTTGGCATCGGCTGCGCCGAAGGCGCCTATCTGGGGCTGCCCGGCGAAAATCGCTCTCTTTGCGGCTACCAAAACGGCATCGACTTCCTTTTGAACGTTGAAACACAACTGTCCGAAGGCAAGACTCCGACGCTCGAAGGCGACGTGGTGGTCGTCGGCTGCGGCAACGTCGCCATGGACTGCTGCCGTTCGGCCCGCCGCATTGCCACGGGCAAGGTGCATGTCGTATACCGCCGCACCCGCAACGAAGCTTCGGCCGACCAGGAAGAAATCGACGCAGCCATCGACGAAGGCGTTGAATTCCATTTCCTCACCAATCCGACGGCGATTAACGGTGAAGACGGCCGCGTAACCGGCGTGCGACTCACCCGCATGGAACTCACTGAAAAAGACGCCCGCGGCCGCCGCGGAGTGCGTGCCGTCGAAGGCAGCGAATTCGATCTCTCGTGCGCAACGGTCATCGCCGCCATCGGTCAGAAAGTCGAGCGCGACGTCTTCAGCGAAGCCGACGGCGTACTTCTGAACCGCTGGGGTACCATTTCTGTGACGCCGGCTCTGGCCACGACCCGTCCCGGCGTGTTTGCGGGCGGTGACTGCGCAACCGGCCCCACCACGCTCATCGGTGGTCTTGCTCAAGGCGAAAAGGCCGCCTACTCGATCGATGAATACCTCTCGCGCGGCTCCGTGGGCTTTACCCCGCGCTCGCGCATGGGCGAAATCATCCGCGACTGCAAGCTCCTGGAAGACGTTGAACCCGTCACGCCGGTTCGCACCGCTGCCCGCCAGAAGGTGCCGCACATCTCCGTGCAGGATCGCGAAAAGAACTTCTGTGAAGTTGATCTGACGTTTACGGACGAACAGGCACGACTCGAAGCCCAGCGCTGCATGCGCTGCTACCGCATCTACGCGGTCGTGACACCCCGTCCGATTCCCGGCAACTACAACAACAAGCGCACCGTGAGCTCGGTGTTCTAAAAGGCGAGGGAGACAGAAAATGAAAGCCTGGATCAACGACAAAGAATTCGAATTCCAAGAGGGCGAAACCATTTTGCATGCCGCCAAGCGCCTTGGCATTTTCATCCCGACGCTGTGCGCCTATTTGCCCTTGAACCACACGCCCGGCACGTGCCGCGTATGCCTTGTGGAAGTAACCGACGACCGAGGCCGCGGTCAGATCGTGACGGCCTGCACGACGCCGCTTACCAACGGCATGCGCGTGCAGACCCGGACCAAGCGCATCCGCGAAATGCAGCGCTGGCAGGTTGCCTGGATCTTCTCCGATCACGATCAGGACTGTGCGAGCTGCTCGCGTCACGGCAACTGCGAGCTACAGGACGTGGCACTCTATGTGGGCCTGCAGCACAACAGCTGCAACGGCCGCTTTACCGAAAAGCGCCCTCTGGACTGGTCGGCCAATGGCCTGGTGCGCGATGCCAACAAGTGCATTCGCTGCTACCGCTGTGTGGAAGTTTGCCGCCAGGTGCAGGGTGTTTCGGCTCTCACGATGGACAACATCGGCAACGAATGCGGCGTAGGCATTGCAGGTGCCAAACTCTGGGCCGACAGCGCCAAATGCGTGCAGTGCGGACAGTGTTCGCTTGTTTGCCCGACGGGCGCTCTGAGTGAAAAAGATCAGACCGAAGTCGCACTGGATTGGTTCTCCGACCCCGAAATCAAGACCGTCGTAGCATTTGCCCCGGCCGTGCGTGTGACCTTGGGCGACGCCTTCCAGGCGGCTCCGGGCACCAACCTTGAAAAGCGCATTGTGACGGCTTTAAAGCAGCTCGGCGCCGACTACGTCTGCGACATCAACTGGGCAGCCGACGTCACCATCATGGAAGAGGGCACGGAACTGCTCGAACGTCTGAACGACGGCGGAACGCTGCCGATGATGACAAGCTGTTGCCCCGGTTGGGTGAACTTTGTCGAAAAAGTGCACCCGGAAATCATTCCGAACCTCTCGACCACGCGCTCGCCGCAAGCGATCTTCGGGTCGCTCGCCAAGACCTGGTTTGCCCGCGAACACGGCATCAATCCGGACAAGCTGCGTTTTATTTCGATCATGCCCTGCACGGCCAAGAAGGACGAGGCCGCCCGCAGTCAGCTCAAGAACGATGGCATGCCTGACACCGACCTCGTGCTTACCGTCCGTGAGTTTGCTCGCGTGCTTCGCCGTCACGGGATTGACCTGCTGCAAATTGCCGAAAGCGAATTCGACAGCCCCTTCATGTCACAGAACACGGGCGCCGGCGCCATCTTCGGCGTAACAGGCGGTGTGATGGAAGCAGCCGTACGTACTGTTTACCACGTCGTCACCGGCAAGGAGCTCGGACATGTCGTCTATGAACCGGCCCGCGGCAAGCAATGGGTGAAGGAAGGCACGGTTGACCTTGGCGAAAAGGGCAAGGTGAAGATTGCCGTGGTGCACGGCCTGGCCAACGTCGAAAAAATTCTTGAAGAGATTCGCGAAGGCAAGTGCGAGTACCACTTCATTGAAGTGATGGCATGCCCGGGCGGTTGTGTTGACGGTGGCGGTACCATCCGCGCCAAGAACAGCTATCTTGACAAGATGGATGCTCGCACGCAGTCAATCTACCGCATTGATGCCGATCGCCCGATCCGCCAGAGCCACCGCAATCCCGATGTGATTCGTCTCTACGATGAGTTCCTGGAAAAACCTTTGAGCCATCGAGCAGAAACGCTTTTGCACACGAACTACAAGGATCGACAGCAGAAGCGCCGCAATCCCGGTATCGCAGAAATATGGGAAAAGGTCCGCTTAGGCTAAGCGGACAAAAAGTCCGTTAATCGATAGGACGCCGAATCCGATCTTCGGACGGCGTCCTTCCTATTATGAAATAAAGGAAAGCTGCTCAGAGCTGCTCGACGTGGATACCGGCCGCACGCAGGAACTTCAGACCGGAATCATCACGGTAGATCTCGTGATAGTAGACCGCTTCGATACCACACTTCTGTATGAGAAGAGAGCAGTGCATGCAGGGCGAGTGTGTGATGTAAATACTCGCCCCGTGACTGGAATATCCGTTGTAGGCCAATTTGCTGATCGCGTTCAATTCCGCGTGCTGCACTTCAGGGCGCGTCACCAATTTTCCGTCGACCTCGATCTCGCAGCAGTTGTCATATCCCGTAGGCATGCCGTTCCATCCGAAGCTGATGATGGAGTTGTTTTTGACAATGACGCAGCCGACTTTTAAACGTTGAGCATAGCTGCGGTTAGCAGCAATCTGCGCAATCTGCATATACATCGCATTGTCTTTTTTGATGTCCATAATCGTTAGCCTAAAAGAGCAACATAGTATTTGTTGAGGTAGTAGCTTAATAAATACTATATATTTACCTAACCGAACGCTCCCTGCATCTGACGAATTTCAAGGAGATCAGCGCCTGCCTTTTCGGCGATACGCTGCCACTCGGAAAGAACCTGCATGAATTCTAGCCGCATTGCCTTGGCCTCTTTGGTGGTCACCCCGAAATAGCGCGACAACAAAATGGCCGTGTCGGGATCGGCGACATTGACACCGGGTTTGAGTGGCGTCGAGAGGAACCTGGCCGACAGAATAGGCAGCTGTGCACAAGGCGCGTACATCGGAAGAAGCTTCCAGCCGAGGTCAGTCGGTGTAAACCAGAACTGATCGAGCCGATCTCGGTTATTGCCGGTGAGCGTATTGAAAAGCAGTCGGGCGAACAGAGCTCTCAAATCGGCTGTCGGATCGGCACCGCACCGATTGAGAATGTCGGCTATGTCGAGATAGGTCTTGGGGGTCGGATGAAGAATCCTCTCGCGCGTTATCTGACGGCGGACAAGCGAGGCGGCCGACAAACAAAGCAGGGGAGATCCGTCGTCGCCACGGTCAAAGCGGCGTTCCGCATAGAGTCTCGGCGCAATCAGCTTACCCTCGACCACCTTGACGCCGCAGGCCTGAGCAAGCTCCCAAGTCACTGCCATCCACAAGGCGGAATTAACAGGCTCACGAGCAGAGGCGTGACGAACGACCCACTCGTCTTCTGACTTGCCCAGACGCACCACGCATTTCGGATTGGTGCCGCCAAGCTCCATGGCGCTCGAAAGCAGCATCTCCACGAGCTCTTTACCTCGAATCGAGGCTCCGGCATGCAGTGTCTGCATGGCTAAACCCAGGTTTTTGACTGATTTAGAGATTTTGCCGCCCCCATCAAGTTCAAGAACTGGCGGCAAAAATTTCGTGTGAAATCCGTGGGTTAGGGGAAGCGCCAAGGAGGAAAACCGCCCAAAAACGTGTCCTGAGTGCGTCCATATTTCGGTTGACGCGGGTGTGCCCTCAAGAAAATCAATTTTGAGGTCATTTAAATGCGCCTGCCGAATCAGTTTCTCAACCCACTTTCCAGGAGCATGGTCAGCAAAAAACCCGAAGACATCGCTTCGAGCTGCCAGCACCGGATCGGTTTCCATGGAGTCGGTCGAAGGGTAATGAATCGTCGGACTCAACGGAAGATCGCTGCCGAGAGGAAAACCGAACGAGAGCCATTCTTTGTCGTAGCGGAAAGCCATCGACGCTCCCTGGCCGGAGTCGTCACTAAGAACCAATTGACCAATGGGAACGGTCTGGTCCTTTTTGAGCCAAGCAATGGGAACAACCTGGGGCATGACTATTTTCCGGATTTGCGAATGCGTTTCGGAAGGGTCTCAGTTTCGAGCGCGAGGGACAAAGGGTCGCTGCGTCCGATTTCGGCGAAAGGGGTGCCCAGATCGAGAGCGAGGAGAACGGCTGCGTAACTTGCAATCGCGACTCCTCCATTGCCGTTTTCTATTTTGCACAGAGTCGACAGAGAGACCCCCGCACGTTCGGCTAGGACGTTTTGGGGGAGGCGACGCTTCAAACGAGCCACTTTCATATTGTGACCAAGCGCTACCAGAGATTCTTCAACAGCAAAGGACGGTCTCATATCTATTTAATTCAACTAGTTATACCAGCTAACTCTTTTCATTATGATAATTATCTCACATTTTCAACATTTCTGAAAATCTTGGTAAGGCCTTGATTAATCGTTCTGATTTTATGGATTTCTTTTGCCTTTCTTGTAGAATTTCAGTTTTTATCATGGTTTGCTAGTTTGATCTAACGTGTTATTAAGTTCTCAGGCCGACAAAAACTTGTTCAAACAACGTCGTTCTTAGTCAGTCAGCGTCGTTTCGAGTTACCAAAGTGGCCTGTTTCCCTTTTCAAGGGGTCCAGTAGGTCTACCTGTCCGTTTCGATAGCGAGGAACTATTAAGTATCCATACATTAAGTAGGGTTAAATGACACTTGATCTTGTATGGTTTTTCGTGTGTTTTGACCTCAAGACACAAGCGCGTTTAAATGCCCTCAAAATTTTCGTCTCGAGCATCCGACCATTAGATTGTCTTTAAACACGTTCCGTTTTCCCGTTCTGTTCGGCACGCATAAGCGACACTAAAGACGGTCATGGCAGAATCGAGGTCACATCAACATCAAACAAAGAGAGAACCATGATTCGCAGGACTTTCCTTCTCGGTGCAGCTCTGGTCTTGACCGGCTGCGCAGCCACCGGCCCTGTTTCCAAAGGTGCCCTGAGCTCCAGCTATGCAGAAGGCTCGGTGACATCCGTCGTCGTCCTTCCGCTTCTGTATTCGTCCAGAGTGGCGGCTTACCAGCCAACAGTTCAGTTCGAACTCGCAGCCGCTCTGCAGGAAAAGAACCCCAAGCTTCGCTTCATGGCCACGAATGAAGCACTGACCCGTCTGTCCACAGGCAACGGCGTGCTCGCTAGTCGTGATCTCTCGTATGCTGTCTTTAATAAGCAAGAAGTAAAGGCTGAGGACCTCAAGAAAGTCCAGACAGTGCTCGGCGTTGACGCCGCCATGATCGGCGGCTACGTGGACGCAGAGGGCAACCGTGTTGAAATGCCTCTGAGCATCATTGACCTGCGTAACGGCAAGATTATCTGGACCGGGGTTTCCGCCGGCTGGTTCAAGGCCTCCGTCACCGACAAGCGCTTTTCGTCCGATCTGGACATCACGATGAAAGAGGGGCTTTCCAAACTTCACTCGATGATGCCAAAGTTCTGATTTAGTATTTTTAAAGATACAGTCTTAACAAATACTATTTCATATAAACAGCCGGCCGAGTCGCTCTGAAGAGCATTTCGAGCTAGACTCGGCCAATCTTTGCATCATTTCCAATCAAACAAATGTCCGCTCTGAAGAACATCAACCAAGAGAAAGCCGCCCAGGTTCTTTTCGTGCTGTTTCTGGCAGCTGCGCTGTGGGAACAATTCGCGCCGCAACCCGAACCGGGCATGATGGAATACAACCAGGCCAAGTTGGTGATGAAGTCCGATCCGTCGCCTGAGGATGAGAAAAAAGCCTGCAATTTGTTTGCCACAGCTGTACGAGCCGGCAGCAAGGATGCTGCGTTCGGGCTGGCAGATTGCATCGGCAAGAGCCACATTGGAGATGAGATACAACGCAATTCCATCCGGTACGCGTTGCTCACGATCGCAATGGACGCTCGACATGAAACGCGCAGCGCCCGCAATGAACGTGACGCACTTGGTCTGACCGATGCACAAAAGAAAGAAGCTCTCAAGCTTGATGTAATGAAGATTCTTTCCGGTGACATTTCTGCGCTCGATTTGAGCAGTGTTGGCGTTTTAAGGTAAGCGGAGGCTCTCAACTGAACATAAACAAGAAAAGAGGCGGAGTCGCAAAAATACGTTCTGCCTCGTTTTTTTTAGTCGTTATTCAACATAACTACTATTATGTTGAGTTGAATTTTTGAGATTTTTGACGTTTATTGGACCGGTTTCGATACCTTCGATCCCGGTCCGTTGTTTTCAAGATTATTTGACCGGAGTCATTGCCGCGGCGATGTGTGCTCTCACACCGGCCGGCATCGCCGATTCATCCGGACTGAACTTGTCAGAATGGTTGTTGGGTGCGTTCTTGGCACCTTTGGGATCGCCGCCCAGGAACATGAACACCGACGGCACTTTCTGTGCATAGAACGAAAAGTCCTCGCTCGCACCTGGATTCCAATCCGAAATCCGAGCGTCGACGCCGTATTCCGTCAGTTCCTTTGTTATGCGGCCAGCCAGTTCCGGATCGTTGACCGTGACGGGGTAAATTTCAATGAGTTTCGTCTTTGCAATCGCACCGGATGCTCGGGCCGTACCGTCGGCAACTTGAGGGATGCGCTCCAGGAGCTTGCTGCGGATGTCGTTGTGGTTGGCGCGAATCGTGCCGAGCATCGAGGCAGAGCCCGCCATCACGTTTCCCGTCTCCCCTGCCTGTAGCTTGCCGACAGTAATCACGCCCATGCCTTGCGTAAGGTTCACGTTACGCGACACGATCTGCTGCAGGGCCACAACTGTCTGAGCCGCAGTCAATGTTGCGTCAACACCGGTCCACGGCATCGCGCCGTGCGCCTGACGGCCTTCAATGTCAATCTGGAAGGCGTCGGCAGAATTGAGGGCCGTGCCCTGCGCCACCAACATTTTGCCGGCCGGTACTCTGACCATCACATGGATGCCGTACATCTGCTTGATGCCAAATTGTTCAAGCAGTCCGTCTTCAACCAATGCACGAGCGCCCGAGAGTTTCGGCTTATCAGACACGAACGGATTCGTTATTGAATCCCCCTCTTCGGCCGGCTGAAAGACAAGCACGACCTTGCGCGGGACGTCAGCCTTGTGTGCGGCAAGAATGCGGGCAGCAGACAGCAACATCGCCATGTGCATGTCGTGACCGCACATGTGCGACACATCAGACGTTTTGCCCCACATCTGTCCTTTGGCTTTGCTTTCAAAGGCAAGACCCGTATTTTCCTTGATCGGCAAAGCGTCGATGTCCGCGCGCAAGCCGATGGCATTGTCTTTCTTTGGATTGATGACCCCGATGACGGCCGTGGACGAATTCTTATAACCAACGAGGACTTCATCCACGCCGAACTCTTTGAGTTTTTGAACGATGTAGGCCTGGGTCTGCTTTTCCTGATTGCCGAGTTCCGGATTGGCATGCAGATGGCGGCGCATCTCCACAGTATGAGCCGCCTCGGCGCTGACAGCCGTGTCAAGCCACGACGGCGCCGCGGCAAAAGCGCTTGCAGTCAAAAGCGACAGGCAGGAAAAGGCAAAAATGCCCAGTGTTTCTTTCATCGTTCGCTCCCTATTTTCCGAGTACGAATTTGCTCACCGTCGGTTAGCTAACCAGCCATGAGCAAACATAACCTTAACTATGCACGTGTAATTATGACGCGGCTATGTTGAGCCTGACCTCTTTGCATCAGACCGCGTTAAGCTACGTCTGACAAAGCTATCCGAAGGAGTGTTTTCTATGTTTAACCTACTTCTGAAAAACGCTCAGGTCGTTGATCCGCTCAACGGCGTCAACGATATTTGCGACGTCGCCGTTGAAAACGGTGTGATTGCGGCTGTGGGGCCGGATCTCGGCTCTTCCGCGCGCGAAGTGATCGACTTCACAGGATTGGTGCTGCAACCAGGCATCATCGACAGCCATGTTCACCTCGGCACGATGTGGGGCTCGCCGTTTGGTCCGAAAATGCTCGCGATGAACGGCGTCACGACCTGCCTAGATATGGCTGGGCCACTGGACGACATTCTCGACAACGTGCCTCAGTATGGCGCGGGCATCAACATGGCCATTCTGCAGTTTGCTTCGCCGCCGTTTACGTTCAAGTCGACGACGCCCAGCAAACACGAAATGGAAACGCTCATCGATGCATCACTTGAACAAGGTGCTTTGGGCGTTAAGCTCCTCGGCGGCCACTACCCGCTGACTCCCGCCGTATCGTCCGAACTCATCAAGACTGCTCTGGAACGCCGCGCTTACGTCGCTTGGCACGCCGGCACGACCGAGCACGGCTCCAACATCGAAGGCATGATCGAGGCCGTCGAAATGGCTGACGGCTATCCGCTGCACCTGGCGCACATCAACGCCTACTGCCGAGGTGCTATCAAAAACGATATGGTAGAAGCCGGCATCGCCATTGACCTGCTCAAAACGAACCCGAACATCCTTTGCGAAAGCTATATTTCGCCCAAGAACGGCACACGGCTGACATGCCGGCCCGACGGCAAGATTCAGTCGAAGGTCACCGGCAACTGCCTGCGTCACTTCGGATTCTCGGAAGATCGAGACGGCGTTCGCGCGGCCTTGTTGGCCAAGAAGGCCTTCGTGGTTTACGACGCGGGCGGCTATTCGGATCTGGTCACAGGGCAGGAAGCTCTCAAGCTTTGGGAAGAAGCCGGTAGTGACGTCGGCGGCAGCTTCAACATCAATCCGCCGCTGCCGCGCATTGCGCTCGCGCAGGCCAAACGAGATGACAGTTCGTTCGTTGTCGACGCAATCTCCACGGACGGCGGCTGCATTCCGCGCAATGTCATTCTGTCCCAGGGGCTGTCGCTTGTGAAGCTTGACGTGCTGAGTCTGCCGGAATTCGTGCAGAAAACGTCCCTCAATCCCGCCCGCATGCTGCGTCTCAAGAACAAGGGTCACCTGTCCGTCGGGGCCGACGCCGACATCACCGTCTACGACTACGCCACGCAAACACCCAAGGCGTCCTTCGTGGCCGGTCAAAAGGTTCTTTTCGACGGAAAACTCTGCGCGAAAGGCGCCACAGTCATCTGCACCGAACGCGGTCAGAAGGCCATTGAAGCACGCGGCATGAAGGCGATCGTCGTCGATCCAGGAACGCAGATCGAGCGTATGCCTGCGCTTTGATAAACAAGGTGCGTTCATACGACGGCCGGACGCTTGACGAAGTGTCCGGCTGCGTTTTATCTGATCGGTTCAAATACAGGGGGTGCTTTGACACCGCAGTTCTTGGCCAGTTGGAGCCACTGATCCAGGCTGTCATCCACTTCTTCTAGAGCGGCTTGCGCCTTACGCAGAGTCATACCGAAGTCTTCACCCAGACGAACAAAGAGCGATCGCGCTGGAGACTTTCCTACACCACTCAGGGCAGTCATGTGTTCGAAACCTCCGATGTTCGGAACCAAGTCATAAGCAGGCGACAATCGCCAACGGCCTTTGCCGTCCATCAGGAAACTAAAGTTCTTCGCATGATCGTCCCGATTGTCGATGACGAAGTTGAAGTATGCACGCTTGAGCATTTGCTCCAAATCACCGGCACCTGCCAAACGCTGTGTCAACGCCATCAGTGTCTGATAGTCAAGACAAGGCTGCCGAAAATCGCAATGCAACAACCCGGCTGCCGTTGCCATGTGCACCTTTCCGGAAGAAGTACGATCGAACCGGCGGATACCGAACCATCCCGCACCCGTGGAAGACTCGAACAGATGTGTTTCGGGTATGTCGATGCCGGCACTCTTAGCCAGAAGCGACACCGCATACTCGAGCGCCCCGCTGTCTTCAGGATCGGTCAAATTACTGAATTTGATGATCCACGGAGCGCCATTGGGTCTTGGCGCGTTCCCCGGTTTAACCAGCCTTTTGTCATCAGAGACCAGGCACACAATCTTAGGGTGTGCGCCGCCGGTATACCCGCTCAAACGAATCAGTTCATCAAGTTCCGTATGAGTAGCTTCATCTGCTTGGACAGACCGGATACCGTCGGCAACGGCATCGAGATCAATGCCGTTGCAGCTGTCGTGACGACAAGATTCTTCCGGGTTCGACGTTTCCGGCTCGAATTCCAAGGCCCCCACGCCCCGATTACCAATGCCGGCGAGTCGCGCTGATACTGCCATTTCTGCAAAACGCCTGTCTTCACAAGCATGTCTGCGAGACAGAAGCAAATTTCCCCAACCATCAGGAAGACTGTCGCTCACGAATCCAGGAATGCCGCGAAAGACCGATGCCCGTAGCGGGCACGATAACGGAGAAACTTCCAAACCATCCGCCACAAATTCCGGTGCATACTGAAACAACGCTCCCATCCGATCAGCCGACAGCAAACCGACAAAGCAATGTTTTCCTTCCAGGTTTAGCAGAACGCGCGTTCTCATTTTCTGGCTCGTTGACGCTTCCTGGGTTCAGGCTTAAAAAGATCAATGTCTTCATTGAGGCGGAACACCTGCTCCATGTCTTGGGCTCGATTGAGCGCAATGGCGATCAGCATCAGGTTCTTGAGTGAGATCTCTCCCTCCTTCTCAAACCGACGTATGGACGCGAGCGTCACGCCAGATCGCTCAGCAAGATCCGATTGACGCATGTTGCGCGTCAGTCTCAGCTCTCTAGCCCGTTCTGCCAATTGCAAACGCAGTTCTTTGGGCGACTTCAAGTTAGCGATCGCCGATATGTTTCCATCAAACACAGTATCCGCTCTTATTTTAGCGATTAAGGTCAAATTTAAGCGTTATTCGCTCAAATATTAGCAGTTATCTCTCACTCTAGTCGAGTTTTTAGCTACGCCCGAAAGTGACTGAATTTGCCAATTTCTAATATATAGCACATTGCTAATGAATTTTGCCCAATATAATAGTAGTTATGTTTTGTATGTTGATTTTAAAGGATTTTTTGACCATTACAGCTTGATTTCACAAAATAATTGCCCTCTTCCACCTTCTTCTTAAGCTCGGCGACTTGAGAATATCGGGCAATGTTTCGGCACCCAACTTGCCCTGCTCCTTCGGATAATGAAATCAGCAAAACACTGAACTAAATGAGGTGTTCAATGTCTGAGAAATCTCTTTCACGTCGCAATCTTTTGGGCGGGTCCGCCGGACTCGCCGCAGGAGCTGTTTTCATGTCAGCACTCAATCCGGCCGCAGCCGCCGCACCGACTGTTTCCGATCTTGCAATGACCGATCCCGAGTACGCCCGCTTCTTCAAGTACTTCGACGAAGAAGAAGTCGCTAAGACGGTTGAACCCGTTCTGGGCAAGACGCGTCGCCATTTTGTGATCCTCGCCACATTGCTTGGCTGCGGCGGCAAAGAAGAATTTGAAGTGCGCCTGCCGCAGGCGCTCGACGCCGGCGTCACGCCCACGCAAGTTCGTGAAATCGTCTATCAGGGCACGGCTTATCTCGGTATGGGTCGCGTACGCGGTTTCGTCGACATCATGAACCGCGTCTTTACCTCGCGCGGCGTGAAGCTTCCCCTACCCGACACGACCGAACAGAAGGACGTTGAACGCGTCGTCAAGGGCGAAGCCGCTCAGGTAGAAATCTTTGGCCCCGGCATGAAGGGCTTTTCCAAGTCCGGCCCCGATAAGACCGTTGCCATCCGCCGCTGGCTTTCTGCCAACTGCTTCGGCGACTACTACGTGCGTTCCGGTCTGACGCTTCAGGAACGTGAACTCGTTACCTTCTGCTATCTGGCCGCACAGGGCGACACCACCGCTCAGATGGCCGCGCATGCTGCCGGCAACCTCAAGATGGGCAACAACGAAGAGATTCTGATTGCCGTTTGCCTGCAGTTTGCACCCCTGCTCGGCTACCCGAGAACGCTCAACGCGCTTGCCGTCGTTGAAAAAGCCGCTCATCCCGCCAAGTAGCTCTTGAACGGCTCTTCAGGCTGCCTGCTTTTCCTCTCCGAGCAGGCAGCCCGAAACATTTTCAAACAGACTGCCGTTTCAGCTGACGACAATGCAAAGTTTCTGCAAAATTACGGGTGCAAAATGAGTACGCTATGGCTTTCCAATTGCCAATGCGAGTGTGATGACAAACATTGTTCGGCGGAACAAAGAAAGGATTCGCTTGTGTTCGAGATTACGCTGTCAGAAGATCTTCGCGCCCGTCTGGATGCGCTCAAGGATATTGCTCTGAATCAGTGGAGAGAAAACGGTGTATCTCTTTTTTCTCCCAAAGCAATGCCGCGGTTGCATTTTCACGTGCAGCCCTGTCCGATAGTCAATACCAATACTTTTTACACGCTTTCAACCGGTCTGATTCTTCAAGGGCGCAAGCGCAGCACGACTGACGGGCAAAACATTGAATACGGCAAAGGCACGAGCTGCACGACGGCGGCGGACTCCCCTGCCAGCTACGAAGTGACATGTGCAAGCGACACCAAACCGTTTGTCTCCATCTCCGTGGAACTTGATCCACAAGTTTTGACCGATCTGTTGGCAACCTGCCCCGAGATTGCAGCCAAACACAAGGGAGTCGTTGTCGGTCACACCGTTCACGCCTTCACTGCGATGCCCGCAACGGTGGACATCGTCGAAGCCTTTGAACGACTGCTGCGTCTGGTCTATCAGAATCCTGAGCAGCTGGCCACACGAGGCCCGATTATCGAGCGCGAGCTCACCTACGTGCTTCTCATGAGCCCGCAGGGTGCTGCACTTTCACAGTTCTTCAGTCAGAACACGCCCGCCAACCGCATCAATCGCGCAATTCAATGGATTCGTCAGAACACGGGCAAGCCCCTAGACATCGAGGCCCTGGCAGAGATGTGCAACATGACGCGCTCGACGTTCTACCGTCACTTCCAAACGGTCACCAAGATGACGCCGTTGCAGTATTACAAGCGTCAGTGCCTGTTCCTTGCCCAGCACTTGATGGTGGCGCGCGGATACAGTGCGAGCCAAGCCGCGTATGAAGTCGGCTACACGAGCCCGAATCAGTTCAGTCGCGAATACAAGCGCACATTCGGTCTGCCGCCCAAGAAGTCGATTTCCGAACGGAACTGATCTTCGGACATCCCTCACGCAAAACATCAGAGCCTTGCTGATACGTTCTCGACAAGGCTCTTTGTTTTGCTGGAAAGCTAATGAAATCAGGCTTTCTTCTTCTGCAACACGGCCGCAAAGAAGCCGTCGGTGTGATGGCGATGCGGCAGCATCACGAAGAAGTCCCCGAACTCTTCCTTCTGGAAGTCAGGCAGTGTCACCCCCTGCTTGGCGAGCACGTCGGTGGCGTTCAGAAGTTCAAATTCCGGATGAGATTCCATGAACGCATTGACGACATCCTGGTTTTCACGCTGCAACACTGAGCAGGTCGCGTACACGATGCGACCTTCGGGCTTGAGAAGCTTGGCAGCCTCCTCCAGAACACTCTTTTGCACCGCATTGATGCGATCGAGTTCCTGCGGGGTCAGACGCCACTTCAGATCCGGGTTGCGGCGAAGCGTACCGGTACCGGTACAGGGCGCATCCACCAGTACGCGATCGAATTTGCCGCGCAGACGCTTGATGCGGTTGTCCTTTTCATCGCGAATGGCCACCGGGTGGACGTTGGAAAGTCCGGCGCGGCGCATACGAGGAGTGAGCCCCTGCAAGCGCTTTTCGTTGATATCAAAGGCGTACAGCCGGCCGGAAGACTTCATCAGTGCACCGAGAGCCAACGTCTTGCCTCCGGCACCCGCGCAGAAGTCACAAACCATTTCGCCGCGCTTGGCACCGACCAAGCGAGCAATCAGCTGACTGCCCTCATCCTGAATATCAATGCGGCCTTCCTGATAGACTGGCCAGCGAATCAAGCCGGGTTTGTCCGTCAGACGGATTCCGTCAGGCGAGAACTGCATGGGTTCGGCCGTCACCTTGTGCTCGGCAAGTTCCGCAATGACGTCTTCGCGCTTGGCTTTCAGTGTATTGACACGCAAGTCAAGCGGAGCTCCCTGCAACGAAGCCTCAAAGAGCTTCAGAGCGGCTTCACCGTACTGCTTGCTTTCGAGCTCATACAGCCAGAACGGCATTTCGGCGCGCACTTCGGGCGGAGCCTTTTCGAGGTTCAGTCCCAGCATATTGGTCACCGGGCCCTTTTCGGAGCCAAGAACCTGATCGCCCATGCTCTCGACACCGTACTGCATCGCAAGCGTCAGGAACGCGGCCACCTTGGGAGCGCGTTCGGGCTTCACCGGCTTCATGCGCCAGGCAATTTCGGAATAGTGACGCAGCGCGTAGAAGATGGCTTCGGCAAGAATCGTGCGATCGCGGCTGCCCAACTTCGGGTTGGACTTGAAGAACGCCTTCATAAGCGTATCGGCCGGACCGTCAAGCTTGAGGATCACGGCAAAAGCGCGCGCGAGTTCACCTGCGATCAGATTGGTGATGCGGACCTTGTTGGGATTGAGCTTTTGCTGGCGCATCGCGGAAGGCACGCCCTTGGCAGGAGCAGCCTTGCGGTTTTGCTCGGCCTGGCGCTTCTGAGCGGCACGTTGACGTTCCGTGAGCTTCTTTTCCGTTTTTTCGCGGCGGACCTTGACCGGCGCAAACGGCATCTTTTTGGTTTTCTGTTCCATGGCTTTTCTTATGCGCAGCAGTCAAAAACGGCGAGCGACTTGGCCGTTTCGTCGTCCGTCACGGTGCGGCCGTCGACAAGTTTGACCTTGCCGGAAGCCACGGCCTTGACGGCACGCGGATAAAGAATATGTTCGAGACGAAGACCGCGGTGAGCAAGCGTATCGGCATCATCGCTTGCGAGCACCGGCACGACAGCCTGACCGATGATGGCGCCGCCGTCGAGTTCCGAACTCACGAAGTGCACCGTGCAGCCGTGCACGCGAACACCGGCCTGCAACGCGCGGTTGTGCGTATCAAGGCCCTTAAAGAGCGGCAGCAGAGCGGGATGAATATTGAGAATCTTGCCTTCGTAGTGATCGACAAAGACGGGCGTCAGAACGCGCATGAAGCCGGCGAGCACCACCACGTCGGGATTGTGCTTGTCGATGATCTCAATCATGGCGCGTTCGAAATCTTCACGGGTCTCGAAGGCCTTGTGATCGACCACGGCCGTTTCGATGCCCATTTCCTTGGCGCGTTCAAGTCCGGCCGCATCGGGACGGTTGGAAAGAACAAGCGAAATGCGGATGCCCTCGGCAGCCCAATTTTCCCTTTCACAGGCCTGAGCAATCGCCACGAAATTCGAGCCACGGCCCGAGATCAAAACTACGATGTTTTTCATGAATGCAAATGCGCCCGGCTCTTTCTCCAAGACCGGGTCAGCATATATCTATCTAATTAAAGGAAATCTGGAAATCTCGAATGGACAAGAGGTGTCGAGTCAACGAACGACACCCGCTCTGTTTTGGCAGGGCAATTGTACTTGAGTTGCGGGCAGGGCAAAACATTAACCTCCGGAGTCGGAGACCTTTTTCGACTCCTGTCAGGTGCAGTTTTCAAAAAACCGGGGACGCCGACCAGTGATAGTCGTGTCCCCGCTTCGAGTTGTCAGAAGGTATACGTCAGTATTGCGTTTCCGCTGACGCCTTCCCTATCTCCCACGTATCCTTTAAGGCCAACATTCATACTCCACGGATTGGTCGGAGACGGTCGGAAAACAAATCCCAAGTCCAAGATACCCGTATCACCTTCAAGGCTGGGAACATCAAGCGCTACGATGTCTTCAAGCGAATGGACATCCGACTCTGCATCGCCGTCGGCAACGTGCTCATAAGCTAACCCGACTCTCCAAGTCGCCTGCTCACTGAAGCTACCGTTCAGGCGGAACCCGACACGGAAGGCATGGGTCGTCGTATCGTCCATTTCCAACTCTTCGTTGTTCTTCGTGTCGAGATCTACTTCATCGCCGTGGAGGTACGTGAGGATGTATCGACCATATACGTCCAAATTCAGGCCTTCTGAAATGGGATAGATCCATCCCAATCCCATATGCAGCGAACCGTAGAAACTGTCGGCATCGTAACGGGCCTGATCCGTCTGATAGCGACCGGAAAAGTCAGTCGTTGCCCAACCGATACGAGCGGATGCGTCCAGGTAGAAAGGCGTTTCGAAGGTGTACCTCATCGCAGTTCCGAGGCCGTAGTAGTCATGGTCACCATCGCCGGATGCAGCGCCGACCTCGCTGTCAGACAGGGCCCAGCCTGCCTCAAAGAAACCGGCCCACGTCAATCCGCCCGTCTTCGCTGCTACACCGGTGGCAAGCGTCACGCCGTTGACATCAACATGCGAGCCGGTCTTGTATCGAGATGTGCCTCCGTGCATGGCGCCAAAAACTGCACTTCGATCCGTACCAACGGCGTCAACCATAGCCCGGATGCCTTCGTCGGCAATGAATTCCGCACCTTGATTCAGGAATGCAATGGTTCCCAAGAAGAAACTCGACAGCGTATGGCTTTCGTTCGAAGCTTTGACGCTCTTTTGCCCTAGAGCAGTCTCGGCGCCGTTATGAGAAGTCATGATGTTGCCAGCAGAATCGATATAGACAGTATCGATATCAATACCACCGGCCTCAACTACTTCCTGATTGACATTCCACGCTTTATCAACAAAGACGCTTGTTTCGTCGCTGAAGCTGGTTCCTTCATTGACGCGCACGCGAAGGGACTCATTCTGACTGGTAATCAGCACAGCACCCTGAGTCGGATCCTTAAGCGTGTCTCCGTTGATTACCGTCGAAACGTCTGTCAGATCCAGAATTGGATCTTCCTGATAAATCACCTCGTGCTGGTTTGTGATCGTGATCGCAGCCGTTTGAACATTGTCTTCCGTCAACTCGACAATCAGTCGGTCAAAGCCGGAGAGACTGCCGACAGAGGCCGTTCCGCGGACATGAACCAAGCCATCGTATCCGCGACATTTATTGTCTTGCCAACCGTCAAAATTCGCTCCCGCGCCTTTGACCACAACAGCGTTGCCGATCAGATGCAATTCGTTGTTTGAACCAGTTGTATAAGACACTACCCTCGTCATCGCGCACATGAGCATCAACGGCTCCGGCATTACCTTCTACCGTTGCGTTTTCGATGATCAGCACATTACCTGAGGCTTCTCCCTTTGGAGCAAATGCAGCAAAAGCATGTCCTTCAACACGCCCGCCCTTGCCAATGTAGAGTAGATTCCGATCACTTGTTCCGTTGGTTCCAGACTGGCCACCGTACACACGGTAACCAACTCCCTTAACGGTACCAAATATGTAAACGGCATTGCTTATCGCAGATGAATGAGCATTTCCACCGTTGATGTTCCCTTCAACCGTTGCACCCTCAGACACAAGAACGATATTGCTGTTGGCACTACCTTCATCTACACCGGGTTGACGTGCATCGCCTCCGGCAAGATTTCCGCCTACCTTGCCTCCCTCTGCAACATAGACCCAATTCTCATCGGCCTTTCCTCCCTGAGCTTGGGTGACTCCACCCCATACGGCGAAAATACCGTCTCCGGCCGCAGTGCCATAAATCTCAACAATGTTCTTTTCTACGTTCCTGGAAAGTGAGAATCCGCCATATATGCGTTCGATATAGCCGTTTTGCTCAAGGACAACTCGATTGTTTAATACGTCTTCTCCGTCGGCTCTGGACCAACCTCCAAAGACAGATCTATCGGATGAACTTTGGAAATTTTGGTAAAGATGAACATCATTGCCTGTAGCCGTCTCTGATGTGGGTCCCCACCATTCTCCCATCTGTGAGCCAGTGGGATTCTCGGTGGTGGGCTGTCTGGCCGTGTCTTTTTGGATTTCGATTTTATGTTGCCCGGAAAATTCAGGCACTTGCGGCCTTTCAGGGAGTGAGAAGTCGTAAGAGAAGGCGGGGGAACTGAAGACGGCAGCGAGTGAGGCCGTCAGAAGACTCACGGAATATCGCTTTCTGTTACCGGCAAAGTGCGATGTATTTCGTGTGGTTTGGGGGGGGGCAAAGATTTGCGCATAACATCCTCCTAAACCAAAAGAGCTTCACTATGAGTTTAATTGGTCATTGCCCGTATTGTCCAGCCTTTGCCTTCCCCAAAAAAACTGTTCTTGTCGCTTTGATTTTCCATGAGATTTTGCGGAGATACAGAGACTGAGAAACCGCAGGTGAAAGCAAGCGGACGACACGACTTTTGCGGCTTTCTTATAATCTGCGAACGGCGCATCTCCTGCAGATGACTTAAATCGACCGTGCAGGACCTTGACCGTCATTTAGGCAACATTCATCCTACAGACCGGCATGCAGATTATCCGCGGCCTTCCCGGCCCCTCTCACAAACGCCCCTGCGCAGTCGCCATCGGAAATTTCGACGGCGTTCACCTCGGCCACCAGCGACTCCTTCGCGCGGTGACTCAGGTAGCGCACGCCCGAGGGCTCGCTGCCGCCGTCGTCACGTTTGAACCGCATCCGCGCGAACTCTTCGGCAAAGATCCCTTTGCCCGCATCTGCACGCTACGCGACAAAATGATCGCCATTGCCGGCTGCGGCATTGATGCGGTCTACATCATGCCCTTTCACAAACGATTTGCCGCACTCTCGCCCGAAGCGTTTGCGCGCGACATCCTCGCCGAAGGCATCAGTTGCCGTTGGGTGACGGTGGGCAACAATTTCCATTTTGGTGCAGGCGGCTCAGGTGACTTTTCCGAACTCAAGCGTCTGGGCGAAACCTTAGGCTTTGAAGCCGTTGCCACCCCTTTGCTCTATCAATCTGACGAAAGAGTATCGAGTTCTCGCATTCGTGCTGCAATGGCATCGGGCGATCTTAATGAAGCGCAAACCATGCTTGGACGCCCCTACCGCGTCACCGGCCGTGTCATCCACGGCGCTGCGCTCGGCCGAACACTGGGATTTCCGACGCTCAATGTGGCAATGCTGCCTCCTGGCTCAAAGGCCGTCTGCGCCCTGCACGGCGTCTTTGCCGTGCGCGTCAAGGGGCTCGACGGCGAAACCGTATTCGGAGGCGCCGCAAGCCTCGGCTACAAGCCGACCGTTGCGTCTGAGCGCCGCTGGCTTCTCGAAACATTCGTCTTTAATTATTCCGGCAACGCATACGGGCGCATCGTCGAAATTGAGTTCGTGCAAAAACTCAGAGACGAAAAGAAATTCTCGGGACTCGAAGAGCTCAAGGACGCCATCAACCGTGATGCCGAAACGGCGCGACGACTTTTGGGCATCTGAAGCCACTAAAAAGCCCGTGTCACCTTGTGAGCTTCACGGGCCATTGTGTCTGAAGTCAGTCGCTTGATCAGCCAAAGAAGATCTGATTGAAGATCAAGGTGGTGATCAACCCGAGTGTCATCGGAATCCAGGTGCGGCGCACGATGGCCATGGGCGAGACGCCTGCGGCACCGGCCACTGCGATGATCACACCGGCCACCGGGCTCATGGCGCGAATCATGCCGCTTGCAAACTGCATCGGAGTGACCAGAGCTTCAACGGAGCCGCCGAAACCGGCCGCCACGTCCGGAGCCAAAGACGCAAACGATGAGTAAGCACCGACGCCGGAACCCGTCAAGAACGTCACGAGCGACACGATCGCCGTCAGAATTACAGTCATCACACCCATGCCGGCACCCACGCCGTTGGCCGAGTTGATGATGACGTCAATGAGCCCCGAAGTCTTCAGCCCGGTGGCAAAGAACTCAGCGCAGATGATCAGGGCCACAATACCCGTAAACATCTTGCCCATGGCCTGGAACATAGCCATGCCATCCTTAAAGATCTTCTTAACATCGCGCAGGCGGATCCATTCGACGATTACCACGAGCACCCACACCATGAAGAGTGCAGCCACCGTATCGAGCTTGATCGAAGAGACGACAAGTTTGGAGAAGATGATCAGCAATGCAATCGGAAGCACCGGGAAGAAGGCATACCACTTGGGCACAACCGGAACGTCCACTTTCTTAACTTCCACGACTTCAGCGACCTGATCGTCACCCTTCTTGTCGTAGTAGCGCTGCACGAAATAGTGCGCGATCGCGGCGACGATCAGAGTCGGGATTGCGAGCGGCAACTGATACTGAACGAGGTAGATGATCGGATCAAGACCGCCCACCTTGGCAGCCAGACTGGCGGTACCTGCCGTCGGGGCAAAGGTCATGCCTGCCGACGTACCGATCACGGCAGCGGCCGCTGCGGCAGAAACGCCCACGGCCTTGAGAATCGGGAACAAAGCCACCAACAGAAGCATGGCAAGGCCCGCCGCAGACGGAATCACGGTCACAAGCATTTGACCGACGACATACCCGAAAGCCAGCACAAGGTAAGGAGCCTTCAGGGCCGAAAGCGGTTTGACGGCTACGTCCACAAGCGCCTTGGCAGCGCCGATTCGGTCCATATAAGCTGCAAAGCCGCCGGCAGTCATGATGAGAAAGCCGATGCCTGAACTCTGCTTGGTGGCAATAGACTTCAAAGTCGAGAAAATATCAAAGAGCCAAAATCCTGACGGTTTGACACCCTTCGGAAGGAAACCGACGCCGGCAAGCGCTACGCAAATCAAAATAGCCAGACCTGCAAACAACAGCACCATATGCGTCTGCACGCGCTTGATCAGCGCCCAGCCAGCGATCACTGTCACGATCACGGCAATCAGAGGCAATACCGAAGACATTTTGTTATCTCCTTAGAGTTGGAATTTATAGATGTTCGGCAAAGGCGGCCTCGAGTCCTGCGATGGCGTCGGTCACCTGTTGACGCATCGCGTTCGTCTTGCCCTGTTCGGCCTTGAGCGCGGCGGCAAAGTCCGCGAGCATCGCCTCGACCTCTGCGGGAGCGGCGCTGCCCTTGGTCTTTCGGTTGGCAATGATCTTACGCGGATCAAGCGCCTCGAGAAATTCTTCCTTACTCATAGGCAGCACTTCGGGACCTTCGGGGAACTCCTCGCGAATTTCTTCAACATAGATGCGCTGCATCTGTTCGTACGGGAAGTCCTGCGGCAAAACATTGTTGGCTCGCGCCCAGGAAACCATGCGGCTGGCGACGTGGTGACCAATGCGAAACGGCAGTCCGTGGTCGTGCATCAGGCGATCGGCGATTTCCTGCGAAGCCGTCCAGTCGCTGTTCAATTCTTCGAGCGCTCGCGCAGGATTGATGCGAAGCGCGTTCAGCACTTTGAGGAAGCGCTCCAGCATGGAGACTGCGGACTTCGTCATGCGACCGTTCTTGGCCACGCTCTTTCCGTCAACCATGCCGGGAACGAGATTGTGCACGCGCGTAAAGACCGCGGTCATTTCCGAGACGACGTCGCTGGCGTCACCGCGACAGTTATTCATGAGGCCCGGATTGCGCTTTTGCGGCATGGCCGAAGAGACGTACGTGTTTTCTCCTCCTTCCTGCAAAATGATCCAGGGGCGGCTCTGAGCGTACTGCACCATGATGTCGTTGATCATGGAGCCGACGTGCACGCCGACGGAAGCGGCGACCGACGACACTTCAAGCGCAAAGTCAACAGGCGTCTCGCACGTACAGTCAAAGGCGTTCAGGCGCGGGCGGTCAAAGCCAAGGAGCTTGGCCATGTCATCGCGGTTCAGGGGCCAGCCCGTACCGTTTAGCACGGTCGCGCCCATCGGGCACTCGTTGTAACGCACGAGGCACTGGTTTAAACGTTCGCGATCGCGCAGGAAGGCGGCGGCAAAACCCAACAGATAGTGTGCGTAGCTGTTGGGCTGCGCGGCTACGCCGTTGGTGTAGTTAGGCACCACCGTGTCGCGATGTTCTTCGGCCAAGGAAAGGATCTTGGCGATCACCGCATCGAGCGCCTCGCACAGCTCAAACGTCTGCTCGCGCAGAATAGCCACTCGCATCGTCGAGAGAATGTCCTGACTTGAACGGCCCGCGTGCAGAATCGTCACTTCGGGGCCCGTAGCGGCTATCACCATCGGTTCGTAGGCGATGTACTTCTTGACGCGTTTTGAGGCATCGACGTCGGCCTCCTTTTCAACGGCGGCAATGCCGCGGGCAGCAAGCTTGGCCGTCGCTTCGTCGAGAAGCTTCTCTCGGCTGTTGGACACTACGCTTGCTTTGTTGATCTGGCTGATCCAGTAGAACTCGTCGTGAATCACGGCAAATTGCTCCCTAATGAAAGAGAATAAACGGATACTTGTCGACAGTATCCGTTGATCGCCTTCTCAATACAATTTGTTTTTGTCAAACTTAATTTGCGTAATACGCAAATAAATGAAAGAATCAACGCATCTTATGTGTCTGGTTTCTCGGAGACTTTGCCGTGTCCAAACTCGACGACCTCGCCGCCTGGCGCTACTTCGTCACCTTCGCCAAAACCGGGACGCTGTCGGCAGCAGCCTCGGCGCTCGGCGTTGATGTCTCCAACCTCTCACGGGCGATCGCAGGACTGGAAAAAGCGCTCGGTTGCGATCTGATCCGCCACAACTCTCGTCCGATGGAGCTCTCGGAAACGGGCAAACTGGTTCTCAAACGCATGACGCCGATTCTTCGCGCGCACGATTCATTGATGCAAAAGATCATCGACGACAACAGTGCGCTTACCGGCAATATCCGCCTATCCTCGGCTCCCGGCTTTGCCGCAAGGCGCCTTACGCCGTTGCTACAACGTTTTCAGCAGCTGCACCCGCAGATCACGGTGGAGATTTTGAGCGGCTTCAAACCGGCCGACGTGCAAAAGGGCTTGTGCGACGTGGCAACCATCACCGGAGAACCAACACTTTCGGGATTGTGCTACATGAGCCGCGGCCGCAACGTCTATCTGCCGGTCGCAAGTCCCGCCTATATTCAAAAGCACGGCATGCCACTCGACCCCGTGAGCCTGCGCCTGCACACGGGACTTGTCTACAACGGCCCCGTTCGTGAAGAGACCAAAATGCTCTACCGAGGCAACAAGGCCGAACCGATCACCTACGCCTCCTGCATCCGCTCCACCGACATCCTGGCGATTCGCTCCGCTCTTCTCGAAGGCATGGGTGTGGCCGTTGATATGCCGCTTGTGCAGATCTACGAAGATCTGCTCGCGGGGCGACTCGTCGCCATTTTGCCCGGCTGGTTTCATCCGCCCGTGGAGTGCTTCATTGTGGCAAGCCACGAGGCCTGGCACATGAAGCGCGTACGCATCTTTCTGGAGTGGTACGCCAGAGAAATGCAAGCGCTCTTTGCTTCGTATGAAGCGCAGGTTTCTGATGTGGTGGGTCTTCCCAAAGACAATGGCAAGTACGATCGCAACAAGCTCTACCGAACTTAGGCTCAATCCAGGGAATTAAGCACGCAGCAAATTTCACAATAACGCAATGTCGTATAAGAAGATCCGACATGCGTTTAATCGTCAAGAACGCACCGGACCTAAGCAGGCTTACCTATGGAAATCTGCAGTGTTCTCCCTGTAAACTAACACCTCGTTGCGCCCGCGCCTCTTTCATGACGGCGCTCTTTTTTCGCGCACCTCAAAATTCAATTCTTTTCAATCTTTCAGAAGAGCCCGAGGGGGCCTGGAGACTGACACATGGCTAAAGCCGATAAAGCCGGCAATACGGCAAAGTACCCGCTTAATCTTCCCGACACAGCATTCCCGATGCGCGGCGATTTGCCCAAGCGCGAACCCGTCTGGGTTGCCGACTGGGAAAAACGCGATCTCTACCACACGATTCAGAACGCCTGCAAAGGCCGCCGCAACCGTTTCGTTCTGCACGACGGCCCGCCGTATGCCAACGGTGAAATTCACCTCGGCCATGCCTTAAACAAGATTCTCAAGGACATCGTCAACAAGACCAAGCTCTTTGAAGGCTACGACGTCCCCTACGTGCCGGGCTGGGACTGCCACGGCATGCCGATCGAAATTCAGATCGAAAAGATGTACGGCAAGGGACTCGAAAAGACCGACCTGATGGCCAAGGCCCGCGCCTATGCCAAAGAACAGGTCGCCAAGCAGAAAGCCGGCTTCAAGCGTCTGGGCGTTCTCGCCGACTGGGAAAATCCGTACCTGACGATGCGTCCTGAAACGGAAGCCGCCGAAATCCGCACGCTTGCCCGCATCGTGAAGAAGGGCTACGTGTACCGCGGCCTGAAGCCCGTGAACTGGTGCTTTGACTGCTGCTCGGCTCTTGCCGAAGCTGAAGTCGAATACGCTGATCGTGAAAGCTACGCCATTGACGTCGCCTTCCCGCTTTCCGAAGAAGACAAGCCCAAAGTCGAAGAACTGATGGGCGTGAAGATTGAAAAGCCCTGCTACACGGTGATCTGGACTACGACGCCGTGGACGATTCCGGCCAACCAGGCCATCAACATGCACCCGGATCTGTCGTACGCGCTCGTGGACTGCGGCGACAAGTACCTGATTCTGGGCACCAACCTTGTGGAAGATTGCCTCAAGCGCTACAAGCTCGAGGGCAAGATCGTCGGAGAAACCAACGGCAAAAACCTCGATCACGTCCGCTTCATGCACCCCTTCAGCCAATTGCACGAAGGTTTCAAGCGCTTCTCGCCGGTGTTCCTCGGTGAATACGTGGAAGCCACGAGCGGTACGGGCGTCGTGCACTCGGCTCCGGCCTACGGCCTGGACGACTTTGTGTCGTGCAAGGCCAACGGCATGACCAACGATCAGATTCTCAACCCGGTGATGGGCAACGGCGTCTACGCCGACTGGCTCCCGCTCTTCGGCGGTCTCAACATCTGGAAGGCTCAGCCCAAGATTGTTGACACGATGCGCGTGGCGGGCGTGCTGCTTAACTGCGAAATGATCCAGCACAGCTACATGCACTGCTGGCGCCACAAGACGCCGCTCATCTATCGTGCAACGGCTCAGTGGTTCATCCGCATGGACAAGCCCACGGCCGACACCAAGGGCGTGCTCAACACCGAAGCCGAAGAAAAGAGCCTGCGCGAAACGGCTCTGGCAGGTGTCGATGCCACCAAGTTCATCCCGTCCTGGGGCTACAACCGTTTGCACGCCATGATCGAGAACCGTCCCGACTGGTGCATCTCGCGTCAGCGCAACTGGGGCGTTCCCCTGCCCTTCTTCATGAACAAGGCAACGGGTGAACTGCATCCGCGTACGCTCGAAATCATGGAAGAAGTCGCCCAACGCGTTGAAAAAGAAGGCATCGAAGCCTGGGTGAAGGCCAAGGCCGAAGACTTCATGCCCGCCGAAGAAGCCGCTCAGTACGACAAGACCACCGACATTCTCGACGTGTGGTTCGATTCCGGTTCCACGTACGAAACCGTGATGAACGGCTCGCACAAAGACGTCTACGACGGCAAGCCTCACTGCGACCTCTACCTTGAAGGCAGCGATCAGCACCGCGGCTGGTTCCATTCCTCCCTGTTGACGAGTTCCATCCTTTACGGCCGTCCGCCCTACGATGCGCTTCTCACGCACGGCTTCCTCGTCGACGAAGAAGGCAAGAAGATGTCCAAGTCTCGCGGCAATGCCATGGGTCCGAAGGAAATCTACGAAAAGTACGGCGCCGAAATCTGCCGTCTCTGGGTGGCTCAGACCGACTACACAGGCGACCTGCGTATCGGCCCGACCATCATCAAGGGTGTTGTCGACAGCTACCGCCGCATCCGCAACACGCTGCGATTCCTGCTTGCCAACACGAACGACTTCGACATCAATAAGGACGCCGTGCCGGTCGATCAGATGCTCGAGCTTGATCGCTGGGCGCTGGCTCGCGTTGCCGAGCTTCAAAAGCAAATCATTGAGGCAAATGAAACCTATAGCTTCCAGCAAGTCGCCACTCTTTTGATGGGCTTTGCCACCGACGACCTGGGCAGTTTCTACCTCGACATCCTCAAGGACCGTCTCTACACCACGAAGACCGACGGTCTGCCGCGCCGCAGCGCTCAGACCGCCCTGTGGCACATCACGGCGGCCTATCTGCGTCTGATGGCTCCGATCCTTTCCTTTACGGCCGAAGAAGCCTTTGCGATCTTCAGTCCGAACAAGGAAGGTACGATCTTTACCGAGCTCTATCACACGGTGCCTGCTGTCGAAGGCTCCGAAGCGCTGCTCGCCAAGTGGTCGACGATCCGCGACGTTCGCGCCGAAGTGCTCAAGAAGATCGAAGAGCTGCGCATGCAAAGCCTTGTGGGCTCGAGCCTGCAGGCCGAATGCAAGATCGCCGCAAGCGGTGAAACATACGAGACCCTCGCGGGCCTGGGCGATGAACTCAAGTTCGTGATGATGACCTCGAGCGCCGAACTCGTGAAAAACGAAGGTGACTTGGAAATCACGGTTACCGCCACCGAGCAGAAGAAGTGCTGCCGCTGCTGGCACTACGTTCCGAGCGTGGGCAACAATGCCGAACATCCAGAACTGTGCGAACGGTGCCTCACGAACCTCTTCGGCGCCGGCGAAGTCCGCACCAAGGCCTAAACGCCGTGACCGAGATCAATCGATCTGCACCCCGGAGCCCCGCTCCGGGGCGTTTTGTCCTCTGGCTTGCGGCAGCGTTCGTGTTGCTCGTTGTCGACCGGATCACGAAGGTCGCCGTCATCGATACGCTCGCGTACGGCGCCTTTGTCCCTGTCACGCCCTTTTTCAATCTTTGCCACGTTCGCAACACGGGCGCGGCCTTTTCGTTTCTGGGTGACGCAGGCGGATGGCAAATTTTCGCCTTCGCGGGCATTGCCCTGCTTGTGACTGCAGCGTGTCTGTTCTTTCTGTGGCGTCACGCCAAGCGCACACTCTTTGCCTTCTCGATGTCCCTGGTGATTTCAGGCGCCCTGGGCAACCTCTGGGACCGCCTCGTCTACGGCTACGTCACGGACTTTCTCGACTTTCACGCGTTTGGCTACCACTGGCCGGCTTTTAACGTGGCCGACATCTGCATTTGCGTGGGGGCGGCACTCCTGGTGTTCGACGAATTCCGCCGAGAAAGGTAAGCTTTCTGTCCTCAGTACAGCCTCAAACAGAAAAACCGTGTCCGAAAGCAAGACGCGGTTTTTTGTTTTTTTCACAACTCTCTGTCAGACCAGCTCGTAGGTGGCCGACTGAATCGGTGTATTAAGGTTGGGCAACACTCGCTCAAGCAGAATGCCATCGCGATTATCCATCCGATAGCCGAATGTAGAGCGAATGCCCTGCAGTATGAACTGAGCAGCGCGATCAAGCGCAATCGGAAGGCTGTCGCCCTGCAGGAGGCTGCCCGTGATCACGCTCGTGAAGCTGTCGCCCGTGCCGGGATAATGCGCAGGCAGATACGGACAGGTGACCTTCCAGGTGCGCAAATCAGACTTGCTGCGCGCAATCACGGAAGTTAATCCCGACTGGCCCGGCACCGGAACACCCGTGATGATCACCGTATCGGGTCCCATTTCGGAAAGTTCGGCAATCAAGTCTTTGAGTTCCTCGGTCGTGCAGTCCGTCTTGTAAGGACGATCCAAAAGCGCAAACGCCTCGGTGAGATTGGGCGTGAGCACGTCGGCCCGGCATGCCAGGCGCCGCATCTCTTCGACCATCTCCTGCGTCATCTTGCTGTAGAGGTGTCCGTTGTCACCCAGGACCGGATCGACCACCACGAGCGTATCGGCCGTGCGGAAGCGCTCGATAAAGCCGCAGACGATCTCGATTTGTCGGGGCGAACCCATATAGCCCGTGTAGATCGCATCAAAAGTGACGCCGAGCTTTTCCCACTGATCAATGATGCGGGGCATCTCTTCGGTGAGATCCAGGAAGGAGAAGTCCGGGTACTGCGAGTGATTGGAGAGAATCGCGGTGGGCAGAGGACACACGTTAAAGCCCATGGTAGAGAGAATCGGAATGACGGCCATCAAAGATGTCCGGCCGATTCCGGACAGGTCATGAATCGCCGCGATGCGGCGAACATTGGGCTGGAAACGCATGTCGAAGACTTCCTTTTGGCTTCTGTGGTTTTCGAGGCTCCTAAAGATAGCACTTCGCAAGGCTTCAGGCATCCGCACGCGGCAATATTTGCGAACAATCGAGGCTGTGCAAGTTGCTAAACTCACCGCACCTAAAATTTTGACTCTTGGAGAATTGTCAATGTTTCAGATCGGAGAAACCGTCGTCAACGTCAAAGGCCCCTCTACGGCAGGCGACTTTGATTTGCAAGCCCAACGCGGCCGCTGGGTGGTGCTTTATTTCTACCCGAAGGACAACACGTCGGCCTGTACGATTGAGGCGCGCGACTTTACGGCTGCCGTGCCTCAGTTCGAGGCTTTGAACGCCAAGGTAATCGGCGTCTCCCGCGATTCGGTGAAAACCCACGAAGGTTTTTGCGCCCGCCAGGAACTTGGCATTGAACTCGTGAGTGACAAGTCCGAAGAGCTCTGCACGGCCTTTGATGTCATCAAGCCGAAGGTGATGTACGGCAAGCCCTGCCGCGGCATCGTGCGCTCGACATTCCTCATTGATCCGCAGGGTAAGCTCGCGTTTGAGTGGCGCGGCGTCAAGGTGCCGGGTCACGTGGAAGCGGTACTCGAAAAGATTCGCGAGCTCTCTTAACCCAATCCTTGTGCAGGACGTCTACACTTTCTTCTGATATTCGGCTTTAACTTAAAACTGCTTCCTCATGACCGCAAAGCTTTACTCTCGCCTGGCTGCCAAAAACATCACAGTGGCTGTCACGGGCGGCATCGCCGCCTACAAGACCTGTGAGCTCGTACGGCTTTTGGTCAAGTCGGGTGCTGCAGTGCGCGTCTGCATGACGCAGGCGGCAACTGAATTTGTCGGACCGCTCACGTTTGCTGCGCTCTCGGGACATCCCGTGCAGCCACAGGCCTTCGACGGGACGATGCAGCATCTGGCGCTCACGCGCGACTGCGACTTGTTGATCGTCGCGCCTGCTACCGCCAACATCCTGGCCAAGGCCGCCAACGGCATTGCCGACGACCTGGTGAGTTCCGTTATTCTCGCAAGTTCCTGTCCGGTTGCCGTATGTCCGGCAATGAACAGCAATATGTGGGCCAAAGCGAGCACTCAGCGCAACATCGCTCAGCTCAAGGCCGACGGCTTTGCCGTGCTCGGACCCGCGTGCGGAGAGCTTGCGTGCGGCGTTTCGGGCGCAGGCCGCATGATTGAGCCCGAAGAGATTGCAGCGCACGCCGCGCGCCTGCTTTCTCCGAAGATTCTGCAAGGTAAGCGTTTCGTTGTCACGGCCGGTCCCACCTTTGAAGCATTGGATCCCGTGCGCGGCATCACCAACCGCAGCTCCGGCAAGCAGGGCTACGCCGTTGCGCAGGCCGCCTTTGAAGCGGGAGCCGATGTGACGCTCATTTCCGGCCCCACTTCGATCGCAGTCCCTTACGGTGTCAAAGCGGTGCCGGTCGTTTCGGCCGAAGAAATGAACGAAGCCGTGCACCGTGAGGCACCCGGCGCCGACGTCTTTGTGAGCGTCGCTGCCGTTTCCGACTGGCGTGCTCAGGCAGTCGCCGATGAAAAAATCAAGAAGTCAGATGAACCGCCCGCGTTGGATCTCGTGGAAAATCCGGACATCCTCGCGCAGGCGGCACGTGAATTTCCGTCGCTTTACTGCGTCGGCTTTGCCGCCGAAACCGAAAACGTGCTTGAAAACGCACGCGGCAAGCGCATCCGCAAGCTCGCTCGCATGATCGTGGCCAACAACGCCCGCAGCGCCATCGGCTGCGACATGAACGAAGCGGTGATCGTGACGGCCGACAAGGAAGTCGCCACGGGTCTTGTGAGCAAGGATGTGCTTGCGCAAACCATCATCGAATGCATCGCCGATGACCTCGCAAAGGAGGTGTAGACATGGCCTTCAAACTCAACGAAAAAACGCTTGAACCTCATAACGGCGACTACATCGCGTTTTTGAAGGAAATCGAAAAGGGCAATGCAAAGGTAAGCGGCCTTACCGTTTCCGTCAACAGCGACATGCCGGGCATGGTCACCGTGCGTCGCGCTAACGAATCCGATCAGGCTCCCTCCTCGCCCGGTTTCATCGCCAAGAACAAGAACGCCATGCCTGCGCTATTGCGTCTTGCGGGCAGCGTGATCGCGCTTTTCGGAGTGTTGTTCATCATCGCGGGCATGTCCGAGCCGAGCCTACAAAACTTGATTCCCGTAGGAATGTTCGTAACATTCGGCGGTCTTGTTTGCGCACTCTCGCAGCATCAGAAGCTCGAGCGGTTCAAACGGCTTGAAGAAGCCGACAAATCCAACAACGAATAAAGCACGACGAAAAAATGAAAATTGCACTCAAGGTCCTTGACGAACGCATCCGCGAGCACCTTCCGCGCTATGCCACGCCGGGCTCCGCAGGCCTCGATCTTCGAGCCCTCCTCGATGAGCCGCTCACAATCAACCCCGGTGAAACAGTCCTCGTAAAGACCGGTCTGGCGATCCACATCGGTGATCCCAATTACGCCGCCGTCATTATCCCCCGCAGCGGAATGGGGCACAAAAAGGGCATTGTGCTCGGAAATTTGGTCGGTTTGATTGATTCCGACTATCAGGGCGAACTGATGATCAGCACCTGGAACCGCGGCAAAGAGCCGTTTGTACTCGAACCCTTCGAGCGTCTGGCCCAGCTCGTGGTGCTGCCCGTCGTGCAGCCCGAGTTTGAAATTGTGACCGATTTTGAAGCAAGTTCGCGCGGCGAAGGAGGCTTCGGCTCGACCGGCACGAAATAATCGACACAATCAACTGTTGTGGCACCAAGGCGCTTCTGCTCGAGAGGCGCCTTTTTTGTACTTGCTCCTTTCAGGCAAACCTTTGACACCGCCGCTCACGACTGGTCACTTCCGGCGCGATAGCATGTTTGCAAATCCGCAAAACACCAATCGGAAAGGAACAACACCATGCATGCCCAGCGACTATTTGCCTCGCTCCTTGTCTGTTTGGGTCTACTCTCTTCAGGAACCGCTATGTCCGAAACCATCCAAGTTTCCATCGACGGCAAAAGTTATCCCGTCGAAATGGCCGACAATGCCGACGCCCGCGCTTTCATCGCACGACTGCCGATGACGCTCACGTTTGAAAACTTCGGTCGCAACGAACGTATCGCATATCCCAAGCCTGCTCTGGAACTCGAACGCTCCGCCCGCCACTTTGAGATCACGCGCGGAACGATGACCGTCTACAAACCTTGGGGCAATATTGCGATATTCCTTGTGGAATTCCCGTGGAGTTCCGACCTGGCCGACCTCGGTCAAATCAGCCCGGAAGGTCTCGAAGCCATTCGTACAAGCGGCGACAACCCCGTTACCTTCCTCAAGTGACTTTCTCCACCGATTGAAGTCAGGGGCTTTACGGCTTCTACCGTAACCGACCATAGGTAAGACGCGTCCTGCGGTACGTCTTACCTTCGCGTCAACTGAACGCGGATTTATTTTTTTGGACAAGTATCAGACTGACTGCCAAAAGCACACACACCGTGAGAAAAGCGCCTTGCAGCGACACCGCCGAAGATATCGCTCCGATCAGGGCAGGACCGGCCAACAGGCCGCCGTAACCGACAGTTGTCACAGCCGTAATGGCTTTAACGCTATCCGTTGCTGCCGTTCGCGACGCAGCCGAGATGACAATCGGAGCAATGTTGGCAATTCCGAGTCCCATGATAAACAAGGAGACCATGGCGCTTGCCGGATAAGGAAAGAGCACCAACGCCAGAAGCGTTGCGAGCATCATGGCGATTCCAACGGAAAGCATCGTTACAGCGCCGAACTTCATTGCCAGCTTGTCACCGATCAAACGTGACATAGCCATTGCAATAACAAAAAGTGTGTAACCGACAGCGCTGCCCTCCTGTGGCACCCCTGCGTAATCACGCAAATAGATGGCGCTCCAGTCAAGCATGCTTCCTTCCGTAAGGAAAATCACGGCACAAACAACCGCCAAAATTGCTATAGAGCCGTTGAAAGCCCATCCGTTACGCTTTTCTTTTGTTTTTCGGGGCACCTCTATCGGATGGTTTTCGATGCGACGAAGCAAAACAACCATCGTTAAAGCCAATGAAACCATCAACGCGCCGACAGCCTGAGCCGGGGCAAGTCCCAGCACAAACAACGAAGTGAGCGCGACTGCAGAAACAACTTCTCCGATGGAGTAAGCAGCATGCAAGCCGCTCATTAAGCGCGCTTGATTGCGATTTTCCAAATGCGTACCGTAAATATTGACGCTCACTTCCAGACAACCCAGTGTCACGCCGTAAGCCAGAAGTGCTGCGCACTCAATGTAAAACCCCGGCACAAGCGAAAGCACCACCAGCAAAAGGCAGGACGCCAAGCCGGAAAGCAATATCGCATTCCGAGCTCCGATACGTTGCGTCAGTTTGCCTGCCAACGGCATGCCGACAAAAGATCCGACACCCAAGCCCAGCAGCAACAACCCCAAAACATAGGGCTCGAGCCGCAATTGCGACTGGACAAAAGGAATCAGAGGCGCCCACGAAGCTACCGTAAAACCTCCGGCGAAAAAACCGATGCGGGCAGCCCAAAGTTCAGCCCCGGAAACTGCATTCGCCCCATTGCCGCTTCCCGCATGGATTTTCTCGTCAGCCTTTGCGTTTTGCAAGGAATGTTGAGCAGACAAATTGAGATCAAGCGTCGCAACTGCGCTCATCGGTTTCTTTTTGAGAGTGGAATTCAAGGACATAGGCCTGCTCCATGAAGTTAGTCATGGCAGAATTGTCTCATCAAATTTCCGCACAATCTAGTTAGAATCTATCAATAAATTGATAGTCACTAAAGGCACGCAGTCCTATGGGATTAAAAATTGATGAACTCCGCTCCTTTGCTGCCGTTGCGGCAACAGGTTCGTTCTCGGAAGCGGCACGAAAAATTCGACGGGCCCAATCGGTGGTATCGATGCATATTTCAGGAATGGAGGCCGAACTTGGATACAAGCTTTTTGACCGGACGCCCAAACCTGTTTTGACACCCAGAGGAACTGAACTTCTGGTCGGCGCGCAACATCTTCTGGCTGAAGCGGATCGTCTTGAAACCCGCGCCCTGTCGCTTACCGATACGCCATCCCCTGCTCTTTACATGGGCATTGATCTTGTCCTGGAAGCTCCGGTCATGATTGACTGGCTGCGGCTGTTTGCCCGACGCTTTCCATCCGTACGACTGCAGGTTGAAAACATCACCGGTTCTGAGGCAGACTGGTTTTTCAGCAGAGCCGGCATGAATTTGGCTCTGATATTTGCATCCTCCCCATCTTCTCACTGCGATGAGAGGTTGCTCGGGCACTCACCCGTGTCCATTGTTGTTGCAAAAAACCATCCGTTGGCCTCCCTTTCTCGGCCAACACTTGAGGATTTGCGCTGCTACCGACAAATCGTGGTGCACGCCCGAGCACCGGAAGCAACTCCACCCCGTGTTATTTGCAGCGACCATTGGGAAGTTGACAGCGGCCTATGGGCTTTGGGCTTGGCTGCAAAAGGCGTAGGCTGGGCGATTCTGCCCAAATTCTTACTTTTAGGTCAGTCGCCGTACAAGAACTTAGTTACTTCCATCGATTCAACGCTTGCGCTCTCTCCGGAACGTCTTGTGCTACGAAGCCGCGACGGTGAAGTTGATCCCAAAATTTTAAATTGGTGGGCAGACACAATCAGTAAGTACAAAGCCAAAATCGGTCTTACCTAAAAGTCCGTCGCATTGATTCGAGCTATACGGGCTGTCAGCCGCGCACAAACATACTGTACGACGTTGTCAGCGGCCTCAAGGCTGTGGCTATTGGGCTCTCGCCTTGATCCAATTCTTGATCTCGTCGACAACTTTTTCTTCCAGACCATTGAAACCATGGTACGCAAATGCCTGACATGGCTTACCTTTGGTCTTTCCGCCGGATACGGTCATAAAGTCGGCATTTAGCTTTGCCGCAAGTTCTCGGGCCGCATCGTAAGGCGTGCTCTTGCAGGCATCGGAAACATGGTGCACAAAGAGTTTAGGGACCTTGATTGCATCCAATGGGATATCTCTGAGCTCTTTCATTGACGCAGTAAAGACCACGCCATCGAGACGGTCACGACATTTACCGGCGACTTGAGCTGCCGCCAGCGTACCTCTGCTGGTTGAGACCAGCCAGACAGAAGCGTGCGGATACAGTTGCCGGATTCTGTCGAGCAGCAAAGAAAAACGCTTTTCGTCATTCGAAGCATCGGTTGAGACCGTTGCAAACTCATTGTCAGCCAGAAGTAAACGGGACCGAATCAGAAAATTGTTGCGCTTACCGAAGAGAACCTTTCCGCCCATTTGGTGCGCCGCGACACGTCCGTCGCCACCCGGGAAAAGAATCAGGACATATTTCGGTGACGGACTTTCGGCTGTCAGAATGCAAGTAGCCGTTGGATCGGTCTTATCAAAGTTCAGCAGCGAATCTCCGGCAAACACTGTCGACACAGCAAACGCCGTTACACTCAAAACAAGTTTTTCGAGTCGCATTTCTCCCGCACCTTCTCTGCAGACCGTCTTCGCCCAACCTTTTGCCGAAGTCTGCAAAAACAGCAAAGGCACCGGTATCACTGTACAGGACGCCGGTGCCTCTTATGGATCATCCGATTCGAGCGGATCAGAGCTTCTCAGTGAGTTCCTTGATCACGTCGACCGCATCTGCCTCCAAATAGTAGTCCGAGACCTCAAAGATCGGAGCTTCGGCGTCCTTATTGACGGACACGATGACCTTGGAGTCCTTCATGCCGGCCACGTGCTGAATGGCGCCGGAAATGCCGAAGGCCATATAGAGCTCGGGAGCCACGATTTTGCCGGTCTGGCCGACCTGCGTTTCGCTGGGCACAAGGTTCATGTCAACCACGGCGCGGGTGGATCCTAGAGCGGCCCCCATCTTTTGAGCAAGCTTATCGAGAGCGGCAAAGCCCTCTTCGTCAAAGAGGCCGCGACCGCCGGCTACGACGCGCTTGGCGGTGAGCAGATCCGGACGGTCGCTAGCCACCTCTTCCACGCTCACGAACTTAAAGCCGCGGGAAGACGGCGTCACGGCGAGCGTTTCAACGGTAGCGTTGCCGCCTTCGGCTGAAACAGCCTCAAAGGAAGTGGCTCGAACGCTGGCAACAACAGGGGTAGCCGTGGTCTTCACGGTGGCAAGAACACCGCCCGCGTAGATGTAGCGCTTAAACGTATCGGCGGAGATGACGCCAGCGATTTCGGTCAAAGCCGACACACCGAGCTTGGCGGCGGTGCGGGGCATAGCCGCCTTGCCGGAGGTACCGGCCGTAAAGAGAATGTGGCTATAGCCGCCGGCTTGCTGTGCCGCGAGAACGGCGTCGGTGAGCGCTTCGGGCAGGCAATGGTTAAAGGCCTCACCCTGTGCAACGAGAACCTTGCGCACGCCGGCCACGGCAGCCGCCTGCTTGACGGCGCCTTCGCAGCTCTGACCGGCCACCAGAACGTCGACGTCGGAGCCGAGTTCGAAAGCGGCCTTGAGCGCATTCAAAGTCGAAGACTTGAGCTGAGCATCGTTGTGCTCTGCAATCACAAGAATAGTCATACCTGTTATTCCTACTATCAGAGCACCTTGGCCGTGTTCTTCAAAACATTGATCAGTTCGTCGACGCTGTTTAACTTGACGCCGCCGCTGCGGGCCGGCGGCTCGATCACTTCCTGCAGTTCGAGCGAACGCTGGCCAATGTCGGCCACTTCGGCAGCTTCAATTGCAACCACGGGCTTCTTCTTGGCCTTCATCATATTGGGCAGAGTTACGTAACGCGGTTCGGCCAAACGCAGGTCGGCGGAAACCACCGCGGGCAGCTCACCTTCGACCTTCATCAGACCTGTATCGGTCTCGCGCACGCAGACGATCTTGCTGCCGTCAACTTCAAGGTCGCTCACGTTGATCGCAACGGGCCAATCAAGAAGCGCGGAGAGCATCTGCGGCACTTGCCCCGCATCGTTGTCGATGGCCTGCTTGCCAAGGAGCACCAGACCCGGTTCTTCGCGTTTGACGACGGCTGCCAAAAGCTTGGCAACGGCCAGAGGTTCAACCTTAGTGTCATCGTGCTTGATGTGAATCGCGCGGTCGGCGCCCATCGCCATAGCCACTCGAAGCGTATCGACCGTCTTATCGGGGCCGATCGAAACGACCACGACTTCGTCGGCCTTGCCGGCTTCCTTCAGGCGGACGGCTTGTTCGACGGCAATTTCGTCAAAAGGATTCATGGACATCTTGACGTTGGCCGTATCGACATCCGAGTGGTCGGGCAAGACGTGCACTTTGACGTTGTAGTCCACGACTCGCTTAACCGCAACAAGAATTCGCATAACAAGAACTCCAATTTGCCGTCCGAGAAAGCGTTAGTTGAGAACAGTTCTCGGACGTTCTTAAGCTGCACTATGTAAAGACGGCGGCAATTATAAAGAGGGCCGAACCGTTTTGGACGCCATCAAAAATACGAGTTTACGCACCTGTCTAAAAGCTCTTTCTCAAAGAAAACGCTCCAAAAATTGAAATTGAAAGGTGAATACCGATTCAGCAGAAAACGTACCAAAAATCAGACATAAAGCCTTGAAATCACGCGATTTTTTATTTCATATGTGAGAGAATGTAACTAAGAAATTTAGTTTGATTTGGGCGTTTGCCCCTGTTGCTAACACATGGGATCGAGAGCTATGACGAACAACACTACACCGAGAATGCCGCATCTGAAGCAAATTCTTCTTTGGATCGCCATTTGGGCGGCCATCTTCATCGTCTTCCGCATCATCGGCTGGGGCGTGGGCGAAGCCTGCGACGGCACCATCAACTGCCTGATTTGATCAATCTCATCTGAGTCATAATTAATTCAGGTATGGCTTTGGCGGCCCGGGCGCAGCAGGAAGCCCTCCTGCAGCTCGTCTCCTTTGCTTCCCTTAGCGCATCGTTTACCGCGCCTGCTCTCTGGCCGCCTCTTGAGCCCGGTTTCTTTTCCATCCTTCTTTTTGCGTACGTCTTTTGACGGCGCCTTTCCACTCGCAAGTTACATCCATTTGTGGCATATTTCGGTGCACTCATAATAGGTTGCACACTGTTTGTTGCGTGCCCTGTCTTTGTTCGTCGTCTCGAATTCTTGTTTGCCGCTCTGTTACAGGTTGAGCTCGCCCGTCCCGGCTTGAGCTCCCGCTTTTCTTTCTACTCAACGGCTCGCCGTGAGCCGAAGGGGTTGTGTGCGTCCCGATTTCGCCTCCCCTGCCAAGCGCAAACACATCAATCATCCTTTTTAACCTTTTCTGTTATTTAACCTTTAGGAGTCACATTCCGATGCTTTCCGACATTGAAATTGCTCAGAGCGCCAAACTGAAGCGTATCGACGACCTTGCCCATGAATGGGGCCTTGAAGACAACGAGTTTGAACCGTACGGCTGGGACAAGGCCAAGCTCACGCTCAACCCGGAACGCAAGGCCGACGCCAAGCTGATCCTCGTCACCGCCACCTCCGGCATGCCCGCCGGTTCCGGCAAGACCACGACTTCGATTGCTCTTGCTCAGACTCTCAACCGCCTCGGCAAGAAGGCAGTGCTTGCGCTTCGCGAACCCTCTCTCGGCCCGGTCTTCGGCATGAAGGGCGGCGCTGCGGGCGGCGGTTACTCTCAAGTTCTGCCGATGGAATCCGTGAACCTGCACTTCACGGGCGACTTCCACGCCATCACGGCCGCCAACAACCTTATCTCCGCTCTGATCGACAATGCTCGCCATCAGCGTCAGATCGACCTCAAGGAAGTCACATGGCGCCGCGTGCTCGACGTCAACGACCGTCAGCTGCGCAACATCGTGACCGGCCTTGGCGGCAGCGCCAACGGCACTCCCTCGGAAGCAGGCTTTGACATCACCGCCGCCAGCGAACTGATGGCCGTGTTGTGCCTTGCTACCGACCTCGACGATCTGCGTGCCCGCATTGATCGCCTGGTTTTGGGCATCAAGCGCGACGGTTCCGCTTTTACCTGCGCCGAACTCGGAGCCACGGGCTCCGTGATGGCTCTTCTGCTCGACGCTATGAAACCCAACCTCGTGCAGACTCTCGAGGGCACGCCCGCTCTCGTGCACGGCGGCCCCTTTGCCAACATCGCTCACGGCTGCAACTCCGTGGTTGCCACGCTCGCGGCCATGAAGCTCGGCGAATACGCGATCACGGAAGCAGGCTTCGGTTCCGATCTCGGCGCTGAAAAGTTCTACGACATCAAGTGCCGCCACGCGGGCCTGCGGCCTGCCGCCGTCGTTCTCGTCACCAGCCTCAAGGCTCTCAAGTGGCACGGCGGCGTGGCTTTGCCCGAAATCGGCAAGCCCAACATGGAAGCACTGAAGGCCGGTCTGTGCAACCTTGACGCACACGTCGCGAACCTCAAGGCCTTCGGTCCCGAAATCGTTGTGAGCATGAACCACTTCTACAACGATCCGGAAGACGAAATCGCCGTTTTGCGCGCCCGCTGCGAAGAACTCGGCGTTCGCTTTGCCATCAGCGACGGCTTTGCCAAGGGCGGTGAAGGTGCCGAAAGCGTTGCCAAGGAAGTTCTCGAAGCCGCTGCCGCCTCCAAGGGCGAACTGCACTTCACTGTGGAAGACGAAGACCCGATCGCCGTCAAGGTCGAAAAAATCGCCAAGCGCGTCTATGGCGCCGGTTCCGTGTCCTTCTCCGAAGCCGCCAAGAAGGATCTCAAGACGCTCACGGACATGGGCTTTGGAAATCTGCCGGTGTGCATCGCCAAGACACCCTTCTCGCTTACGGCCGATCCGAAAGCTCTCGGTGCTCCCAAGGGCTTTGACCTTCCGGTTCAGCGCGTGATCCTCAACGCCGGCGCCGGATTCGCCGTCGTCACCACCGGCGCCATCATGCGTATGCCGGGCCTGCCCAAGGCTCCCGCCGCCATGAACATTGATGTCAAGGACGGAAAGATCACTGGGCTGGCTTAATCAAACCTCCGCATCTTCGAGAACCGTAGACTCACTCTTCGGTTCTCAAGAAAACCTCAACGGCAGATTCCTTTCGCGGGCGTCTGCCGTTTTTGTTTTGTCACAAAAACGACATCCGTACGTCAAAAAACACGGCTACTGTCTGCGGCGATAAAACACGGTAAGAAAATGTGAAAGAAAAAGAAGAAGATGTCGTTTAATACTCTTTGCGTCCGGATTGAAGACGCTCATCACACACCGGCTGATCTCGGCTGCGTTTGCCTTTGCCACGGTTCACTCACCTTTGAGTTGCGTCAAGAACTCACAGACGTCTTTTCGTCTTGGAATCCGAATCTCGAAAAAGATAACCCGCAGCGGCTAACCGCACTTCTCACCGATTCTCTTCCCGATCTCTGGGGACGCAAGGTTGCCAATGAACTTCTGAAAGCGCGAGCTCGCAAGGATGAAGTCCGTCCTGCCCCCGTCGACGACGCCCTATTGCTCGGACTCGTCTGTGACAGCGACCGCATGGGGGCGCTTCGCTTTGCCGACGTCGGCAATTCCCTGCATTTTCTCGGAGAACGCCGCTTTGCTCACCCCAAAGCTTCGGATCTGGCCGAACTCTGCCAAACCGCTCGCCGTATTGAATCGGGAGACATTCTGTCTGCCGCTTCCCTGGAACGCTTTGCGGAAAATGCGTCAGCTCTGGGCGGCTCTCGTCCCAAAGCAGGTTTTGCCGATGAAAACGAGCGACTCTGTTTGGCCAAGTTCCCCAGCATCAACGACGATCGCGACAAAGGCGCCTGGGAATATGTAACGGCCCGTCTGGCACAAAAAGCCGGAATCCGTCTGCCGGAATTTCAGCTCATCGACATCAACGATCCCCTCGGCCGCATCTTTGTCTCCAAGCGCTTTGACCGAACCGACGACGGAGGCCGCCTCCACTATCTCTCGGTACGAGCACTCTTGGGGGCTGCAGACAATCGCGAAGCCCGAAGCTACCGCGATCTCGTCGCACTCATTGAGTCCATCTGTCACGACGCGCAGGCGCAAAAAGAAGAACTGTGGCGCCGCACGGTTTTCAAATGCTTCATTCACGACGGCGACGACCATTTGCGCAACCTCGGGTTCCTGTTAACGACCAACGGCTGGGAACTCGCTCCTGCCTTCGACCTCAATCCTTCGCTCTCCAAAACCCATCTGACGCTCTCCTACGGGTGCAGGTGCCGCGACATCGCTCCGAGCGCTCTTTTGGAATGTGTCTCCGACTGGGGTATCCCTTCGGACAGAGCCGAACGAATCGCTCGCGAAACAGCTCAAGTCGTCTCTCAGTGGAAGACGGAAGCACGCGAAGCCGGCATTGCCGAGAAAGAAATTGCCCAGATGCAACCGGCCTTTTCGTTTGACTCTGATTTCGTATAAACAATCAAATTAAGAGAAATTTTGAAATTTTTAAATGTTTCGATAGCAATCTAATAGCTAAACCATGAAAATGGTCGTTCTTGCAGAAGCCACGGAAACCTCAGCAGGCCAATCTTCTTTCAAAATTGACTCAACCAGGCCAAAAATGCATCTTCCGAAGCAGAACTCCGTATTTTTCCCTAGTCAAATTGGGCAGTTTTGCCTATGTGAGAATAATTCTTTTCAGGATTTTCGACCTACTCCACAGCTCTTTTTGCCTTTGTCTGTTACGCTGTATGCCCATTTGTCATACATTTTCAGAAACAAGAAAGGATCGTTTCAATGCCGCAAATCCTCTTCATTCACTCGAGCGCGTTCGCTTCTGAGATCCGCAAGGAAAACCAGGGGTCGTATACGCGAAAGATGGCTCGCATCCTGCGCGAGACCGTCCGAGGACGCGGCGTCAAAATCGTTGAGCGCGACGTAGCCGCCAAGCCGCCCGGAATGATTGATCAGTCGTTCCTGCAAGCCGCCAGAACTCCCGCCGCACGCCGCACGCCCGATCAAATCGAGCGCCTCAAGGAAAGCGAGGAACTCGTCAGTGAAGTCCTTGCTTCCGACGTTCTCGTGATTTCCTGCCCGGTATACAACTTCGGCATCCCCGCCCCTTTGAAGGCCTGGATCGACAACATTGTCCGCGAGGGCAAAACCTATACCTTCGGTGAAGGCCGCAACGCCAAACGAGTCTACGGTCTTCTGCATAACAAGCTCGTCGTCTTACTGCAAAGTTCCGGCAGCTCCGGCTTCCAGACCGGCGGTTCCCGCGAGACGCTCAATCACGCAGACAAGGCCGTGATTGCGGTCTTTACAGAACTCGGCGTGCACAAGTTTGAAAAAGCCTCCATGGAAGGCGTCTGCGAAGAGTCCGACGAAACGCTCGAGCGCAACTGGATTTTATGCGAGCGCCGTCTGGCTGAAATCGCCGATCGCATCAAAGTTCGCTGGCGTGATCTGCACCGCGCCTAAAAAAAAGCGCAGATCTGTTTAAAGATTCTGCGCCACAGCTTTGATTCGGCCGACGCCCCCTTCGAGGTTCGCCGGCCTACTTTTTTTTCAGCTTATTCTTCGTCGTCCTTGGCGGGCTTGACAGGCTTGGAGCGGCTGGCTTCGAGGTTATCGAGGTAGGTCGCATCAATGTCGCCCGTCACATATTCGCCGTCGAAACAAGAGCAGTCAAAGCGGGTAATATTCGGATTGAGGTCCTTCAAAGCACCCTTGAGACCTTCGACCGTCTGGAAGATCACGGCGTCGGCGCCGATCTGGCGGGCCACCTCTTCGGCCGTAGCACCGTGGCCGCAAATGAGCTCCGAACGCGTCGGCATGTCGATGCCATATACGTTGGGGTACATCACGCGCGGAGCGGACGATGCCACATAGACCTTCTTGGCGCCGGACTCACGGGCCATGCGCACGATTTCACGCATGGTCGTGCCGCGTACGATCGAATCATCGACCAGAAGAATGTTTTTGTCGGCAAATTCCACGGGCATCGCGTTGAGCTTCTGACGCACGCTCTTTTTGCGCATTTCCTGACCGGGCATGATGAAGGTGCGGCCGACGTAGCGGTTCTTGATGAAGCCTTCGCGGTAGGTGAGCTTGAGCTTTTCGGCAAGTTGCTGCGCGCACGGACGGCTTGAGTCGGGAATCGGCATCACGACGTCAATGTCGCGCAAATTGAGGTGTTCTGCCACTTCATTGGCAAGGTATTCGCCCAAACGCAGACGGGCGCCGTAGACGCTGATGCCGTCGATGTAGCTGTCGGGACGAGCAAAGTAGACGTATTCAAAGGCGCAGGGATTGAGCTGCGGATTTTCAGCGCACTGGCAGCTAAAGAATTCTCGGTCCTTCGAGATGAAGATAGCTTCACCCGGAGCAAGATCGCGAACGAAGTCGTATTCCAGACCCACCATCGTGACGGATTCGGAGCTTACGAGATAGTCGGTCGTACCGTCGGCCTGCTTTTGCGTGCCGAAGCAAAGCGGACGGATGCCATTGGGATCGCGGAAAGCGAGAAGACCCTTGCCGGCAATCAGAGCAACCACCGCGTAGGCGCCCTTGACGCGCTTGTGCACGCCTTTGACGGCCTCGAAAGCCACTTCGGCGGTGAAGTAGCCCGAAGGCGGAACAATCTTCATGAGTTCGTCGGCCAGTACATTGAGCAGCACTTCCGAGTCGCTCGAAGTATTGATGTGGCGACGGTCCTGGTTGTAGAGCTCTGCTGCGACTTCCTGCGCGTTGGTGAGGTTACCGTTGTGAGCAAAGAGAATACCGTACGGGGCGTTCACGTAGAACGGCTGGCTTTCTTCATTGGAGCTCGCGCACCCCTGCGTAGGATAGCGAACGTGGCCGATGCCGGCACATCCCGTCAAGTCACGCATATTGCGAGTCCTGAACACATCTCGCACAAGCCCCATGGCTTTGTGCATGTGAAAGGTCAGCCCGTCAAGAGTTCCGATACCGGCAGCGTCCTGACCGCGGTGCTGCAACAGCAGCAATGCATCGTAAATACGCTGGTTGACCGGTTTCTGGCTGATCATGCCGACAATGCCGCACATTTCCCTTTAATCCTCAAGGCAACATTAAAAAAGAGCGCGAATTGTACCTGACAGGCCTCTGATTCGCTTCAAAAATTTCAAAAAATTTAACGCCGGTCCCGACAAACGGTAGACCGGCGTTATCGTTAAAAACTTTTCTTGGCGCGCATGTCCGCTATCGTTGCCGGCAAGTACGGCAGCGAGAAGTCGATCACCCGCTCGGCGGGCACAATCAGGACCGAGTTGCGCCAATACCCGGTCTTCACGGCGCTCGTCAATCCCATGACGAAAACCACGGCGCAAACAATCACAATTCCGCGCATCAGACCAAACACGGCTCCGATCGCACGATCCTCAAAACTGATCGAGGCAGCGGCCAAAAGCTTGGAGAAAAGCTTTCCTGCAATGCCGATCGTAAAGAGCGTCACCACCACGATGCCCACGGCGGCAAAAGCCGTGCGAATCAGAATCGACACGGACGGCAGCGGGATGAGTTCGGCAAGCTCCGGCGCAAAGCGCAACGACAGGAAGATGCCGAGCACCCAACCGACGATGGCGAGAATCTCACGCACAACGCCTCGGGAGACCCCCAGAATCGTCGAGAAAAACAAAACGGCCAAAATGACCCAATCAATTTCATTCATTGTTCTGCTCTAGCCTATTTGCTTTCCGTATGCACACCGCCGTTGCTGATTGCGTTGAGAGCCAAAATATCCAAGGCGCGCTTGGCGTCGTCTTCCGTCGCGAAGCGGCCGACTCGCACGCGCCAGAGATCGCTGCCGCGGCGACGAACGATTTCCGTGTAGGTCGGCAAGCCTAATTTTCGCAGATCGGCGGCCACCTTTTCAGCCGACTCCTTCTTGCTGGTGGCTACCACCTGAATGAAATAGCGCCCGTTGGTGACCGCACGCAGCGGTCCGGAGGCAGACTTGGGCGCTTGCTCCGCCTTGGTCACTTGACCTTTGCCCTTTTCAGGCTTTGTCGCCGCCTTGGGCGACTCGGCCGGCTTTTCGGCAGACTTGGCAGCGTCAGCCGCTTCGGCCGACTTTTGTTCCGGCGTTGTGATGGACTTGGCGCCGGCCTTCACCGGATTATCGCTCTTGAGACTGCGTGCGGCCGAAGGCTCGGTCGTGGTGACATCGGGAGGCAGAGACTGCGCGGGCTTTTCCTTGCGATTAAGCGGCACAACCTTGGCGGCAGTGTTGTCCTGCAGCGACGGGATTTCGAGTTTTGCCCCGCGCTGAGAGTACATCTCGTTGGGCTCGAACAAAGCGGGCGCCACAACCGCCACCGCCGCCACAATGGCGAGCAGTCCGATCAGGCGGCGCTTGTTCTTGACGCGGGCAATCTGTTTGCGATGCTTTTCGTCTTCGGCTCCGAGATCCAGATCCTCCAGAGGCGAACTCGCGCGCACGGCTCCTCCGCGAGGAGGATTAGGGCCAAACAGTTTTTGAAACTTGTCGATCATGCAAACGAAACCGGCGAAGATATCAGGCGATAAAGGAAACCACAAACGAAATTGTGCATCAAAAAAAGGACCCGCGAACCGGTTCTTCCGGTACGGGCCCTCTTTTATTGCTGCCGCTTAAAGTCGGTTACTTAACCTGGGCTGCGGCGAGCTGTTCCTCGCGAAGGTCGTGCTTGAGAGACTCAATGATTCCGGCGACCGTCACGAAAGAGCCGAATCCGACAATTTTAACAGTCTCGGGCCCCTCGGTGAGACTTTCTTTCAAAGCTTTGCGAATGGCATCGTCGACCGAACTGCAGGTCACCACCTTGCCCATGTCAACACCGCCTTCCTGCATCGCATCCATCAGCTCAACCGCTTCTGCACCGCGCGGCTTCGGAAGGCCCGTCACGAACCAACGGTCGATGTGTCGGTTCATGATTTTGGCAACCGAGACCATGTCCTTGTCGGCAAACATGCCGAAAACAGCCCAGACCTTGTCGTTGGGCGATGTGCTGCGCGCAAGGTTTTCGGCAAGCACTTCGGCAGCCTGGGGATTGTGCCCGACGTCAATCGTGACACTTGCGCCGTATTCGTCGCAGTCCTTGACCTTGTCAAAGCGAGCGGCAATGACGACGTTTTCAAGACCTTCGACCACGGCCGAACGGGTCACCGGCAGGAAATCCTGCATAACGGCAAGCGCAGCAAGAGCGCCCGCGGCATTTTGCAACTGTGCAACGCCCGAAATGGCGGGCTTGGGCAGATTGCGCCATTCTGTCGTGTGAATCGTTGCCATGGATCGCTGGTCCATTTCGAAATCCCACAAACCGTGGTGACGGTACGTAAGGAAATCCTTGCCCCAGACGTAGATCGGAGCCAGAAGTTCGTGGGCGTATTCCGTCACGGATTCGGGCGGATTCGGATCCGTGCAGATAGCCGGCTTGCCATGGCGGAAGATGTGAGCCTTTTCCCAGCCGATCTTCTCGCGCGTGTCGCCCAGATAGGCCGAATGATCGATACCGATGCTGCACAGAATGGCGCAGTCGGTGTCAATCGCGTTCATTGCGTCAAGGCGTCCGCCCAGACCGATTTCAAGAATCACGGCGTCGAGATGCGCTTTCTGGAAAATGCGCAAAATAGCCAAACCCGTAAATTCAAAATAGGTAAGCGGCGTCTCCCCGCGGGCCTTGTCGACTTCCTTAAACGCCTCGATGAGCGTTTCGTCGTCCACCTCGTTTCCGGCAATCACGCAACGCTCGTTGAAGCGCAACAGATGCGGCGACGTATGCATACCCACGCGATACCCCGCGTAACGCAGGACGGACTCCAACAATGCACAGGTGCTACCCTTGCCATTGGTGCCTGCGACCGTGAACACCGGGCAAATAAATTCGATGCCCATGCGCGCAATCATGTCCTTCATGCGCTCAAGGCCGAGATCCATGGGCTTTTCATGGATTTTGCCGATGTAGTCAAGCCACTCGTTCAGACCGGCCTGCTGCCCGGGAGCAGTAAGAGTTGTTGTATTGGCCATTGAGATGTACTCCATGCCTTTTTCTTGGCGGCGCTTATCACACCCGCCGCCCGTGGGTGTCTGCTTCGAATTCTTTTTTCAGCGTCTGGCGCATACGTCCAAACGCTCAATCTCATTATGCCGCGGCTTCACGGCGGCGATGCGCTGCAGATAGCGATCGTTGTCCGTGCGGCCGTCTTCGTAGGCCAATATATGCCACTCATGAGGAACCATGGACAGCAGCTCTCGGTCTTCTAGAAAATGCTGAGGGTTCTTGGGCCCGAAATTGAGCATCGTCTGATGCCTCGTAAATGTCTCATACAGGAAAAAGCCTCCGGGCTTGACACAGTCGCACAAGGCCGCGAAACGCGCCCTCCAGAGGTAGTTGATGCCGATCACGGCGTCAAACGACTCAGGCTCAAATATCCAGTCCTCTTTTTCCAAATCCTTGCGGATGTATTGAACGCCTTCAACCGGTTCCGGTGCGGGATTGATGTCCACCGCCGTCACCTTACAGCCGAGTCCCGCTAGAAAACGCGTATTGCGTCCGTTTCCACTTGCAATTTCAAGAACACGCGTGCCGGCCTTCAGATACGGTGAGAAGCGAATGAGCCAGGCGCTTGGCAAATCAGCTTTAGTCGTCAGGTCTGCAGCCATCGTTCAAATCCTCTTTGTCAACGTCAGAAAATCGCGTTCACAAGCCAGCTGCCGAACATCATGAAGGGCCGCACAAAATACCCAACGAGCCCCGTCACGATCAAAATCAGCAGAATGCCCATGCCCCAGGGCTCGGTTCTCTGATAAGAAATCGCGGTTTTAAGCGGTAACAGCCCCGAAACGATGCGTCCTCCGTCCAACGGAAGAATCGGCAACAGATTGAACGCCATGAGCATCAGGTTCACAGAGATGCCTGCATAGCAGAAATCGAACAAAAGTTGAGCGGCGGCCTGCGTCGGCATCATGCCGATGAACAGTTTGAGTGCCAGCGCCCAAAGCAGCGCCTGAATGAGGTTACAACCGGGACCGGCCAAAGCAACCCAAATCATGTCCGTCTTGGGATTGCGCAGCAGTCTGAAGTTGACCGGTACGGGCTTTGCCCACCCGAATAACAAACTTGAGCCCCCGCTGATCAAGCTTCCCAGCAACAAAACGCCGGGCACCAAAAGTGTCCCGACCGGATCAATGTGCCGAATCGGGTTCATCGTGACGCGGCCGAGCACCCAGGCCGTACGGTCGCCGCAAAGCTTAGCGACGTAACCGTGCGCTGCTTCGTGCAACGTAATGGCCAAAATTGCGGGAATGGCCCACAGAGCAATGGTGGAGACAGTGTCTAGCATAATGGCTTTGATGCTACCACGCTAAATAGGAAAAACGATAACAAAGACCGATCCGCGGTGACCAATTGTCAATGCGCAGTAGCCGGCTGCCCTTAAGTTCCCTCTCCTGCCCTAGTCCATTGATTTTCGAAACTTTTTCCCAGGTCGACCCCAAAATTCCGAAACACTTTTGTGCCTCGTTTCTAAAACAGTTGTTACAAGAAAAACAAAGATCCCCGCCATTTCTGACAGGGATCCTTGATTTGCCTATTTGTTTGTCGGAAGCGCCTGCTTTAGGCAAAGCGCTTCATTGACTCGCAATTAGAACAGTGCGCAGGCAGCAAAGCCGAGTGCCACGGAGAACACAATGGCGAGCACGCCAGGCAGGAAGAAGGCGTGGTTGAACACCCACTTGCCGATGCGGGTCGTACCCGTGTCGTCCATCTGCACGGCGCCCAGAAGCGTCGGGTAGGTCGGCAGAACGAACAGAGCGGACACAGCTGCGAAGGAAGCAACCAGCATGTAGGAGTCGCCCGGGTTGCTGGCGGAAATGCCGAGAGCAGCAACGACAGCAGGCGTGATGGCCTTAGCGGTAGCAGCCTGCGAGTACAGGAGCATAGCAGCAAAGAAGTACACCACAGCAAGCAGAGCCGGATACTGGGCAACGGTTGCAGCGGAGAATTCCTTGATTTCAGCGGAGTGACCGGACACGAACGTGTCACCGAGCCAAGCAACGCCGAGCACGCAGACGATAGCCACCATACCGGACTTGAACACAGACGTGGAAGCAACGTTACCAACGTCAATCTTGCAAGCCATGGTGATACCGCAACCGACCAGGAGCATCAAGCTCATGATGGCTGCGTCACGACCGACGACCACATTCTTGATGATGCCAACAGCCGGCGAAATGGCGGAAGCATAGAGAACCACGCAAAGAACGCCGATCAGGAAGATACCGACGGAGAGCTTGGCACCGGGCTTGAGGTTGTACGTACGAGCGCCTTCAGGAGCCTTCACGAGACCCTTAGCCAGACGATCCTTGTAAACGGGGTCGCTGTCGAGGTCGAGGTTCTGAATCATGGTCATCACGAAAGCGGTGAGCATGCAGCCGATGAAGGTCGTCACAATCCAGATACCCAGCAGGGCGGGATAAGACCAGCCGAAGGGTTCCAGAACGCCGGTCATGTAAATCACAGCAGCCGACACCGGAGAAGCCGTAATGGCGATCTGGGAAGAAACCACAGCGATAGACAGCGGGCAAACAGGACGAATCTTCTGTTCCTTAGCAACTTCAACGATAACCGGGATCATCGAGAAGGCGGTGTGACCGGTACCGGCGAAGATCGTCAGCACATAGGTCACAACAGGAGCCAGATAGTTGATGTACTTAGGATTGGAACGAAGGATGCGTTCAGCAATCTGGACGAGGTAATCAAGACCGCCGGCGAGCTGCATTGCGGAAATAGCAGCGATCACGGAGGTGATGATCAAGATCACGTCCCAGGGAATGTTACCCGGCTTCATGCCGAGGCACAGACCCAAAACCAGCACACCGGCACCGCCGGCGTAGCCGATACCGATGCCGCCGAGGCGAACACCGATGAAAATCGCACCGAGAAGTACGATTATCTGAAGAATAAGCATGATATCCATGACATCTCCAAAGGGTTGTTAACAACTTTGTTTTATTTATGCCACAGAGCAGCTCGCAACGAAGGTCACGGCCGCTCTGCAGTTTCAGATCTCTTGAGGCGGATTCCGGAGACCGCCTCAAGGATTTCCGTAGTTCAGATCAGATTACTGAACGAACTTCGGTGCAATCAGGTTCTGCAGATTGAACGTGGCGTCCCATTCTTCCTGAGTGAGAAGCTTGCGTTCTTCCACAACAACCTGGTGCAGAGACTTGCCCGTGTGATAGCACTCGTGTGCCATTTCAGAGCAAACCTTGTAGCCGAGGTGCGGCTTCAAGAGGGTGACGATACCGCAGGAGTTCATAACCATCTGAGCGGTACGTTCGGCATTGGCGGTGATACCGTCGATGCACTTCGTGCGCAGCGCGTTGCAGGCATTGGTGAGCACGCGCATCTGCATGAACAGAGCGAACGTGATCACGGGTTCCATCACGTTGAGTTCGAGCTGGCCGGCAGAAGCGGCGAGCATCACCGTGGTGTCGAGACCGATAGCCAGGAAGCTGGCCTGGTTCGTCACTTCGGGGATAACGGGGTTAACCTTACCCGGCATGATGGAGGAACCCGGCTGCAGCTGCGGCAGGTTCAGTTCGGCGAGACCGCAACGCGGACCGGAGGCAAGCAGACGGATGTCGTTGCAAACCTTGGTGAGCTTGACAGCGAGGCTCTTCATGGCGCTCGACAGAGCCACGTAGGAACCGCAGTCGCTCGTGCAGGCGATCAGGTCTTCGCTGTTCTTGAAGTCGATGCCGGTGAGTTCAGCCAGCTTGGCGGAAGCCTTAGCCGGGTAATCCGGGTGCGCCGTCACGCAGGTACCGATAGCGGTAGCACCGAGGTTGATCGTCTTGAGGTGTTCCTGAGCTTCGCGGATGACCTTGAGTTCGTCCTGAATCGTGAAGCCCCAGCCATGGAATTCCTGGCCGAGCGTCATCGGAACAGCATCCTGCAGGTGGGTACGGCCCATCTTGAGCACGCCCTTGAATTCTTCAGACTTCTTGAAGAAGGCATTGACCAGATCTTCAACAGCCTTGAGCAGCACGTTGCTACGCAGGAGGAACATCAGGTGAAGAGCCGTCGGGTACGTGTCGTTCGTGGACTGACCGAAGTTGGCATGATCGTTCGGGGAAACGCGCTTGGAGTCGCCCTTAACCGTGCCGAGCTTTTCACATGCCAGGTTGCAAATCACTTCGTTGACGTTCATGTTCGTCGAAGTGCCAGCACCACCCTGCAGCCAGTCGGTCACAAACTGATCCTGATACTTGCCAGCGATCAATTCATCGCAGGCCCAGACGAGGGCGTCAGCGACATCAGCCGGGATCGTGCCGAGTTCCTTGTTGGTCAAAGCGGCAGCCTTCTTCACATATGCATAAGCGATCAGGAAGAACGGTTCCATGTTGTTCGACATTTCCGTGATATGGAAGTTTTCCTTGCCACGGAGCGTCTGAACGCCATAGTAGCAATCATCGGAAATTTCGAGCTGACCAAGGAAGTCACTTTCAAAGCGAGACATTTAAATTTGCTCCTCAATTTATCGAGTTGTTCCCGACCGATCTGTCGTGAGTTTGATCGGTCGCGAAATTTTTCAACCTTCTCTGTTCCATGTCCCTTCGGACACGTGGTCTGAACAGCGAAGCTTCGAAACAGATCCGAGGAGCGCACCACTGGATGCGCACCAATTTTCTGTGAGGTAGATAATACGCCTTAGTTTCGAAATGGGAACACGCTTTTTTCGGATTTCGAACACCCTCCTGCACGTGTTCGTCTCTACAACATTTCACTTAGATAGCCTCTAGCTTTGCAAAGCGCTTGATTTTGGGGCATTTTTCGCTATTTGCCCCAACCGAAGCCTCACCTTTTGTCAAATGTGTAAAGGTGATTTTGGTACTCTGACTTGCGTCAAAAAAGGCGCATATCGTCTTTCTTATTACTCCGATAGGGGTAACAAACATCTTCTTCTTCCCCCTTTTTTTTACGCCTTTTGGTGTCAAAACCACCATCTGTTGTGTTTTCTGCTCAATTCCGGCACACGCTAAAAGCACTTTCTGCATCTTCCGGCCGCCGGGGCTGCCCTCCTTTAACGCCAACTAATCTACTGTTTTCAAAGAACATTTCGACATATTCGTGTCATCTTTTGATCAAAAGCATCGTCACCAAGAGCGGGTTACCCCTTTTTTGGTACCACACTACATATTCAGTTAAACCATTAAGTGTAGGCTTTCGTCGTTCGCAACTGATCTTCCCCGATCTGTCGTTCGGACGGTTTAACTCCGAAACATTCCTGAATCCACCTCGAGACAATGTCTCGGGATTGACTCCTTCCATGGTCATTTCGGTTCAGGTTAGCAAGCCAGTGTTCCTAACCGGTGCTGTCGGTTTCGACAACGCCGGACTGTTCTTTTTTAGTAGATCCAACGTCGCTCATCCGGCTTGCCCGTGATTCGCACCTGCCTCAAAATCTCAGACGAAAAAAAATTCCGCCCCCCGAAAAAATCGAGAAGCGGAACTTGTTGTCTCCGATCTCATCCCGAAGGAAGTCAATCGAAGTTCGGGTAAAGAAGAGGATTAAGCAGCCTTAATCGGGATCTTCTTACCAGTCTTCGGCGTGGGAAGAACCTTGTCGTAGTTCTTGATACCCTGCTCGGCCATCTTGCGACGGATGAACGCGATCTGGGTCTTCAAGGGCAGATCCTTCGGGCAGAAGTCGTGGCAGGCGAGCAACGACATGCAGCCAAACACACCGGAATCGTCACCGATAACGTCGTAGAAGTCGCCGTCGTTACGGGTGTCGCGCGGATCGAGGCGGAAGCGAGCGATCTTGTTGATGGCAACGCCGCCAGCGAAGTCCGGGCGCAGGCGAACCGTACCGCAACCGGCGATACAGCAACCGCATTCCACGCAGCGGTCGAGCAGATAGATGTCTTCAGCGAGCTGGGGATCCATCGGCTCTTCCTTCTTGCGAAGGTCAACTTCTTCAGACTTCATGTGAACCCACGTTTCCATGCGTTCGGACATGTTGCGCATCCACTTGCCGGTGTTAACAGACAAGTCACCGATCAATTCAAACGCGGGCAACGGAGCGAGCGTGAATTCGGTCGGGAGGTCGCGGGTCAGCGTACGGCAAGCCAAACCGGGCTTACCGTTAATCAGCATCGCGCAGCTGCCGCAGATACCGGCACGGCACACGAAGTCGAACTGAAGAGTCGGATCCTGGTGATCGCGGAGTTCATTCAGAAGAATGAACAGCGTCATGGAATCAGCTTCTTCGCATTCAAACGTCTGCATGTGCGGCACGCTTGCAGGATCAGCCGGGTTGTAGCGCAGGATGCTGATCTTGAGCATGCGGTGCTGCTTCTTCACTTGAGTACTCATTTAAGTCAGCTCCTAGTAATTAAGCGAGGGGTTCATCGATGCGTTCGTTCTTACCCTGCAGGCGCTTCGGCAGCAGGTCGTGGAACGGCATGATCGCATCCTGAATAGCATAGCGGTCGGCACCTTCGGCTTCCATCTTGGCGCGGATGGCGTCGACTTCGGCCTGACGCTTCGGGGTTTCGGGGTTATCGATGTAATTCTTAGCACCGTAACCACGCCAGCCCGGCGGCAGTTCCATCTTGCTGACGTCGAGTTTTTCGTAGGAAAGCGTCGGCAGCGTATCGTTTTCGTTCTTCCACGTTGCGATCGTACGGCACAGCCATTCAGCGTCGTTACGAACCGGGTAGTCTTCACGGAAGTGAGCACCACGGCTTTCCTTACGAGCAGCAGCGCCGCAGGCGATAGCCAGAGCGACCTTGAGCATCTTGCGGGTGCGATAAGCGTAAACGAGTTCGGGGTTGTTGCCGGCCTTGTCCTTGACGGAGACCTTGTAGGTCTTCTTGAGGAGATCTTCGAGTTCGGCAACAGCGCTTTCCATGTCTTCGCCGCGACGGAAGATACCGATCTTGCTGGTCATCAGGTCCTGCATGCGGGTGCGGATGGCAACCATGTCTTCCGTACCGGCGTTCTTGATGAAGCCGTCGAGTTCGTTCTGAACCTTCGCGATGGAGTCGTAGATCACGGAAGTCGGGATGTCAATGCCGTTTTCGGGCTTGTCGCAGAAGTCGGCGATGAATTCACCGACGATCATGCCGGCAACCACGGTTTCGGCAACGGAGTTACCACCGAGGCGGTTGAAGCCGTGCATATCCCAGCAGGAAGCTTCACCGGCAGCGAACAGACCCTTCAACTGACGGGATTCGCCCGTGTAGTTGGTGCGGACACCGCCCATGGTGTAGTGCTGAGCCGGACGGACCGGGATCCATTCCTTCGTCGGGTCAACGCCGAGGAAGTAGTGGCAGATTTCATACACTTCACGCAGGTTGTGCTTGATGTGATGTTCGCCAAGCAACGTGATGTCGAGCCAGATGTGTTCACCGAAGCGGCCCTTGACGCCCTTGCCTTGAGCAATGCGTTCTTCCATACGGCGGGAAACCACGTCGCGGGAAGCAAGTTCCTTCTTTTCGGGTTCAACGTCGGGCATGAATCGATGGCCGTCGACGTCGCGCAACAGACCGCCGTCACCGCGGCAGCCTTCCGTGACCAGAATGCCGGCCGGGAAGATGCCGGTCGGGTGGAACTGGACGGCTTCCATATTGCCGAGGCCGGCAACACCGCTTTCCAGAGCCAGTGCGTGACCGGTACCTTCGCAGATCTGAGCGTTGGTCGTCACGCGGAAGAGCTTGCCGGCGCCGCCCGTGGCGATAGCCGTAGCCTTGGCAACGTATGCGTAAAGTTCGCCCGTGATCAGATCACGAACCACAGCACCGTAGCAACGCTTGCCGTCATGAATCAGAGAAAGAGCCTCAACACGTTCAATGACCGGCACCTTTTCGGCGATAACACGGTCGGAAACAGCGTTCAGCATGGCGTGGCCCGTGCCGTCAGACACGAAGCAGGTACGCCACTTCTTGGTACCACCGAAGTCACGCTGGCCGATCAGGCCGGCAGCTTCCTTACGTTCGGTAATGGTGACCTTTTCACCATTGATAATCACCTGGCGATCGCCCGGGGTGATACGGCTCCAGGGCACGCCCCAAGCAGCCAGTTCACGCACAGCCTTCGGCGAGGTGTTCACGAACATGCGAACCACGTCCTGGTCAGCACCCCAGTCCGAACCGCGAACGGTATCGGCGAAGTGGACGTCTTCGTTGTCGCCAACACCCTTAATGACGTTAGCCAGGGATGCCTGCATGCCGCCCTGCGCCGCCTTCGAGTGCGAACGCTTCGGAGGCACCAGCGACAAAACGATGGAGTCGTGACCGCGGCGCTTGGCAGCAACTGCCATACGCAGACCAGCCAGACCGCCACCGATCACCAGTACGTCGGTGTAAACAATCTTCATTTCAAGGTCTCCTTGATCCGTTAAGAGGATCCGCTTGAACAAGAGCACAACTCTCGCTGTGCCCTCAACAGCAGGGTCAATTAACTTACATCTTCCTCAGATTCTGCCAATGCGGCGTTTTTCCGCTCCGGCAGGCGCCCGATATGGTAAACCCGCAGGAATTCACATCGCCAGCGCAAAAAAGAATCTCACTGATAAAACCCAAAACAAGCCGAACGCTTTTACACATCCGACTTGATTTCGATCGAAGTCGTCAGGTTGCCGGTAGTAGCTACGACAACCTTGCATGCCTCGGCATCGTGAGATTCGTGTCCGCCCAGAAGGCCGACAATGCCGCCGCATCCAACCGTTTGAGGACAGTCTGAATCGGTTTATCTCCCAGTGGATTTTACAGGGATACCAACGGTAATAGCCTTCCGCATACGCGCGCGACTTTGCCAGACAGCCTCGTTCGGAGCGCAGTCTAGTTTTTCTACCCCCTCCGAACTATCGGGAAAAACCCTAGGATAGTTATCCTATAGGCATTGGTTTTTCTTTCAAAAACAATAGCTTAATCAAATCTTTGCAATTTTCAAAAAGTTTGCATTTAATCAAATGTCATCCGTTTTCTGTAGTAAAACGCTAACAATCTACCTATTAGTGGGTATTTTCCACCAAAAACAGGCTAAATCTCCAATTGCTTTTCGACATTCAATGGGGAACGAATACCGCCGCCTTGTCGATTGAAAGAATCTATCGTCCTCTGAAGTTTGCTAGGATGATGCGGTCGGACACCGTTTCGTCCGTTGACTCAATTCTGACTGGAGACTGCCATGAACACCGTTATCTCGACTCCCAAGGCTCCCGCTGCCGTCGGTCCCTACAGCCAGGCCATCAAGGCCGGCAACACCGTATACTGCTCCGGGCAGATCGGTCTGGATCCCGCCACCGGTACGATGGTCGAAGGCGTCGTCGCTCAAGCAAACCGCGCGTTCGACAACCTTGAGGCAGTTTTGGCTCAAGCGGGCGCCAAAATGACCGATGTCGTCAAGTTCACGATCTTTCTCACCGACATTAATGATTTCTCTCAGGTCAACGAAGTCATGGCCGCTCACGTTCCCACTCCCTACCCTGCTCGCAGCTGCATGCAGGTCGCGGCACTGCCCAAGGGGGCGCTTGTGGAAGTCGAAGCCATTGCCGTCATTTGATCAGATAATCGAAAACAAAGAATTTGAAGGCAAATAAATTCGCCCCTTTTCGTTGAAAACCATGCCGCAGACATCGAAATCCTCAATAAAATCAAACACCAACGAGAAGCCTGCGAAGAAAAAAGCAGAGACGGTTTCCGTTGCCGAACGTGTCGCTCGCATGGGGTTGATCAACGATTGGGACTTTGTCCTTCACCTGCCGCTGCGCTACGAAGACGAAACCCGCATCACGCGGATTTGCGACCTCAAAGCGGGCGACTGGGCTCAGATTCAGGGGACCGTCATCTCAAGCCGCACACAGGGCGGCCGATTCATGCAACTTATCGCCTCCGTTTCGGATGGCACGGCAAACATCGAGATCCGTTTCCTGCATTTCTATCCGAAAATGCGCGAGCGCTTTAAGAGCGGAACATTATTGAGACTGTCCGGCCAAGTGCAGCAGCAGCCCGTTCAATTTGGCGGCGGCCTTCAGATGCTGCACCCAAAAATCAAAGATCCGATTACGGACACGTCCGAGCTTCCGTCGACGCTCACCCCCGTCTATCCTGCCGGCGAACATATCACCCAGACTTGGTTGAGAAAACGCATTGACCGGGCCATGCTTGACATTGATCTCACCGACATCGTCCCCGCGAGCTTCACACAATCCCTTTCGCTGCCTACGCTTCGCGACGCACTCAAAAGTTTGCACCACCCGTCTCCGGGCGCTGACTATGAGGCTTACAGCGAAAGACGAACCCCCGAATGGCGCCGTCTGAAGTTCGACGAGCTTCTGGCTCAACAGCTCACACTTCGCTACGCACGAGAGGTCAAAAGCGAACTGCAAGCGCCTCGTCTCTTGGGCACCCACGGCAATCTGCGCGAGAAACTCACCGCAAGTCTTCCCTTTTCTCTAACGGGAGCGCAAAAGCGCGTCCTTGTGGAGATTTACACCGACCTTGCGCAAAACGCTCCTATGAACCGTTTGGTTCAGGGTGACGTCGGCTGCGGAAAAACGATTGTCGCGGCCTTGTCCGCTCTTCAGGCGGTTGACAGCGGCTACCAAGCGGCACTCATGGCTCCCACCGAAATTCTTGCCGAGCAGCACTACCTTAAACTCAAGCCCCTGCTCGAGCCGCTCGGCGTGAAAGTCGTGCTCCTTACCGGTTCGTTGCGCACCAAAGAAAAGGTACTGCGTCAAGACATGGTCGCTTCCGGCCAATCGCAAGTCGTAATCGGCACCCACGCGCTCATTCAGGACGCCGTCAAATTCCACAAACTGGGACTCGCGATCGTTGACGAGCAACACCGTTTCGGCGTCGAACAACGACTCAAACTTCGAAACGCTGTTCAGGAAGGGACGCTACCGCATCTGCTTATGCTTTCGGCTACGCCCATTCCGCGTACGCTCGCGATGAGCTACCTTGCCGACATCGATGTTTCCGTCATTGATGAATTGCCGCCGGGCAGAACGCCGATTGTGACTACGCTCATCAGTATGGATCGAACGGCCGAGGTTACATCAGCGGTTCAGCGTGCAGTTTCCTCGGGCTCTCAGGTCTACTGGGTCTGTCCTTTGATCGAAGACAGCGAAAAATCAGACCTGACTGCGGCAACGCTTCGCCGTGACGCCCTGCAGCAGGAATTGCCGGGTTGCCGCGTGGCGCTCGTGCACGGTGCGATGTCAGCCGAAGAGAAACAAAGCATCATGAACGCCTTTAGCTCAGGTGAAGTTGACATTCTGGTCGCGACAACCGTCATTGAAGTGGGCGTTGACGTTCCCAACGCTTCGGTAATGATCATTGAGCACGCCGAGCGCTTCGGCCTCTCGCAATTACATCAGTTGCGCGGTCGCGTCGGCCGCGGAAGCAAGAAAAGCTTCTGCCTGCTTCTTTATGCTCCTAATCTCTCGGAAGTCGGCAAAGAGCGCCTTTCCGTCATTCGCTCGAGTACGGACGGCTTTGAAATCGCACGGCAAGACCTGCGCCTGCGCGGTCCCGGTGAATTCATGGGCGCCAAGCAGTCGGGAGCACCGCTGTTGCGATTTGCAGATCTCGACACCGACGTCGAACTGCTGGATGCGGCCCGACAGGCCGCTCAAACATGGCTTACCACGGATCCGAAGTCTGCCCTGCAACATGCCCGTCGCTGGTTTGCCGGCTCCGGAAACTTTCTTCAAGCCTGACATCGAAAAGGCTCAACCAACGCAATCGGACTGCAAAGGAAAATTTCGATGACACTCAATGAACTTCGCTACATTCTGGCCGTAGCCCGCGAACGTCATTTCGGTCGCGCGGCCGAGTATTGCCACGTCTCGCAGCCTTCCCTGTCGGTTGCCGTAAAAAAACTCGAAGATGAACTGCAAGTCAAGATCTTCGAGCGCCGCAGCAACGATGTGACGCTCACCCCCACGGGCGCGGCCATCGTTGAAGAAGCCGAACAGATCCTCGCTCGCTGCGACAAGTTGCGCGAATGCGCCGCACAGGGCCGCGACCCCCTGACCGGTTCTCTGCGTCTGGGCGTCATCTACACCATCGCTCCCTATTTGGTGCCGCAACTGGTGGGCAGCGTACACTCGATCGTCCCGATGATGCCGCTGATCCTGTCGGAAAACTACACATCAGCACTTCTCGATCAGCTCAAAAACGGTCAGATCGACTGCGCCATCATGGCTTTGCCGATCTCTCAGCCCGGCCTCATGATGCAGCCTCTCTACGACGAAGATTTCGTGGCGGCCGTTCCTGCCGATCATCCCATCAGCCGCAACGAGAGCATTGTGAGAGAACAGCTCAAAGAAGAGCCGATGCTGCTGCTCGGAAGCGGCCACTGCTTCCGCGACCAGATTCTCGACTTTTGCTCGGACATTGCTCGCTCGGACGGATTCTCCAAACGCGCCGTCGAGGGGACCAGCCTGCAGACAATCGTCTACATGGTGAGTCAGGGCCTGGGCCTTACTGTGCTTCCGGCAAGTGCCGTTCCTTATTACGAATCCAATCCGATGATCAAGATCCTCGAGTTTGAAAAGCCCAATGTACCGCGCCGCCGCGTCGTTCTGGTCTGGCGCAAGTCTTTCCCGCGTCTTGCTGCGATCGAGGCCGTTACAAAGGCCGTCAGTGCCTTGAAACTGCACGGAACGCGCATCCTCACATCGCTGCCTGCCGTTGCGGCCTGAGTGCTTTGAGCCGAGAACCGACTCGCGTATCATTTCGTCCGAAGCTTTTTTCCGACCATCAAGGCCGTTCCAGCCGACGGCCTTTTCGACCTCAATGACCAAAACCGACAAGAAACAGAAAAACGGCCCTGCGGCAAACGAAGCCAATCGCGTGCCAGCGCTCTTCAGTCCCCTGATGAGCGTTCTCTTCACGCTTCTTTTCACACCGATGTTCGGCGCGTTTCTTCAGGGACTCAACTGGCGTGAACTCGGAGATGACGAACTTGCCGCCCGCAACATGGGTTGGGTGAAGTGGACCTTCATCACTTTTGCCGTTTACACGTTCTCTGAACCTTTCATCCGCGACACATTCTTCGGTCGCTATCTGATGATTGCGCTCTTTATCGGCTTTTGGGTGAGCTGGACCTTCTCACTTGGGATCAAGCAGATCCAGTACGTCAGAGACAACGTGCCGGTTTACACGAAAAAATTTATGGGACGCGCGATCATGATCGGTGCCTTCGGCTGGGTTGCATACACTGCTGTTGCGCTTACGCTCGTTTTGATGCTGCACGTCACCGGAATCGATCCACTGCCTGCCGATGCACCGATTCTTCAGCAAGAAGTCCCCGCTCAGGGGCAGTCTTCGAACAAGTAACTCGGCAAATACTTCATGAAGCGCAACACGGATCTTCGGTTTGAACTGCCGCGGAGCAAAGTTTCATCCCCCGGCGGCGTCTTGGCGCTTCTGCAGGGGCAGGTACAGACCTCAGGCAATGCTCTGCCCGATGAGAAAACGGTGGCAATGTGGCAGCGTGAGGCTGCCGAAGGCTCGCCCAACGCACAGTATGAACTCGCCAAGATGCTCACAAGCGGCGAGCCGGTCTCTGCCGACAACCGCGCTGCCGTCAAGTGGTTAAAGAAGGCGGCAGAAAAGCAGCACGCCGAAAGCCAGCATATGCTGGGCGTTTTGATCGCCCGCGGTCAGGGTGTGCGCGCCGATCCAGCCAAAGCGGCCGCGCTTTTCCGTGCTGCGGCCATTATGGGCAACGCCAATGCGCAATACGATCTTGGAAGAGCGCTGGATTGGGGTTTTGGCTGCGAAGAAAATCCCCGTGAAGCACTAACCTGGTTCCGCTTGGCTGGGGCTCAGGGCCACGTGCCCGCTCAATTTGCCGTGGGCGTCGCTTACGCGCAAGGACGAGGATGTGAGCCCAATCTCACGCAGGCGGCTTCTTGGTTGCGCAAGGCGGCGATGAGCCATCATGCAGAGGCGGCCTTCCGACTCGGAGAACTCTATCTTCGCCCCGATAACCCTTCTGCAGACAATGCCGAAGCCTTCCGGTGGGTAGCCGAAAGCGCTCGTGCCGGGTTTGTGGCCGCACAGTACACGCTCGCACTCTTTTACTGGGCAGGCAGAGCCGTCAAGCGAAGTCCCAGACAAGCCTACGCCTGGGCAATGCGTGCGGCTTCGAAAGACTCCGACGCCGCCTTGCTGCTGCTTTCTAAACTCATGGAAAACGGTGAGGCAGGCCCCGCGGACGCACAGACCGCTTACGCGCTTACATTACGCGCTATGGACGTTGCTTCAAACGATGCGGCCAAAGAAGAAGCACAGTTGCGTCTGCGAGAGCTTTCGCTCAAGCTCTCGGTCGAGAGTATTCAAAGTGCTGAAGAAGTCTGCAAAGCGCATCCGGACACCACGTCCCTGCTGCAGTCGCTCTTGGAGTCGTGACCTGGCGTCACTTATTTATAGTGGTTTGAACCTACTCTTTAATAGGTACACGCGCTGTCTGCCTTTTTTAAAGACAAAAAAAACGCTGCAGCTTTTTGGAGGGACTGCAGCGGAAAATACCACTTAAGGAGATGCCAGAGTTTGAAACGGCTCTGGCCGCTCCCTCTCTGTACTGTGCATTAGAACACTTTTTCGCTTAAGAAACAATCGTTGTGCTGCCTCTGACGGTTGCCTTTTGCAAAGAGTTGTTTACAGCAGGGCTATCCCCAATCTACCCATTTAGAGATAGTTAAACTGAGAATACCGCGCAATTCAGGCCATCCGACCTGCTCCCCAGTATTTGGACGTCGCAATGTAGTCTGAGAAAATTTACAAAAGGAAACTTTTGCAATTGTCGGCACGCCGGTTTTCCGTCTCTGTCTCCGTAGAAGACTGTTTCAGAAAACGAAACTTCACAAGCAGAATCCGCGTCCCCGTGAAATTCAGGAAAAAGTCTTGCGTTAGCTCAAAGAATCACTACGAGTTTTGCCCCATTTATCCCGAAGAACTACTGCATTCCTTGATTTGCGGGGCTATCATAAAGGCGTTGTTTCACCGGGTTCGTTTCGGCGGTGCTTCTTGTGCCTCGAAAGCGGATTCAACTTTCCACAGGCGGCTGATCGAAGATTCGGTTTCGTTGCCGCGCAACTTTTTCTTTCGGTGAAGCGGCACATTGCACAAACAAATACGGAGATAGCCTATGAATCGCATGGATCTTGTCGAAAAGATTGCCGAAAAGAACGCCATTTCCAAGGCAGAAGCCAACCGCATTCTCGGTACGGTGATCGAAGAAGTTATGGCTGCCGTGAAGGCTGGTGAATCCCTCACGCTCGTCGGCTTCGGCACCTTCAAGCTTCAGGATCGTCCGGAACGCACCGGTCGCAACCCGGCCACGGGCGATGCCATTACCATCCCGGCTGCCAAAGTTCCGAAGTTCGTTCCGAGCTCTGCCTTTAAGGCCGCTGTGAACTGCTGCTGCAAGAAGTAATTCTGCTCGGTTGTTTTCGATGACGAACCCGCGCTCGACACATTCGAGAGCGGGTTTGTTTTTTGTCTGTTTTGCCTGCTGCGGCCGCGTAAAATTCTTTCATCTACGTTCCGGCACAGCCTTGAGCCAGCGCTCTCGGCCGCCTCTTTAGCCATGTTCATCCGTCAGAATCTCCTTGTCGCAGGCGTCCTGGCCCTTTCCCTGAGCCTTGCACAGTCCGCCATTGCCCGTCCCGTTACAGATCATCTCAATCGTACTGTAGATGTGCCCGAACGCATAGAGCGTGTGGCCGTGGCCGACATCTTTCCCTATGCCTCCGCAACATGCGTATATCTGGGTAGTTGCCGCAAGATCGTGGCGATGCATCCGAGCAGCATGGCGGCCGCCAAAAGCGGTCTCTTAAAGGAGTTGTACCCCGAGGTGACCAGCGTCAATACAAGCGTCATGAAGGGCGCAGAAGTCAATCTCGAAGCTCTGATGGGACTCAAGCCCGACGTGGTGTTCGTCAATGCCGGCAACAAGCGTCTGATTGAGCGCCTTGAGTCTGCAGGCCTGCCCGCCCTTGCCGTGAGCACCGGCAAGTGGGACTACGATGTTATGAAGACCTACGAGAACTGGATTGCTCTGCTCGACAAGACCTTCCCGGGCGAAGGTAACGCCGCAGCGGCTCTTCAAAAAGCGCGCAGCATCGAAAGGCTTGTTGCAGAACGTACTGCGGACATTGCCCCCGATAAACGCCGCAAGGTTCTCTTCCTTGTGCATTACGACGGCAAGCGCATCGTCACGAGCGGTAGCCGCTTCTTCGGGCAGTATTGGGCCACCGCGGCCGGCGCCATCAACGTCGGGCACGAAGTCACTCTTGAAAAGGGAAACGCCGCAATAGACTTCGAGCGAATCCTCGCTTGGAACCCCGATGCAGTTTTTCTCACCAACTTCACCAAAGCCAAGCCTTCTGACCTATACGGCAACACCTACCACAGTTGGTCGAGCGTCGAAGCCGTCAAGCGTCACAACGTCTACAAGATGCCCTTGGGACTCTATCGAAGCTACACACCCTCTGCCGACTCTCCGATGACGCTCTTATGGCTGGCAGCAACGCTCTACCCCGAGCGTTTTGCCGACATCAAGATTGAAGATGAAGTGCGCGCGTTTTACCGCGACTGCTACGGCATTGAACTCACTCCCGAACGCGCACGCACACTCTTCCCAATAGATCACAAATGAACTCTAATAAAAACAGAGCCGTCTTGTTTATCGGCCTTCTGCTTTTGGTTGCTACATCTTTGATTTCATTAGGAATCGGAGCGCTTTCTCTACCTATTAAAGAGGTTATATACGCTCTTTTAGGTTCAATTTCTGACAACATCAACATCACGACACAGACGCAATCTGTTGTCATTAATGTGCGCCTTCCCCGCATCCTCACGGCGCTGATTTGCGGTGCAGGTCTTGCTGCGGCCGGTGCCGCCTTTCAGGCTCTCTTTTCAAACCCTCTGGCAACGGCCGACACTCTGGGTGTTTCAACGGGAGCTGCCTTCGGAGCTGTGCTCGGCATTCTTTTAGGGCTCGATGCCTTCGGCGTGCAAACTCTTTCTCTTGGCGTCGGTTTAGTTGCCGTGTTCGGCGTCTGGCGCCTCTCTTTACGACAAGGCAGAAGTTCCATTCTGCTGCTCATTCTTTCCGGACTGGTGGTGGCGGCGCTTTTCAGCTCACTCATCAGTCTGGTGAAATTTGCGGCCGACCCTCAGGATGAACTGCCCGCCGTCACGTTCTGGCTCATGGGGTCTTTGACGGGGGCCGACTGGAAGTCTCTTAAGCTTGGTCTTCCGTTTATCGTGATCGGTTCTCTCGCAATCTGGGCCCTGCGATGGAAACTCAATGCGCTTTCGCTTTCCGAAGACGAAGCCAAAAGTCTGGGCCTGCCCGTTGCGCGTCTGCGATTTCTCATCGTCACGGCAGCCACGGCCGTCACCGCCGCATGCGTGAGCATGTGCGGTTTGATCGGCTGGGTTGGTCTGCTCATTCCGCATTTCGTGCGCCTTGTCTGCGGCAGCGACAACCGCACGGTCGTGCCTGCAAGCTTTCTGTTCGGCGCCGTTTTCCTTTTGGTCTGCGACACGATTGCACGCAGCGCCGCACAGATGGAAATTCCCGTTTCCGTACTCACGAGTCTTGTCGGCGCGCCGATCTTCCTGATGCTGTTGCGCCGCAAAAGCACTTTTCTCTGAGGGAGGCACGAGTGATTCTTTCGGTTGAAAATGCGGCTTTTCACTATCCGAACCGCCGCCCTCTCTTTGAAAACCTCTCCTTTGAACTCGCCACTCCCTCGGTCATGAGCGTTCTCGGAGCCAACGGCGCGGGTAAAACCACACTTTTAAAGTGCATCCTCGGGTTTGAAAAGTGGTCTCAAGGCAGTGTTCTTTTGGACGGAGCCGACGCCGCGCACATGTCCTCTCAACGCTTCTGGCAACGCATTGCCTATGTGCCGCAAGCCAAGAGCGCGCCCTTTTCCTACACCGTTGAAGAAACAGTACTTCTCGGCAGAAGCTCCCGCGTCGCTTTGTTCGGCAAACCTTCGGTTCACGATCTTGAGGTTGCGCATCGGGCAATCGAATTCGTCGGAGTGCAGCATCTGTTGCATCAAAGCTGCTCACAGCTCTCCGGCGGCCAATATCAGATGGTTCTGATCGCCCGTGCGCTTGCCGCCGAACCGGAGCTTCTCGTGATGGATGAACCCGAGAGCAATCTTGACTTCAAAAACCAGCTCAAGGTGCTCTCCTGCATTCGGGACCTGCGCCAGCGAGGCGTAGGTTGCCTTATCAACACACACTACCCGGCGCATGCGCTTGAGATCAGCGATCAGGCGCTGGTGATGCTGCCCGGACAGCGTTTTGTCTTCGGAAAAGCCGAGGAAGTGCTCACCGCCGAGACACTGACCGAAGCCTTCGGAGTTGAGGTGACGATTTTCAAGACGCAATTGGCCGACGGCAGAATCGTGAGCAACGTCACCGCTGTTTCAGCGTAACAAGAATGTTTGGCGCCTCGGAACTTAAGGTGTTGTGAGTACGCGGGCGCTTTCGGAAGCACCTGCAGGAGCCGGTGGATTTGCAGGAACAGTCAGGGTCGCTGCCGGCTTTGCGACCTTGGTTTCGGCAGGGACCGTTTGACGGAGTTGATGAACGTCAAGGCCGGACTGTTTACGGGCTCGCCGACAGTCAGTCGGGTCGTTGCAGTTGTAGGGAACGCCGCCGCGCATTTCCACATGCACTTCAATCACCTGCCGACGAAGCAGTTCGCGTTCGGCAGGCGTCATCTTGCGGGTTTTGAGATTCTTGGCTTCCTCAGGCGGCAAACGGTCGATCACAAAACGACGTTTGAGGTTCTTGCGCTCAACCGGCGTCATGTTCTTGCGCATGATGCGCCGTTCGTCCTGCGTCATGTGCCGCCAACGCAAAAGACGCTGCTCGTGCGTCAGAAGCGGCCAGAGCTGCGCCCGCTGTTCGGGCGTCATCTGTTCCCACATCAAAACCTTGGGCTGCTCGTCCAAGCTCGGGCCAAAGACGAAGAACTGCACCGAGGTGTCTTGGGCTACAGCAACGCTGCAGCATCCGCATGCACAGGCAGAGAATAAAAATTGACGCAGACTGAGGATCATCAGAGCAGAAATATGTCCATTCTTTGAGACTCTGGAAGCTTAACCTGTTTTTCACGTACTGAGAATGTCGGCATTTAGGCCATTTGGCAACAGCGCTGCGAAATTTGTAACAGAGGTTGTTGGTTTCCCCAACTCGAATTTGTAACAGGCACAATAAGCAAAACGTAAAGCGGCCGCTATTTCTGCCTTTTTGATAGGTGACAACCTATCCGTAGTGCGGGGCCGCAATGAGAACAAGAACATATTGAAAAGGATGTCACATGGCTGAACAAGAACGCACGCCGAAGGTTTTGATTGTTGACGACGATCCCCGTCTTCGCGACCTGCTGCGCCGTTATCTCGGCGATAACGGGTTTAGCGTTTCGGTGGCCGACGGCGCTCCGGCGATGAACCGCATCTGGATGCGCGAACGCTTCGATGCACTCATTCTCGACCTGATGCTGCCCGGCGAAGACGGCTTGCAGATTCTGCGCCGTCTGCGTGCAAGCAAGGACATGACGCCGGTGCTGATGCTCACCGCCCGTGGCGAAGACGTCGATCGCATCGTCGGTCTGGAACTCGGTGCCGACGATTACATCGCCAAGCCCTTCAATCCGCGCGAACTGCTCGCCCGCATCCACGCCGTGCTTCGCCGCCGTCCGCGCGCCGATGAACCGGGCGCCCCGTCTTTGGACAAGGAAGTAGTGGTGTTCGGCGAGTTTGAACTCGACCTCGGCCGTCGCGAACTGCGCAAAAACGGCGAAACCGTGTCGCTTACGACCGGCGAATTTGCCGTGCTGAAAGCCTTTGCCCGTCACCCGCGCGTACCGCTGTCCCGCGACAAGCTCATGGAAATGGCTCGCGGCCGCGAATATGAAGCCTTTGACCGTTCGCTCGACGTTCAGGTGAGCCGTCTGCGCAAGCTCATCGAACCCGATCCGAGCAAGCCGCGCTACCTGCAGACGGTTTGGGGATTGGGCTACGTCTTCATTCCGGACGATCCTCAGGACGCCAACAAAGCCTGATTTTCGTCTCCGCTCAACCCGAGGCTGTCTCAGGAATTCTCTTGAGGCAGCCTTTTTCGCTCTTTGCCGCGGCTACAATGCGCAAACCCTTTTCTTGATATTCGATCGACAGCTTTCTGCGGTCCCGTTGTAATGGCCACCCCCAATAACACCCGCGCCCCCAATTTGTTTTGGCGCACCTTCATTCTCATGATGCTGCTCATCGTCTTCTGCGTGATGGGTTGGCTTCAAAGTTTCCGCGTATTGAACGAAACGCCGTACGCGATCGGTGCTGCACGCCAAATCGTTACGATGGCAAACCTCACGCGATACGCACTCATCAGCGCAGATCCCTTCTATCGTCCCGACCTGCTGATGGTGCTCGCCAGCCGCGAAGGTCTTCGCATTCTTCCCAAAGAAAGCACCGACGTCGCCATGCCCTTGTCTTCCGACGTCGGCTCGCCCTGGTCGGTAGCCGACATCGAAAACTACGTGCACACGCACCTGAGCCCTGAAACCGTGATCGCGAGCTCGGTCAACGGCGAGCACGGCCTGTGGGTTTCGATTTCGATCGACGGCGACGAATACTGGCTGATGAGCAATCTCACGCTCATCAATCCCAGTTACGGTACGACATGGATATGGTGGGCTCTTGCTTCTCTTGTAGCATCCATTTTGGGCGCCACGGCACTCACAAGGCGAGTGATCGATCCCTTAAACAAACTGTCAGCGGCCGCGCGTGCGTTCGGCCGAGGCACGATGCCCGCCAATCTCCCCGAAGAAAGCGGGCCCATCGAACTGCGTGAAGTGAATTCGAGTTTCAACCGCATGGTGCAGGACATCACCCGCGTGGAAAACGACCGCGAAATGCTGCTTGCCGGTGTCTCGCACGATTTGCGCACGCCGATCACCCGTCTGCGTCTTGAAACTGAAATGGCCAATCTGCCCGATGACACCCGCAACAACATGATCAGCGACCTCGAGCAGATGGAAACCATCGTCAACCAATTCATGGCTTACGCGCGTCGCAGCACGCAGCCCATGGAAAAGGTCGACCTTGCCGCAACGGTCAAGCGTGCCATCTCTTCGGCCCGCCTTGAAATCGATCCAGCGGTCAAACTGAAGGTCGACATTGAGGACGACATACTCATTCAGGCCAACCCGATCGAGTTCTCGCGTGTCGTGCAAAACCTCTTTACCAACGCTCTGCGCTACGGCAAGAGCGACGACGATCTACTTCATCTGTCAGTCGAGGTTTACCGAGACAAGACGAGCGCCATCCTGACGGTGAGCGACGAAGGTCCCGGCCTTGACATGAGCCAGGCCGATCGCCTGATGCGTCCGTTTGAGCGCGGCGACAGCGCCCGCGGAGGTGTCACGGGGACAGGTTTAGGCCTTGCCATTGTCGATCGCATCGTACGCCGCAGCGACGGCATGGTCACGCTGGAAAACAACAAGCCTCACGGTCTGCGCGTTAAGATCCGCCTGCCGCTGGCCGATCAAAAAGCAAAAGTTAGCAAAACCGTTTGACTTCTGCGCCACGCTGATTTGAGCTATCCGAAGGATTGCTTCGTATCAAAAATGCGAGGCAATCCTCTTTTTATATAAAATTCGCGATAACTCTATCAATTTTGCGATCGAGCTCGCTGAATCTATAAAATCGGCGTTTGAGCGTCTTTCGGACAAGTTTCTCATGACTTTGAACCAAGTTGAAGAAGCGGAATTCTGATCCTCACTTTTAAAATCGGAAACAAAAGAGGATCAGAAATGCACAGAAGCTTTTCAGAAGAATTCAAACGCGTAGCTGTTGCACGAGTCCAAAATGGTGAATCGTAACTGTCGGTTGCTCGCCACTTGGGAATCAGTAGCAAAACACTTAATCGATGGTGCGTTACAGCACGCAGAACAATGCCTGCAGAAGAACTATTTGCGATGGATGAAATTGCTCGGTCACGCAAACTGGAACTGGGACGTGGGCGCGGAATTTCGAATCTCGATATAAAAGTCCGGATTACAAGGCCTGCGCCCTTAGTCTGAATTGATAAGGGGATCGCATCCCCAGCTGTGAATGGGGCCGAGTTCCATTGTAATAAGATATCCAACGAGTCACAGTATCCTGCGCCTCCTTTCGGCTGCTGAAGCATCCGGATAACGGTAGCGTTTCCCGCTTCAGGGTTGCCCAAAATGATTCGGCCGGAGCGTTGTCCCAGCATTGCCCACGCTCGCTCATAGAGCCACTGATGCCCTGGCGCAGCAAAAATTCCTGAAAAACATGGCTGCAGTACTGTGAGCCTTGATCACTGTGAAAAATCAAGCCAGGAGCCGGGTGCTCATTGGCAATAGCCATACGCAGGGCGTCCACAACCAGAGACGTTTTCATGGTGGAGTCAAAACTGTAGCCAACCAGGCAACGACTGGCCAGATCAAGCACACTGGCCATGAATAGCCAGCCCTCGTCGGTTGGGATGTAAGTGATGTCTCCGCACCAAGCCTGATTGATCGCATAGCGGTTGAACTGACGGTCAATCAAATTCGGTAGCCGTGCCAGATTGTGGTTGCTGTCTGTGGTGGCAACGTATTTGCGATGGTAGCGATGGAAGATGCCGTTGCTTCGTAAAAGTCTGCGCAGGCGCTTAAAACCAACGCTCAAGCCCTGTTGGCGCAACGTAAGGTACAGGCGCATCACTCCGGGAACCTGCTTGCCGCAGCGACTGATAACGGAGCGCACATGACAAAGCAACTCCGCATCGCTGTGATGCACTCCGTGGCGGTGGTATCGATCAACCTTTAGCCACTGATAGTAGCCGCTGGTACTGATCCTCAGCAGGGCGGCAGCCTTTCGAACACTGATGAGTTTTTTGCGCCCGATGAGTTTGCTGTCCAAACAAGTCTTTAAAAAAGCGTACTTCACTTGGGCAGCTTGGCAAGGTACGCTGCTGCTTTTTTTAAGAAGTCGATTTCGGCCTGTTGCTGGCGAACCTGCAGGCGCAATCGTTTGAGTTCTTCAAGCTCATTGCGTTGTTGTTCAGGCATACGGGCTTGTGCCGTGGTAACCCAGTGGCTGAGTGTCTTGGGGTTAACTCCCAAAGCTTGAGCAACCTAGATTTGTGTTTGTCCCTGATTGACGAGCTCAAGAGCTGTTCTTCTGATTTCTGGACTGTAACGTTTCGGCATTCTGAAACCTCCTTTTGATACATGGCTTATAGCCGTATTCGTTTTGAGATTCAAAATTCCGCAACGATGACCTTAGTTCAGACCTCAACGAGCTGACGCGGACTGAACGGCGCCCGGATGATGTTGGTGACGTGGGAGATTTCAGGCATGGTGTCTGCCGTAACTGCGATTCTCAATTTCTTCATAACTTGTCTCCTTTTTCGCCTTTTGGAGCGCTTTTGGTTTCTTCTAGCCAAGTCGGAGAAAACAAGAGCTTCCCGTCTTTTGATTCCAAACTTCTATGAGGAGTGTGCGTTTTGCATTTTTGAAAAAAGAGCCCGGATGACACATAGGAACAACCGGGCTATTAAAACGACGAGATGTCGATGATGGATTTGACGATTTGTTGCTAGACCAGTGCAAGACCAACCGTGATAATGGCGGCCACAATGGCACCCACGATATGGTTCGGACGCTGGAACAGGTTGGCGCCGCGCAGGTCAGAACCCGGAACCACAGGCGTCACAGTGTTTAGACCTGACACCGGTCCGCCAGTCAGGTAGTACTGGCCGATGTTACCTCCCGAAGCAGCCGCCACAGCGGTGGCCATCGGATCAGCACCCGAGCCCATCACGAGAGTGACAAAGGGCAAGATGATGGCGGCAGCGCCCGTATAGGACTGGGTCACAACGCCCGCAATCATGGACACGACAAACATCAGGGCGATCGGAGCCGTGTTGAGGATCGGCTCAAAGAAGTTCTTGAGCGTATCGATCACACCAACGTTGTTGATAACGCCAGAAAGAAACAGGAAGATGATGATGGCCGTAAACGGAACCGACAGCATCTTGACGCCTTCGACCATATCGGTCTCGCTCTGCATGATGTTTCTGCCGGAAAGCAGAATCGTGAGCAGCGCTGCAACGAAGCAGACCACGAAGACCGGGATGCCACTTGAAGCAAACACGAGCAGGACGATGAACGGGATAAAGGCCTTCACTGGGTTGATGTGGTCGGTCTTGTCAAAGCCGTCCAAAATCGACTTGATCTGTTCCTTGGAGAACTTCGAAACCTGACCGCCTTCTGCAACGATGCGATTTCTCATGCGCCACCAGCCGGCGCCCATGATGGCAAAGGCAGAAATGGCCATCCAGATGTTGAACATGCCGAAGGTAAGCCCCGTCAACGCGAGAATGCTCAATTCGGTCGGATGTGCGAAGCCTGCGCCGCAGCCGAGGTTGTTGGCGTGCTGCAGGGCGCCAGCCGCTTCATTGGGCTTGACGCCGAGCTTGATAGCCGCGGGACCGGCAATCACACCCGTAATGGCAGCCTGCGTGTAGCCCACGAACATGCCGATCACGCCAGCAACGAATGCCGCAGCCGTGATAATGCCCGGGCCACCGCCCACATAGTTGCCGAACTTGATGACTTCCTTAATGATGACTGAGAGGAAGCCTGAGGTCTTCATGATGCCGATGAAAAGCAGAATACCTGCCATATCAACGAGCACCGGGTTCAAGCCGCCGATCAGAAGCGACTTGATGGAGACTCCTTGCGCCGCCGTGAGCGGAATGCCGCCCACGAGAGCCGCAAGGGTCGCCCCGAACATGGCTGTCATGAACAGAGGCGTTCTGCCAATGACCATCAAAATCAACGTGGCGGCAATGATGAGCTGAGCAATGATTAAATGCATTTCCATGTCTCTCCCCCCTATTTGTCTTGACAGCAGCAGTCTTCCGTCACTTTTTCCACGTTGAGTTTGCGGCGAGTGTCGACGACAAGCTTAAAGACGTCGGGACGCGCGTAGTGTCCTGAAACATCGAGGTCGTAGCGGGCGCGAACAATATCGTCCGTATCAATTTCAGCTGTCAGCAGGCCTTCTTCGTGATAGAGAGGCCCCGCCAGAACGTTGCCCTGCGGATCAATGATGACTGAACCGCCTCGCATGAGTTCTTCCTTGGGATCCCAGTGCGGAACATCAACGCCCAGGACTTCAGGCGGCGGCAAATACTGAACCGCAGAGACTACAAAGCAACGGCCTTCATGCGCAATGTGCCGCATGGATGCCTGCCAGATGTCCGTTACAGCGACGGTCGGAGCACAGTAAATTTCAAGATCCTGGCTATACATGTAGGCACGGAAAAGCGGCATATAGTTTTCCCAGCAAATGACGGCGCCTGCGCGACCGACCTTGGTTTCAACCACCGGCATGTACGAGCCGTCGCCCTGTCCCCAGATCAGACGTTCGGACGCCGTCGGCATAAGCTTGCGATGCTTGCCGACAAGCCCCTTTTCCGGGTCATAGAAAAATGCGGCACAAAAGAGCGCATGCTGTGTCTGCTCAATGCAGCCCACCACCAAAGAAGCGCCGGTGCGGGCGGAAAGGCCTGCGAGCTCTTCGCTCTCAGGGCCGTTGTCCGTGATGGCGTTCTTGAAGTACTGGCAAAACTTTTCGCGGCCTTCATCAAGGCGGTAGCCAAGGTAGGTTCCGAAAATTTCACCCTTGGGATAGGATCCGAGGAGACCTTCCGGGAGCACGACGAGTTCACTGCCGCTTTCCTTGATCTGGTCCTCGTACGAGAGAATTTTTTCGAGCGTAGCCTGCTTGCCACGCGGATCAGAACCCAATTGCAAAGCTGCTACAACATGCTTGCTCATATCAAACCTCCTTATGTGGCCGGTATGTCCGGTGTTAGTAATGCGGTTATTATTCGACTGTCACCTCCCTGTGAATACAGATGGACATGAGAATCTGATATGAGCAACTCTTATATCGACAACTTCAATCTCAATGCGTTCCGCGTATTGGAGGCCGTATTTGAAGAGGGCAGTGCCTCACGCGCGGCAATCCGTTTAAACATCACGCAATCGGCTGTTTCGGCCGCTTTGGCACAGTTGCGAAACGCATACAACGACCCGTTGTTTGTGCGCACCGGTCGTGGACTCAAGCCCACTCTCTTTTGCCAACAGATCTACCCGTTTGCCTCCGAGTCACTCAATCAAGCCAAAAAGACATTCGAGCTGTATGCCGGTAGAAAAGGACTTTTCGAAGGCAGAACCATTACGGTAGGGATGTCGGACGACTTTGAAATTGCTCTGGGCTCAAAAATGGTGGAGATGGCAAGAGAACTCATTCCGGGCGGACGCTTGAGATTCCGGCAGACGAACTCTCTTTTCGTCAGCGATATGCTGATCAACCGCGACATCGACCTGTCCATCACCGCTGGCGGTATCAACAGTGAACTGCTTCAGCACGAATCAGTAGGCTCGGGCACCTATGGATGCCTAATCGATCCCGAAACATTCAATTCCCCTTTCGGCTACGAAAGTTACATTCTTCATGAGCACATCCTGGTGAGCTTTGGAGGTTTCTTCGGTGTCGTCGACGAAGTGCTCGGCAGACGCGGTGCCAGGCGCTTCATCCGCGTTTCGACGTCGCACTTCGCAGCTTCACCGTTTCTTCTAAAAGGCACCGACTCCATCATCACCATGCCTCGGCACGCTGCCAAAAGCATCGCTGCCATCACATCTCTGGAGTACCACGAGTGCCCGATCGCCTACCCCGTCTACCCGGTCGAACTGGGATTCCGGCGTTCGGCGGAAAAAGACCCTGTAATCCGCAAAATCGTAGCCACACTACGCAGCCACCTTGCAGAACTTTTGTGAAAAAACGCACTGCAAAACACATCCCGAAGCACGTTTGACTCTCAAGACTCGGCGCCGCCACAGCAGGCGACGCAGCCTGATCAATAGTTGGCCCTGCGAACTTCAAAGAAGCTACGCGAGTGATATCTGCATGTTGGCGGCGTCGCGCGCCAGATGATCTTGACCCGGAACCACGCGAATGCGGATGCTCTGAAAATCAAAGTTTCCAACGACTCAGTCAATATGATCCATGCCCTGCTGCGCAACATTCGCGCTGAGCATCGAGAAAGTTCCAATGCATGGGGTGTCACGTCCCTAGCAAAAAACTTTGGGATATACTCCCACCGCTTGATTTGCCACCGATTCCGTAATTCCAAAAACTCTCCAGTAACCCTTTTTAGTAATCTGGCAACCTGGCGTTCAGGTAAAACCAAAATCTGCTGAGGAGTTGTCTCTTAAGGTTTCGCAATGATTGATCAAAAAGTTGTTGTGCTTGCCACGGGCGGCACCATCGCCATGAAATATGACCCGAAGCTAAAGGGCTTGGTACCGGCCTGCACGGGTGAAGGCTTGGCTGCGGCCGTGCCGGGTCTAGGCGAAGTCGCCCCTTTAGAATTTATTCAGTTTTCCAACATTGCCTCTCCGGCCATGACGCCTCAGACAATGTGGGATCTGCACGTCAGACTTGAGAAGGTTCTCGCTCGAGACGACGTTGCCGGCGCCATCGTCGCACACGGCACCGATACACTCGAAGAGACGAGCTACTTTTTGGATCTGCTGCACAAGAACCTAAAGCCCGTCGTGATGACGGCTGCGATGCGCGGCGCTGATGAGGCAAGCCCCGACGGCCCCATGAACATCTACTGCGCGGTCAAAACTGCCTCAAGCGAACAGGCTCGCGGCATGGGTGTACTAGTCTGCATGAACGAAACACTACACGCCGCAGGCGAAGTTTCAAAGACCCATTCGGCCAACCCTGCCACATTCGAGTCGCCCTGGTGGGGCCCTGTAGGCTACGTTGATGTCGACAAAGTTGTTGTTCGCCGCAAACCCGTTAACTCTGTTCGTTTTGCCCCAAAAGCGCTTACCGCCCGCGTTGACGTAATCAAAGCTATGACCGGCTCGACTCGCGACTACATTGACTTTGCTGTTTCACAGGGCTGCCAGGGCATTGTCATCGAAGGATTCGGCCGTGGCAACGTGCCGCCCCCCATGGTTTCAGGCATTGAAGACGCCGTAAAAGCAGGCGTTGCCGTTGTGCTCACGACCCGAGCAGCAGGCGGGCGCGTGCTTGATGTTTACGGCTACCCCGGCAGCGTTACCGACACGCGTCGCGTCGGCGCGGCAATGGGAGGCGAAACGTCTGCCGCCAAAGCACGTCTAAAGCTCATGATCGCCCTCTCGGAGCACCCCGAAATCGCTAGCAGCCGCGATGCGCTCGAAAAGTTATTCGACGTCTAAAGTCGTAATTTGTCAGGCTCAATGACAGAAAGGCTCTGTTAAAGCAAAGTGTTGATTTTGAGAGCTACCGGGGACACCTTTTGGTCTCAGTAGGGAGGTGCCATGACCAAGCTCTCAAAATCTCAGATTCTCAAGGGCACTGCGTTGCCTGTCGCCGCAAGAAGCCTTGAGATCTTCGGAGAGTTTTTCCCCGCAAGCAAGAATGGAGCGATGCGGATGAAGCCTGTCGCATCGACTTTCCTTGTTTCTTTCCCTACGCGCACGAATCCAGGCAAGCCTTCAATGCCTTCGTCGCTTGTCTCTTTACTAAGAAACGCTCTCTGTGAGTTGAGACAATCGTTGAGCAGGCGCTCGTCAGCGTATGTCAGGGACCAGTGCTCCAGCCAATGATTGATTGCCTGCGAACTTTCGAACGGTTTGCCTTACAAGGCATTGCTTTGTACATAGCGCACTGCTCTTTCCACCTTACCTTTTGACTACGGATGATACGACGCACAAGCAATAGGCTTGCGTCCATTCGGTTGAGCCGCGGCGGTTGTGGGCGCGAACCAAACATCTGGTGTTGTCGCAGACAAACGCTCTCGGACGCGCCTTGAAGAAAAAAATGCCGATTTGATGCCATCAAGCCATGCGGTTTGATTTTTCGCAGGGTAAGCCTTGGCAAAAATCCGTCTGGAGAAAACTAATGCGGCAACGAACACGTGGATTTTGACGGCCTCGTTGTTGCCCATGATGGTTTTCTCGTAAAAGTCAATCTGCATGTGATCGCCCGGTGCGGTTTCGTAACGTCAACCGTATTTCCTGACGGCCTTGTACTGCAGTCGCCACGGCTCACTGAAACGCTGAAGCTGTCGCGATCCGATCCTGACACTCTGTTCCTGCAAATTGCGTTGGACGACGGCACAACAAATCCCGTCAGTTCGAAAATTCGACGGATAGGCAACTTGTTGGCTGCAAGCGCTTTGAACTGAACGATCTCTGTTTTGCTAAGCATGTTTTTGAGACAAAGATGTGGACCTTCGCTCATTGCGCTTGATGTTGTATGACTCATTTTTTCCCTTGTTGGGGACGGCTCAATTCTTTGTCGTTTTGTGGAAGCTTACTGCGTCAACCAACAAGAAATTGCATTGTAGAAATTCAATGAATCGAGTTGTAAACCGACCGTATACAACGCGAAAACTTAAAGACCTGCAACAGGATTTCTAGAGCCGCCGTCGCGCAAGCATGAGGAAACGTCTTGGAGGGGTGCGGAGGTTGCCTTTCCAAGAATCCCGCTGTAGTTTTTCTAAAAATCGCGTTGGCTTAACACGGTCGAAATAGAAAAAGCCTTTTTGGCCGGAAGGCGCTACAATGAGCGCGCCTGACGCGACCTCGTCCTGCTTCTGCCTGCATCTGAGGGTTTCCATGCTGACAGAAGGATTGTTTCTTCATGAGCCCAGAATAAGGGAGGCACATAATGCTTTCAACTTGGGCTCTGTTAATGATCGCCGTCGTGACTGAAATTGCCTGGGGCTGCAGTCTCAAGGCATTGTCCTATTATTCGCTTGACCGAATCTTTGCTCTTGTACCCATCGCGCTAACGTGCGCCAACATGTACCTTCTCGCACGGGTGATGAAGACTCTCCCGTCAGGACTCACGTATGCCGTCTGGACAACACTCGGAGCTGCTGGCGTTCTGATAGTCGGGGCTTTCCTGTTCAATGAAAGCCTCAACAAGGGTCAAATTTTCTTTATCTGCGTGTGCATTGTCGGTGTTGTCGGCTTACATCTGAGTTCTCATTAGTATCCTCATCCTCCTAAAGAGTTGAACTGAGGTCATCATTGCGGAATTTTGAATCCCAAAACGAACACAGCTATAAGCCATGTATCAACAGAAGGTTTCAGAATGTCAAAGCATTACAGTCAGCCACTGGGCCACCGCAACACAAACTCGTATGCCTGAGCAACAACGCAATGAGCTTGAAAAGCTCAAACGATTGCGCCTGCAGGGAGAATGTAAAAGATTTTGCGGACGACTTGTTTTAGGTTGTTAATCAACAAAGGAGATGTGACGATCGTCAAACCGGATGGACAGCTTTCGAAGAGCAGCTTTCCAGAATGGAGATGGCCGCTTCCATTCAGCTTCGACTGCGATTCAAGTGCAGGTTGTTTTTACGCATGACGCGCCAGACAAAGTCGTCGGAATAGCCTAACTCTCGGGCAAGCGTTGTTCCATCCCACCTGGACAACCCGTTCGGCGGTTCTTGACTTATCTGATCGATGACTCGTTGCTCATCTTGTTTCGTGTAGCTTGCCGTTCGACCGGATCGGGGCATATCGAACAACCCCTGGAATCCATCGCTCAAAAAACGACTTTTCCATTTGCTAACGGTAACTTTGGAAACGCCTACTTGCTTGGCAATATCTTCAAGAGGCATGCCTTCGAGACATTTCAAAATGATCCTGGCCCGTTCTACAAGACGCTGTTCGCTTTTACGCCTGTTGACGATGTTTTGGAGTTGCTCCTTGACTTCGTTGCCGGCTGTGACAACCTGCGGCTTTCTTGACATGGCTGCTCCGCGTTTCCGGACACGGAGCAGCCTATCACGCTTTAGTTAATTAATTTCTACAATTAAACGCTAGCTAAACTCGAGAGACTCCCGATTGTCGAATGTTTAGCCAATCGCCTCACAGAACCGGGCAAAATCATTAACCGTGCGATCTCAACATCAACCACATAAACAGGCACGCGCTATTGGGAGCACGAGCGAAGTACGTCAAAACATCCCGTATTTTGAAGCTTGCCTTTCGGTGACTCTTAACCGACTGTATTGAAAGCCGGCAACGCCCCGTCTTCTCTCTCACCGCTTAACACATAACGTCGCCCCGCGTAGTGCGCATGCTCAATCGTCATACTAAGCTTGCCTTGCGACAAACGCAGGGTAAAAACGCCGTAGGACTCATCAACATCATCCTTGAGTGCTTCGTCAAGGACTCTCGCAGGCGAATGGTTTGCTTCAGCTCCCATCAGCGTGAGTATGGTTTTGGCCAGATCATCGTGGCCGGCAGGTGCCTTATGCCGGCGAGTCTGTTGCGTGAATGCCGTACCCGCACACGACAGATGCGCGTGCAGCTCAGCCGGCGTCAGACCGCCATGGTTGCCGCAACCCAATGAGTAATGACCGCCGCTCAAAATACGTCCGGTGCTGTTGTCGCCTCGACCCACGATTCGCAGATCCGGGCCGCGAACGCTTTCACTGAACACCAATGCTTCCGAAAGCGTACCGGGAACGCGGCCTGCCACGGCGTCTCGGTATTGTTCGTTGGGCTGAGAGAACACAAGCCCGACGCCGGAATTGGACGTCAGTATCTGCGCAATCCTCGTGAGATTCTCAACGCTGTTGTCCTTAACCCAGAGGCCTGCGGTGTAGTCGCCCACCAACACCATTTCCGCTTCATTCGGATCGGCGCCACCAAGAATCTCCTGATCGGTCACCACCGTGCAGCCGGCCTGCCGCAAAATGCCGGCAAAGTCGACGTGACCGGCGATTTCGCCGTGGCCGTGATCGGACATCGTCACAAGCTGAACGTTCCGGCTGCGCCCCTCCTTGAGCCACCAATCGTAGATGCGCCCGAAGAGCTTGTCGGCGTGTGTGCGGGCGCGTTCCGTAAGTTCGCTCTTGAGTCCGATTTCATGACTCGAATGATCGGGCTCACCGATCCAGAACACCGTCATGTCGGCCAGGTTCTGTACGCCGTTATTGAGCTCATCACGAAACAGAATGTCGAGCATCTCCGACTGCGCGGCAAAGTCAGGGAACGTAAGCGGCATCGTGGCCGGACTGTGCTGCAGCAAACGATTGCGTTCATTGATCGGAATGGCTTTCTCCAGCGCATGAATACAGGCGTTCAAGTGCCCCGGATAACGATCAGCGTGCATATTCTGAAGGCGAGTGCTGCCGGCAGAATTGGCACACAATACGCGCATGGTCTTACCTTTTTGAGCAAGAAGTTCAGCCATATCAGGCACGGCATAGAGCCCTTCGGGACGCGCTTCGTCCTGAGCGATCACACTCTCAGTATCCCAACCGCAGAAAAGCCGCGCCTTGCCCTTAAGTTCAGGGCAATAGAAGCTGTTGGCGATCAGCCCGTGACCGTTGGGGCGAAACCCCGAAAAGATCACGGGATGGTTAACGTACGTTTCGGTGGGAAAGCTCGCCAGATAGTTTTCCCAGGTGTGGCTTTCATCGCGAAAACGCGCGAGGTTGGGCATCACATCGGGCGTAATGTCGCAGGGACGCAGGCCGTCGAAGCCCACCAATAGAAACTTGCAGGGAAAGGAATTCGTATCGGTCATTTGAATCAGTCGATAGAGTCATTCATGGTCAGCGGGACTGCGGCTCAAGCTTTTGCTGCACCCAGTCGCCCAGCACGGACATGGAAAGCGTCGAAATCACGATCGTGACACCGGGCACCACGGCAATCCACCAGGCGGTAGTGAGGTAATCACGCCCGAAGCCCAGCATGGTTCCAAGGGAACTCATCGGCGGCTGAACGCCGACGCCGAGAAAGGACAGACTCGTTTCAAGAAGAATCATGCCCGGGAAGTTAAGAGTCATGTTCACCACAAGAGCGCTCGCGATGTTAGGCAGGATATGCTTGAGAAGAATGCGGCGAGTCGGCAATCCCAGGCCTTCGAGAGCGCCGGCGTAGCCTTCGGTGTATGCCGAGCGGGCAAGGTTGCGCGAGAGCTTGGCGTATCGGTCCCAGCCGTAGAAGGCCATGATCACAATGATCACCTTGACGTCGGTACCGAGAAACGCGAGGATCGTGAGCGCCAGGATGATGAACGGAAGCGAGGCTGTAAAGTCGACGCCGACGTTGACGAGATCGTCAACGACGCCGCCGAAGCGCGCGGCCAAAAAGCCCAGAGCCGTACCGAGAATGGCGCCGATCAATGTGCCGCAGACGGCCAGGACAAAGGATAGGCGCAAGGAGTATAGAAGACGCGTCAAGATGTCGCGCCCGAGCTCATCGGTGCCGAGAATATGCGCTGACGACGTAAAGGGTGCCACCAGTCGGGCCATCAGATCCATGTCTTCAAGACCGTAGGGGGCAATCCAGGGCGCCAGCAGTCCGCCCGTAAAGAGGACCGCAAGGATGAGCGCCGCGGTTGCCGCCAGCGGCGACGGGCGGTTGGCCGCCCAGGCCGACATCGTTGTTGTAGCTGTTGCTGTAGTCATAGCGTTCGTACGTTGGATTAGTTGGCTTTTCTCAGACGCGGATTGAAGACGAGCGCGAGAAGATCCATCAGAAGGTTGGCGGCGATAAGCGAGGCGCCGGTTGCCAGAACAATCATCTGCACCACCGGAATATCGCGGTTGGCAACGGACTGGACCAGAAGCTTGCCCACGCCCGGCCATGAGAAGACCGTTTCGGTAATCACGGCACCTGCCACGAGCGTGCCCAGGAAAAAGCCCAGAATGGTAAGAATCGATAGCATGGCGTTGGGCAGCGCATGCAGCCAGATGATGCGGGTGCGCGGAAGTCCTCGCATCATGGCGGCTTTGACGCTCGGCAGGCGCATGGATTCGATCATGGCACTGCGTGCATACCGCGAAAAGATTGCCGCTTCGGTTGTTGCCATTGTGATGATCGGCATGATGTAGTGCGCGGCCGTGGCGTTGCCGTATGAAGGCAACCATCCGAGCCAGATCGAGAACACCAGCAAAAGCAGAATGCCCATGAAGAAGTTCGGAACGGCGTAACCCATGACAGACGCAACCATCATCGCGCGGTCGGCCGGCGTATTGCGGCGCAGCGCGGCAAAGACGCCCGCGGGAATTCCGATCAGAAGCGTCACGATCGCCGTCGGGATCATCAGATCAAGCGTGGGACCGAGCGCCTGAAGAAAGACTTCCTTCACCGGAAGACCGGTGGCGTAGCTTCTGCCCATGTCAAGACTGAGCGCATTGAGGAGATAGATCCCAAACTGTTCCCACAGAGGCTTATCTAACCCCCACTGATGACGGAATGCTGCGATAGCCTCGGTCGAAGCGTCGCTGCCGAGCATCAGACGGGCGGGATCGCCCGTAAGATGCAGCACGAAAAACACGCAGGCCGTGAGCAGAAGGAGCGTCAGAACCGCCCGCCCCAGAATTCGAAAAACGAGTGCAGCCATTTACGCAGCCTCCTCCATACCTACGCCCGGCCGCTGTGTCTGATCGGCCTCGCGGGCAATCGAAGATAAATAAATGTCGTCGAGCTTCATCGCCTTTTGGGCTTCAAAACAGGCCGCGCGTCGTCCCGGAAGGACTTCTTCGAGCGTCGGCACTTCGGCCTGACAGCGAGCACTTGCAAGCGGGCAACGATTGGCAAAGACGCACCCCGTTGGACGATTCATGGGACTTGGCATCGCCCCCTTCGGGTAAAAGTTGACGATCTGGCCGTTGGCGCCCGGCGTACAGGCCGTAAGAAGCCTCGTGTACGGATGCACCGGATGGCGGAAAACCTCTTCGACGCTGCCCGTCTCCACAATGCGGCCGAGATACATCACAATCACGCGATCGCAGATGTAGCGAACGACGTTGAGGTTGTGCGACACAAAAAGCATCGACATGTCGGTGGCGCGGCGCAGGTTGTTCAACAGTTCGAGCACTTGAGCCTGGATCGAGACGTCGAGCGAAGCGACCGGTTCGTCGCAAACCAAAAGCTTGGGTTCCAGAGCAATGGCACGCGCGATGGCCGCACGCTGCAGCTGTCCGCCCGACATCACCCCGGGTCGCTTGACCGCATGGTGTTCCGGCAGGCCCGCAGCCTTGAGGAAACGCAAAGCCACCGTCTGGGCTTCGGCCTGCGTCATGCCCTTGTGAACCATCAGCGGTTCGGCCACCTGCTCGACGATGCTCAGGCGTTCGTCAAAGCACGAGAACGGATCCTGATAGATCATTTGCGCCAGAGGACGCTGTGCGCGCCACTGTCGCGATCTCGGTTCAGGATAGATCTCGCCGTCAAAGGTCACGCGCCCGGCCGTGGGACGCATAAGACCGAGCAGCAAACGGGCAAGCGAGGACTTGCCGCAACCCGATTCCCCAACCAGCCCCAGAACTTCACCTCGCTCGATCGTCAGCGTAATGTCTTCGAGCACGTTCCAAGGCTTTTTGCGACCGAAAAAGCCCTTGCGGGTGTAGTAACAGTGCTTCGGTATGTCGGCGGCAACAAGCGGCGTTTCGTCGTCATTATCGGCGCCGAACACGGGCTTTTGCCGAGGTTGTCCGTCGTCTTGAATCTCTTGGATTCCTTCGACCGCCTGAACGATCTTCTGCACTTTGTCGAGGTTTTTGACAACGCTCTGATCGCGCTTTTGCTCCTGCGCCTTGAAGGCTTCGTCGAGTTGCGCGGCGTGGCACTGTGCTTCCATGCAGCGCGACTGCCAGCCGTCTTCAACGGGCTGCATGTCCGGCAAACTCATGCGGCACTGAACTCGGGTAAGCGGGCAGCGGCCGGCAAAGGGGCAGCCGTGACCGAGCTTTTCGGGCGGCGGAATTTCACCCTTAATGGGTTGCAACGTCCCCTTCTCGCTTTCCATGTCGGGCATGGCCTCAAGCAGTCCTTCGGTGTAGGGGTGGGCGGGATTGGGAAGAACGCGGGGCACGGGACCGGTTTCCAGAATGTAGCCCGCGTACATGACACTTACGCGGTCGGCAACGTCGCGCGCCAGATGCAAATCGTGCGTGACAAGCAGCATGCTCATCGATTCGCTTTTGACGATTTCGCGCAGTTCCTTGAGGATTTCGCGCTGCACCACCACGTCAAGAGCGGTGGTCGGTTCGTCGGCAATCAACAGTTTGGGTGCTCCGATGAGCGCCAACGCAATCATCACGCGCTGGCGCATGCCGCCCGAGAGCTGGTGCGCGTAGCTTCGCATGCGTTCATTCGGAGCCGTAATGCCCACACGCTTGAGATAGTTGACGGCCAACGTCTTGACTTCGTCGCTTGCCATCAAGGTTGTCTTGTTGCCGGGCTTGTCGCGGTAGTCGGGATGGCGGTAAACGATTGTTTCGCAGAGCTGATATCCGATGGTACGCATCGGATTTAGAGCGGCCATCGCGTCCTGCACGATGATGCCGATGTCGGCTCCGCGCAGCTTGTGCATCTCGGCGCCGCTCAACTTCAGAAGATTGCGTCCGTCGAATTCGATTTCACCGTTGGTGCGCGCATTTTTGCCGGCCAGACCCAGAATTGATCGGGCGAGTACCGATTTGCCCGACCCCGATTCGCCGATCAGGGTGAGCACTTCGCCGCGGCGGATTTCGAGATCCACGCCGTGGAGCACTTCGGTGTTGCCAAACGACGTGCGAAGACCACGGATCGCAAGCAGCGTTTGTTCCGATGTCCCGTGAGGTTCTGTCATAGATGTCTTCGGTTTGATTTGTCAGAGAAACTAGGGCTGCGGAAACCAATCCCGCAGCCCCATGAGAGGGATTTACTTGAAGCTCAGGTTGCGGGCGCTCAGATCAAGCGAGCCCTGAGTGCCGGGTTCCCACACCACGTTCTTCTGTTTGGCGTAGATCATCGGCAGCGCATAGAGCGGGCAAGCATAAGGATTGGCATTGAACTGCTTGAGCATTTCGCCCCAGGCAGCCTTGCGGCGGGCAGGATCGACGCTCGAATCGAGTTCCTTGCCGAGTTCGCAGATGCGCTTGTATTCGTCTGACGCCGGGAAATACCCCTCGGCCTCCCAGAAGCTGCCCGGTTTCATGCGGCGCCACAGCTGGCTTGCGGGATCCGGGAAGTAAGCCGAGAAGCTGGCGTTGTTGATCATGCGGTCCTTGCCTGCGGCTTCGACCTGCGTCCAGTTTTCCTTGACGTCGATTCGAACATTGAGGCCCACTTGTTTCAACATGGAAGCCACGGCCTGGCTCACGGTCATTTCAAGCGTGTAGTAAGAAGGCTGAATGCGCCAGACAATTTGTTCGCCCTTGTAACCCGAAGCCTTGATGAGGTCGCGAGCCTTCTGCGGATCGTAGAGCTTGGTTTCGAATTCCGGCAGATACATGTCGCCAAAGGTCTTCGACTGGAAGCTGTTGGCAGGAGTGGTCTTGCCGGCAAAAAGAGCCTGTACGAGAAGATCGCGGTCGATAGCGTGCAAAATGGCCTGACGCAGCTGCGTGTTTGCCATCACCGGATTGGACTTGGCATCAAAGACGAGCGCGTAGATGTTGTCGATCGCGCCGCCCACGACGTCAATCTTGCCGTCCTTACTCAAAGGCTTGATCTGATCGGGCGGCACTTCGGTGATGAGGTCGAATTCTCCGGAGCGAAGACCGGCCACACGAGAGGATAGTTCGGGCACTTCCACGAACGTGAGCTTAGCTGCCGGCGCCTTATCCCCCCAATAGCCGTCGAAGCGTTCAAGAGCCAGGCGGTTGCCGACCTTAAAGCTTGTGATACGGTACGGTCCGGTGCCGATCGGGTTCTTGATCCAGTTGTCCCAACCGCCTGCCTTCATCCAGCCGTCCTTGCTGATGATTTCAGACATACGTGCGGCAAAGCGGCGTTCGATCAGGGGGTCGGCCTGCTGCATCGTCACTCGAACGGTGTAGTCGTCGATTTTTTCGACGCTCTTGAGACCGCCCAGGAATTCGACGGCCGCAGCGCGCCCCGGAGCATCCTTGGCCATGAAGCGTTCTTCGCCGAAGGTAAAGACCACATCGTCGGCCGTAAAGTCGGTGCCGTCGTGGAACTTGACACCCTTGCGGAGCTTAAACTCAACGGTTTCAGGCGAGATACGCTTCCAGCTTTCTGCAAGTCCCGGGAAGAGTTCTCCGGTCTTGAGATCGGCGCGAATCAGCGTTTCGTAGATGGAGTAAGCCACTCGATCGAGCGCGTTGTTGTTGATGCCTTGAGGCTCAACGATCACGGGCAACTGCTGTACGGCAACGACCATGTTGTCGGGGCCGGCAAACGATGCGTTGGCAGCGGCGACGAGGGCGGCAACGAGGCCGGCTTTGGCGAAATTCTTAGGATTCATCTTCTCAATCTATGTGTCAGTCAATGTCAGGCGCTGCCCGCACAGGGAGTCGGCGCCGCGTTTCGTCACAACCGAGCGGAAAACGATGTCTTGCTCCGCTTCGAAGTACCTCCCGTTGTGATGGCGCACATTGTCGAGGTCGAATCTGACAGCTTCGTGGCAGTTTTGAGACAAGTTCTTGACACTTCGATAACAAAACGATGACAAAGACGAAAAAGAGCAAAAAAGCGTGCAAAACCATATCGATTGCGGCATGATGCCGACATCCAACGACATGTAGCCCTTTTTCTCGGGCACTGTCAGTCACCGTACATTCGCTTTTTGAACCGAACTACCTATGACTACCGCTTGCTCCCTTCGCGACCTGGTGATCTCCGGCCTCATCACGGATGATCTCTGTGCTGCTCTGTCCTCGCTTGCCGCCGAAGCCAGGCTTCTTCGCGAAGAAAACAGACTGCGTCTTTGCGCAATTGATGAAAACACGTGCGAGACAATTCGTCGGGATGTTCTTCCGAATCTGACCGAGCGCGATGCCGCCCTTGTGCCTGCCGGTCTTTCGCTTAAAAATTTCCGCTGCGCCTTCTTTGACATGGACAGCACCCTGATCGGCAACGAATGCATCGACGAACTTGCGGCGCTCCACAACGTCAAGGAACAGGTCGCGCTAATCACCGAGCGCTCGATGCGCGGCGAACTCGATTTCGAACACAGCCTGCGTGAGCGCGTGAAGCTTCTGGCAGGCGCCCCCGCTTCGATCATTGATGATGCCGCCGCTCTTATCCGTCCGACACCCGGAGCCAAAGAGACACTTGCCCTTTTCCACGCGTTTGGTGTCAAGACGTACATCGCTTCGGGCGGCTTTACTCAATTTGCCGAAATCGTCGCACGCGACTACGGCATGTCCGGTTTCGTGTGCAATCGCCTGGTCATTGAAGACGGTCGACTTACCGGCGAAGCGACGGGCCCTGCGGGCGGCAAGGTTCTCGATCGTGCCGGCAAGCGCCGCACCATGGAAGTGATCGCGCAGCTCAACGGTGCGAGTCTTTCGCAGTGCATTGCAGGCGGTGACGGCGCCAATGATCTAGAAATGATCGGTGCGGCGGGTTTCGGTTTTGCCTATCACGCCAAACCCATAGTGGCTCAGGCGGCTCCGTACAAGATTAGCGTCGGCACTTTCTCTGTTGCCGGCGACTGGTTTATTGAAAGCTGGACCTGACCGGGAGAAAGCCGTGACCCAACCGAAGAATCCGGATCCGAACGTTGTTTTTCCGAACGAATACAAAACGTCCGTCTTTCTGAAAAATGTCGTATCTGCACCCAATATTTCTGTGGGCGACTATACCTACTACGACAGCGCGGAACATCCGGAAGATTTTGAAAAAACGCAAGTTCTTTTCAGCCATCCTGCTTTCGGCGACAAGCTTGTCATCGGCAAATTCTGTCAAATCGCGCACGGCACGACTTTCATCATGGGCGCGGCAAATCATCGCCTCTCGAGCATTTCCACCTATCCGTTCAACGTGATGGGAAAGACCTGGAACAAGGCAACACCGGACCACTTGAGCGAATTGCCGCACAAGGGCGACATCGTGATCGGCAACGACGTTTGGCTCGGACGCGAATGCGTAATCATGCCGGGCGTCACGATCGGCGACGGAGCCATCGTTGCCGCATACTCCGTTGTAACCAAAGACGTCGAACCCTACAGCGTCGTCGGAGGCAATCCGGCGCACTTCATCAAGAAACGTTTCGACGACGAACTCATCTCGCTTTTGCTGCAGTGGAAATGGTGGGATCTCGAAGGCGAAAAACTCTTCGAAAACCTGTCGATCCTGGTCAATCCCGATCTCGGTAACGTGCGCTTGCAAATTAGAGCGCTTTTGGCGAAATAGACGTTTTTGAAGCCCACCGAAGAAGGTCGAGAAAATTTACAATAAGCGGGTTATCCGAACACTACCAATAAAGCCGGAGCCGCGATTTTGTCCTCCCGATTTATCGACCAATTCAAAACGATTCCCGAAATGCTTGAGCGCACGGTGCGCGTCTATGCCGACCGTGAAGCCTACAAGTGGTTTGAACACCGCACCAACGAATGGGTGGGTATCACCTGGCGTCAATTCTCCGAACGGGTGATGCGCTGGCGCAAGGCCTTTGCGAAGATGGGCCTGCAGCGCGGCGCGCGCGTGGCCATGCTTCTGCCCAACAGCGTCGACGCACTGACGTTCGACATGGCCGCCCTTTGCAACGCATTGGTTCCCGTGCCGCTGCACGCCACCGACACGGCCGGCAACTCCAATTACATTCTCAACGACAGCGGCGCCGAATTTCTCGTCACGGTCAACTTCGCTCGCTGGAATTCTCTTGCCACGGCGGGCGTTGATTTGCCCAACCTGCGCCAGGTCGTTCTTACCGGCGAAACCGACGAAGGAGTAAGCCTCGGTCACATTCCGTACTGCGGCGTTGAAGAATGGCTAGCCACCGGAAACGATGTGACCGAACTGCCTGCCGGTCCCGATGCCGATGATCTGGCCGCGCTCGTGTATACCTCCGGCACCACGGGTCGTCCCAAGGGAGTGATGCTCACACACCGCAACGTGGTGAGCAACGTGCAGCAGATTTCCCGCTACATGCCGATCGCTGAAAACGATGTGTTCCTGTCGTATCTGCCGCTGTCGCACTCGTTCGAGCGAAGTGCTGCCTACTACCACGCGCTTGCCACCGGTGCGCTTCTCGCATTCTCCCGAGGCGTGGCGCACATCACCGATGATTTGCACGCGATTAACCCGACCAATATGTGCTCGGTGCCGCGTGTCTTTGAGCGCATCCACAATCAGATCCTGATGGTGCGCCGCAAGATGACCAAGAAGAAGGGCTACTTCTTCGACTGGGCAGCGGAAGTCGGCTGGCGCCGGTTCTGCAAGGAAAACGGGCTGCCTGTCGAACATACTGCCCGCGAGTGCCTTGACTTCATCATGTGGCCCTACCTCAAGCGCAAGATCGCCGATCCGGTTAAGGGCGTTTTCGGCAACCGCATCAACGTGTTGATGGCGGGCGGTGCCGCCCTTAACCTGCACGTCGCGAAATTTTTCTGCGGCATGGGCGCTCCGATCCGCCAGGCTTACGGCTTGACCGAATCGTCTCCGGTGATTTCCATGTGCGAAGTCAAGGGAAACCATCCCTCCACAGTCGGCAAACCTCTGATCGGCATTGAAGCGCGCCTGGGTGAACTGGACGAACTGCAGGTTCGCGGTCCTCAGGTCATGAAGGGCTACTGGAACCGCGAGGAAGACACCCGCCGAGCTTTTACCGAAGACGGTTGGTTGCGTACGGGTGATCAGGCCGATTTGAGCGACGGCGGACGCATCCGCATCAAGGGGCGCATTAAGGAAATCATCGTCACGAGCGTGGGCGAAAAAGTGAGCCCCGTTGACCTCGAATTTGCGATTCTCGAGGATCCCCTGTTCGACCAGGTCATGGTGGTCGGCGAAAACCGTCCGTATGTGGCCGCTCTGGTGGTGCTCAACAACGAACGCTGGCGCGCCCTGTGCGCCGATCTGCAGGTCAATCCGGACGATCCGTCCACCCGCGGCAGCCGAGAAGTGCGCAACACCATTCTCAAACGCGTGCGCAGCGCCACGAAGTTCTTCCCGCGTTACGGGCAGCCGCGCAACGTAGCCGTGTTGCCCGACAACTGGACGACCGAAAACGGCCTTCTCACCACCACGATGAAGCTGCGCCGCCGTCAGATTGCCGAGCGTTATGCCGCCGAAATCGAAGAACTTTACAAGGGCCACGGCGCCTGAGTCCGCAGCAGTGAGTCGTCATGCGCTTGTTTGATTCTCACTCACACATCAACGCCCGCGAGTTCGATGCCGACCGCGCCGAGGTGATTACCCGCATGCGCGAGGCAGGACTCGAAGGTGCGCTCGTCGTTGCCTGCGATTACGGTGAGGAAAAGGATCTTTTCGCCGTTCTGGACATGGCGCCGGGGTTTCTGTTCGGAGCCTGGGCGTTGCATCCTGAGTACGAAGATCGCCGTGAATGCGACGTGGATGAAATCGTCGCGATTTGCGGGGATCCGCGTATTTGCGCCGTCGGAGAAACCGGCCTTGACTACCACTGGTGCAAGGGCGACCTGACCTGGCAAAAAGAGCGCTTCGTACACCACATCGAAGCCGCGCGTAAGCTCAACAAGCCCCTTGTGGTACACGCTCGCGAAGCCGAAAGCGATGCGCTCGACCTTTTGGCCGCGCACGACGCCGGTTCCGTGGGCTTTGTGATGCACTGCTTCGGCGGAAGCCTCGCGGACGCCAAACGCGCGATTGACCTCGGCGGTCTCGTCTCCTTTACGGGAGTGCTCACCTTTAAGAATGCATCGGGACTGCGCGAAATTGCCTCGGCCCTGCCGCTTGATCGTCTGATGATCGAGACCGACTGTCCCTACATGGCGCCGGTCCCCCATCGCGGCAAGCGCTGTGAACCGGCCTATGTCGCCGAAGTGGCCAAAACGCTGGCACTCGTCAAGAACGTCGAACCGGACTATGCTGCCGCCGTTACAACCGACACGGCCAAGAATTTTTTTGGACTGAACTGATATGAAGAAAACCGCTTCCCTGATCTGCACGTGTCTGATTTCGCTCGGCCTGCTTGCGGGCTGCGCCTCCAACCAGCCCGCGACGGGCGATCGTGCGACAACGGCCGCTGCAGGCCCCGTCAAGATGGCCGGCCCCGAAGAAAACTGGGCAAACTTTGCGGGCGCCGTTGATCGCGACCGCGCCGACGTCGTGCTGTACATGCTCTCTCAGGGCATCAGCCCCAATACGATCGTCAACGGCGGCGATCCGGCTCTCGTGCGCGCCATCCGCATGGACTCGTACACGGTGGTCGATGCGCTGTTGTCTGCCAAAGGCATTGAAGTCGACACGGCAAGCGAATATGGCGAAACGGCTCTGATGCTTGCCGCATTCAAGGGCAATATGGAACTCGTACAGCGGCTCCTTGCCGAAGGCGCTTCAGTAAACCGCATCGGCGGTTGGACACCGTTGCATTACGCTGCTGCCGAAGGTCACAACGAAATCGTCAAGCTCCTGCTTGAAAAAGGTGCTCGCGTCAACGTACAGACCTACTCGGGCATCACGCCGCTCTACATGGCCGCCCGCAAGCCCTCTCGCGAAGTCGTGATGACGCTTCTGCGCGCAGGCTCCTACCGCGATCTTTGCAACGATAAAGGCCAGTCTCCAGCCGATGCCGCAAGCAACGCGGGCGACGAGGAACTCTCGAAGTTCCTCGCCATTGAAAAGTGCGTCCAGCCAGAACCGCTCATGCGCGCTCCGATTCGCAGCACCAAAACGAAGAGCGAACAGCGCTTGCGCGTGCAGAGCGCCAAATAATCAATGCTCGAACGCACTCCGTCCATGCGTCCCTTTGCTCCGCTTGAACTCCTTTCCCCCGCACGAGACCTTGAAACGGCTCGTGCCGCGGTCTTGCACGGTGCCGACGCCGTCTACATCGGCGGGCCCGCGTTCGGTGCACGGCAGGCCGCAGGCAACTCCTTTGAGGATATCGCTCGCATCGCCGAGTTTGCGCATCAGTATCGAGCCCGCGTCTACATGACGCTCAATACGCTCATCTACGACAACGAGTTCGATCAAGCAGTCGAAGCCGCCTGGAAGGCCAAAGAGGCCGGAGTCGATGCCTTGATCGTGCAGGATCTGGGGCTGCTCAAGGGACAGCTTCCCGACATCGAAATTCACGCGTCCACCCAATGCGACATCCGCACGCCTGACAAAGCGGCGTTTCTCGACAGTCTGGGATTCGCACAGATCGTGCCGGCCCGCGAACTGACGCTCGACGAAATCGCGGCCATCCGCAAGGCGATGCCGCGCGCCCGCATCGAGTTTTTCATTGCCGGCGCCCTGTGCGTGAGTTATTCGGGCAAATGCTATCTTTCGGCGGCGCTCACAGGACGCTCGGCCAACCGCGGACAATGCTCTCAGCCCTGTCGCCTGCCCTACGACGTCACCGACCTTTCGGGGCGATCGATTGTCCGCTCCAAGCACGTCTTAAGCCTCAAGGACAACGATCAGTCCGCCAATCTCGAAAAACTCATCGCCGCCGGCGTCTCAAGCTTTAAGATCGAAGGACGCCTCAAAGGCCCCGAATACGTCAAAAATCTCACGGCATACTACCGCCGTAAAATTGACGCCCTGCTGGAAAAACACGCTGGCGAGAACTGGCAGCGCGCTTCTGTGGGCGTCTCGACTTTTACCTTTGAGCCGGACCCCGAGAAAACGTTTCGACGCGGCGCAACGGACTACTTCGTCAACGGCAGACGCCCCCAGATTGCGGCACTCGATACGCCCAAGAGCACGGGAGAGACCGTGGGCAAGGTCGTAGCAATAAACTCTGGCTGCTCCACCGTCGACATCGCCACCAAAGCCGAAATCGCCAACGGCGACGGCCTGGTGTATCTGACGCCCGAGGAAGAACTCGAAGGTCTGCGCGTCAATCGCGCCGAGCAGCTGCGTCCGGGCCTGGTACGCGTTTCTCTGCACGAACCCCTCAAACGCCACCCGGGACTCTTGCCGGGCGTTGTCGTCAACCGCAATAAAGACCATCGCTTTGAAAAGCTCCTTGCGCAGGAAAGTGCCGAACGTACGATTCCGGCCACTCTCGAACTCGTGGTTCGCAGCAATACTTTGGAACTGACCGGCAAAACGCTTGAACTTTCCGCAACGGTTCGTCTTGACGGTCCCGTACAGCCTGCCCGCAATCCTCAGGCGCTTGACAAGCTCAAGGCTTCTCTTTCGAAAGCCGGCGGCACCGTTTTTCAGATAACCGACATCACCGTTACGGCTGAGGGCGGCCCGGACATTCCTTTCGTCCCTGTTTCCGTATTGAATGGTCTGCGCCGCGACTGTCTTGAAAAACTGGCGCGCACCATCTGCGACACACACCCGCGTTTCGGTCGGTTGCCCGCAACGGTCTCTCCGATTGAGCCGTTCGAAGGCAAATTTCTCGACTTCCGCGCCAATGCAGCCAATGTCTGCGCCATAGCCTTTTATAAGGAACACGGTGCAAGCCGCGTCAACAATGCCTTTGAAACGCTTCTTCAAGCAGGCAACACCCCTGATCTTCTTTCGGCCGCCTTGATGCAATGCCGCCATTGCGTGCGCCACACGCTCGGTTTGTGCCCAAAGCAGTATGGCAAAGATCCGATCAAAAAGGAGAGGTTCAAACGAATGAACGGCGGACGCATGAAGCCTCAGCCTCTGATTTTGACCGCCTCGGGAGGCACGCGTCTTCTGGCACGCTTTGACTGCCGCGCCTGCGAAATGACAGTGTCGCTGATACCCAAGAATATGTCAGCCGAAGAACTCAAAGGTCTCGCCGATACGCAGTGCGCAACCTTGAATTAACCTTTTTGCGTTAGCATTGTCGGCTTGAAGCACCTAATCCACTTTTTATCCGTTTCCATGAAATCGATTTTTGCCAAGGCCTTTGCTGAAGCGGCTATCCTGCTCACCTCGCATACGCTTGCCGCCAAGACATTTGCGGCATTCTGGAGCCGTGTGTCGCCGAAACTGGCCGAAGGCGTCGGCTACTTCGAAAAGCATGACAGCGCCGGACTGGAAGCGGACAAAACGTTTCTGGAGCGCATCACGTTTCGTGATCCGGAAATCACGCGCATCGTCGACGGCTGCCTGAAGGAATTCCTACACTCCGATGTGCTGATGCTCATCTCCAACGTCCAGAAAATCGAAGACAGTATCCGTGCGCGCCAAGAACAAATTAACGCCTGGAAACTGGCGAGTATCGCTGCCCCTTCCACGTCGCTTTCGCCCCTGAAAATGACCCGCTCGGCTCTGGCTCGCCGCATCGAGCGTGAACGGCAGGCCATCGACACCGACAGAAAACGCATTGCAACGCTCAAAACCGAAACGCTCGCGCGACTGGAGCAAGACGGCATCGGCATGACGCCCGAGCAGCTCGACGGAATCCTCTACTCGGCCGAGGGTACGGAACTCGCGCAGGTCATGGCCGTTGCGGAAAACATCAAAGCCATTGAAAAAAATCTGGCGCAGTCGCTTAAAGGGCCTGACGCCGGTCCCGAACAGATCAAGGCCTATACGGGCTTTTTGATGATGAGCTACCGCGTCTACATCGAAGCGATCGAGCGCACAATGCGTAAGATTGAGACGGTGTATCTGCTTGAGCTCGGCGAGATCATCGATGAAGCTGACAGCATGATGCGTGAAGCCGACGAACTGAGTCGTCGCTCCTCCAAGACGGTGGAAATTGCTCAAAACAATCTCGACATCAATGCGCGCACCATCAATCTCGCGCAGCTCTACGAAGATCATCTCAAGAGCCGTTGGGTGGCGCTCGATACGCTCAAGCGCGAGATGCGACTCAATTTTGCTCTGGCGCGCAACACCTTCCGCACCATTAAGGTGGGAGGCGAGCTCATTGAAGTGATCAAAGCCGGCGAAAAGGATCTCGAAAGCATCTTCTCGTTTGAACCGCCCAAGCTCGAAGCCTTCTATGACAAAGAACTGCGTCGGGAATTCGATTCACTCACCGCTCGACTGAAGTCCGCGAAAGCTGCTCGACGATAAGTTTGCTATCGTAGTAGGGTTAACGCTTCAGATTTGTCGTCGTCGAGACTGCCATGTTCTCTGTGCTTTCCGCCGTTTTGGAACCCTTCCTCCTGATCGCCCTGGGTTACGCCCTTCGAGGCACCAAACGGTTCGGAGCCAAGGAGTTGTGGGACGGCGTCGAAAAACTGGTGTTTTGGGTGTTGTTCCCGCCTCTGCTCTTTAACAGCGTGGCGCACGCCAAACTCACCGGACTCGATACCGCGGAATTTCTGCTATTCGGCACGCTTGCGATGGCTACCGGCGTCTTCATGGCCAAGGCCGTGAGCAAGATGGCTCCCGCCGATCCCATGACAGACGCATCCGTGCGCCAGACAGGCTACCGCTTCAACTCATATATCTGCTTTGCTCTTGCCCTCAACATGTACGGTCAGGAAGCGCTCGCTTTGGTGGCGCTTCTCACCGGCATCTGGGTGCCGATCTCCAACGCCATTGCCGTGGCTGATCTCTCGTACGCAGCCAAAACAGGCGGCAAGACAAGCGTCGGCAGCATCGTCAAGTCGATTTTCACCAATCCGCTGATCGTCTCGACGCTGGCAGGACTTTTTGCCAACATCCTTTCACATCTGACGGGATTTCAGGTTCCCAATTTCATCACAAAGATCTTCTCGTCCCTGGGTTCCGCCTCAATGGCTACGGCACTGCTTGCCATTGGCGCGGGGCTGGCCGTTGAAGATTTCGCTCGTTATAAGAAGCTCATTGCACTTTCGACCATTCAGCGTCTGATCGTTCTGCCCGCCGTAGCGCTAGCAGTTGCAGTAGCCACAGGCCTTGCCGATACACAGACGGCCGCATTGATGTGTTACGCCGTGGTGCCGACGGCCAACTCATGCTACATCATGGCGGCTCGCATGGGCGGCAATGGTCCGGTCGTAAGCGACCTCACCAGCGTTGAAGTGCTCGTGAGTCTAGCCACCATTCCGATGTGGTGCATGGCACTGCAAGCGTTTGTCTTCTAGCAAGAAAAGCAGTCAGGTCTTCGCAAGAGTTCTGAGATACGCTTCAAGCGCCGGTAGAACCGCTTGATCTCCCTCGCGGTTCAATGCCTTCTTAACCTCTTCAAACGGCATTAGTGAAACGGCCTGCGACTCCCAGCCGGCAAGTGCAGGAGAGCCGGCTACGCGTCGGGCAAGAAAATACCGCGTCACAACGATGCGACGGGGTACGTCCACGAGAAAAGCATAAGGCTCCACCAGAAGACCAGCTTCCTCCCACGTTTCCTTTGCGGCGTTTTGCGCAAGCGACAGCACCGGCTCAAGGCGTCCTTTGGGAAAAGTTGCCTTGGTGCCCATAAATTCGTTTGTGGGATGCACAATCCAAATGCGCCGGTCTGGTTCAATGACAACGCACCCGGAGGTGGCGCGAAAGCCCGGCGGCATAACGAAGTCAGGTTCTCCCTTTACGGCATCGGGCACGACATCGCGCCAATACCAGGGATTCTCATCCGGAATACCCGGATTGCCGGTTAGTGCGAGACCATTGAGAGCTGACGGCAAATCAGGCTCTGCCGTACGGGAAAGCGTGGCCGTGCAACGCGAATCAAGCCAGGTGTCTCGGCTTGTCGGCTGCGTGGGATGCGCCACCACGACAGGCTTGCCGTTTTCGTCCAAGCATGGATGTAAGACCGTCGTCATGGCGCCGAACAGAGCTCAATACTCAGAAGACGTAATCGGCCTGCAGCTGGAAAGCGTGCGATTCACGCCCCTGTTCGCTACCGAGATACCGGTAGCCGGCGTGCAGCGTGCCCTTACCGGTCGTCCAGGCAAGACCTACCATACCGCGGTAGAGCGTATGGCTGCCGGTAAGCGTTTCATCAAAAAGCTCTCCGGCGCGGGAGGCTTCAATTTCGGTGTCGCCTGCCGTGCGGATTACCGCAAAGTCGATCTGCGGACGCAACTTCATGCCGTTTTCGAACTCGAACGTATAAGCGGCGTTAAGACCGATCGGGAACTGCCAGATGTTGGCGTTGTCGAGATTCCAGTCGCCGTGGTGACGAGGGCGGAACATCGTGTATTCGATCTTAGCGTAGGGCACGAGGTCAAGGTTGCCGATTTCGATGCCGTAGCGGGCGGCGGCGTCAAACGTCCAAAGATTGGCGTTGGTTTCGTAGGCCATGCCGCCCATGTCGGAGTCACCCGACATATAGATCCACCCGGCCGAAAGCGCCAGATTCAAACCACCGAAGTTGCGCTGACCGAAAGCTGAAATACCGAAAATATCGCCTTCACCGTCCGCTTTATTCGGTACCCCACGACTCTCAGTATCGGCTCTTGCATAGGTGTACACTACCCCAAAGAAAGCTTCGCCCAGTCGTATATCAGCACCGAGATTGACGACAGCGAGATCGTTTTCAAAACCGGCATTGTTGACCATGGTATCCGCCTCGTCACTTGCGGCTTTGAGATCAAGCCAGATTGAACCGCCGTCGGCGCGGGAGGCATCTGTCACTGCTTGCGTCATGCGTTCATCGGCGCTTTCACGAACCGTGCGAGCTGTTTCAAAAGCGGAAATCGCCAACCCCGAACTCACGAAGGGCGAAGCAACAGAAGAATTTGCCGTCATGGCGGCGGCAATGGACAGACCGGTGATGAAAAGCGGTTTGAGATACATAGGTGCAGCAAAACCGAAAAGTTGTAAGTCGATAACCATAAATCAGGGCAACGTTTGAGTTTAATCTCTTTGACACGTTGCCACCTAATTCCATTTTTTAAACTGCGCCTCCTGCGGTCACTTTGCAACACTCGTTTTTACTTCACGACCTCGTATGATCAACACGCATTTGTATTGGGTCTTTCTTCTCGTTGCCATTCCCACAATCCTCTCCCCTGGTCCTGGGGTGCTCATGTCGCTTACCAATTCCATGCGCTACGGCCTTAAATCGGCTCAACCCGGCATCGCTGGTGTTGCTTCCGGCACGCTTGTGGTGGGGTTCGTCTCCGTCACCGGTTTGGGCGTCATCATCGCGACATCCGAAACTCTTTACGGTGCCATTCGCGTGATGGGCATCCTTTTTCTTCTCTATCTGGGTTATAAGAAATTTCGCGCCAAGCCCTTCGCCATTCGACTTGCGCACATCGAAAACGAGGAATACGCCGACACTCCGGTTGAAAATGTCAACAAAAGGCAGCTCTTCATTGAAGGCGTCCTGCTGCAGATCAGCAATCCGGCTCTGATCATCTTCTACCTGTCGCTGTTTCCGCAATGCATCGACAAGACGCTGGACTACTGGCCTCAGGTGACAATCCTGACTCTCAACTACTGTTTGCTTGTCTGGATCATTCACTCAATGTACGGTTGGCTCGGCTCATGGGCTGCCGGAACGTTGTTAAAACCCAATGCCGCCATTTGGATCAACCGCGTCGCAGGCATTGCCTATTGGCTCCTCGGTGTGGCGTTCCTTTGGCAAATGTTCTCCAACTGGCACGCCTAAGATCGAACTCACCGATGCCATAATCCAAGAATGGTTCTCGATTGGGAGAAAACCGATGGCTTTGACGTTCGAATCCGGTCTCGACAGTCTGATGCATTTTGTGGGCCTCAAAGGCGAAGAGGCCTACCATGCCAATGTCGCCGATCCTCTGCATGCCGCATTCCGCGCCAAAGCTGCTGTCCATGCCGGTCCGATGGGCATGCCGATGATCTGGGCTCTGGCGCGCGGCAAGCTCAATTCCTTATCCAACCATAAGCGCGAAGGAAAGGCTCTTGCCTACATACACGTGCCGTTTTGTGAGACGCGTTGCCTCTACTGCATGTTCTACCAGAACGCTTACACCGACGAACTGGCCGATCACTACACGGATCTTCTGATCAAGGAAATGCAGATTTGGGCCGACCGCCCGGTTCAGAAGGAAGGAGACATCTGCGCGCTTTATCTCGGTGGCGGTACACCAAGCGCACTATCCTCGGCCAACCTTAGCCGCATTTTGAAGGCTGCGCACAACTATCTGCCTCTGGCTGCCGATTGCGAAATCACGCTCGAAGGTCGTATGCACGACATGACAACCGAGCGACTCGATGCGGCTGTAAAAGGCGGTGTCAACCGCGTTTCTCTGGGCGTACAAACTTTCAACGACGAGATTCGTCTGGCCATGCAACGTCTGGACGACAAGGACGAAATGGTGAAGCGCATTGAGTTGCTCGCGCAGTACCCGCAGATCGCAACTGTTATCGACCTGATCTACGGCTTTCCGATGCAAACGGAATCCGTCTGGGAAAACGATGTGCGCACCGCCGCGTCTCTTCCTTTGGACGGTGTCGACTGCTATCAACTCAACCTTTTTCAGAAGTCGCCGCTTGCCAAACGCATCGAAGCCGGAAAGATGCCGCCTGCCGCAACGCTCGCTCAGGCCGCCGATCAATTTGCCGCTTCGGACGCCATTCTGAGCGCCGATCCGAATTGGGAACGTATCTCCAACACCCACTGGCGACGCACGCCCAAGGAGCGCAATATATACAACTCACTGGGTAAAGGCGCCTGTGATTGTCTGGCATTCGGTTGCGGAGCGGGCGGCAAACTTTTCGGACACGCATTCATGCAGGAGCGCAATCTCGCGGCTTGGGAAAAACAGGTGATGCGAGGTGAAAAGCCAGTCTTTGCTTTGATGAAGCCCACGGCAAATTGGCACTTGTTGCGCACAGTCGCCTGTGCAGTGGAAAACGGCCCGTTCAACCTCACGGAAATCGGAGCCTCGTTCGGGAAGGACGTCGACAGTGCAGCAGCCTCTTTGCTCGAACAGTGGATTGCGGCCGGATTGCTCGAAAAAAGCCAAGACACCTACTACCCGACCGTTGCCGGAATGTTCTGGCACGTCACAATGGCGCAATTTTTGGTCAATGTCATTTCGAAGCGATTGCGAGCGGAAACGTGATTTCTTTTGGATTCAGAGCCGTAGACACACAAAACGAATTTTCTGCCCAGAATTAGCGGTCAATCTCTTGCACAATCGCAAAAGAATGTGCATAATGCGCATTCTCCGATTCAGGAGAACACACAATTTGATCTGTAAAACAGAGACCGCGGAAGGATGGCAGAGTGGTTGATTGTACCGCCCTGGAAAGGCGGCATGTCCGTTTAGGGCATCGAGGGTTCGAATCCCTCTCCTTCCGCCAGTAGATAGAGCCGGACGATTCATGATCGTTCGGTTTTTTCTTTATATTCAATCACTTACATCAATTTTTCATTCCTTGCAGCCCTACCTGGTTCGGCCAAATCCGAGGCGAATTGATGGATAAATTGATGGATAGAATGGTTCGGTCATTGAAAAAACCGCATTTATCCATCAATTATGGCCAGAACCTGCAGACCACTTACTGCTTGAAGTGGTATTGAATTTTTGGACACCCTGGGAGTCAAACCATCCAGATACCACGAGACATTTGACAACAGTCCTGCGAAGACTTTTCAATAGGTTCAAAGCTCCAAGGAATCGGAGTATCACTTCTTGAAAGCATCCATCAACGCGCTTCCAAACTCGATTGCGTTTCGCACTTTACTTGCGTTTTCCGAGCTGCCACCCAAACTTGACAGCCATCCCGATGTACTCTCGGCGATTCTGTCTGCCACCAATCGCTCAACCGTGTAGGAAAGAGCCTGCTGCATACCGTTTCTCGGATCAGACAGCAGAACACGCGCAGCCTGCTTGCGACAAGGACCGAGCACCAGTTTGGATGCAAGAGCCTTCGTCTTGCTGTTAACCTGATTGATCTTGGTCTGAGGAATCGACTGGACTTTTCTGGCGGCATTGGTCGAACCAAGCGAAACGTACATGAACTGCACGAGCGTATCTCTATCCGCGGAACTCGTGTTGTTATAGATGCAACGACCAAGCTCTTCGGCGTCAGTAGCCGCCAATACCGGGGACACCACCAAGCATACAAGAACCGCCAAAAACGTTTTCTTCAACTTAATTTCTCCTCAAAATCAGACGTATTTTTCGTTTGTCAATCCACTCAAGTAAACAACCCGCGACTAAAAGCCGCGGGTTCCCTCGCGGATTTATATGAACGCACAGACGAAACAGGCTGCCTCTTTGGAAGCAGCCTGCATTCGTTTGGAATAACGATGGGTTACGGCTGGGCCGGCCCCTTCGTAAGCGACTTATGAATCATACCGATTACGAAGCCGACGACAGCAAAAGGAATCCAACCTAGCCCATAGGTATGCAACGGCACCCACTGAGCAAGAATGGCTTCAAGTCCGCCCATGGCAATCTTGGCCGTCTGCAATCCGTTGTATAGCGCCATCACGAACGTAAAGCCGATCGTCCATGCCCACACGCAACGACGGCCGCCGATCATGTTGTGCAGGAACGAAAGAATCACCAACGCCACGCAGAGCGGGTACAAGAACATCAACACCGGAATGGTCGAAACGATGATGGTCTTCAAACCGAACAAGCCGATGAGATAGGAAATCACAGTAAAGATGACAACCCAAACGCCGTACTTGATGCGGCCGCCGGACAAATTCATGAAGTGAGCGGCCGTGCAGCTGATCAAACCGATCGCGGTCGTCAAGCAAGCCAAAATCACCATGGCCGCCAGGAGCATCGCACCGCCGTTACCGAAAAGAAGTTTGGCACTCAAAGCAAGAATCGGAGCACCGGTTTCCTGAATGCCGATCGCGCTCACGCTCTCCGCACCGATCTTCGCAATGAAGATATAGATAACGCCGAGCATCGGAGCGGCAATCAACGCGGCCTTGAACACTTCGCGTGCAATGTCGGACTGCTTGGTAAAGCCGGCATCACGGACGACCCCAATGGTGAGAGACGCGAAGATCAACGCGGCAATAGCGTCGAGCGTGTTATAGCCATCAAGGATTCCCTGGACAATAGCCATCACAGGAGTCGCGTAGGGAGCGGCAGGTGTCTGCGGTTCGCCCATCGGAGTGATGAAGCTCTTGATAATAAAGACCAACAGCGTCAAAACCAACAGCGGCGTCAGGATCTTGCCGACACGATCCACAAGTTTGGACGGAGACGCAGCAAGCCATCCGGCTACGCCCAAAAAGACAGCCAGAAAGATCGGCATGCCGACTTCGAGTTGAGACGGCTCAAGGAAAGGAACAATTGCAATTTCCCAGGAGACCGTACCGGTACGAGGAACAGCAAAGCAAGGACCGATGGCCAGAATGCAGACTGTGGAATAGAAAACGCCGAACCACGGATGGACGCGGTTGCCAATTTCACGCACACCGGGAAGACCGGAATAGCCCACGGCCATCACGGTGAGTAGAGGCAGACCGACGCCGGTGATGCAAAAGCCCAGCAAAGCCCACCAGACATCGGTGCCGGCGGCCTGTCCCATGGAGGCCGGAAAGATGAGGTTGCCCGCGCCGAAGAAGAGCGCAAAGAGCATCAGACCAATAGGAATAAATCGCGTTCGGGAATCCGATTGCATGAATACACCTTGTATTTATCAGCTTTTTGTTATGAAAGAATGTCGGGAACCGCCGTGGAGCGCCAACGCAAATCCACGCTTTCCGAGTCTTGGATCCGGAAAAAATATCGACATACGGCAAACAGCATCAGGGGTCGCCTGTTTGTACCGCGTGACCGGCTGCCGAAAGTGCGGTCCCAATGCTTAAAGGCGTGCGCATGAAGCTGAGGGTAGGCTTCGGGGGTGCGCGAGCGGGAACCCGTTTCATCCTTACAAACGAATTCCTGTCCGTCGGAGCTTGGATCACAAACTTGACGGCGGCATTGGTTTCCGAACTCCGATTCTACGAATAAGCAAGCGCTCCCGCTAAGAAAAATCGCTAAAAATGCGATTATTTTCGGATTTTCGTGTTTAAAAACATCAGAATTAAGGCATTTTCCCTAAAACTTGGGCGTAAAAGGCAACAAAACACAAGGTCTCGCGCTTTTGACGTCTTTCCGCTTTCGATCCAAACGACAGGCTCCTCGTTTTGGATTTGGCCGACGTCAAAGCACGGTCAATCTGCAAGATTTTTACAATTCGGTTCTCGTTTTTTACGGCCTCGTTGCGTAATCTATCGGGCAAAAGTAGTAGTTACCATTAAAATGTTGTCCTAAAGGCTCGATGCGCCTCTGCGTCCGACATGCCTCAGCTTCCGAAACAGGTAACCGGCTTCGACCCGCCCCTGTTTTTTTGTTTTGTCGGACATCCCGGTTGCGCCGGCGCCGTGCGCCCGTCAAGCGATGTTCGGGTCATTTCGATTAAAAGAATTACAACCGCCCATGCCCAGTAAAACTCTGTCGGACTTTAAAGACCGCTTACTGAAGCCCAGTCCCAAGAGATCGGAAAAAAGCCCCGCCACCAAGCACACCCTGCCGGCGGCTTTTGCCTTTTTCCTGATTTCGATCTTTATTCCGTTAGAACGCGCTTTCTGGCAGGGCATCATCGCGCGCCGCCGCGAGCTCTATCCGCACGTCAATTTTGATCATCTGTGCTTTGCCGATGTCCTGCGCATCTGCATCCAGACGATTTTTCTGGCCTTTTTTACAGCGCTGCCCGTACGCGACTTCTGGCAGTTCAATCCGCTCGCGCGTTTCATTCGCGCCGTCATCCGTTTAGTGGGCCGCATCGGCGACGCTATCGGGCGTCTGGGCGGACGGATTATCTTCAACATCGGCGCCAATTTGGTCAAAAGCCGCCGCCGCGTCGGTCGAAAGCAGGTTTCTAAGTTCCAAAACTCGATTTTTTGGGCCGCCGGCATCGTGGCTGGTCTTCTTGCCATCCTCTGCATCACCCAGCCTTTTAATGTGCAAGGCCAGGTGGTGTTCCTTTCCATCGTGCTTTTATCGGCATGGTCGCTCACTCACATCAAGGCCCGTATCTCACTGATGCTCCTTTTTGTGCTTTCGGTGACCGTTTCGGGCCGCTACCTGTGGTGGCGCTACACCTCAACAATTCACGCCGACGGCGCGATCAGCCTCTTTTTGTCATGCCTGCTTCTGGCCGCTGAAACCTACGCCTTCATCGTGATGGTCCTGGGCTACTTCCAGGTCTGCTGGCCGCTGGACCGCCGTCCGAAGCGGCTCCCCGCCGACCGCTCGACTTGGCCCACAGTCGACATTTTCATTCCGACCTACAACGAGTCGCTTGAAGTCATTAAACCCACGGTCTTCGCCGCCAAGAACCTCGACTGGCCGGAAGACAAGATCAACGTCTACATCCTCGACGACGGCAGTCGAGATTGGGTAGAGGATTTTGCCAAGGCCGCCGGCGTTCATTACATCAAGCGCGACGAACACAACCACGCCAAGGCCGGCAACATCAACAACGCGATGAAGCTCACCTCGGGCGAGTTCATCACGATCTACGACTGCGACCACGTCCCCTCTTCGGACTTTCTCACGAGCACCGTGGGCTGGCTCGTGCACGACAAGAAGATCGCGCTCGTTCAGACGCCGCACCACTTCTATTCACCCGATCCTTTTGAAAAGAACCTGCATCTCGACCGCGCCATGCCGTTTGAGAACTCGCTCTTTCACGACTACATCCAAAAGGGCAACGACACTTGGAATGCGGTCATGTTCTGCGGCTCCAACGCCGTGATGCGCCGCAGCGCCCTGGAAGAAATCGGCGGCATCGCTGTGGAAACAGTGACCGAAGACGCGCACACGTCGCTCAAGCTCAACCGCCGCGGCTGGAAGTCGGCCTGCATCTCCAAGCCTTTGGCTTCGGGCCTTTCGACCGAATCGCTTTCGGCGCACATCGGTCAGCGCATCCGCTGGGCCCGCGGCATGATCCAGATTTTCCGCCTGGACAACCCGTTGCTGAAAAAGGGCCTCACCCTGCCCCAGCGCCTGTGCTTCATGAACGCCATGATTCACTTCCTGCACGGGTTGCCGCGCATCATCTTTTTGCTCGCGCCCCTGCCCTATATGTTCTTTGACATCTACGTCATCTACGCCACGGCAGCGGCCATTTTCGCCTACGTGATTCCGCACATGGTTCACGCGGCCATCACCAATCAGCAGCTGCAGCGCGGTTATCGCTATCCGTTCCTGGGCGGTGTCTACGAAACGGTGCTGTCCTGGTACATTCTGCTGCCGACGACCGTCGCCCTGATCTTCCCGCACAAGGGCAAGTTCAACGTGACGGCCAAAGGCATGACCATCGACAAGAAGTACGTCGACTGGCACATCGCCACGCCGGTGCTCATTCTGATGGTTTTGAACCTTCTGGGCCTGGCCATCGGCATCTACAAGACGGTAACCGCTGCAGACCCGCAAGTCTCCACGCTGATCATCAACATCGCGTGGATCGCCTACAACCTGTTGGTTTTGGGTGCTGCCTTTGCCGTGGCTGTGGAAGAGATCATGGAGCATCCGCTGCCCCGCGTGCCGCTGAAGGCGGGCGCCGTAGTAACGACTTCCGACGGCACCAAGCACGCCGTGTCGGTCGTCGAATTCAGCCAGACCGAGCTCGTGCTCGACATGAAGGGGCTTGCCGCGGGTGAATCCGTCGTTATCGAAATGACGGGCAACGGTCATACGGATACGTTCAAAGCCACGGTTGCACGCGAAGCCAAGGGCTTTACGGAATTTGATCTTGTTTTCGAGTCGGTTGAAGATGAAATTCGCTTCAACCGCCAGACGTTTGCGCGGGAAGGCCATTGGGGCGACAAATTCGACAGTCATGTCGACGATCGCTTCATCGCCGGCTTCCTGCGTTTGGTCGGCTTTGCCGCGTACGGCTTCAAGTCGCTTGTTGAATTTCTGCCGGGGACGGCGGGACGTTTTGTGCGCTATGTCGTGAGCTTCTTGCCGCGCATGCCCAAGACGTCCGTCGGCCTCTAATACTTTTGAGTCTCACACCAAATGAACAAAAGAGATTTCTCTTTCAAGCATTCCCTCACGACGTTGTCGGTCTGCTCCCTTTTGGCTTTTTCCTCAACTGCCGCTCTGGCTCAGACCGGCGACGCTCCCGTGTGGCGTACCGACCTGACGGGCGGCGAAACGACGACGTACGCGCTCTCCGACCTCGCTCCCGGCATGGCGGGCAAGCCAGTCAAGCTCACGGGTTCGAATAATTCGGGCTACTTCGACTTCACGGTCAAGCCCGATGAAGTGGTGACAAGCGGCGAACTGACGCTCAACTTCACCGTCTCGCCCTCAATGCTCGCCAACGTTACGCAGCTCAACATTTTCCTTAACGGCGAACTGCAGCAGACGGCCGCACTGTCGGCAAAGCAGATCGGCAAGCCCCAGTCGCTCGTCTTCAATCTCGACTCGAAGTCCTTCCGAACCGGCCAAAACCAGGTCCGAGTGGAATTCGTCGGCCACTATCAGACGGTTTGCGAAAACGCATCCAACCCTTCACTTTGGATGGACATTGCCCCTGAAAGCGAACTCGCGCTCAACAAGGCTTTCGTGAGACTGCCCAACGACCTGTCGCAGTTCCCGGCCCCGTTCATTTCCGAAGGCAACTCCGGTCAAAACACGACTCTGCCGATCGTCTTTGCGCAGCAACCCACCGACAAGGAAGCCACGGCCGCAGCGATCGTCGCGGGCTACACCGGCAGCCTCTCTCAATGGGGCAAGGCCGAATTTCCGGTCTATTTCGGTGAAGTTCCTGCCAAGGGCCATTTCGTCGTGTTTGCCACGAACGAGCGCAAACCGGCATTCCTTTCGGAACTTCCCGCCTTCGAAGGCCCTCGCATTGAACTGCGCGACGTTCCGGGCGGCCAGCATGAAAAGATGCTCATCATCAGCGGCCGCAATGACGAAGATCTGGTCGTTGCCGCCAAGGTTCTCACGTCCGGTACGCAGATGATCGGTGACAACCACCGCGTGCGCGACTTCAAGGACGAACCCGTGCAAGGCGCCTACCAGGCTCCGAACTGGATCGATCCGCAGCAGGCCATGACGCTCAGTTCTCTGATGCGCTACCCGACGCAACTCACCTCTCGCGGTGCCGTTCTGCCTGCCATTCACCTCAACCTCAACATGGCGCCCGACATCTACGCCATCGATGGGGCCAAGGCTGAACTCAACCTCTTCTATCGCTACAGCAAACCGGCCGAAGGTCAGGTCGCTCAGATGCGCGTACTCATGAATACGGCTCTTGCCGGCAGCGACAACATGGACAGCGGCACAGACCGCGCCCGCTCCGAAGTGCTTGTCCAGGCCGCTCCCGGCCCGCTTTTCTCGGCCGTAGGTCCGCGCGACGGCATGTCTCTTACAAACGACCTTTCGATCGAAGCCTTCTACGGTACGCAGGCTCTTGAGGGTACGCCCGAAAACTGCCGTACCGTAGCCCTTCCGAGCCACAACTTCCAAATTGATCCCTCTTCGAGCATCGCCTTCAGCGGCTTTTATCACTACGCACAGCTGCCTGAAATCGCGCTCTACACGAAGGGCGGCTTCCCGTTCTCCAAGTACGCCGATCTGTCGCAAACGGTGGCTGTCCTCTCGGACGCCTCCAACGCTCAGTACGTGACAACGCTTCTGAACGCCATCGCCCGCATCTCGTCGGCCACGGGATCGGTACCGCTGCAGGTGACCGTCACCTCAAAGCTCGGCAACGATGTTTTGAAGGATAAGGACGTGCTCTACGTGGGCGGACTGCCCGCAAACATCACGAGCCTTAACAACGAAACGGCTCAGAATCTTGAAAAGGCCGTAACCGAAACGCTCGGCGGCAAGTCCGGCAAGACCGGCGTTGAAGATCCGGAAAACGCACCTCTGGCAGCTCTGCTTTCCGTGAAGTCGCCAGTTGACAGCAGTCGCGCCGTGGTGGCACTGCTCTCCGACGGCTCGCGCGGCGCAAAGCTTTTGAACGATTCGCTGGCCGACCGCTCCCTGTTGCAGGACGCCTCGGGCGGCACGGTGTTCGTCTCTTCGCAAGGGTTGACCTCCTTTAAGCCTTCGCAAACCTGGTGGGTCGGCGATCTGCCGTGGTACCAGCGCGTTTGGGTCTCCTTTGCCAACCGTCCGTTCCTGTTGGTGCTCTGCGCCTTGATCGCCGCTGTTGTGGCCGGCTGGGGCATCTTCGCCGGCATGCGCCGTTGGCTGCGCGGCCGTTCGTCGCTCTAATCCGATGGGAGAACAAATCATGAAATTCCTTTCCCGTTCGATTTGCGCCGCTTCCGTCTGTGCCGTGTTCGCCGGTCTGTCCGCCTCGGCCCAAGCCTGGGACAAGTGGGATGCCTTCAAGGCCGCAAACGTCAACGAATCCTTCCGTGTGGTGGACTACAGCGACAACCGCCGCATCACCACCAGCGAAGGTCAGTCCTACGCCATGTTCTTTGCGCTGGTTGCGGGCGACAAAGACGCCTTTGACAAGCTCCTCGTGTGGACGGAAAACAATCTCGCCTCGGGCGACATCACCAAGTACAAGCCAGCATGGCTCTGGGGCAAACAAGGCAGTAGCTGGGGCATCATCGACAGCAACAATGCCGCCGACAGCGACATGTGGATCGCCTACTGTCTGCTTGAAGCCGGCCGCCTATGGGATCGTCCCGACTATACGGCCAAGGGCAAGGCCATGATGGACCTTCTTAAGAAGGACGTGCGCGACGTCAAGGGGCTGGGCAAGGTTCTGCTTCCCGGCTACAAGGGCTTTGAGCAGGAAAACTTCGTCACGCTCAACCCGTCCTACTATCCGGTCTTCATCATGCGCCGCTTTGCGATGGAGGATAAGGACTGGAATACGATCGTCGAAGGCACGGTGCGCTCGCTCGTGCGTTCCGCTCCGCGCGGATACGCCCCCGACTGGGTGCGTTTCGACCGCCAGGGCAAGGTTATTCCTGAAAAGGGAGCCGATTATGTTCTGGGCTCCTACAACGCCATCCGCACCTATATGTGGGCCGCAATGATGTCGCCTGCTGACCCCGTGCATGACGTGCTCGTTGAACATTTCGAACCGTTTGCCAAGCTCACGCGCGACACGAATATGCCGCCCGAAAAGATCAACATCATCACGGGCGAACGTCACGGCTACGGTTCGCCGGGGTTTGCCGCCTGCGTGCTTGAACTTCTCGGTAAGGGCCCCACGCAGGACTACCTGCGCACCGTGATCGAAAACGATCCGATCATCGGCGAAAACTACTACCGCAACACACTGATGCTCTACGCCATCGGCTTTGACCGCGGTTTGTATCGCTTTGATCGTAACGGCTACCTGCTGATCTCACCCAAGGCGCAGCTCACCCAGGTTCCGCCCAAGGCCGCCGTGCCGGTCGACAAGTCCGTCGAGAAGGACGAACATCAGGAAGAATCCGAAGAGGCGCCCGAGCAAAACCAGGCCGCGGGCAACGCTACGCCTGCGCCCGCAGACAACGCTCCGAAGGCTGTGCAGCTGCCGGCACAGGCCGCTGCCCCCGTGGCTCCTGCCGACAACGCCGCACCGGCCGCTCCCGCTGCTGCCGCACCCGCCCCTGCCGCCGTTTCGGCACCGGCTCCTGTGAGCAGCGCTCCTGCAACGACTGAGGAAACCAACAAGTGAAATCCGTCGGAAACTTTACCGGACGCATGGTCGGCGGCCTCGGGTTATGGAACGTCTACTTCATCTGCAAGTTCTTCCTCACCCAACTCGGCTATCTGAGGCTTGAGCTTTTCGCCAACATCGCCCTTTTCTGCTTCCTGCTGCTGCCCGCCAACTCCAAGGGCATGCGCTTTTTGAAGCAGCTCATCGCGCTTGGCTGCGGCATTGCGCTTCTGTGGTCAGAAAGCTGGCTTCCCGGACCGCAGAGCATCATGGCCAATGCCTCGGGCATCACAGGCTTTTCTGTGAACTACGTCCTGCAGCTCATCTGGGACTTCATCAACTGGCGCATGGTCTTTGCGGGCTTTGCGATCCTATTGATCTACTACGCCGCGCGCGACTTCATTCGTGTTACGGCCATCACCGGCTGCTGGCTGCTGTTCCTCGTGGTCTCGCCCTTCTTCGGTTCGGCCCCCTCTCAGCAGAGCAATCTCGTGCCGCAGACGGCCGCAGGCAAAACCGCCGTCGGCAACCCGGCTGATACGGCCGCGGCTTTGGCCGCCGCCAAGGGTACCGCTCAGGGAGAAGTCACTTCCGAAGAAATCGACAAGTGGTACCAGACGTTCATCGCATATGAAAAGGACCGCGTGGCGCAGTTCCCGGACTCGATCAAACCAAAGGACACTCCCTTTGACATCGTGATCCTTAACATCTGCTCGCTTTCGACCGACGACCTGATTGCGTCCAACCTGATCAATAACCGTACTTTCAGTCAGTTCAACATCCGCTTTGATCACTTCAATTCGGCCACCTCGTACTCGGGCCCGGCCGCATTGCGTCTGTTAAACGGCGCCTGCGGTCAGCCTTCTCACGAAGCGCTCTACGATACGCGTCGTCCCGAATGCGAGATCATGAACCGACTCGATTCGCTCGGCTTCAAGCAGCACCTGTTCCTCGACCACAGCGGCGTTTACGACAACTACCTCAACGCCATGCGCACGCAGGCAGGTCTCACCGCTCCCTTCGAGCGCCGCCGCTATCCTGTGAAGTACGTGAGCTTTAACGACGAGGAAATTGCCGACACGCTTTCCGTGTTCCGCCACTGGCGAAGCGTCGTCAACAAGGCTAAGGACCCGCGCAGCGTCTCTCTCTTTAACTTCATCGCCCTGCACGACGGCAACCGTCAGCCCGGTAAGTCGCGTTGGGAAGAGTTTGAACCGCGCGCCCGCGCCTTTATTGATGCACTCGACGTCTTTATCGCCGATCTGCAAAAGAGTAAGCGCAAGGTGATGCTCATCATCGTTCCGGAACACGGCGCTGCCGTTCGAGGCGATCGCATCCAGACCCCGCGTTTGCGCGACATCCCGAGCCGCCGCATTACGCAGGTGCCGGTGATGGTGAAGTTCTTCGGTCTCAACAAGCTGCCGAAGACCCCGGTGCATGTTACGTCCGATACGAGCTACCTCGCCCTGTCGACGCTCATCGGCCGTGTCATCGAAACGAACTACTTCAGTAAGCCCGAAGGCGCCGTTCCGATGGCCGATCTTGTGAACGACCTGCCCACGACACACATGGTGAGCGAAAACGCTCAGGCCATGGTGCTTGAATACAAGGGCAAGGACTATCTGAAGATGTCCAAGGGCACTTGGCGCCCGTACGACGCCGATTAGTCGACGTCCGCTTCACACCCTTGCAAAGAGTCCGCTTCGGCGGACTTTTTGCTATCCGGCAAAAAAAGCCCCGGAGAAAACAGACTTCTTTCCGGGGCTTCAGATCAGCGGCTCGAGACCGTAAAAGGCCTCAGAGCTCAATTTTTAGTTCTTGGACTTGTCCACGAGCTTGTGAGCGCTGATCCAAGGCATCATCGCGCGCAGCTTGGCGCCGGTCACTTCAATGCCGTGCTCGCTCGTCAGACGGCGGTTGGCCGAAAGGGTCGGATACTTCAGACCGCATTCCAAGAGGAAGCTCTTGGCGTATTCGCCGTTCTGGATCTGACGCAGGCATTCCTTCATGGCCTTGCGGCTTTCGTCATTGATGATCTTCGGGCCGGTGTAATACTGGCCGTATTCGGCGTTGTTGGAGATGGAGTAGTCCATCGTGGCGATGCCGCCTTCGTAGATCAAGTCGACGATGAGCTTCATTTCATGGCAGCACTCGAAGTAAGCCATTTCGGGTTCGTAGCCGGCTTCCACGAGCGTTTCAAAGCCCGTCTTGATCAGTTCGACGAGACCGCCGCAAAGCACAGCCTGTTCGCCGAAGAGGTCGGTTTCGGTTTCGGCGCGGAAGGTCGTTTCGAGCACGCCCGCACGGCCGCCGCCCGCAGCGCATGCATAGGAAAGAGCCAGGTCATGAGCCTTGCCGGAGTTGTCCTGATAGACGGCAATGAGCATCGGCGTGCCGGCACCTGCGACATACGTAGAGCGCACCGTGTGGCCCGGAGCCTTCGGGGCGATCATGATGACGTCGAGGTCCTTGCGCGGAACGATCTGCGCGTAGTGGATGTTAAAGCCGTGGGCAAAAGCCAGGGCTGCGCCTTCCTTGATGTTGGGTTCGATCTGCTTGTGATACACATCGGCGATGAATTCGTCGGGCAGCAGAATCATCACGACATCGGCGCCTTGGGTCGCTTCTTCGATGGTCTTGACGGTAAGGCCGGCATTCTCAGCCTTGGCCCAGGACGAACCGCCCTTGCGAAGACCGACGACAACGTCGCAGCCCGAGTCGTGCAGGTTCAGGGCGTGTGCGTGACCCTGGCTGCCGTAGCCGATGATGGCAACCTTCTTACCCTTGATGAGCGAAAGATCGGCGTCCTTGTCGTAAAAGACTTTCATGTTTGGTCTCCCTTTTAAACAAACAGGTATGTAGATCAGATTTTGAGGATGCGCTCGCCGCGAGCGATGCCGCTTGCGCCGGTACGCACCGTTTCCAGAATCAGTTTTTCGTCAATCGACTTCATGAAGGCGTCAAGCTTGCGGCTGTCGCCCGTGACTTCGATCGTGTAGGTTTTGTCGGTGACATCAATGACGCGTGCACGGAAAATTTCCGTGATGCGCAGCATCTCGTCGCGGTCGCGACCGATGGCGCGCACCTTGATGAGCATCAGTTCGCGCTCGACGTAATCGCTTTCCATCAGGTCGTAGACCTTGATCACCTCGATGATGCGATTCAAGTGCTTGGTGATCTGCTCCATCTTCTTTTCATCGGCGTACGACACGATGGTCATGCGCGAGATGCTGTCGGTTTCCGTCGGAGCGACCGTCAAGGATTCAATGTTGTAGCCACGGGCCGAGAAAAGACCCACGACGCGCGAGAGCGCCCCCGAAGTGTTCTTGAGAAGAACCGAAAGAATATGACGCGTCTGCATTCTTACTTCTCCTCCGAAAGAACCATCTCGGTAAGCCCCTGGCCGGGTCCCACCATCGGACGCACCGGCTCTTCGCGCTCGATGTGCACGTCAACGAACACAAGGTCGTCCTTGTACTTGCCGAAGGCCTCCTCAATGCAGCGATCGAGCTCTTCGTAGGTGGTGGCGCGCAAGCCGACGTGACCGTAGCTCTCAACGAGCTTGACGAAGTCGGGCTGAACCTCCATCACCGATTCACTCATGTGACCGTTGTAGTAGGCGCGCTGCCAAACGGCGACCATGCCGAGGTAGGCGTTGTTGAGCAGGAAGATCTTGGGCTTGACGCCATACTGCTTGGCGGTGCCCAGTTCTTGAATGTTCATCTGAATGGAACCGTCGCCGGTAAAGCACACGACGTCCTCGTCGGGATGCGCAAAGCACGCGCCGATCGCTGCCGGGAATCCGTAGCCCATCGTGCCCAGACCGCCGCTCGTAAGCCACCTGCGCGGTTTGCGCAGCTTGAGGTATTGAGCGCACCACATCTGATGCTCGCCCACGTCGGTGGCATAAATGGCCTCTCCCTTGGTCTTTTGCCAGACGCGTTCAATCACGGCCTGCGGGCGGATCGGGCCCTCAGGATTGACGGTGTACTTGAGGCACTGCATCGCGCGCCAACCGTCGATACGCTTATTCCATGCAGCCAGTTCGTTTTCATCGAGCCTCTCGGTCGTCGTTTCCAGAATGCCGACCATTTCCTTGAGCACTTCATAGACATCGCCCACTATGGGAATGTCCGTCGTCACGTTCTTGGAGATCGAGCTCGGGTCGATGTCGATCTGTACGATCGTGTGGGGATTGGCTTCAAAATCCGAGGGGCAGCCAATCACACGGTCGTCGAATCGGGCGCCGACAGCAAAAAGAACGTCGCAGTGCTGCATGGCCATGTTGGCTTCATAGGTGCCATGCATGCCGACCATACCCAGATGCTTTTCGTCACATCCGTCAAAGGCACCCAGGCCCATGAGAGTCGAGACCACCGGGTAGCCGGTGAGCTGCGCAAAACGGTTGACCAGCTCGCTTGCGGCCGTCGAGGTCGCACCGCCGCCCACGTACAGAAGCGGACGCTTGGCCGAAAGCAGAACCTGCATGGCCTTCTTGATCTGGCCGCTGTGGCCGCGCGTCACAGGACGGTAGCTCACGATGTCGCAGCTCTTGGGATACTCGAAGGCACAGCTTCCGCACTGCACGTCCTTGGGCAGATCCACCAGGACGGGACCCGGGCGGCCGGTTCTTGCAATATAGAAAGCCTTCTTGATGGTGGCCGCAAGATCGCGCACGTCCTTGACAAGGTAGTTGTGCTTGACACACGGACGGGTAATGCCCACCGTATCGCACTCCTGGAAGGCGTCAGTGCCGATGAGGCTCGTGCCGACCTGGCCGCTGAAGACGACCATCGGAATGCTGTCGGCATAGGCCGTGGCAATGCCCGTGACGGCGTTGGTGGCTCCGGGGCCGGACGTCACCAAAGCAACGCCGATCTTGTTCGTGCAGCGCGAATAGGCATCGGCGGCGTGAACCGCTGCCTGTTCATGACGCACGAGCACATGCTTGAAGTACTTCTGCTTGTAGATCTCATCGTAGATCGGAAGAACCGCTCCTCCCGGATAGCCGAAAACGTATTCGACTCCCTCGGCATGAAGAGCTTCGATGAGAATCTTCGCGCCGGTCATCACCGGTGCGGCGGCGCCGTTCTCTTCTGTGGTCTGCATAGGAAAATCGTTCCCTGTTGTTTCACATCCATGGCTTTGTTATGGGGTATCTTCGGATGTGCTTCGTGCCGTGGGGCGGCTGCAGGGTAAGGTTGTGCGGTGGCGTGCTGCCCGTGGGAGCACAGGTACCGGCTTGACACCGTTCGCCGCCCGCCTCTGCGGTAACAGAAGACGTCCGAAGGTGCGTTGCGTGCCGTGGTATGCAAAGAATTTCACAACGCATCGACTAATTTATCGTTTTTCAAACGAAAAGCCAAAGGGGCGAAACAACCTGAGGTTGGTTTCCTTGCGGGTTTTAAGCTTTTGTCAAATGCGGTAAGATGCCGTTCTTAGGGAGAATTTATTAGAACGGCTCCGTGCGCGTCTGTCGGATACCATTTTTTAACATCCAAGAAGCCCTTGCACGAGATCGACCTCAGATAACAGTCGGCTAACAGCCGGCGCCTTCCGTTCCCCCTCACTCAACACAAACAAACCAAAAAAAACATGGCTACCACCGCAACAACTTGGGGTTCCAGGATCGGCTTTATTTTGGCCGGCGCAGGCTCGGCAATTGGCTTGGGCTCCATTTGGAAATTCCCGTTCTGGGCCGGCATCAACGGCGGCTCGGGCTTCATCATTCCGTACATTATCTTTACGTTCACGATCGGCATCACGCTGCTGATCGCCGAACTCGTCGTGGGACGCGCCGGCCGCGGTTCGGCCCTGCATGCACTCAAGCACCTCGGCGGACCGGCTTTCTCGATCATGGGCGGCATAGCCGTTCTCACGTCCTTCGTGATTCTGTCCTACTACTCCGTGGTCGGCGGCTGGTGCGTGAAGTATCTCTTTGACAGCCTCGGCGGCAGTCTCGTGACCAACGACCCGAAGGTTCTGCAGGCAACGTTCGGCGCTTTGGTGGGCGACGGCCTCACCAATTCGCTGTGGCACCTCTCCTTCCTCACGCTCACCTGCGGCGTGGTGGCCCTGGGTGTGGTAAACGGCATCGAGCGCCTCTCGAAGTACCTGCTGCCCACGCTCTTCATCCTGATGATCGTCATCATGATCCGTTCGCTGTCGTTGCCCGGAGCCATGGAGGGCGTGAAGTTCCTCTTTGACTTCAGCTTTGACAAGCTTACCTGGATGAGTGTTCTCAACGCCATGGGCTTTACCTTCTTCAGTCTGTCTCTAGGGTGCGGCATCATGGTGACATACGGTGCCTATCTGAAGGACTCCACCGACATTCCCAACTCCTCGCTGTGGATCGCCTACCTCGCCATTCAGACAGCGCTTCTCGCCGGTCTCATGATCATGCCCGCTGTGTTCGCCATGGGCCAAGATCCCAATGCAGGCCCCGGGCTCGTATTTGTGACCATTCCGTTTATCTTCTCTCAGATTCCGTTTGGCTGGTTCTTCATGATTCTCTTTAACGTGTGCCTGCTCGTGGCCGCGTTAACGAGTTCGGTGTCGCTGCTGGAAGTCTGCATCGCCTATCTGCAGAACGAATGGCACATGAAACGCATCAGCGCTTCGATCCTGTGCTACGTCGGCCTTGCCCTGCTGGGCTTCGTCTCGGCGCTTTCCTTCGGCGTATGGAGCGACGTGAAGATCTTCGATCGCATCATCTTCGATTTCCTCGACTGGTTCTGCTCGAACATCATGATGCCGCTGGGCGGTCTGTCGATTGCGCTTCTGGCAGGTTGGAAGGCCTGGAACTCGACTTACGTGCAAGTCAATCTGGTCAAGAAGTACAGCGCTTCGGCCAATGCCTTCATCAAGTTCTCGCTACGCTTCCTTGCCCCCTTGCTGGTGCTCGTTGTGGTCGCCACAGGCGTCTGAGGCTCACCGCAAACGCACAAACTGCGCCGCATCGTACGCCTCTCGCCGAGGCTGCCTGCGGCGCTGTTTTTTTCCAGCTTCGGTGTATTTTTTTGTTTGCTGAGTGATTGTTTGCCCGTCGGCATCCGTTTTAGCATCCCAAAGATGCTATAAAGATGAATTCAGAGCGGTTTGCAATAACTCTTGGCTTAAATCGCCCTACGTATAAGAATATTTCAGGGACACATCAATGTCTGACAACAGATCAACATGGACAAGCCGCATCGGCTTCATTCTGGCCAGTGCGGGTGCCGCCATCGGCTTAGGCGCCATTTGGAAATTTCCCTATCTGGCAGGAACCAACGGCGGCAGCGTCTTTATGTTCCCCTACATCGTCCTGTCGTTTACGATCGGCCTCGTGCTTCTGATCGCCGAAGTCGGTCTGGGCCGCACGGGCAAAGGCTGCATCGTGACCGCTTACCGAGCCATTGCGGGCAAGAACTGGACGATCTGGGGCTATCTGGGCGTTCTCACGGGCTTCATGGTGCTGTGCTTTTACTCCACCATCGGCGGCTGGACGCTTTCCTATCTGATCGATTCGGCCGTTGGCCGAGGACTTGTATCCAACCAGGACGAGCTCAGTGCGCTCTTCGGCGGCCTTGTGTCCGATCCCGTCAAATCGCTGGGCTTTCAGGCGCTCTTTCTCTTTCTGACCGGTTGGGTCGTCGCCTATGAGATCAGCCGCGGCATCGAGAAGATCTCCAAGGTGCTCATGCCCCTTCTGCTCGTGCTCGTCATCATCGTGATCGTGCGCGGCGTGACGCTGCCGGGCGCCTCCGAAGGTCTCGCCTATCTCTTTAGCTGGAATCCTGAAGCCTTCAGCTGGAAGAGCCTGCTCGCCGCAATGGGCTTTACCTTCTTCTCGCTTTGCATCGGTTGCGGCTGCATGCTCACCTACGGCTCCTACCTCTCGCAGGATTCAAACCTCATCAACGGCTGCGCCTGGATCACATTCCTGGCAACTGCCGCCTCCATCCTGGGCGGCCTGATGATCATGCCGGCGGTCTTTGCATTCCATCTCGATCCGTCCGCCGGTCCCGGCCTCACCTTCATGACGATGCCGGTCGTCTTCGCGCAGCTTCCCTTCGGACAGCTCTTTGCGTTTGCCTTCTATCTGTGCCTGGCCGTGGCGGCCATCACCAGTTCCGTATCGCTTCTCGAACTCGTGGTTGCTTTCCTTGTCGACGAACTCAAGATGCGCCGCATGACGGCTTCTCTGGTGAGCTGCGTCGCGATGCTTGCGGTCGGGTCGCTCTGCACCCTTTCTTTCGGACCTCTGGCTGACGTCAAGCCCCTTTTCGAGCGCAACTTCTTTGATCTCTTTGACTACTTCACGAGCAACCTGTCGCTTCCGATCGGCGGTCTCGTGATCTGCGCCCTGGTGGGCATCAAGCGCTGGTCGATGATGAAGGACGAAATCCGCATGGGTTCAGGCGTTTCCGACTCGATGATGTCGATCTTTCGCGGCATTCTCACGATCGGCTGCCCGCTTCTTATCGTCGTGGTGCTGATTTCCGGCCTGATGCCGAGCTAAGCGCTTTGACATTCATCCAAGGCCAAGAGCGGCGCGATCCTGTCGACAGGCGCGCCGCTTTTCTTTTGCGGTCCATAACAAAACCGGACTGCCCATGAAAAGCAATCCGGTTCGCGTGCAGACCTTGCGGGCCGCTCCGAAAGAAATTCAGCTTACTGAACGAACCACTTGGAGTAGATCTGCTTATCTTCTCCGGCCTGTCGAACGGCTTCAAGGCCCTTGTTGAGCTTGTCAAGAAGTTCCTTGTTGCCCTTCTTCACGGCAAAGCCATACTGCTGCGCGTCTTCGATTGCCGGCTGTAGCTGCAGAGACTGAGACACACGCGGCTGGGTCTTCATGAAGTAGGCAAGCACGGGACGATCGTGCACCACGGCTTCGGCGTTGCGGCTCGTCAGAGCCATGAAGGCTTCGCTCGTGGCGTTGTAATTGGTCACCTTGGCACCGGGAATATCCTTGGCCTTGTCGGCACCGGTCGTGCCGATCTGCACGGCGATCGCCTGATTCTCCAGAGACTTGAAGTCGGGATACTTGGCGGCGTCTTCCTTGCGAACGAGCATGGAAAGGCCGGCCGTGTAGTAAGGAGCCGTGAAGTCTACTCGCTTGGAACGTTCTTCGGTGATGGTGACGCCTGCGGCCACCACATCGACCACGCCCATACCCAGAGCGGGAATCAGCGCGTCAAAACCCATGTTGACGACTTCGATGTCATAGCCGGCCTTATCGGCAACGGCACGAATGAGGTCAATGTCGTAACCCACGAATTCGCGGGTCTGGGTGTCCATAAATTCAAAGGGAGCGAACGTGGGCTCGGTGCCCACGCGAAGCTTGTCGCGAGCCAAGGCATCATCGGCCGCCGCGACAGAGAGCGTTGCGACTGCGCAGACGCTCAGGAGCAATTTTTTAAAAACCATGTGTCTAGTGGTTGAACCGGAAGGTCAACCGTACGCAAAAAGCAAAGATTGGATTATACAGACGCGTGTTTGTTAGCAAAAGCCTGTCGATTCAGCGCTGTAGCTTAAGCATCGGCCAAAAGTCGGCGGCGGCGCTGCTCGAAAAGACAGACCGCGGCGGCCGCCCCAACATTGAGCGACTCGCATGCCTGCTCGATCGGAATGAGATAGCGTTCGTCGGCAACGGCCAGAGCCTGCAGAGAAAGCCCCGGGCCTTCGGCGCCCATCATCCACACCACGGGTCCCTTTTCCCAGCCCTGCGTGCGGAACAAGTCCATTCCGCCTCGGGCGTCTGCTGCCAGCACGCGTCCAGCGAAAAGCGTGTGAATTTCTTCGGCACAGACATTGTCGTAGAGTTTGGCGCTGAAGTGAGCTCCCATACCGGCTCGCAACACCTTGGGTGCCCAGAAACCGGCCGAACCGGAACTGGCCGCGATGTGACGCACGCCTGCAGCCAAAGCGGTGCGAATGAGCGTACCCATATTGCCCGCATCCTGGACGCCGTCGAGATAAAGCGCGTCCTCGGCAATCGGCTGCATCGGACGTTGGGCAAACTCAACTGCCACTTCCACCATGATGCCCGTGCCGTTTTCGACGGGACAGACCGCGTCGTAGAGCTTGTCGGCCACGGTCAGAAATTTGGCCCCCGTTTCCTCGGCCACGCGCTCGGCAAGCGCATGGACATCCGGATGGACGTTGTTTTCACGCACAACAACGGCTCGCGTCTCAGGACGCTTTTCGCAGATCACTTCCGCCAGATGAATGCCCTCGGCAAGCGTCGTTCCGATTTTCTTTGCGCCTCTCGGATGTTCGGAGATCTTTCTCCAGCGCTTGATGTTTTCGTTGGCTGCGGAATTGATGAGCGTCATGGGTTTAAAACAGCTGTAGCAATATAAAAAGCGAATTGTAATCGCGGCAAGCATGCGGCGATTTCGCTCGCTTCGAATGCGCATCTGAAGTAAGGCTTTGCACCAAGACGGTGCATGTTCGATGGGCGCCTTGTGCTTGTCGCTTTCTTAAGAGTGTTGTTTATTTGATTTAGATCAAACACGAAATTTCTTTTTCGGAAGCAATTGACAAAGTGATGGCTGTAAGTCAACAACCGGCTGCAACAACGAAAAAGACAATCAGAAGGCGCGGAAGCCGTGCCGGGAAGAATGGTCAAGAGAAAAGTTACCGGTCAAGCAAAAAGGTTGACATCGTTTTCCTGAGTTTGTCCGATGTCAACCTTTTTCGGATCGCTTGCTTGAAGTCTTCGGCGACCAGACCGAGCTTCAAATTCTGAGGAGCAGTTGAGGAGCAACGCATATGTGTGTCTGCGATCGTTGTCAAGGTAGCACGTCAGCAGACTCCTCGAAAGGGCGGTATTTATCCATCAGAAAGACTACATAGGGGTTTACGTGCACAGCAACTTACACACCGTCTAGAAATGCTCTCTTTTGGTGCGTCTCATCGGTTCGATCCTGTACTTGCTCCGCTTCGTCCCGAATGAAGACACGCTTGGTGTAGGCGTCCTTCAGAAATTCTGCGCTGTTGTGTCCGGCCGCCAGGCGAACGGCTATCAGAAAAGCTATGGGCAAAAGCGCAAGCGACATACATAGATCAGATCTGCTTTCCCGCTGGCGCAAAAGCTCCTCGCGCCTTTGTTTGTCAGGAACCGCCGCTGACAAAACGCTCATTGCAAGCAGCGCTCTGAAACCTGCACTTCGCTTTTGTTGCGCCAGACAGCGTTGTTCGTTGATTTCCTCCATGTACTGCGAGAGTCCCTCTTCGTCATTTCTTACTTTGTAATGGATCACCATGCGCGAATCGGCTCGTCGCCCAAACGTCATGCACACGACGAAGACAGCCAGAAACGGGACCACCACAGGAAATGCAAACTGTACGAGAGACGCCAGCAAAGCTCCTTCTTCTCGGTTGTAGCGACAGGCCTGAATCGTGCAAAAGAGCACGCAAGCCGCGATGCAGGCGAAATAGGCCAGCGGAAAACGAGAGGCATCGGCAAAGATAAGAATCCAAACAGCAGTGCAGGCCGCCGAAAAACTGAGCAGATCCGGATAGATGACAATCCCATCCTCAGCAGTAACACCCTTCATGGCCCGCGTTCCTTTTCGCACAACAGCTCCGAAAGCCGCCAGCAGCACCGCCGCAAAAGCCGTGCACGCAACAAAGCCCGCCGGTACAAGCCAAAGGCGCATTACGGTGGCAAGCGCGGCATAGCCTACGAAAAAGGAGACAGTAAAAAGACAGGCAAAGAGCACTTGCCGCGTGTACTTGTAGCTGCGAAACATCCGCTAAAGAAGGAGTAAAGGTAGGAAACGTCAAAAGTTTTGTCTTTCGGAATTGTAGGGACGCACTTAACGGATTTAATAAGTACGCTAGACATCATCCGAACGGATGATGCTCAACGGCATTGAATCGGGCGCGCGGTATAGTTCGGGGATTGCTTAAACGAATACTTCGACGGCAAGGGTTTTGCGCACGCCTAGCCTGCAAAATCGCCGTCTCCACAAAGGAATTTGCAGTGACCGATAAAACCGATACCATGCAAACGCGCCGCGCCGAGCTTCAGGTTCTGCGCACGCTTCCCGAACTGCTCACACACCATCTGGAGCAGCGGCCGCAGATACCGGTTTACATGTACTACGACAACCGCGTCAAACAGTGGCAGACCCTTACTGTTCAGGAAACGTACGAGCGCGTCATGCGCTGGGCCCATGCCTTTGCGGCTCTCGGCCTCAAAAAGGGCGAACGCGTCGCCATGCTCCTTCCCAACAGCGTTGACGCCATCTGCTTTGACATGGCTGCCCTCATGTGCGCTCTCGTGCCCGTGCCGCTGCACGCGATCGACACGGCTGGCTCCTCGGCCTTTATTCTTCGCGACTCGGGCGCCCGCTTCCTCGTCACGACCAAGTTCAATCGCTGGCGCGACATCGGCGCTGCTATGGAATTACCTGATCTACAGACCGTGGTAATCACCGAAGAAGGCGTTGAGACAACCGTCTCCGACGGTAGAACCGTCACGAGCGTCGATCACTGGCTTGCCACGGGCCAAGGCGTCGAACTGCCGCCCGGCCCCGAGCCCACCGACCTCGCCGCCCTTGTCTACACGTCGGGCACGACGGGCAAACCCAAGGGCGTCATGCTCACGCACCGCGCGCTTCTTGCAAACATCAACGGCGTTTTGAGCAGCATCTGTCCGCGCGTCGACGAAGTATGGCTCTCGTTTCTGCCGCTTTCGCATACGCTCGAGCGCATAGCGACCTATTACCTCGCGCTCGGCATGGGCAACCTCGTGGCGTTCAACCGAAACATCGGTCTCCTGCAGGAAGACATGCGCGTCATCCGTCCCACCATCATGCTGAGCGTGCCGCGCGTCTATGAAAAGATCTACTCCAAGATTCAGGATCGACTTGCGACGCAGTCGCCCTTTGTGCAGAAGATCTTCCGGTGGGCGGTTGACGTTGGCTGGCGCCGCTTCTGCCGCAAAAACGGCCTGCCCTGCCCTTCGGGCTTCTCTGCGCTTTTCGATCCGTTGGTGGCAGGATTCCTTGACAGGAAAGTGGGTGCCGGCATCCGCAACATCTTCGGCGGTCGTCCTTATGTCTACATTTCGGGCGGAGCTGCTTTCAATCCGACCGTAGCCAAAGTGTTCCTTGCCCTGGGCGTTGAAATTCTTCAGGGCTACGGGATGACCGAGGCCTCGCCCGTGGTGTGCGTCAATAAGCTCGGCAGCAACAATCCGCAGACTGTCGGCATTCCGCTCGACAATCTCGAGACCAAGCTCGGTCCCAACGACGAACTGATGGTACGCGGCCCGAACGTGATGGTCGGTTACTGGATGCGTCCGGAAGACACCCGCGCCGTTCTCACCGAAGACGGCTGGCTCAAGACGGGCGATCAGGCCGACATCTACAAGAGCGGCCATATCCGCATCAAGGGCCGCATCAAAGAAATCATTGTCACGAGCACGGGCGAAAAGATCCCGCCGGGAGACCTGGAACAGGCCATCGAAACCGACAATCTGTTCGATCAGGTGATGGCCGTCGGCGAAGATCGCCCCTACATCGCCTGCCTGGCGGTCGTGAACCCCGAGCAGTTCGACAAGTTCGTCAAGGAACTCGGCAAGGATCCCAAAGACGAAGGCATCTTGATGGACAAGGAAGTGCGCAACGCCGCACTGCGCCGCATCAAGGCGTTGACGCGCGACTTCCCGAACTACGGCATCCCGCGCAACGTGCGTCTGCTCGCCGAGCCCTGGACGATCGAAAGCGGTCTGCTCACGCCGACGTTAAAGCTCAAGCGCGCCAAGATACGCGAACGTTTCCACGCCGAAATCGACGAGCTCTACGGCGATCGCCGCGGTTAAGCTTTTGAAGTCGGTTTCTTGTGTTGAACGGGCCTCTGCTTTTGTGAGCTGAGGCCCGTTGCCATTTCATCGTCAGAGATGCAAAAAGTTTTTCAGCAGTTCGTGCCCGAATTCGCTGGCGATTGATTCCGGGTGGAACTGAGTCGTCTCAATCGGCAATTCCTTGTGCCTGAGTCCCTGGATTTCTCCGTCTGAACTGATAGCCGTCACCTCCAAAATGTCAGGCAACGTTTCGCGTTCCACCACGAGCGAGTGATAGCGCGCAACCGTCATCGGCGACGGCAGTCCGCTGAAAAGTCCTTTTCCGTCATGTGTGATGCAATCCGTCTTGCCGTGCATGACATGTCCGGCCCGCACCACGCGCCCGCCGAACACTTCTCCTACGGCCTGATGGCCAAGACACACGCCCAGAACCGGTACATACTGAGAAAAACGCACAATGGCCTCCTTCGAGATGCCTGCCTGCGCCGGAGCACACGGTCCCGGTGAAATGCAGACACGGTCGGGCTTGCGTTTCAAAAGTTCCTCGACGGTTGCCTCGTCGTTTCTCACAACCTGCACTTGCTCTCCGAGTTCCTGAAAGTACTGCACAAGGTTGTACGTAAAACTGTCGTAGTTGTCGATCATCAGGAGCATTTTGTTTCTCCTCGTTCAGATTCCGCTTTCGAAACCGGACTCCGCCAGTTCCGCCGCTCTCAAAACTGCGCGTGCCTTATGTTCCGTTTCCGCATATTCCATCTCGGGGATACTGTCGGCGACAATGCCGGCGGCGGCTTGAGCGTAGAGCCGTTTGTCCTTGATGACGGCCGTTCGTATGGCAATTGCGAGATCCATGTCCCCGGCAAAGGAAAGGTAGCCGACCGCACCCCCATAAATACCGCGCGCCACGGGCTCAAGCTCGTCAATGATTTCCATTGCTCGGACTTTGGGCGCCCCGGTGAGTGTTCCCGCCGGAAAAGTTGCTTTCAAAACGTCGAAATTGTCGAGTCCGTCGAGGAGTTCCCCTTCGACATGACTGACCAAGTGCTGGACTTGCGAATAGCGCTCAATGGCATACTTATCTGTCACGCGAACGGTGCCCGGTTTGGCGATACGGCCAATGTCATTGCGTGCCAGATCAATCAGCATCAGGTGCTCGGCTCGTTCTTTAGGATCATGCAGAAGGTCTTCGGCAAGTCGGCGGTCGTCCTGCACATCAACTCCTCTGGGTCGAGTTCCAGCAATGGGTCGAATCGTCGCGATCCGTCTTCCGTCACGCAACTCCTGCCGCACCAGTATTTCCGGCGAAGCTCCGACAACAAAGTGGTCTCCAAAGTTGTAGAAGTACATGTAGGGCGATGGATTGAGACTTCGCAGCGCACGGTACAGAGAAATCGGGTTTTCAGTAAAACCGCGTTCGATGCGCTGCCCGATCTGCACCTGCATGCAGTCGCCGGCCAGGATGTAGTCCTTGGCTTTTCGTACAGCCTTCAAATAGTCTTCTTTGGCAAACGGACGCTCTGTTTCGTGAACAATGCCACCGGCGGCATACGGAGCTTCCACCGGACGGGTCAACGACTGCTTGAGCCTTCGGATGCGATGAACGGCCGCTGAGTACGCCCCCGGAACTCTCGGATCGGCATTGATAACAATGTACATACGACCCTTAAAACTGTCTATCACGATGAGCTCTTCACACAACAGCAAGCAAATATCCGGTCCACCAATCCCTCCGGACTTTTTGCGTCCCAGTTTGCTTTGCTCGATCAATCGTACCGTGTCATAACCGAAGTACCCGACCAGTCCGCCTGTCAAGCGAGGCAATCCCTTCGGCAAGGCAACACGAAAACGATTGAAGAATCTGCGAACAAACTCAAGCGGGTTGGTTTCAGTGTCGCGTTCGGTTTCTTGCCCGTCAGTCAGAACCTGAGTGCAAAAGCCAGTATCCGTCAGATAACTAACGATCTTTGTACGAGCCTTTAACCCCACAAAGCTGTATCGTGAAAAGCTTTTGCCGCCTTCCGCACTTTCCAGCAAAAAAGTGTCAGTGTCCCGGCCAGCAAGCTTCAAATAGATTGACAACGGCGTTTCCAAATCGCACAGGCATTCACTTACCAAGGCGATACGGTTATAGCCTTCACGTGCAATCGCTTCGAACTCGATTTCGGTCATCATGATTGAAAATTTCCTCAAGAACGGATTCCGCCCGGACCAGACCTTGAAATAAGCACACTTTGGGCGCCTTTTGGCGCATATCCTCAACTGAGGTATCGCCAGCCGGCAGACGGAAATCACTGAAAGCAAATCGGAGAAGAAATTCAACAGCTCATAAACAAGCTGTTAAAACGTGCGCAGACGATGACCCCGACAATCCGCCGGAGAGCATCGGCTTAATGAGGAGAAGTTTTAGGAGCGCCAGCACCAAGCCCCCCGTGCATACCAGCCGGACGGCTTATGCACGCGGCGTACCGAACGAATGTGCGCAAATTGTGCTGCAGACAAAATCATGGCGTCGGAACTGCCGATGGGCAAAAACATGAGAGGTAGAAAGGAACCGGTTTCGGTTGCCTTTTAGTTGTAGCGAAATCGTAAACAGGTTGCAATAAGCAAAAGAATGTAGAAAGCGGAAGCGAACCTGGTTCTCCGCTTCCGCCAATCTGATGTCAATGCACCGGGGTTGTTATCACCAGTTGTTGATCTTGGGCCAGATCGTCTGCACGTTGTTCTTCTCGTCGACAACGAAATACTTGTCGAACGCGGCGGCCGTCGGACAGGCATGGTTGGGAAGAATTCTCAGGCGCGTTCCCACCGGGAACGCTTCGGGATCAATTGCTGAGCCGTCTCGGCTGCAGACGATGCCGTGCTCCTGGTTGGCCGATTTCATCCAGAGGTTTTCAATCGGCTTGCCGGCCTCGTCACACACAAGCCCGTAACCCCAGTCGACCGCCTGAGCGGCCGTACCGCGGTCTCGGCTCATCGCCATCCAGCCGCCGTCCGTGATGATCCAGCCTTTTTGGGGCTGATGGCCGATCACCGTCACCAAAACGGACAAAGCGATCTCTTCGACCTTGCAGACATTGAGTCCTGCCATCACCAGGTCGTGAAAGACGCCCACGCCGCTACGGTATTCCGTGACGCCTTCAGTATCCTTGACGGCCGTAAAGGTCGGAGTCGACCCCACGGAGACTATCTCGCACGGGTAGCCCGCGTCCTTAAGCACATTGGCAGCCTTCATGATCTGATGAACTTCGTTGGCTGCGCAGGCTTCCAGTTCCTCACGATTGCGGGAAAGATAGCTGTCGCCGGCATGCGTCAGGACCCCCTTGAAAACGGCGCCGTCGGTCAGCGCCTTGGCTACGGTCACCAACGCGGGATCATCGGGCTTGAGACCGGAACGATGTCCGTCGCAATCGATTTCAAGCAGCACACCAATTCTGGTGTTGTGAGTGCAGCAGAATTCACTGACCGCCATCGCACTAGCGAGATTGTCGAGAATGATCTTGACGTCGGCACCGCGGCTGTTGAGAAGCGCGATGCGCGGCAACTTCTGCGGAGCGATGCCCACGGCATAAATGATGTCCGTGATGCCCTCTTCATCGAACATGTACTCGGCTTCCTTGACAGTCGAGACCGTGATGCCGCCGAACATGCCCTGAACCTGCATGGCGGCGATCGGCGCGCACTTATGCGTCTTGACGTGCGGGCGCCAGTTGACGCCGAGCTCGTGAGCGCGCCTCTGACAATAATCAATGTTTTCGAAAAGTTTGGCCTTGTCGATCAAAAGGCTCGGTGTGTCGAGTTCGCTCAACTTCAGACTGATAGACATGTCTCCTCTCCGGACTGAATTATCTGAAATCACCTCGGTGATTTTAGTGGAGAAGACGCTCGAGCAAGGAGCTTCAGCAGTCCCGGGTGGGAAACACCTCCACGGACATGGAGAAGACGGATTGGATTGCAGCTTCATCACGTCTTGGACGGAAACACCTCCACGGACGTGGAGAAGACGTCTGTCCGATGTATGCCCAAACGCCGCCCTGAGAAACACCTCCACGAACGTGGAGAAGACGAAGGCGGTGACAAGCCCGAATCCAAAATGGAGGAAACACCTCCACGGACGTGGAGAAGGCATCAATCTGCTCACGCCTGGGCAGTACGTCGAGGAAACACCTCCACGGACGTGGAGAAGACCCTTCCCACCGTCCGTTACGCTGTTTGATGACAGAAACACCTCCACGGACGTGGAGAAGACTCACCGGCACGATCCGTGTTTTCGCATCACTTGGAAACACCTCCACGGACGTGGAGAAGACTGTAAGCGCTCAGAACTTTGGTTTCTTCGAGCAGAAACACCTCCACGGACGTGGAGAAGACAGGTCGGCGTGCTCCTTCAGCGCGTCAATGACAGAAACACCTCCACGGACGTGGAGAAGACGCATCCTGTAAGTTCTCATCCCGGAACCATTCAGAAACACCTCCACGGACGTGGAGAAGACACAACCGTCTCCGGAAGCATCCATCGGTTCCCGGAAACACCTCCACGGACGTGGAGAAGACATCAACACGATCGGTGATTCGATGGAGCCGACCAGAAACACCTCCACGGACGTGGAGAAGACGCGGAAACGGCAATTCTTCCGCCTTCTCCTGGAGAAACACCTCCACGGACGTGGAGAAGACCTGACGCCAGGCGCAGACGGCATTACACCGCAAGAAACACCTCCACGGACGTGGAGAAGACTTGAAAATTTCCAGAAAATCAATTACGCCATCCAGAAACACCTCCACGGACGTGGAGAAGACCCGGGCGCGTGTATGCGTTCCGGGCTTTTTTTGGAAACACCTCCACGGACGTGGAGAAGACAAGCAGACTGCAAGCGGCGCAAGCCTGATTGAGGAAACACCTCCACGGACGTGGAGAAGACCGATAAGTCCCGCGGCGGCAACAGCGTCGTCCGGAAACACCTCCACGGACGTGGAGAAGACTCACTATGCACGGATGCCGCTCTACCTTCCGTGGAAACACCTCCACGGACGTGGAGAAGACGATCGGTGCCGGTTCCGCTGGGTAGGAAAGCGGGAAACACCTCCACGGACGTGGAGAAGACCTGTGGCGTGAGATATGAAGAAGGCGATCTCCAGAAACACCTCCACGGACGTGGAGAAGACCAAAAGCGCCTGTCGCATCTGCGCCTCGGTCAGGAAACACCTCCACGGACGTGGAGAAGACGTGGGCTGGGTCGATTGAAGACGGCATTTCTTAGAAACACCTCCACGGACGTGGAGAAGACAGAATATCGGTGTAACTGCTTCGCTTTCGAATGGAAACACCTCCACGGACGTGGAGAAGACTCCAGCGTCGCTATGACGGTGAGCTTTACGCCAGAAACACCTCCACGGACGTGGAGAAGACAGCAAGATTTAGCGTTAGGCTAATTCAGCCAACGCTACTTTTTGTGGTTATGGTGGTTAAAGGGGGTTCCCTAACCAACTGAAGACCACTGATCTCAATAAGCTCACGTTGTGTTTTACCCAACACCGAAATGGCATAACCGGGGGCCTTGCCGATCTCGGAAAAAATCATCAAGCCGCTGTTTTTCGGACAGTGCCTCACAAGATAGCGAATAATTCGTTCGGACAACGCATCTTTGACTCCTGAAACAAAAACATTTGGCCTTGGTTCGATAAACCAAAGCTTCATCCTTCCCCGAACAGCCGGCGGCAGTTCAGATGCTATGACGACCATCATGGAACATCTCCGATCATTTCGTTGATGTCATCAACCCCGCGCTCAAGAATCTTGAGCTCAATGACGCGGTGTCGGAATGCCTCCGAAACGGCGCTGCGGTCGTACTGACCATTCAAATCAGAAGTCAGACGAAATGCCAGGTCAATGCACAAATCAGCCTTGTATAGATCTGCCATGTCGTAGATGAAAGGCAAAGGACTACCGGAATGAATGAAGCCGATGTACGGTGAAAAACCGGCAGAATGAACGATTGAATTTAAGATTCCGTACAATGCAGCGTTGCATGCCGTCAAAATTCTATTGACAGTATCACTCGCTGAAAATTGTCCGGGAATGAACCGTCTTCCTTCCCAACGCAGGCCATATTGTTCAGCCTTTTGCCTGTACAAGTTTCTTACTCTCACCCCTCCATGCCCATCATTTCCGGCAGCGTTCTCGCTCGGAGATCCACACCAGGAAACCGACGGGCAAACATCCGTCGGGCAACGTCGAGAGACAACACCGGATCGGCTGCCGCTTTAATCTGCCTGAGCATATTGCGGGTATCAGCCGTCGGCGTAATGCCGTTTGCGTAGTAAAGCAGACTGTCTTCACCTACCCACATTACGGCACATTTCGCCGCGGCCAATACTTTGACAGCCTCATGAGTAACGGATGTGCCCGGCCCAAGCAACAAGCACTGAAGCAAAGCTGCGGGGATCCTGACAACACCACCCTGAGCATCAATCCACTTGATGCTGCTGTCATCAACTTCAAGTCGACCGTGCTCAAGGTAGATATAGGGATAGCGATCCTTAATTTGAGGAAGGTTATCCCTCGTAACTTTGATGAACAGCCGAGGTGAAGACTTACGAAGAGTCGTTTCAGACATCGATGATTGTGATTTGTCTGTCGGCATATTTCTTGAACGTTCCAAACTGCACCGGCACGTCCGACAGCGTCATAACCTCGCCCCTTTCCGGATGCTGTCCCTCGAGCACCGTAAAACGGCACTCAAGAGCCTTGCCATCGGCAATGTTCAAAGCCTCCTGCCAGGCCTCCTCTTCCGAAGAGTAGCATCCTCGATATACCAGATCCGTCGGCACGCAGCACTTGCGACCCAAATACAGGTCCCAATGAGGATTTTGCAGAGCGGACTCAATCGTTTTCCGCAATTCCTCCGGCACGCAGACAATGACGGCGAATTTTACGTCTTGCAGGTAGTACCGATACGTCAGTTTCGTCCCCCCGGAGACAGCCTTTTTCCCCTCAATCGTCTTGGGAATCAGAAGCGTTTCCCAGGGATCGGAATCGTCATATGCGCTCCCGACCATCTGAAAGTCCACCAACTGCAGATTTTCGCGAAACTTCCGAGAAGGCCCTTTCTTGCCAAAGGCCAACACGGTTTGTCCATACCGCGACATCTTTTCCAGCCATTCCGACTGGGGGCCTCCTGCCCCCATTGCACAAAGAATCAGTCCCAGTACGCCGGATCTCGTCGGAAAGCCGAGCGTTTCTCTTCTGTTGAATCGCGACTCATAGCCCCATGACTGGAGAGGCGCCTCCAACCACAACAGCACATATGAATCAGCCATTGATTTCTCCGATCGTTTGGCTCAGGGCTTCAAGCAATTCGTCAATGCCTTCATTGTCATTGCCGCCGAATTCGAATTCCATCTTCTTGCCGAACAAGGAACCAAAGAGTTTTTCCTTCTTTTCAAGATCGCTCTTGAGCGCTTCGATACTAGGCTTGAGGAAACCGTCATTGGCTCGAACAGGCTTGTCAAACGAGAGCTGGACACGCTGCCCCGTGCGCACCAATACTTTCGCGTAATCCCACCCGCAAGCACCGGACATCGTGGCCTGTCGTGCTGCTGGAATAGCCAAGAAGAGAGCCTTGGTAAAGGCCTGCACGCTTTCCTTGATCTGTTCGCCCTGCAAAGATTCATACAGCTGCCCGAGATCAAGAGAAACGTAGCGATAGTACGTCGCAGAAGAAAACTCGAGGTTGTCAAGGTGACCGGCTGCGGTATCGAGGTCGTCCAACGCTGTAAAGAATTCGATTTCGTTATTCACGGCGTGTGTCGAAATCGCATGAGAAAACGAAGCTGCAGCCTGAACGTTGAGCTCCGGTGCCTGAGCCACCATGCGACCGAAAAGAGCAATGTCAAGACCGTCGACAGCCAGTTTCAGAACTTTCTTTGAACGCTTCTGAATATCCTTGTCTGAAACAGCTCCCGCATCAAAGTTTTTCGACTGTGCATAAGCGGCAAATTCTTCGACTTCTGTATCAGTGAAGAAGTAGAGTGTGTCCTTCACAATGGCCTTGGCGATGACGTCACCGCAAGCCTGAGCCTGTTCATCCGTCGCGCCGAGTTCCCGACATTTGGCGGCAATCTGTTGATTGACCAATTTGGAACGAGTACCGATTTTCACTCCGAACTCATGGAGCATCATGCGAACCTGACGCTTCCAGCACTGAGAACTGACTCGAGCGCGCGTCACACCCCCGACCACTGCCGTCTTGGGCGAACCAACATCGTCACGATTCAGACAGGTGACGGGAAAAGACTGAAGAATGTGGAATTCAATGCGAGTATTCAAAAAAGGATTGATAGACATGTTTATCTCCTTGATCAATTGCCGGAAACTTGAATGGGAACAATCTGAAGCAGGCCGCAACCGAAAGCTTTGCCTCGTCCGATACCTGTTTCGAAACTTTTGATGAAAAGATCTCTTTGCGTGACCTTCATCACGCCCTTGAGCACCGCCTGCTCAAGCGTCACACGATGCTCTCCCTTGCGAAATTGTTGAACATTGACTTCTAAGACCTCGGTCTGAAGACACCTGAAACCCCACGATGCCGTGCGTGATTCAAACCACGTCCGTATGTCTTCCCTTTGCTTGATAGGAACAAGGTTGCCGTTTACCGACCTCCTGGTGGGGTTGACGACGACCTCAAACGCGTATGCATCGTGTTGCAAGAATTTGTCCGGAATACACCGAGTGCGCACTGTGCCGTATGCCGGCTCCAATGGTTCCCTGTTTGAGAGAAACAAAATGCGCCTGGAGACTTTGTCGCCCCCTTTGTCCGCATAGAGAAAACCAGCCGGCTGATGCGCATTCTTTTGCTCCGGCGTGCGCTCATCGGGAAACAGGCTGTAGATCACTCGATGCACGGAATACGGATCCGTAACCCGGAGCTCTCTAATGTCTCTCCAACTTAGTTCCAATACTCCGGCAATCATGACTGCTCCTCTCTCGCTTCTCGTTGGTAAAACGATGTCGCCCACTTGGCCTTGATTTTTTCGCTTCGATACGGAAATGCGAGCAAATCATCCAGAAGCTGTGCATAGTCGATGGCTGCACTGGTTTTACCCGCTAGAAGTCGAAACAGCGGCCTTAAACAACTGCAGCACTCCTCGGTCGTAGAGCAGGCTAAAAGTCGGCGCAGGCGGCTTGCTCCCTGTCCCTCCGTCCCCGAATACGCAAGCGAGAGCGCGCGCGTCAAAGGCGTATCTCCGTTGCGATTTGCTTTGGCTTGAATCACGGCGGCACCAATGCAAGCAAAGGCGGTTCGCTCGATCGAGTTATCCAAGTTGACATGAAAGTCAATCAGAATGTTCCAACTCTGATGCTGCATGGCAGGATTATCTGCACGGCGCATGGCCGCGGCAGCACCTTTGTCTTTGCTGCATCTGTCAATCACGTAGCGCACGAAAGCCTGGCCGCGAGTTTCCAAGGCGTTTTTATCAGGCATTTCACTCATCGTTCTTTTCCTTTCTGTGATGCATTAGGTTGATTTTTGGCCCAGGCCTGCAGCTGGCGAGGGGTGAAATGAGGACACGATTCGTTATAGGTATTTCGCATCGTGGCTCGGAAAAAATATCTCACGGGCTCGGGGTCTTCACCGGGAACACAAGAATCGATCAGTTCTTGGGCGTGCAATCCGGCAATTTCCCAAAATTTGGCAACAGATCTCTCGGCCAACGGCTTGCCGTCGGTTCCCATGTCCTTGTAGTAACCAAGAACGCACATATAGAGCCGTTTGGCCAGATGATCGAGCTGTTCGGCCGAAGTCGAGAAAGTCACAAAAAATTGTTCTCCGACATCTTGCGGCGAAAATTCAAACTGCGAGTCCACAAAGTCATCGGACCCCGTCAGGTACTGTTCGCCGGCATTGGAAGTTACGCGCACTCCGCCGGACCATAGTTCGACACTCTCAAAGCGATCTCTGGCTCGGGACATTCCCAATTCCACCTGGCTGCACACGAACCGAGTCGCATCCTGAGATCCCAAAAAACTCAAGATTGATGTCAATGATCTCCAGGGTTTCTTGTCCGGATCAGCCCAAAGCGTTTTGAAGTCTTTTTTGGGACGTCCCACAGACTGGGTTGGATCAAAACGACCGGCTTGATAGGTGTCATGTGCAATGCCTTCCGTGTAGTGCATTCCGCCGTCAGCCAGAAGGCAGAACCGGCCCAACGGAACCAGACGTCCCATCAACGAATCTTTGAGTTTGCGTGCGACGCCGCAATCCTCTCCCGCCGGCATCGTTTCCCAAGGAGCCGTTCCTACGCCTTCGGGATAGCACTGCAACCTGCTAAGGCTTTCATAGGAAAAAAGATTCAGCCATACGGTGGAAGCAACGGAATCGGTCTGCACATACGAGTGCAGGTACCCCATGAAACCCAGAGAAGAACCGGCCTTGCCCGATTTGCTTTTACCTTTGTAGCCCGGAGTAAGAATCAGCGAGTTATCCACTTTTTTACCACCGGTGGCAAAACCCATGAGCGTCACCAGTAACAAAGCTTTTTCGGCATCGGTAGGCTCCGTTTGCAACTGAATTTGCGTGAGCACCGTTGTGTTTCCACTCGCCTTTTCCGGATTCAGGGCCGCAAAGGGAGCAACTTTCACATTTGCAACCGCGGGGACCTGCAGAAACGGCTCGTCGCCGTACAACCAGAACTTTTCATGCCACTTTTCAAGATAAGCAAGGCATTTCCGGCAAAAATCCTCGACAGTCGATTGCCGCCATTCTTCTTCGGTCTTCGGTGTCCATGCTGCTTGGGCGATAGCGCACAGCAACTTGAAGATAGCCGTTTTCTGGATCGGGTTGCCACCGATTCTCCTTAGAGACGGATCCGAAAAGATGTCTCGGAGACTGAACAACCCCCTTTCCCGAATGGGAATCCACTGTTCATCAATCAAATTGAACTTTTTATCGGTTGTCATAGCTTTGGTGAAGATCAAAATATAGCGATACAGGTTTAATCATTCATTCGTCCGGATTCAGGCATCGATATCCGGATTTGTCGTAGAAAACTCTTCGGTTAGGCAAGGCCGGTGTCCCGTCCATGTGATAAACGCTTCCGTCATCATCAACAAGACCCACTCGAATACGCATACTGTCATGGGCGGCTACAAAAAGGTACGGAGCAAGCCAGGAGAGACTACGCTGCTCATCGGCCGTCGGTGCCAGGTAGATCGGGGTACGGACACAGTTTTTCATCAATATCAACGCGGTTGATACCTTTTGCGAGTAGCTCAGACCAGTGCCGTCGGGCAAATCCAGTTTTTTCCCGCTCAAAAACTCAATTTCCGTTTTTCCGTCACGATTCAAAATGCGACGAAGAAGCAAGACGTCGACCGTGGGCATCTGGCAGTAGCGGGTTGCCAGATTGCTCTCATCGTTATCATCGATGGTTCCGAACGCATCCGTCAACGTGAGCTGCGCCAATTGCCGAAGCGCTCTTCTTCCTACGGTCGAGCCGGAACCTTCCTCAAGTTCGTTTAACAAATCGGAGAGAACCCCAGACTCTGGGCGTTCTCGGTATGTGTCTTCCATGATCTGCCGTATGTCCGTCGGCAGTGTTATTGATGCACGACCGGCCAGACTTTCGAGTGTTCGACACAAAACATAGGAAGCGTAGACATGCGCCGATGCTCCAAACGCTTTTTTGGGGTCCTTTTTCATCAAATTTTCATCGGGGCATATCACACAGGCCTCACAGCGGGCACCATCGGGACGCTCGGTTACGGCATGACGCCAAAGACGCCCCATTCTCTGCAGAAGCATATCGGTCGGACACAAACGCGTAACCAAAAAATCCGCATCAATATCCAACGACTGCTCCAAAACTTGCGTCCCGACCAGAACTCTTCCGCGTTGCGCCCTGGTGGTCGATTTTTTCCCGAGGACATCTATCCATCGATGTTCGTTCACCTCGCGATCGGCCACGGTGAATCGGGAATGAATAATGCCGAGCTCGACGGTCGTCCCTGATAAAGCCTCGGACAGCCTTTCATGGAGCTTTTGCGCTTCATTGACAGTGTTTTCAATCCATAAGACTTGTTGCCCGCCTTTTGCTCGCTCGATAACCTGTTTCAGAACGATCGAATCATCAGAGGCATACGAGAGTTCCACTTTCTTGGCTGACGGCGCTTCAATCGGAATTTCAACCAACTGTCCCTTTTGGTCAACCGCAGTCAAAAGCGGGTAGGCCTCTGCGGATGACGGTTGATCGGCAAGCATGCCCCTGCGTTGCTGCGTAAGCGTTGCTGACAGGACGATGACTGTACAGCCTAGTTCCCGGAGTTCTTTGACAAGCGCATCGACAATGGTGCCCGTGTACATGTCGTAACTGTGTACCTCGTCAAGTATCACAACCTTGCCCAACAGTCCCAGAGTTCGTACGGACGAATGCTTAACCCCCATTACAGACATGAGAGCCTGATCAATCGTTCCGACTCCGAAGGGAGCGAGAATGCTTCTCTTGCGAGGCGCAAACCAACCGCCGCCGGGAGCCGCCTCCTCGCCCATTTCCTGCATCACCAAAGCGGCTTTACCGTGAACCAGCAAAGCACGTTTAGCCGCATCATCGTCTTCGAGAATCTTGTCGAGAAAAGAATTGACGCGGGTATACACAGCATTAGAGGTCGTCTGGGTAGGCAAAGCAAAATAAAGTCCTGTGGCTTGGCCTTGAGCAAGCAAGCGGTAGGCGGCATACAGCGCCGCTTCGGTTTTTCCGGCCCCCATCACCGTTTCAAGAATGTATACGCCGGGACCGGAACACTTGACTGCCAGCGCTTTCTGAGCGTCATTCGGAGTAAAGCCGAAAATATCGGCAAAGTTCAATTTCTGTTTGACGCGAGGACGATAGAAGCCTGCGGACATGACCGCCCTGCGGGCGGCGGCGGCATCGCAAACCTTGCCCTGGAGCAAGGCATCGTTAGAACTGATCCAGTCGGCCACAGTCGTGAATCCGGCCAAAACCTTGGCCTGAAGGTCACTTTTGACAACCGGAAACTCTGCACTGAAAAAAGCTTTGAGTTTTTGCGTAAGGAGCTCGCGTTGCTCTTGCCAAGCTTTGCCTCCCAGAACATCATCAGCAGCACGAAGCATCCCCGTCTTGGGACGTCTGCCGTGATGTAACCCGAGAATCAGCGGAACACGCGCGTCATGCGTCAACGCCGTCACTGTCAACAAGCTGGCACCGCTGTGCCCTCCCCATCGTTTTTCCAGAGACGGATCCGCAGTAGCCAATTCCGGAATGCTGTTCGGAAAATAATCCGAAGTAGCTCGTCGAAGTTTCTCTTGAAACGCAGGCGTCATCTTGCCGACGTCGTGTTCACTGACGAGAAAATCCAAGCCGTCGGGGAACCATTTCTTCTGTAACGCGTCGGGCCACCATTGCCACAATTCACGGGCAACCAGACCGGAAGTCAGTGCATGTTCCAGCACGGTCTGTCCCAAGCGACAGACACCGTTGTCGTCCACGTATGTTTTGGCGAAATTTTGCTCCAGGGGTAATACCTTTGTTTGGATTTTCTTCAATTTGGGAATGCGCATGATCTGTCTCACGAGCCGAACAGATATTCAATTCTGATCTACTCTAGCGGAAGATACGTCATTTTGCGTCGCATCCAAACATCAGACCTCAAAATGCAGGTGGCAAGGTTACTTCTCAAGCAAATCAACTTGCGAAGGCGCAAACTGAGACATACCTCCTAAGCGGCTTTGCCTGTTTGACTTGGGAAAGATCAATGTTTCCCTTTTAACTTGTACCGATTCTGCGCGACGGCGCCGAAATGCGGTCAAAGTTTGCGACAATCGTGAAGTCTTTTGTGCTCGGCACCTCATTCGGAGGGTTTGTTTGCCGGCACGCCACATTCAACCAAAACAGAGACGTTTATGGCCATTATTGTTCACAAGTACGGCGGCACCTCAATGGGTAGCGTCGAGCGCATCAAGAATGTCGCAAGGCGTGTTGCCAAGTGGCACCGCGCCGGCTATCAGATGGTGGTGGTGGTTTCTGCGATGAGCGGAGAAACCAATCGCCTCATCGCGCTTGCCAAAGAAATCATGCCCAATCCCGATCCCAGGGAGCTCGACGTCATTGCAAGTACCGGCGAACAGGTCTCCATCGGCCTGCTCGCGATGGCTCTCAAAAGCATCGGTGTCGACGCAGTGAGCTTCAACGGCTCCCAGGTTGCCGTACACACAGACAGCGCCTTTACCAAGGCCCGTATCGAGTCCATTGACAGCGAACCGGTCAAGCGTGAACTTGACGCCGGCAAAGTTGTCATCGTCGCCGGCTTTCAGGGACGAGACAGCGCAGGCAACGTCACCACCCTCGGCCGCGGCGGCTCGGACACTTCGGGCGTGGCACTTGCCGTGGCTCTTCAGGCTCAGGAATGCCTCATTTTTACCGACGTTGACGGTGTTTACACCACCGACCCGCGCATCGAACCCAAAGCCCGCAAACTTGACGTCATCAGCTTTGAAGAAATGCTCGAGCTCGCGAGCCTCGGCTCCAAGGTGCTGCAGATCCGCAGCGTGGAGTTCGCCGGCAAATACCACGTTCCCGTGCGTGTTCTCTCGAGCCTTACCGACCCCAATATTCCCGTTGACGTCGAAGCGTCCAGCGGTACCCTGATTTCTTTTGAGGATGATCCGAAGATGGAGAAAGCCCTTGTTTCCGGCATCGCCTGCACCCGCGATGAAGCCAAAATCACGCTCTCGCGCGTTCCCGACACCCCGGGCGTGGCCTATAAGATTCTCGGCCCCGTAGCCCAGCACAACATTGACGTCGACATGATCGTGCAAAACGACGGTCTCGACGGCACGACCGACTTCTCCTTTACCGTTCCGCGCGGCGACGTTGACAAATGCCTGAAGGTCCTCAATGAAGAAGTCGTTCCGGTCTGCCATCCCGAAGGCATTCACACGAACGCCGACATTGCCAAAGTGAGCGTTGTGGGCATCGGCATGCGCACCCACGCAGGCGTAGCCTGCCGCATGTTCGAGTCGCTTGCTGCCGAGGGCATCAATATCGAGATGATCAGCACTTCTGAAATCAAGGTGAGCCTCGTGATTCAGGACAAGTACATGGAACTTGCCGTACGCGCTCTGCACAAGGCCTTCAACCTCGAAGAAGACAAAGTCAAACTCTGATCAACCGGGCTGATTTGCCATGACTCACAAGTCCTGCCGGCTCTCGCCGACGGGACTTTTTTCGTTATCATTCGCGCAACCGTTCCTGCCTGTTACCTACCATTAAAAAGGTTCGCTCATGCAAAACACCGTCATTGCTCCCTCCATTCTCTCTGCCGATTTCGGACGTCTTGCCGAAGAAGTCCGAGATGTGGTTGCGGCCGGGGCCGATTGGATTCACTTTGACGTAATGGACAATCACTACGTCCCGAACCTCACCGTTGGTCCGCTTGTGTGCGAAGCAATCCGCCCGCACACGCAAGCCGTCATTGACGTGCACCTGATGATTGAGCCCGTCGATAGCCTGGTGCCTGCGTTTGCCAAGGCCGGTGCCGACATCATCACCTTCCACTGCGAAGCAAGTCGTCACATTGACCGCACTCTGCAGCTGATTCACAACGAAGGCTGCAAGGCCGGTCTCGTTTTCAATCCGGCCACCCCGCTCGAATACCTCGACTACGTCATCGACAAGGTCGACATGGTGCTCCTGATGAGCGTCAACCCAGGCTTCGGCGGCCAGAGTTTCATTGCCTCGGCCTACGACAAGATTCGCGCCATGCGCGCTAAGCTCGACGCTTACGAAGCCCGTACGGGCCGCAGCATCCGCCTGGAGGTCGACGGAGGCATCAAGACGAACAACATTGCTGAAGTCGCCAAGGCCGGTGCTGATACCTTCGTGGCCGGCTCCGCCGTGTTCGGCATGAAGTCCCCCGAGGGGTACAAAGAAGTGATTTCCGCCATGAAGGCGGCTGTGGCCTCCGTTCGGTAAGCCATCCGACTAATTTTCTCATAGCAAAGCCGCGCTTCTGAATAGTCAGGAGCGCGGCCTTTTTGCCGGAAGGAATTGACCAGAGGATTATTTTCAACCTTTGATCGTTCCTACTTTAGAACGTGTAGCGACCACCGAAATTAACACGCCACTTCTGATCAATGTCACCGCCGAAGCCAGTGCCGACATCAAGGAACGTGTTGAAGGAGTCCGTCACACTGTAGGAGAAGCCCAAAGAGACTTCAGCCCAGTTGTCGTCGAGTTCATCGCTGATCTTGAACAGATGGTTCATAGAGCCGTCGAAAGCAGTGTATTCGGCGTCAACATAACCCAGGAAGTCGTGATTGTAGGAGGCCTTCAGGTAGGCTGCACCGCGGTTTTCATTGAACTTGATGCCACCCATGATGCCGACGCGAGCCACCAAGCTTTCGATCGTCTCGAAATCAACGCTGCGAACGTTGGTGGAGTAGTCCGAAGCACGCAGCCAGCTGTAGGACAACTGAACTGCATATGTGCAACACAAAAACATCGACTGCGGTCGATAATTTCTCCTTTTTATACATTTTTATCGATTACAATCGATGCCAGCAGAAGTTACCTACAAATTGTCGATCGTAATCGATGTTCTTCAGGGGCTTATGATTCGACTGTGAGCTCACAAATCCGAGCTCGGAAACACCCGGAGTGATAGTTATGACGCTTGTTGACAGACCTCAGCTGCTTGATCGCTTCCGTCCTTATTACGAAGACGGTCTAATCAAGGTCGTGACCGGTCTGCGACGCAGCGGCAAGTCATCTCTGATGCATCTGTTGGCAAAGGACATTGAGAATCGCCTCGACCGACCATCGGAAGACTTCTTATTTCTGAACTTCGAAGACTTTGGGTTGAGAAACTTGATCCACCCCGAAGCTCTTCACGACTTTTTGCTCGATCGTATCTCAAAAGCTCGTAAACGCTTGACGGTCTTCCTCGACGAGATTCAAAACGTGGAAAGTTGGGAAACGGTAGTCAACTCAATCCGCTTCCGAGACTGCTGCGACATCTACGTCACAGGTTCCAACTCTCAGCTGCTTTCGGGCGAATTGGCCACTCACCTCGCCGGAAGAGCCATCCAAGTGGAGGTTTATCCGTTTTCATACGCTGAATTCAGAGTAGCTCGAAAGAGACTTTTTGAAGACAACATCACCGACGCCCAAATATGGCAAGAGTACCTGACCTGGGGTGGCATGCCCGGAATCGTGCGGTACCCGGATTTATCGGTAGCTGCGACTTACTTGCGTGATGTCTATCGCTCAATTCTGCTCAAAGACATCACAGACCGACACAACATCCGGCAAACGGCACTCCTTGAGATGACGTATGCCTATCTGCTTGAGCAGGTAGGACACAGAATTTCTCCGGACAGCATCGAGAAGTTTTTAAAGACTGAGCGCTTGCGGTTGTCGCGCGACACTTTGCTTGACTACCTTCGTGCGGGCAGAGAGGCATTTATGCACCTGCGTGTCGACGGCGTGGACTGCATCGGCAAAAACATTCTTAGATTGCGACCTAAAATCTATTGCGCCGATCATGGTTTCCGTGAGGCTTTCTTCAGCGGATCCAACAACCGCAATATTGAGCAAGTTCTCGAGAACATCGTCGCCACAGAGCTAACCAGACGCGGCTGGAGCTTGCGCTTTGGATCGGTGTCGGACAAAAAAGTCGACTTCGTCGCTGACAAAAACGGCCGGAGAATGTACGTCCAGGTCTGCTATCTACTTGCGTCCGATCAAACCCTGGAACGCGAATTTTCTCCGCTTCAGGCTATCCGAGACAACTGGCCAAAACTCATACTTTCTCTTGACGAAGTCAATCGATCAACGCTAGGTATCGAACACCGTAATCTTCAACAGTGGCTTCTTCAGCCAGACGTGTGATCTTTGTCAATAGACACCTTCACCATAGAGGAAACTCAAGCTATCGAAGTGAAATGCGCAACGCCTTCCGGTTGCAGGCAATGAGGCAGTACACAGCCGTTCATACTGCCCCACTGGTTTTGGAAACCTATCAAAGATAGCAACTCAAACAGATTAAGAAGTCCATTCGGTGACAATAGGCATCCAACGCCTCACACCGAACAGCCCCCAATCTCTATCCGGCAAAAATATCAAATTTTCTTTTGCCGTATAGTTAATTTTCATCTAAAGCTCCCGTCGCTTGAGCAGAATTTCAGTACATCGCTGATTTACTGTGATCTTAGCGGTTCGCTTTATGACGATCATTTGAATCTTTTATTAGCCAGCTAATATTTTTTTGCAATTTTTTCCTTCGCACGAGCGCACTTGCGCGAAAAATGCCGAAAAAAGCATCAAAAGTCAACTCCTGAAACCTTTGACATAAATCAAAACTACGTAGCACCTACGTGGGCGAAAAATTGCAACCGTGACAAAGAGGACGGCCAGACACCGTCCCGACAAAACGTCGTTCGCAAGCGTCGGTACCACACCGACAATTGCCTGAGACACAGAGAAACAGGAGAAGAACTGATGTCTGAACTGCAAATTTCCCGCCGTAAGCTGCTCAAGGCAAGCGCTGCCGGCGCAATGGCTGCTTCCACGATTTCGGCTCCGAGCCTCTTGATGGCTAAGGAAGCCTCGTCTGCCGCACAGGATACGTCCAAGATCCGCGACTTCGACATGATCAAGGCTTTCTACGCCAACTATCCCAAGAAGCTCGCCGCCGTGCGCGCCAAGCTCGGTCGTCCGCTGACACTCACCGAAAAGCTGCTTTTCGTACACCTCTACCATCCGGAAAGCCTCACCGAATTCAAGCGCGGCCAGGACTACATCGAACTTCGTCCGGACCGTGCCGGCACGCACGACATCGGCGGTCCGATGGCCATTCTGCAGTTCCTCACCTCCGGCAAAGAACGCATCGCTCTGCCCGCTGCTCTCGTTGCCGACCACCTCGTGACGGCTCAGACGGGCGTACGCAAGGATCTTCAGATCGCCGACCGCGACAATGTTGAAACCTACAGCTTCCTGCGTGACGTTTCCCGCCGCTACGGCTTTGACTTCTGGCCGGCCGGTACGGGCATCTGCCATCAGGTTTTCCTTGAAAACTACGACTTCCCGGGCGCCATGATGCTCGTGACCGACAGCCACACCCCGACTGCAGGCGGCATGGGCATGCTCGCCATCGGCGTGGGCGGCGCCGACCTCGTCGACGCATTGATGGGCATGGAATGGGAACTGAAGATGCCCAAGATCATCGGCGTGAAGCTCACCGGCAAGTTGAGCGGCTGGGTCAGCGCCAAGGACGTGATCCTGAAGCTATCGGGCATTCTGTCGACCAAGGGCGGCACGAACTCCATCATCGAATTCTTCGGCGACGGCTGCCAGCAGCTGTCCTGCACCGGCAAGGGTACGATCTGCAACATGGGTGCCGAAGTGGGCGCCACTACCTCCGTCTTCCCGTTCGACGATTCGATGGTTCGTTATCTGAACGCCACGGGCCGCGCCGCCGTTGCCGACATGGCCAAGGCCGTCGCTGCCGATCTGCGCGCCGATAAGGAAGTCATGGCCGATCCCGCCAAGTACTACGACCGCATCATCGAAATCAACCTTTCCGAACTCGAACCGCACATCAACGGTCCGTACTCTCCCGATGCTGCCATGCCGCTCAATCAGGTGGCCGATCGTGTCAAGGAAAAGGGGTATCCGCAGCTGCTTGAAGTCGCTCTGATCGGCTCCTGCACGAACTCTTCCTACGAAGACTTCACGCGCGCCGCCTCCATCGCCAAGCAGGCGCTCGACAACGGCATCAAGGTAAAGACCCCCGTCATGATCGTTCCGGGCTCGATGCGCATTTACAAGACGCTCGAACGCGACGGCATTCTTGACGTGTTTGAAAAGCTCAACGCCACCGTGCTTGCCACCGCCTGCGGTCCCTGCATCGGTCAGTGGAAGCGTACGATCGGTGATCCGACCAAGAAGAACTCGATCATCGAATCGTTCAACCGCAACTTCAAGGGTCGTAACGACGGCAGCGCTCAGACGCACGCCTTCCTCGCTTCGCCTGAAATCGTGATGGCCATGGCCATCAACGGCGATCTGACGTTCAATCCCATGAAGGGTTCCTACACGACCGCCAAGGGTACGACGATCAAACTCAAGGCTCCGACCGGTACCGAGTTGCCCGTGAAGGGCTTCGTGACGGACCTCACCGATTGCATCCGTCCGGACTTTGCCAAGATTGAAATCAAGGTAAGCCCCAACGCTCAGCGTATCAAGCTTCTTGAACCGTTCCCCGCATGGGACGGCAAGGACTTCGTGGGTCTGCCCATTCTCATTAAGGCCAAGGGCAAGTGCACGACCGACCACATCTCTCCGGGGGGCAAGTGGCTTGCTTACCGCGGCAACCTCGATCGTATTTCGGACAACCTGCTTGAACGCGCCGTCAACGGCTTCACCGACGCCGCCGGTAAGACGCTCAACTATGAGACCGGAACGTACGACACGCCCGCTAAGGTCGCCCGCTACTACAAGAATCACAAGATTGATTCGGTCATTATCGGTGACGACAACTACGGCGAAGGCTCGAGCCGCGAACATGCCGCTATGGAACCGCGTTATCTGGGCGTTCGCGTTGTGCTCACCAAGAGCTTGGCTCGCATCCACGAGTCCAACCTCAAGAAGCAGGGCGTGCTCGCTCTGACGTTCGTCAACCCGGCTGATTACGACAAGATCAAGGAAAAGGATCGCGTCTCGGTCCTCGGTCTTGACAAGCTCGCTCCGGGCCAGAACGTCACCATCGAACTCACGCACGCCGACGGCAAGAAGGAACGCTTCGAAGCCAAGCACAGCTACAACGCCAAGCAACTGGCTTGGTTCAAGGCCGGCTCCGCTTTGAACGCTCTCTGATAGTGCGTTACGAAGGAAAGGCGCCACGCTCTCTCAGGTGCCTTTCCTTCATGGATCTCCAACACTTCCTTCTTTTAGCGCATGCGATTCGTAGTGATCGTGTGCGCATTTTTTTTGGTTGTCCTTGCCTGAAATTGGTTGACAGTTTCTAGCGGAATGACTGAATAAGCAGTCAAGTTTTTGATGTTTGCCTAGGACTGTTTACTCTTTTTTGACTTGTCGCTCATTCTTTGCAGCACTCATCCCGTGACACTCACTAAAATGGCTCTTTTCCTCTTTTGCAAAGGAAGCCAAGCCATGACCGAATTCAAAGTCTGTGTTTTCTGCGGCTCCCGCTCCGGAAACAATCCTGCCTACACCGACGCAGCTCACGCCGTGGCTCAGGAATTGGCATCTCGCGGCATGCAGCTTGTCTTCGGTGGCGGCGGCACGGGACTCATGGGAGAAACCGCACGCACGGCGCTGAATCTGGGCGTTTCCGTCACCGGCATCATCCCGACCTTTCTCATCAATCAGGAAACGCCGGTTGAAGATCTCTCGGAACTGTTGGTCGTAGCCGATATGCACGAGCGCAAAGCCAAAATGGCGGAGCTCTCCGACATGTTCGTCGTGCTTCCTGGCGGCATCGGAACAATGGAAGAAGCCTGCGAGATGATCACAGGCAACTGGATCGGTCTTTACAACAAACCTGTGGGCTTTTTGAACGTCAACGGCTTTTTCGATTCCTTCTTTGCCTTTCTCAAAGACGCCGTCGACGCGGGCTTCATGCCTGTCCCATGTTACGAGCGCGCCATTGTAGACAATACGGCCGCAGGATTGCTTGACAAACTCGTCTCAGCGCGTTGCGCCCCCGAACTGCCCTGCAATGCGGACTGTTTTGGCCACAAGTAACGCAAAATCTATGGCTTCGGTTCGGGACAAAGCGCATTGCGCGCCTTAAAATCCAAGCGCGTGAGTAAACCCGCACTTTTTGAGTCAAACCTTGTTCGAAAATCAATGAGTAACCTACCCACTTTGGCCGCAGGTCCCGTGCAGCTGCCGGGCACCATCAATCGGGACACGATTGTCTTTATTGATGCCGAAGTGTCTCCCGAAACCGGGAAAATCGTTGATTTGGGAGCCTGCCGCCCCGACGGTCGCTTTTTTCACTCCAGCAACGTCGCGGCCTTCAAAGAATTCTGCAAGGGTGCCGAATATGTGTGCGGCCACAACATCGTGGCCTTCGACATGCAGTATCTGCGCCCCGTTTTGGGCGACGGACCGCAGCCTGTCGATACCCTGCCGCTTTCGGCGCTTCTTTTTCCGCGCAAGCGATTTCACAAGCTTCTCAAAGACGAAAAGCTGCTCACCGACGAACTCAACAATCCTCTGTCGGACGCCCGCAAGGCGATGGCTCTTTTCGAAGAGGAAGTGGCGGCCTTCAATGAGTTGCCCGGCGTACTGCAGCGACTTTTCTGCGCGATGCTCAAAAACCGACCGGAGTTTGCGGGCTTTTTCCGGTGCCTTAACGTTCAGACGCCGACCTTTGCCGATCCTACGGGCGTAATCAAGCGCCTGATGGCCGACAGGTTGTGCATTCACGCCGATCTCGACGGTCTGGCCAAGCGCCGACCGGCTGAACTTGCCTACGCGCTTGCATTCATTCGCGCAGCAGAACCCGCCGATGTCATTCCACCTTGGGTCAACACCAATTACCCGGCCACGCAGGCGGTGCTCGAGGCGCTGCGATTTACGCCCTGCAGCAAGGGTTGTCCGTATTGCAAGGAAAGGCTCGACGTCAAGACGGGACTTTCTCGCTTTTTCGGCTTTGATTCATTCAGAACCTACAACGACGAACCCCTGCAGGAAATGGCCGCGCGTGCCGCAGTGGGCGGCGAGTCATTGCTTGCGGTCTTTCCCACTGGCGGCGGCAAATCCATCACTTTTCAACTTCCCGCTTTGATGCAGGGCGAGCTCACCCGTGCGCTTACGGTTGTCATTTCGCCTCTGCAGTCTCTGATGAAGGATCAGGTAGAAAACCTCGTCTCCAAGGGTATCAGCCGCGCGGTCACGATTAACGGACTTTTGAGCCCGATCGAGCGCTCGCGCGCTCTTGAAGCCGTCATCAGCGGCGAAGCAACGCTTTTGTACATCGCCCCTGAGTCACTGCGTTCCCGCTCCATTCTTGCCGCACTGCAGCAACGCCGCGTGACACGCTTTGTAATCGATGAAGCGCACTGCTTCTCGGTCTGGGGACACGATTTCCGCGTCGACTATCTTTTCATCGCGGACTTCATCAAAAAGCTGGAAGATTTTTACGGTGCAAACAGCAAAATTGCCGTTTCCTGCTTTACCGCCACGGCCAAACAGAAAGTTATTCAGGACATCTGCGACTACTTCAAGCAAAGACTCGGACTGGAATTGCGCATCCTTGCGACGTCTGCCGAACGCAAGAACTTGAGCTACCGCGTCATTCACGTTGAAAACGACGCGGATCGCTACGCGCGTCTGCGAGAACTCCTCGAGGCCGCCGAGGGTCCGGCTATTGTCTACGTTGCCACCGTGCGGGAAACCAAGGAACTTGCCGCGGCTCTCACCGCCGACGGTCTGGAAGCCGTCGCGTTTGCCGGACGCATGGATGCTGCCGAAAAAAGCGCCAATCAGGATGCGTTCATCGCGGGCCAGGTCAAGACGATCGTCGCCACTAACGCCTTCGGCATGGGCGTCGACAAAAAGGACGTGCGCCTGGTGGTGCACTACAACATATCCTCATCGCTTGAAAACTACGTTCAGGAATCGGGCCGCGCAGGTCGGGACGAGTCGCTGCAGGCTCAGTGCTGCATTCTCTTTAACGAGGAAGACCTCAACACGCACTTTGCGCTGCTGCGGCAGTCCAAGCTGACGCTTGCCGACATTCAGCTCATTTGGAACGCCATAAAGTCGGTAAAAAGCAGGCGCTTCTCGATTTCGCCGCTCGAACTCGCGCGTAAAGCCGGCCTCGAGTACGACGAACTGCAGCTTGACACCAAAGTTAAGAACGCGATCGCCGCCTTGGAAATCGCCGGTTACGTGCGCCGCTCCATGAACGCGCCGCGCGTCTACGCCACAAGCGTTGCCGTTAAAAGCACGATCGAGGCCCGAGAACGCATCGAGGCAAGTCCTCTCTTTGCAACCGAAGCCGAACGCAACGAAGCCGTGCGCATCGTCGCTTCGCTCATTTCCGCGCGCAGCGGCTATAAAACCAAGGGCGAACCGGCCGAGACACGCACCGATTGGCTGGCCGACCGTCTGGGCATCGCCCTGCCTCAAGTCGTCGCCGTCATCGGGAAACTGCGGCAAGCGGGCGTTCTGCACGACGACAACGATATGTCGGCCACGGTGAGCCGACGCCAGCTCAAATCGGCCTCCGCTGTCTTAGGAACCTATCAGAATCTCGAATCGCTGCTCATCCGGCGGCTCTCCGACGGCGGCCGCGCCGACTTCAATCTCAAGGAACTCAATAACGAAGCCTTGGCAGGCGGCTCGGCAAGCGACGTCAAAAAGATCACGACCCTTTTGATGTACCTGAAAGCGGCTGGGTTGCTTGATGAAATGCGCCGCACGCGAGGCTCTCAGAATGTATCGCTCGTGACCAAACGTTCGACGCAGGAACTTGAAGCCGCCGCGCAGATGCGGGCCGACTTGTGCGCCTTTATCGTGGAGTCGCTCAAAGCGATGGCCCAAAACGGCGCAAGTGCCGGGTCTTCCGACTCCGTTGCGCTCTCCTTTTCGGCCGTGCAGCTGCTGCGAGACTACCGACAGCAGAGCTGGCTCACCGAGACGCCTGTCACGCTGCGCGACGTCGAAAACGCGCTTTTGTTCCTGCACCGCACCGGTGTCCTCTCGCTTGAAGGCGGCTTCATGGTTTCGTATCAGGGCATGACGCTTGAACGCGTCGAGCTCGACAACAAGCGCCGCTACCGAAAGCAGGACTACGCGCAGTTTTCGGAACACTACCGCCAGAAAGTTCAGCAGGTTCACATCGTCGGTCGCTACGCCAACCTGATGCTTGCCGACTACGAAGCGGCTCTGCAATACGTGCGCGACTACTTCGAACTCGACTATCAGGAATTCCTGAGCAAGTATTTTGCAGGAACCGCCGCCGATGAACTCAATCTGGGCCTGACTCCGGCTCTGCGCAACCGCATCTTCGGCCAGCTCTCCGAAAAGCAGCGCGCGATCATCGATGAGCAAGCTCAGTTCGTGGTGGTGGCCGCAGGTCCCGGCAGCGGTAAGACGCGCGTCCTCGTGCATAAGCTCGCGAGCCTTCTCGTGCGCGAAGACGTTCGCAGCGAACAGCTCCTGATGCTCACCTTCTCGCGGGCGGCCGCCACGGAATTTAAACGCCGCCTGATTGAGCTCGTAGGCAAAGCGGCCTACTTCGTCGACATCAAGACCTTCCACTCCTATGCTTTTGACGTGCTCGGGCGTTACGGTTCGCTGCAGGAAGCCGACGGCATTGTCCGCAAAGCGGCCAAAGAGATCGCCTCGGGCAACGCCGAGCCCTCGCGCATTGGCAAGACGGTGCTTGTAATCGACGAAGCGCAGGATATGGACGCCTCCGAAGCCGAATTGGTCGAGGCGCTCATTGAACACAACGAAACCCTGCGCGTGATCGCCGTGGGCGACGACGACCAGAACATCTACGCCTTCCGCGGCGCCGACGGACGTTTTATGCAGGATCTGCTTGCCAAACGCGACGCCGTGCGCCACGAAATGACGGAAAACTACCGCAGCACGCCTGCTGTGGTCGACTTCAGCAACGCGTTCGTGAGCAAAATCAAGGCGCGTTTAAAGACACACGCTCTGACGGCGGTTCGAAACGACACGGGAACGGTGCGTCTCGTGAGTCACACGTCCGAACACTTCGAAGAAGCACTCGTCAAGGGCATCATTGCGGATCTTTCCTGCGGCAAACTTTCGGGCAGCTGCGCGGTACTCACCAACACCAACGAAGAGGCCTTCACACTGTGCGCCATGCTGAAGAAAACGGGCGTTGCCGTTTCGCTCATCCAGTCGCAAAAGAGCGTGAGCCTTGCCAATCTTGCCGAAGTGCGTGCGCTGCTCAAATACATGACGGCGCAGATGCACGGCCAAAAGCGTGCCTCCGTGCGTCTTTTTGCCGACGCCGAGCAGTGGCTCAGAGCCAGTTACGGCGCAAGCATCTGGATCGACAACGTCCTGCGCCTCATCGAGTCCTTCACGGCCATCTTGCCCGCCGAAGGTTTTTTCTACCTTGCCGACTTTGAGGAATTCCTGCGCGAATCGGTACTTGAGGACACGTTCGAGCGCACGGCTTCGAGCATCGTTGTTTCCACCATACACAAAGCCAAGGGGCGCGAGTTCGATCACGTCTACATTCTCTACGCTTCGCGCTCCTTTGAAGACGACGACGCCCGGCGCAAGCTCTATGTGGGCATGACCCGCGCGCGCTTTGACCTTACCATTCACTACCGCGGAGCGCTCCTCAATCAGACGCTTCCCGATGCCGTTCATCCGTCGATTGACAAAACCGCATACAACGCGCCCGACGAACTCACGCTTACGCTTACTCACGAAGACGTGTGGCTCGACTACTTCGAAGACAAGAAGCGATTGATTCTGTCGATGCGCTCGGGTTTTCCTCTCACCCCCATCGAAGAGGGCCTCACGATCCGCACATCGACCGACGTCGTGCGCCTTGTCGTATACTCCCGCGCTTTCCAAGCTCGCCTAGCGCAGCTCAAAAAGAGCGGCTTTACGGTGCAGTCCGCCGAAATCGGCTTTATCGTCGCCTGGCGCAAAACCCCGGAAGATCCGGAACTTGCCGTTGTCCTGCCGACCCTACACCTCAAACGCGGCAACAGTGCCCAATCTGAATTGATTTTTTGACTTCCCCGGCTCAAGTTGCTCGTCTGCGGCTGTAAACTGAATCTCGGTTCGTACTGATTTCGCTCACAATTTCGCACTTTGAGAGCAAATCTTTACGCTGACTTACTTTTTCGCGGAATAAGATAATTGCCAGGAACAAAAGTCTTTTTCAGCGATCTTTTCCAAGTCTTCCCAGGAGACGAACATGACAAACACCACTCTTTCCCGTCGCCGTCTCGTTCAGGGCGCTGCTGCGGCTCTCGCACTCGGTGCCGTTCCGGGCATTGCGCTTGCCAATGCCGACAGTCTCCTCGCCGACATTCTGATCGGTGTGGGCGACGCCATGAAGCGTGACTACATCCGTGAGCACTACGGTCAAGGTCGTTGGGACGGCCGTTACTGGCACTATGAAGGCCGCCGTTACACACCGACCCAATATCGAGATTTCTGGCTGTCTCGCTATGAGCCGCCCGCTCCGCGCCCGCAACCTCGTCCGGCACCGGGCCCAAACCGTAATCCCCCGCCCTGCGGCAACGGTCCCTGCGGCCCCGGCAATCCTCCCGGCCGCGGTCCCGGTGGTCCGGGCAACGGCGGAAGAGGCCCCGGCAACCAGGGTCGAGGCCCGGGTCCCGGCGGTAACGGCCCCGGCAGAGGTCCGGGTAATGATCGCGGCCCCGGTGGCCCCGGACCTCGTTAAACCGCCAATTTGATTGAACCGTTTGAGAGAACCGAAAAAATGACCACACTGACTCGACGCCACATACTGCAGACATCCGTTGCCGCTTTGGCGCTTACGAGTGTACCGTGTCTTGCATTTGCCCACTCGCATTCCGATCAACTGCTTGCCGATATCCTGATCGGCGTCGGAGACGCCCTGCAGCGAGAGTGGATTCGAGACAATTACGGTCACGGCCACTGGGACGGTCACTACTGGAATTACGGAGGACACCGGTACACGCCGTTGGAATACCGCGACTATTGGCTGTCGCGCTACCAACCGCCGGTTCCGCCGCCTCGTCCGGCCGCTCCTCCGCCTCCACCGCCACGCCGGCCCGCACCGCCGCCGCATCATCCGGAACCCGGACCGCACCACGGCGGACGTCCCGGCGGTTGGGGACCGGGAGGCCCCGGTCCGGGCCCAGGTCCCAGATAAACCGCGTTTCGCAGGTTCCTATGAGCATGGTTGAGATCGATGCCCTTTGAGTTTCTTTCACGCCGACAATTTTTCGCATGCACCGGTGCGCTTGTCCTGACCGCCATAGCGCCGGGACTGGTCCACTCGGCCTCTGAGCCGCCGATCAACGATGTTTTGAGCGGTGTCGGCGACGCTGCAGATCGTCAGCGCCTGCGTCAAGAAGCTGACAAAGGCCAATGGGACGGGCAGTATTGGATCAAAGACGGTAAACGGTATACCTCCGGTCAATACCGCGACCATCTGCTAGGCAACACCAAGCCACAGACAAACCGTCCGCCTCAAGCTCCGGCCCGCCGCGACTACAGCCAGCCTTATCGTCCCGGTACGCCCGCGCCTCGTCCGGGCATGGTGCCCAATCTCCCGGGCGCGCCCGTTCGTTACAACCCAAACAAAGCGTTTCCGCGTCAGCCGTTAGGTCCGGGACGCGGAGCCGGAGGCTTCGGCAGAGGCGGCGGACTCGGCCGCGGCGCCGGAATGCGCCGATGAACCCATTTTCGTTGGTTTTTCAACCGGCTGAAAACCGGCAAGGAATCTTTTGCATCCTTGTCGGTTTCCTTTGTCTAACAATTTATAAGCCGGCTAACAAATAGAACTGTTTGTCCAGACTTGATTAGTACCATTCGTGCTTTTCATGACGGTCAAGTGCCGCAATGGCCTTCATGTCCGAATCCGACAACTCAAGGTCAAAAATCTCCGTATTCTCTTTAATGTGAGCCGGGTTGCTTGATCCGGGAATCGCGGAGACATTCCGCTGCAGATTCCAACGCAGCACAATCTGAGCGACCGTCTTGCCGTGCGCCATGGCGATTTTGGCAAGTTCAGGATGGCCGAGCACGGATTTCGTCCAGCCGCGGCCTCCGAACGGAAACCACGCCTGCACAACGATGCCCATTTCTTGAATGAACGGCACAACGTCTCGATCCTGATAGAAAGGATGGATTTCGTTTTGTACCAGTGCTGGTATTACGTCAACCTTCGGCAAAAAATCGGTGAGTTCCTTGATGTACCAATTTGATAAGCCGATCGAGCGAACCGCCCCCTCTTCCACGGCCTTTTCCAATGTCCGATAAGCCGCGACATCGCCGTTGCCGGGATGATGAAGCAACAGAAGATCAATGTAGCCGAGATCCAATCTGGACATTGACTCTTCAATGGCTTTCTGAGGATTTCCGAACTGTGTCGGATAAATCTTTGTCGTTACGAAAATCTCTTCTCGGGAGAGACCATTCTTCACAGCGTCACGCACCGCCGATCCGACTTCTCGCTCATTTCCGTAGAACGAAGCCGTGTCAATCAGCCGAACGCCGCAGTCAAGCGCTGCGCGCACAGCACGAACGCAGGTTTGTCCGTGCAAGGCGTATGTTCCCAGCCCCAGCACGGGCATAGTCCGTCCGTTGTTAAGTTTCACTGTCTTCTCCTTGAGGTTGAATGGTCTCACCATCCGACTTACGGTTTTCTGCGCAGCCTGCGCCGGTCGAAGCGGACAGACAGCTGTTAACCAACCCAATGCACAGAATTCCAGTACCGATCTGCGGAGCATATCGTTCTCTCCTCGTGCCGTTCTTCCGAAACAAAAGTACCAAGTCGGTGCCTTTTGCGTCAAATACCTATGCGCTAAGATTGTCTATGCTTTTCAGGCATGGATTCACTAACGTTCGATTTGGGACTTCGCATGGACATTCGCGTTCTTCGGTATTTTCTGGCAGCGGCCGAACAGCAAAGCATCTCGGGTGCTGCACAAAAGTTGCATGTCACGCAACCGACGCTGTCGCGTCAGTTCATGGAACTCGAAGAAGAGCTCGGGCATACGCTTTTTGTTCGCTCAAACAGAAAACTTCGCCTCACCTCCAAGGGTGAACTTTTCTACGAACGCGCCCGTTCCATCGTCAATCTTTTCGATCGTACGAAAGAAGAAATTCGCGCGGAAGATGAGCTCACCGGCGACATTCGCATCGCCGCGGGAGAAACGCCAGCTCTGGGAAGCCTTGCGCGAGCCATAGCCCGTCTGCAAAAAGAAGCGCCAAAAGTTCGGTTTCACATCGTGAGCGGCGCCGAAGCTCAGGTTAAATCCGAACTCCATTCGGGGCTGACCGATTTCGGAGTGTTCGTGGGCATTGCCGATACAATCGGCTACAGCTCAATCAAACTCAAGCAAAAGGACGTCTGGGGTATTCTGACGCGCCTTGACGGTCCCTTTGCCGACAAGGCGTACATCGAAGCCTCCGATCTGGCAGGTCAGCCGTTGCTGTGTTCCGAGCAATCCTTTTCCCGCAACGAATTCGACGGCTGGCTCAACGACATGGGAAGCAGCCTCAACATCGTCGGTACTTTCAACCTGCTCTACAACGCCTACGTGCTCGCAGCCGCCGGCGTGGGTCACGTTCTCGCCTTGGGCGGCATTATCAATCCCACCCCCGCCTCAGGACTCGTGTGGCTGCCTCTGCATCCGAGGCTCCAGTGCGACATCGTCGTCGCCTGGGATCGCTCCCGCCGTCTGAGTCCGGCTGCCGATCGGCTGATTGCGCTTCTCAAGGAAGAAGAAAACTTGGTCCCAACAATCTGACGCATTCACTGCGGAAGATCTTCATGGTTCTTTCTATACCTTCAAAGCATAGTAAAGAGTAAAAATAAAGTATTTGTTATTTCTGTCATTTGAGTCAACAATTCGCCTTGTCATCAAAAGGAGGATTGTTCATGGACGCTCAGATGCTAGAAGGCAAAGTCGCGCTGATCACCGGAGCCAGCTACGGCATGGGCCGGACGATTGCAGAATTGTTCGCCGAAGAAGGAGCTTGCGTCGTTCTTACCGCAAGACATGTCGAGCAACTCAACGAGGTTGTGGAAGGAATCCGAGCCAAAGGTGGAAAGGCGGTCGGTGTTGTCGCCGACGTCTGTTCAACCGAAGACACCAAACGCGTTTTCAAAACCGCCATTGAAACATACGGTGATCTGGACATTCTCATCAACAATGCCGGTATCGGCGAGCAAAAAATCATTGATGACACGAGCGACGAGTGGATGCTACATGTCATGAACACCAATCTCGGCGGACCGATGCGCTACATCCGTGAAGCTCTCAAAGTATTTTTGCCAAAAAACGACGGCTGCATCATCAATATCAGTTCGGTCAACGGCAACCGTCCGTTCTGCGGCGCAACGTACACATCAACCAAAGGCGCACTCAACACGCTGACGAAAAATGTCGCCATGCGCCTTATCGACACAAACATCCGTTGTAATGCCGTTGCTCCGGGCGCCACCGTAACGCCGGCTCACCTTGCCAACAAAGCCGGAGAGCAACCGGGCGGCAGCAAGATGCTCAACTGGAGCGGTCATTTCGTTTACTTTCCCGGCCCGGAATGCGATCCGATCGATCAGGCCTATGCATGTCTTTACCTGGCAAGCAAGATGGGACGTCATGTCAAAGGTCAGGTTCTTCAGGTCTGTAACGGCGCTTTCCTATGATGAGCCACACCGGCAAATCTTTCCGCCGAGGGGCTGTATGGCGGTGCCCGGCGGAAAGCATTTCCGCTCTGAAAGCAGAAGCAATGGCGTTTGCAGTTCTCGTTTTCGCCAACATGGCCCTTGCTCAACAGCCATCCTCCGCCTATGCCTCATCTCTCATTTCAAATCGAAGCAACGACATGTCCGTACATACGGCTACTCAGAAACGACAAATTCGAATGCTTGTCGGCGAAAAAAGCTTTTCGGTCACGCTTGCTGATACCCGCGCGGCTCAAAAGCTAGTGCAACTTTTGCCGCTGACATTGCGTCTGCATGACTACGGCGGTTTTGAAAAAGTCGGAGCGCTCGGCACGCAACTGCCAAGCGACGATTTTTGGATGACCGCCCGGACAGGAGACGTTGTGCTCTACAACAGCAACCAAATTGTTCTGATGTGCGGTTCCAATTCCTGGAATTACACGCGACTCGGCCACGTAAGCGAGTCTGGCGATTGGATCAAAGCTCTCGGAGACCACGACGTCGAAATTCAGTTAACTGCTCGGTAAATGCCGCGCGACCACCGACAACCTGTTTGCCGTTTAATCACAACACAGAGTTACTTTCAAAAGAGTTGATTTATGACCTCAAAAATTGCTACTGAAATTGCTGCTACTGTTCTTACCACAGCATGCGCTGCGGCTTGTGCAGCCATTCCCGCCGCACAGGTTGCCCCCTCAACCATCAAGCCCGCCGAACTGCAGCTTGAAGCGAAGTGGGACAAGGTGTTTGCGCAAAGCTCCAAGGTCAACCACTCAAAAATCACTTTCGTCAATCGTTACGGCATCACGCTTGCTGCCGACCTGTATGTCCCCAAAAACGCCCAAGGAAAACTTCCCGCGATTGCCGTAAGCGGCCCCTTCGGAGCAGTCAAAGAACAATCCTCCGGGCTATACGCTCAGACGCTTGCCGAACGCGGATATCTCACAATTGCCTTTGATCCTTCGTTTACCGGAGAAAGCGGCGGCTATCCGCGTTATGTGGCTTCTGGCGACATCAACACAGAAGACTTCTCGGCAGCCGTCGACTATCTCTCTACGCGCGAAGACGTCAACCCCGACAAAATCGGCATTCTCGGCATCTGCGGTTGGGGCGGCATGGCGATCAATGCCGCCGCTGCCGATGTTCGCATCAAGGCCACCGTTGCCGCGACCATGTACGACATGAGCCGCGTGACCGCGAACGGTTACTTTGATTCGCTGGATGCCGAGGGTCGCTACAAGCTTCGCCAAACACTTGCAAATGAACGGACGGCAAACTATCGCACCGGCCGATACAACCTTGCGGGCGGCGTGCCCGACCAACTGCCTGCCGACGCGCCTCAGTTCGTCAAGGACTACTTCAACTACTACAAGACCGAGCGCGGCTACCACAAGCGGTCTCTGAACTCCAACGGCGGCTGGAATACGACCTCGGCTATCTCGCTTTTGAACATGCCTTTGCTTGCCTTCGCCGATGAAATCCGCAGCGCCGTTCTGATCGTACACGGCGAAAAGGCTCACTCCCGTTACTTCAGCGAAGGCGCCTATCAGAAGCTCAAAGGCGACAACAAAGAATTGCTGATTATTCCCGGTGCCAACCACACCGACCTCTACGATCGAATGGATGTCATTCCGTTCGACCGGATCGATGCTTTCTACAAGGCCAATCTGAAGTAATGTCAGCCTCACGCCCTTGATTGGGCAATCCGAAAGCGTTTCCCTCTTGTCTCCTCCGAACGCTTTGCATCTGACCGTTTCGAGTCGGATGCTCGGCGTGCGTGCCTGTGTTTTCCCCAATGCAAACCAAAACCATCTCCGAATCGCTTCTGATCGCCATTCTGACGCTCGGCGTCTTCGGCATCATCAATACCGAAATGGGCGTGGTCGGCATCATTCCGCAGATCGCCGAACGCTTTGACGTCACTGTCTCGACGTCCGGTCTCTGCGTGAGCGTTTTTGCGCTTGTTGTTTCAGTGGCCGCACCTGTTCTGCCGCTCCTCTTTTCCGGCATCAACCGCCGAACGATGATGCTTGCGGCTTTGATTCTCTTCGTGGCCTCCAACATTCTGTCCATGGTCACCGATTCATTTGCCGTGCTTCTTGCCGCGCGCGCCTTGCCCGCATTTCTGCATCCGGTCTATGTCGCCATGGCCTTTACGCTTGCCGCCGCAGCCACCAAAGACGATCCTTCCCGCGGCATAGCTCGCGTTTTTGTTGGCGTCTCGGCCGGCATGGTGCTCGGAGTCCCGATGACGACTTTCGTCACGACCCACTGGTCATACGAAGCCGCGATGGGCATCTTTGCCGTCATCAACACCATCGTACTGGTTGCCACGTTCTTTCTGGTCCCGAACATGCCGGCCAAACAGCATAATCCCGGGCATCAATTGCGCGTTCTCAAAAAGCCTTCGTTGTGGTTGGGCGTCTCGGCCTTTGCCTGCATCAACGGCGCCATGTTCGGCTTTTTCAGCTTCATGAGTGATTTCTTGCACGAGGTAAGCGCCTTTTCGTTTGACGCCGTCAGTTCCGTGCTCCTGGCTTACGGTTTCGCCAACATTGCCGGCAACATGCTCGCGGGCCGTGTTTTCGGGCGTTACAAGAAGCTCTTTACGCGTGTGGGGCCCGCCATGATGCTTGCTCTCTACTCGCTGTTGTACGTCTTTGCACCCAACGGAATTTTTGCCGTCGTGCTCGTCGTTTTGCTCGGCATTTGCGCTGGCTTCATCAATATTTCGGGGCAATACATGATCAGCTCCGCTGCTCGCGAAGCGCCGGACTTTTCAAATGGACTTTTCTTGACCGCTGCCAATTTCGGTACCGCCATGGGTACCTCGTTGTGCGGCATTTTTATTTCACTGATGGATTCGCGCGCCGCACTCTTTGCCACCGGCATTCTTCTGATTGTCAGTCTTGTACTTTCCTATGCACGTACGACGGCAGGAAGTGCCGACTACGAGAAGGTTTGCCGTGCTTGTCCGACCTGATGCGAAAAAGAACTCGGCTGCAGTGGCTATAAACGGATGTTTTTCGATTGTCTGGCTGCACTTTTGCGTTACGCTGGCTTCGGAGCAAACTCAATCGTCATAAGCGTGAGAGTTTCCCGCGCATCCAACAAGCCGTTTTTGCTTTGTTTCTCAAACATGCGGCGGATTTCCCAACTCAGTTCCTCCGTCAGTTGGGTACGCAAAGCCAGACGACGAAGACAAAAGTCCGCAACTTGCTGCCACGGGCGCTGCGCTTCGCCCCATTGGGCCTCTCTATAGTGCAGATATGGCCTGCGCCCGGTTTTGAGCAGATAACCCACGGCATCAAACATGCGCTCGTCGTTCCACGGAACGCCGGCACCGGCAATGTCAAATGCAAGCTGCATCCAGCGATGCCGACGATTAATAAAGTTTTCAACAAAAACGCGGGAAGTCGCACAATTGATCAATTTCTCCAGCGCGTTAAGCGAATCAACAGCAGGCGTTAAACGAGCCACCGCTACCTCAAAGGCGCCTTTCATACCCAAGGCATCAATGTCCGCTTTTGACCAATCGAGAACATCAAACCGACAGTTGGTGCAATGTTTTTCATGAGCCCTGTTGCGCGCTCGCTCAATCATCTGCTCCGAAATATCGAAACCGACGACCTCCCGAACGCACTCGGCGATCGCGACGGAATAAATGCCGGGACCGCAGCCGAGATCCAAAACGCGGCTCTTGTCAGTCAATACGCCGGAAGCCTCGAGAATCTTCAAAAAACCGTCGTCGTCGAAACGTGCGGTCGGCGCTTTGGAATAACGCTCTGCTTCAGCGTTCCACAGATCGCGATGCCCGTATCCGACGGAAACACTGTTCTCGGTTGACAACCGGTGTTGAATTTCAGACATTTTCCACTCTCCGCTGGAAGTGATGCGCTTTTCCTTCGACAAGCGCGAACCGCTGATCATCGACTTCATGCAATCGAACGTCTACGCCGTAGGTTCGACGCAAGTGAGCTTCCGTAAGGTCCTGTGCGGCCACGGTTGACACATTGCCTTTGGGATCGATCAGAACAAACTGCGAGCAAAACCGCAAGGCGGCGTTGATGTCGTGGCTCACCATCAAAACGACGACGTTGTGACGTTGAGCGTACTGCGAGACAAACGCGAGCATATCGACTTGAGAGCCAAGATCGAGACTCGCCGTCGGTTCATCGAGCAGCAGCACATTGGTCTGCTGCACGACGGCTCGGGCGAGCATTACTTTTTGCGCTTCGCCTCCGCTTAAGGTCTTGGCGTTTCGGTTCACCCATTGCTCAATGCCGAACTCGTGCAAAACACGTTCGACCGCCTCGTGGTCTTCTCGCGTGGGGCCGGCGTAAAAGTACGGCAGACGCCCGAGAAGGACCGTGTCATAGACGCTTGCACCGGACGTCTCAAAGTGCTGCGCGACATATGCCACATGGCGAGCACGCTTGCGGCGGGAAAGCTTGAGCAGATCAACGTCGTTGAAAAACACACTGCCGACAGCGGGCTGCAGGATGCCGCCGATGCAGTTGAGAAGGGTGCTTTTGCCGGTGCCGTTGTTGCCAAGAATACCAGTCACAGTCCCAGCGGGAACATCCAAGTCGACGTTTTCCCAGAGCTTGCGTTTACCGTAGGCAAAGCTCAAAGCGCGAACCTGCAGCATGTCTGACGACGATTGCATCACTTGCTCCAGCCGTCGGCTTTAAAGATCATGTAGAGGAACACGGGGGCGCCGAGAAACGACGTGATGGCGCCGATCGGCAACACCGCCGGCGGCACAATGAAGCGCGAAAGGACTTCCGCCCCCATCAAAAGAACGGCACCGCAAAATACGCTCGAGATCAAGAGATATCGATGGTTAGTGCCTGTAAAGCGACGAGCCAGATGCGGCGCGATGAGTCCCACAAAACCGATCGTGCCTACGAAGGCTACCGCAAGCGAACTCAGCAGGCACGAGACGAGCATGCCGACAACAAGCACGACGCCCACGGGTATACCCAGACTCTTTGCGGTATAGACGCCGTTGGCAAGCGCGTTGTAGTTCCAGGCGTTGCGATAGAAGTAGGCAAAAGCCGTCAATAAAGCCGCCGCCAACGCTCCGATTTGTGTCCAACCGGTTCGACCCAGATCACCGAAGGTCCAGTAGACAATCGAAGCGACTTTGATGTCATCAGCAAAGTATTGAATGATTGCCGTTCCTCCGGTAAACATGGCGCCTAATGCGATGCCGCTTAAGATCATCGTGGCCGACGAGATTCTGGTCACCAAAGAGAGCGCGAGAATCACCGCTCCGCTTGCCACCCCGAAAATGAAGGAGAAAACCGTCACGACGGCAGGCGATGTCACGGTGAGCGCCGCACCGAGATTGCCATCGGTACCAATGCCCGCGTGAAAGAACGTGATGGCAAGCGCCGCTCCGAAAGCTGCCCCCTGACTTACGCCCAGCGTTGAAGCAGACGCCAGAGGATTGCGAAGGACGTTTTGCATGACGGCGCCGGCCAAGGCTAGAGCCGCTCCGACCACGGCCGCCGTCGCTGCACGCGGCAGACGCACATTGTAGAAAATCACTTCGGAAGCTTTGGATGCGCGTCCCGAAAGTACGTCAATCGGCAAAGTCCACTCGAAGCCTTTGAGGCTTGCGGCCAAAGCAAGATAGAAGACGCAGACAAACACCGCAACAAAAAGAAGCGGCCGCAGGCGCTCGGCGAAGTAGCGCTCCTTGCGAAGTGCAGCAAAAGAGCCCGATCCTGATGAAAGGACATTGTGTTTGACTTCCACCGAAAGTGCCGCGGTCTTTTGCATCTAGATCCCAGGGAAAGCGATGCGGCCGTATGGCTGCCCCAAAGGAGCCATGTGCTCGTACCAACCGCGACCGTTGAAGAAAGACACGATCTCGTCGAACTTTGCGGCGAAATTCACGTCAGCAAAAACTTCGGGAAAAAGCACGGTTCCCACGTAGTACGCATTGGCCAAACTGTAGGCAATGTTGGTCGAATACTGGTTATAGGAAGGCATGGCGTAGACATTGCCCGTCTTGACCGCCTTGAGCGAGGCAAAGTAATCGCGCTTGTTTTTGGCCTCTTCCGCAACAATCGACAGATTGCCAGGATCCAAAAAAATCAGATCGGGATCCTGTTGCAGCACAAACTCCAGATCCGTTTCGTAAAAGCCCTCTCGATCCAGTCGGTCGGAAATACTGCGAGCGCCGACGGCCGCAAGCGGTCCGAAGCGGCTGTAGGTGCCGGCAAAGCCGTGTGCGCCGGAAAACGTCACAGCACCTGGATAAACCGAAGGACCGACCTCTTGACCACGACTGTGAACTCGTTTTTGCAAATCGGCCTGCACGCTTTCGATGAATTTGACAATGGACTTAGCCCGCGCCTCGCACCCGAGAATGCGGCCCGCAAGATCAATGGCTTTCAGAAAGCTATCGTTGACGAGTCCGAGACTGAGGTAATAGACGGAAACCACAGGAATACCGGTTTCGCGCGCGAGCTGCTCAGCGGCCTCCGGTGCGTACCCCGTCAGAATCACATCGGGTTCAACCGCCAATATGGCCTCCGGATTGGCCGTATAACCAGTACCGCCGCCTTTGCCAATCACAGGCAAAGACTTGAAGCGATCGTGGTTGGCGAAGGCATAGTCTCGCTTGGGATCATTCTTGTACCGAAGATCAGATGATTCGATGCCGACGAGCAAATCCAAAGCACCCAGATAAGAAGCAACGCGCAACGCACCGCTACCTGTGCAGACAAGTCTCTTTACACTGCGCGGGACCTTCACGGTACGTCCGTGCATGTCCTTGACGGTTCGGTAGCCGTCGGTCGCCGTGGCAGCGACTGCTTTGCGGCAGGCATAAAGCGCCGTGGGCAACAAGCTCGCACCGGTTGCCATAATCAGACGACGACGTTGCAAATCAAAAGAAGAATGCATCCGGAGGCCCCACCAATACACGAAGCAAACGTATGAAGAATTTTTTATTCATCATACTACCAGATGGTCCCCTACACTTTTAGTATCCATCAGTACTAACTGGCATACGACTTTTGGACTCTACGTAGACCGATTTGTCTAGGCAGCGACCTTACGACAGTGAGTGTCGCATGCTCGAAGATAATCAAGAGAACGTAGAGGTGACGAACATGACGGAGACGCAATACTTTGAGCGCGAATGCGACCAGAAGCTTTTTGAGGTTCTCTCAAACGCAAAAGCCGCGACCCTGGAAAACGACCTAAAAACCGCCAAGCATCTTCTTTCCGAAGGCGCCGACATCAATGCCAGATCTTTCAACCACGACATTCCAGGGGGCTTTCTCCTGCCGTGCGCTCTCGATGACTTAACGTACCAACCGCAGCGTTTGTTGCTTGACGTCTTACGCTTCTGTCTGAACAACGGTTTCGATCCAAAGCTGGATAACGGTGTCTGCGGAGCCCAGACGCTCTGTCACTTTTTTTGTTTAATTTTCTGAACGTCTCGCTTTTGACTGGCATCAAGGATCTTCTTCGCGCAGGTTGCGATCCGACCGTCAAAGCCTACTTATTCCGCGACGAACCTAGGCCTGAAAATGCGCTTTATTACATTCGCGAGGAACTTGCGGATGCTTTTTCCGTGGATGACGATTTTTTGTCGATGCTTGGCTATGCGGCGATACATCAATGTCTTGTGAAACGATCCAAGCAGCAGAACTTCGAGTCTGTGGAACCGGTGACCGAGGCACTCAACTGTTCAATCAACGCTGTTTTCCCCTACGGCGACTTTTCGATTGAACCACGGCTACTCCACAAACTTGGACATATGCAAGAAACTCGGCCTCAAAAGATCCGTTTGATTGCGGTCGAACTCGCTTCTGCCTGGATCCTTTCTGGGGTTTTGCTAGTTGAAGAAAAATCTACCAAATCTCCCATAACGGGTTCCATAGCAACGTTAAACTTGAAAAAAGAAGAGATGAGCTTGCTCAAAGACAGCGGAGGCAATTATGACGCTGTATTCCATCGGGATCGTTGCCAAACATTACGGTGTGTCGCCAAGCACCATTCGACGTTGGGCTGAGAAAGGCCTTCTTGCCGTAGCCTGCCGCACGTTTGGCGGTTACCGTTGATTCGATCTGCAATTGAATCCGGTGGCAAGCGGTGTCGAGCGCAAGCACCTTGGTTATGCCCGCGTCTCTTCCCACGATCAAAAAAAAGACCCGCTTCGTCAGGCAGAACGACCCAAGCAGGCTGGTTGCTCGGAAGTCATCACCGACATCGGATCCGGTCTTAACTGCAACAAGCCGGGACTCAAGTCGCTACTGAACCGCATCCTGAAAGGTCACGTTCACACGCTCTCTGTCGTTTACGAGGATCGGCTGCTGCGTTTCGGAACTGCCTTGATTCGGCTGATGTGCCGCAAAACAGGTACTGATTTGCGTGTCTTGCAAGAAGCTTCCCCCAAAACATTCGAGAAAGAATTGGCCAAGGATGTCGTGACGCTGATGACTGTTTTCTGTGCCCGTCTATACGGAAAACGCAGTCACAAGAACAAAACACAAAGTCTTTGAGCTATGATCGGCGTTCCTTCTCAGCAGTACCGGAAGAAGCCGACCATGCAGCAGACCGAACTGGCCGATCCACATTTTGTCGACGCAAAGCGAATCAAGGAGCTTGGCAACGCCGCCGAGCTTTCCGCTTACCGCACCATGGTCCGTTGTCTGGACGAAGTCTCGGTCGAAAAGAACCGGGAGCAGCTCGAAGCGCTTCTGAGAGCCTTCGGCAAAGAACGCCAGCACTTCATTGATCTTCTTTTCACACGCGATCACCGAGCCTTTTGCATCGGCAACCGCTGGCGCAAGCTCAGAGACGCCTTGGTGATGGAGAAGTACCGTTCTTCCTACGGTCTGCAAGCTCGTCATTGGAAGATGGCGCTTCAAACCGCGGCAGCAACTGTCTCCAACTACTGGCGTCTTGTGCAAGCCAACGCTTTGAGCCGAATTCGCAGAAAGGCTTGGTTTGCCCGTCTCAATAAGCTCGAGCAGCGCTACGTGCATTTTCTTCTCGGCTCTCTGTCTGAGGCGTTCTTCACGATGCTTGACGGCAAATGTCCCGCAGTCGTGACGGACACTGAGGAGGAGTCCGTCGCCAGCCGCAAGGGATTGTGCCAAGCGATGGTGCGCACGATTCACGACGAGCAAGGCAAAAGACCGAAACACGGCAGGGACGCGAGCGTTTGGTTTGACTGCTCGTGCTACAAAGCTGTCGTTGTCGGAGAGCAGGTACGACTGGATTTGATGTCGCTTACGCCCGGCGTGCGCTTGACGCTCTACGCCAAAGGAAGCGTACTGGTCTCGAGTACGCTCAAGCTCGTCAAGCACCCGGACGGGACCATGGCGTTGCACGTGCAGAAATCCATGAGCAAGGCGGATATCCGTCCGATTGATTCACCGAAAGCGTCCCGTGGAAAGCTTTATTGCCGTGCGCTTGATCTTGGTTTTACGGAAGTGGCAACGGACGATGCGGGAAATCGTTTCGGTACATGTTTGGGTGAAAAGCTCACGGGCTATGCCCGATATCTCGATGCCAAGCTCAAGGAAAGAAATAAGCTTATGGCTCGGGCACAGAAAGCGGGTAAGGCCAAGCGACGCCGCATGCTGCGCTGCAATCTGGGTTCAAAGAAGTTCACAAAGGAATTGCAGCGCATCCGAACGGAAATCCAAAACACCGTCAACAAGGCGCTAAACGATATCCTCAGGCAAAGCCCAGCGCAGGTTTATGCCTTGGAAGATCTGTCGCATCGCTTTACGTTCGAGGGCAAGTACAGCCGAAAGGTGCGCAATCTGTTGAGCAAATGGGTCAGAGGCACGATCAAAGATCGGTTTCTCTTTAAGTCGGCCAAGGCGGGCGTACAGGTGGTGTTTGTGCCGGCGGCCTATTCGTCACAGCATTGCCCGGAGTGCGGCTACACAGCCGGAGAAAATCGCCGGGGTGATCGGTTTGAGTGCAAGCACTGCGGCCATAAGGCGCAGGCCGATCAAAACGGAGCGCTGAATCTGCTTCTCAGGGTCAACGATCCGGAGTACAGGCGGTACATGACCAAGGAAGCCGTCAAAAAGCTGGAACGGGGCCGATACGAAGCGTGGTGCAAATCAAGGCAGGAAGAGCCGATCAAGGAAGCCTCGAACAAAAAGAGGCTCAAGAAAGCGGCGTAAAACCAAAGAAACCGACAGAGAACGAGCAACAAGCTTAACCAAAGGAGAGCGAAGAGAAATTTAAAAACCGCTGAGGCGCCCACAGGGAGCCCGGAGAAGAGGAAGAAGACAGGGGCGGCGAAGCCGGAGGCGGTCTAGTCGCGAAAAGCCCGAAGGGTCGAGTCAACAGACCTCACCGAGGACGAAAGTGGAGTGCTGAAAAGAAAAAGGCGCCGTTGGAATCGAATGAACCGTTGGGCGCCTGATTGACCTCAGGGAGAAATCCATGAGTGCTCAGAGCGAATAAATGTCAAAAGGCGTGCGGTAGATTTGGCGCTTTTTGATAAACGGTGCCTATTGCGACAAGGAAATCAAGGTGGACGACACAGCCCAACGCATTGACTTCGCGTTGCCGCCCGAGGCTTCACTTCGCAAAATAAGCGGAGAAATGCTAAATCAGCCCGGATTTGCCAATTTCCTCTTCGATTTGGGAAGCTGTTTCCTCAACTGCAATGATCTGACCAAAACAATCAGCATCAGGGCCTCCGCCGAAAGCAAAAAAGGGCAGAACGCTCAAGAACTTTTGGCAAGTTCGTGCTACTGCGACTGACCAAACAGCTTCACAAGCAAACGCACCAAATAGCGTAGCGTTTCCAGACATGACCGTGGTCAAATATAAAAAACTGCCATTATAATAACCAATATTATCATAATAGTAGTTATTAGATATTAGGAAACCCATGCATTTCATCGGTAGAAAACAAGAACTCGAAGCATTGGAGACTGCTTTTAGAGGAGCGGCTCATGGTCCATCTCGAATGACCGTTGTAACCGGCAGAAGACGTGTCGGGAAGACAACGCTGATACGCGAGAGCCTCAAGAACAAACCATCGGTGACGTGGTTCATGACTGCCGCTACGGAGAAGGATTTGGTTGCCAGACTGACACAGGCAACCGTTGCGGCGCTAGGCCCGATCGTCCCTGAAGGTTTGATCTCGTTTGCAGGACTTTTTGAGGTTCTGATGCTTCATGCTCGACATCACCATTTTTCGCTGGTGATGGACGAGTTTCAGAATCTCGCCAAGGTTAACGCCGGTTTGTTTGCTCGCATTCAAGACATCTGGGACAGCAATAAGGATCAGACACACATGCACCTGATCCTGAGCGGCTCGTCATATTCCATGATGAAGAAAATCTTTGAAGACGATCGAGAGCCTCTTTTCGGGCGTGCAACGACAAAGATTCATCTGCGACCTTTTGCTGCCGATGAGCTGATCTCTCTTGTTGAACAAGCACCGGTCAGGGTTACCAACGATGACTTGCTGGCGCTCTACTGCATTACCGGCGGCGTTGCCTTATATGTGGCGGATTTTGTCGACAACGGCATTTATCATAAGGAACAAATGTTCGAATGGACGGTGCGTCCAGGATCGTTGTTTTTATCCGAAGGCTACGACCTTTTGCGTTTGGAAGTGGGCGCAGGTCAATCGACGTATATTTCCATACTTCGAGCTCTGGCTCACGGGCAGACTCAAGCGCCTCGGATTGCAGATCTCATCGGCGTAGGGCCTCTGAATTCTTACCTAGAACGACTTGAACTGTACGGGTTCATTGAAAAAATGAGGCCCATCTTGGCCAAGCCCAACACTCGTTCAGTTCGATGGCAAATTTGCGACCCGTTTCTTCGGTTTTGGTTCCGATACATTGAAGGCAACCAAGGCTTGATCGATAACGGCATGTCTTCGGTTTTGGAACACGACATCGCAGAATCCTACGAAACGTTCAGCGGGCCGATGCTTGAACAGTTTTTCCGTCAAAAATTGATGCGCACCAGAAAGTACACGGCTGTCGGTTCCTGGTGGAAACAGGAAAGAGGCGCGCAAGGAAATCAGAACGCAGTCGACATCATTGCGGTTGGGCGCGACAGAAAATCAGCCTTTGTTGCCGAAGTGAAACGTCAAAAGAAATCCTTCCGAGAAGGTGTCTTTTTGGACAAAGTCGAAAATCTGAAAAAGAGCGTGCTTGCCGGCTACAAAATTCAGACTGCTTGCCTGACGTTGGATGACCTTCGAAGTCCCATCCCGTAGGTTGCGCAAAACCGATGCACCCCGCGGCCACACATGTCAAAGCCAGCCGACCGAACGAACCAATATCGTCGGTCTTGCGCTTGCTGGCGGCATTTGTGCGGTGAAACAGCGGCACGACTTTTTCCTTGCTGGTTTGCGGTGCGTAAATGTGATTGAGGAATTCTTGCAAAAAATCCGTGCCGGGTGGTGAACCGCAGCACGGATCTTCCTATCGCTTAAAGAGCAATTACTCTTCGAATGTGCCCTTCACGATGATTTCACCGTCCTTCATCATCTGGCGGCCCTTGGCAAAGACATGAACCAGATTCATGTTTTCGTCAAAGAGGTTAAGGTCAGCGCAGTTGCCGGCCTTCACCACGCCCTTGCCGGGCAGCTGCAGAGCCTTGGCGACGTTGCTCGTGATCACGGAAAGAGCCGTGGTCATCGGCACACCAAGTTCACCGATCAGGCGCTTGACTTCCTTGAGGTTGCAGGCAACGCCGCCCACTCCCAAGCCGATCATTTCGCCCTTATCGTTGAAGCGCGGCACGGAACCGTGTCCGTCGGAACTCATCGTGATGTGGTCGGCTGCCACTCCGGCTTCCAGTACAGACTTCACGCCGTGAGCAGGCGTGCCGACCGCGCAGGAGCCGCCCGTGGTGATGTCGACGTAGCCGCCGGCAAGACCGAATTCGATGGCGCCCTTGAAGACATCGGGGTGACGCGCGCAGTGCGTCGGACGGATGTGCTGAATCGGCATGCCGCGCTTGACGCACTCAAGCAACATATCGAAGGGACCGACGATGTTGCCGAGATGGATGTGCAGCACACCGAGCTTGCCCGCCACCATAGCGCCCACGCGGATCTGCGTGAGAAGACGCATCACTTCTTCCTGCGTGGGGAAGCTCGAGCGATGGTCGCCCATGGCGATCTTGACGCCCAACACTTCCGGAACGAAATACAGGTCGTCACGCACGCAGCTCGTGAGCGTCGTCGGAGGATAAGCATAGTTGCTTGTGTACATCCAGGCCGAAACGCCTTCGGCCTGAAGGGCTCGAACCTTGCCGAGCAGATTGGGCATGGAGCGGCTCGAACCGTCGGTACCCGACACGCCCACCACGCTGGTGGTGCCGCAGGCGATCAGCTCGGACAAAACCAATTCCGGCGTACGCGTCTTGGGGCCGCCTTCACCGCCGCCGCCCGTCACGTGGATGTGCTGATCGATAAAGCCCGGCGTAAGAATCAAACCCTTGGCGTCGATCGTTTCGAGTTCGGGCAGTGTTGCCGTCAGGTCCTTGCCGACGGCAACAACCTGTTTGCCGACGGTCAGAACGTCGCAAATGCCGAGGTCTTCAGGCGCATAAACGTGCGCACCTTTGATAAGCAATGCCATTTGTTTCTCTCCTAGCGTATTAGAGGAAGATTTGAGCAGCGATGACGTTGACGATCATACCCAGGACCATCACAGGAATCGTGCGACGGATGAGTTCAATGGGCGTCAAGCCTGCAATACCGGACACAGCGATGATGACGCCGGAAATCGGGCTCATCGGACGAGCCAGACTGGCGGCAAGCTGCACGGGCACAACCAGAGCCATCGTGTTGTAGCCGACGCTTGCAGCGGCTTCGGGAAGCAGCGGCGAGAAGGCAAAGAAGGCGGAGTTGCCCGAGCCCGTCACGATCGTGGCGATGGCCATGATGCCCATCATCACGAAGAGCATGAGGTACAGACCGACGTCCTGCTGGGCGGCAGCCATCTGAATCATCGTGGAGATGCCGCCGATCTTGGTGAGACCGAAAGCGAAAAGTTCAGCACAGATGATGAGCGAAACGGTCGACGTAAAGACCTTGCCCATGCCTTCAAAGAAGGCCTGGAAGCTCTTGCAAACGTCCTTGAAGGCACGGCGGGTGACGAGATCGACCAGGAAGGCGATCAGAATCGAAACCACAATGGCTGTCACCAGACCGAGTTTGATGCCGTTGTAGACCATCGGCGAGAAGATGATCAGCAGGAACAAGGGCAGAATCGGCAGAATGGCGTAGTGAGCGGGACCGGCGTCGGCAAAGGCATCCTTGGTTTCGCCGGCAACAGTGCTCGTGTCATCCTTGATGCCCTTGGCAGCCTCACGGCGGTCAAACCAACGTTGCACCAACGCGTGCCCCACAGCCACAGCAATAATGATGCAGATGGCAACCGGGATCTGGCCGGTCACGAAGTACGTCACAACGTCGGTATTGACAAGGTCGGCGGCGCGCATGGCGTTGGACGAGCTCGGGCCCAAGTCCAGACAGCAGGTCGAACCGATCACGGCGGCGGCAGCGGCGCGGCGAACACCCAACTGAACGAGCAGCGGATAGACCGAAGCCATCAGCAACAGACCGAGACCGACGGCGGAATTAATGAAAAGCGCCATGCACTGGCCCATAACATAGGTCAGACCAAGCAGCACGTACGGCGAATGAATGGCCGAAAGCGGACGCACGCAAAGCTTCACGAGAGCCGTAGAGGCGCCGATCTTGTTCATGTAGAACGAGAACCCGCCGATGGCCATGATGTTGAGGCCGAGACCGCCGATACGGCTCTTGGTGAGATCGGTGAAGGCCTGAGCGAGATCAAAGCCGAGGAAGTTGGTGGCGGTCTTGGCAGAAACCGGCGGGTTGCCCATGAAGGCACCGATCAACAGCAAGACGAGAGCCAACACCAAAAGAATGACAGGCGGATAGTAGTTTTTGATAACGAAGTACGCGAGCAGTACGACTGCCAGCAGCGTAACGACGACGCCAAACATAGCACTTCTCCTTTTTGTGGTTAGATGTTGCGTTTGACTCCTGGGGCGACGGTCTGTGCCGTCTTCACGAAAGTCAGCCTAAGAATTTTAGTAGTGCCTTGCCTGCTTTAACAGGGGCGAAATTCGCCACCCACCCCGTCAGCGGGCTTTTCCCTGTAAAGACGGCATCAATTTTTGACGTAGCCCAAGGCAGCGCAATTTTCGTTTTGTAGCCCTGTCGGCGCAAGCAGCAAGCAAGCGGTGCCGCAATATTTGTGTGTTTTCTTTTCCTGCGGGCTCGCAACGTGTCGGCCGCCTCTAAAATGCGTGGGACTTATCCTCTTTAATCCGAAGGAAACCGCATGTCTTCTGCGCTTGCTTACCCCCTGCGTCTGCCCGGCTGGAAACTGGCCGTACACCTCGGCCTGTCGATCAAAACCGAAGTATTGGTGGCGTTTGACAAAGATGCGCAGAAGTTTGCGGCCCGCTGCTACGACTTCGATCGGAAAAACCCGATTTGTGCCGAGGGACCGGATGTGCCCTCCCTGCAAACCGCACTGGATGAACAATTTCATGCTGCGCTCAAAAAAGCGTTTTCCAAGGAGCCCCTGATGCAGCCGCACTTGCTGGTGACGCTCTCTCTCATGCCGAAGTTGCCCGATGCGACGGCTTCGCGCACAGAAGAAGTTCCGATGTTGCCGCGCTGCTGCTCGGCCCGAGCTGTTATGAGAAACGAAGACTGACCGGCGCTTCAACCGAGACGGAGTTCTTTCTCTGCCCAAACGCGTTAGCAGTTTTGCCGCAATGTTGTGCATGAATTTTCGTGCCGCTTAGCAATTTTCACCGGCATTGGTATGATGCGCCAAATTACAACATCCGCTGTCGCTAAAAGGCGGCTCATTCATTTCGGTTCTGTTTTCCGAAATCGGTGCTTATCATGCTGGACTCCGTCAGCTTCAAGTATTTTCTCGGCGCACTTATTTCGCTGGTCGTCATCACCAATCCGCTTTCCAAAATTCCGCTCTTTATGAGTCTTGCGGCGGGCATGACGCATGAACAACGCAAGCAACAGGCCAATCTTGCCGCTATCTACTCGTTCGCGGTGATGTTCGTGAGCCTCATCGGCGGCAATCTGATCCTTTCCTTTTTCGGCATCAGTTTCGGCGCCATGCGCGTTGCGGGCGGCTTTGTGATCGCAATCATCGGCACACAAATGCTGTTCGGAGGCCAAGGTCCGAACAATGCCCCGGCGGTTCAGCGCGGTAAGGAGGACTATTCATTCTTCCCGCTGGCAATGCCCGGCATCGCCGGACCGGGCACCATCGCCGTCGTCATCGGCTACTCCACAAAAATTGCGGAAGCTCCCGAATTTGCCTCCATGGCAGAAACTTTCCTGCTCACCACGTTGGCCATTCTGGTCACGAGCATCATCGCCTGGGTCACGCTGCGCTCAAGCGAATTCTGTGCAACCCGTATGGGTCCTTCGGGCATGGCTGTCTTTAGCAAACTCATCGGCTTTTTCTTGATCTGCATCGGCGTACAGTTCATGGGGTCCGGCGCCAGAGCGTTCATTGCCGGCGGCTAGTAAGCTTCCTTCTTTCGGTGCTCAAGAAAAACATTGCATCGTCTGGCAGAAAGTTCTGCCCAGCCGGAAAAAACTCCGAGCCGCCTTGATCGGTACTGATCGTGCGACTCGGAGTCCAAAATCAGAGGTTCTAACGCGGTTTAGGCCTTGTCCAGATCCACGATCTCGTAGTTTTCGCTTCCCAGCCCGATTTCACGCATGGCCGAGAGCTGGCGCAAACCATGACGCGTTTCGATGCGTTCACGCAGCGGCGCGCTCGCCTCTCCCAGATCGTAGACGGCATCCACGGAGGCCTGTTCCACCGCGAGCAGATCCAGCGAAGCAAATATCCCGATGTCAGGCACTCGAGGCGGTTCGGCTGACGTTCCTGCGCAGTCACAATCCACGCTCATGCGGCGCAGAACATTGACGTAACAGACGTGTCCCTTGAAGTGGTCGGTGATGCCTTTGGTGGCATCAACCATGTTTTCCATGAATTCACGGCCGGTAATGCCCCACTGCTGACCGGTAGCTCCGGCGTGCAACTGTTTCTTACCGGTGTGTGCATCGGCGCAACCGATGGAAATGTTCTTGTTCGAGCCACCGAAGCCACCCATCGTGTGTCCCTTGAAGTGCGTAAGCGTCAGGAGACTGTCATACTTCAGCAAACCCTTGCCCACACTGATTTCCTTGATGTGCTTGGCGCCTTTGACCGGAATCATCGCGGTGCCGTCGGCATCCATGATGTCCACGGGCGCAAACGTCCAGCCGTTGACCTTGAGCGTGTCAAGGTGCTTGGCCGTCGTATCGCGATCCCCCGGATAATAAGTGTTGGTCTCGACGATCGTGGCGTTCTTGATTTCGTTTGCAAGAAGCTCTTTAACCCACTCGCGCGGCAGGATGTTGGGGCCTCCCTTTTCGCCTGTGTGCAGCTTCACAGCCACCTTGCCGGTGAGAACGGTAGAAACCTTGGCAACGATCTTGCGCAAGCCGTCAGCTGACAAATCACGAGTGAAATAGACCACCGACTTCGGCCCCGTGCGCTTGGCAAGCGGAACGTTCACAACGCTGCCATCGTCAACCTTGGCAACCGCACGTACCGCCTTGCCGGTCTTTTCCGGTACGGCCGAGGCAATCGGCAATCCGGCTGCGACTCCTGCGGCCATCGCGCCGCCGATCAATACTCTGCGCTTCATTTCTTTCCTCCAGTCGACAAAATGCCGTTGAAGTTATTTTCGGCTGTTTCGCATCAATCGGAATGCAGAAAAATCTCAATAGCTTGCGCATTTAGATCAAGCATCAATGCAAGGTTTGCAAAGCCAATCGCAAGCTTGCCGACATTAATTGCCCGATCAATTTCAACTTTTTTGACTTCGATCGGATACGGTAACGAAAAAGTCGTAGTCCGATACCCGGTGTTTGTTGTTAGTCTTTGCGCGCTTGTTGTGAATGCAAAAAAACACAAGGGAGTCACGACACATGAAAAAGACCATCGCGGCCGTTGTCTGCGCCGCTGCCGCCGCCCTCTCGGTTCAGGCTCACGCCGAAGATGCCAAGGTGCTTCGCATGGCCTGCGAGAGCACTTACGCGCCGTTTGTCTTCTTTGACAGCGAAACGGGCAAACTCAAAGGCTTTGAAATTGACCTGCTCGAGTACGTGGCAAAAGAAATGGGCCGCAAGCTTGAAGTGACCAACATGGGCTTTGACGCCATCATTCCGTCGATGCTCACGGGCATCACCGATGTCGGCGCCTCTGCTTTCACGATCACTCCGGAACGGGCCAAGCGCGTTTTGTTCTCCAAGCCCTACTACATCTCCGGCCTGTCGATTCTCGTGCGCGCCGAAGACAAGGATAAGATCAAGAGCGTCAAGGACATTGAAAACTGCACGATCTGCGCTCAGATCGGCACGTCGGGTTCCATGCGAGCCGCCAAAGTCCCGGGCGCGAAGGTTCGCAACTTCAACACGATCAACGACGCTTATCTCGAGCTCGGCAACAAGGGCTGCAAAGCCGTGATCACCGATCGCCCCGTGACGGCATACTTCCTTGCGGCTCGCCCCGAGACCGCCAAGACCTACTATCACCTGCCGACGGTTCTCAACAGCGAATCCTTCGGTTTCCCCGTGAGCAAGAATAAGCCTGAGTTGATGAAGGCCATTGACGCGGCCATCGACAAGGCGCGCACCAGCGGCGAATTCACCAAGATGTACGTGAAGTGGTTCGGCGAAGAACCGCCCAAGGAACTGCTGAAATAAATCGGTAACAATCTTCAGACTGTCGAATTTCCGTTCCCGCGGCCGACACCGACCCGTTCGAACAAAAGCCGGTATTCCGCTCGGACTGCCGGCATTTTGATATGTGGAATCCGTTTGATCACTCCACAGCGCTGCGCACACCCGCGCGAGCGCAGTACGGTGCGTCCTCGCCTCTCGCAGGTTCCGTCATGAACTGCGTGTTCCATGCTCGGAAGTGCTCGCAGAGCATGTCAATGAAGGTTTGCGCAGCTCGGCTCAGATAACGATCCTTCATCCAGGCAACAACCACGCGGTTCATCGGCATCACGTGCTGGATCGACAGAAACTGAACGGTCGTCTCCGGCATACGACGCGCGATCACATCGGGCACGACACCGAAACCGAGTCCCTGCCGTACAAGTTCCATCACGGTAGTGATCGATTCGGTCTCAAGCAGAATGTCCGGTTCAAGCCCGTGTTTGTGACAGACGTCCAGAAAAAGGTCGTGAAACTTGATGCCGCGATCAAGCAAAATGAAACGCTCGTCAGCTGCAGCTTCAAAATCAAAGACCGGGCGATCGCAAAAGGTGCGACCTGTCGAAAGCCGGCTGGCGTCGACCTGCGGCGGCACGGCAACGACGACCTGTTCATCAGCAACGGTGCGGTAGAGCACTTTCTCGGAAAGACATGACTCAAGCGTCACCGAAAAGTCAAAGTCTCCGCGCTCGAGCCGATCCGAACAGGCACCCGGAGGCACCTCGCACAGATGTACGCGAACGGCGGGATACCGAGACACGAACTCTCTGAGCGTTTCGGGCAGCATTGTCACCGATCGACAGGCATTTGCGCCGATCGTAATGCTACCGCCCTCAAGACGATTCAAATCCTCAAAATAACGCCTTCTGTTTTCCCGCAGGGCCTCGATTTGAGCTTCAACTTCAATCCACTTGACGCCTTCTGACGTGAGTTTCAATGGTTTTGCAGCCCGATCAACCAGTTTGACTCCGCACTGTTTTTCCAATCGAGCGATCAAAATCGAAAGTCCCGGCTGCGTCATGCCCAGTCGCTGAGCCGCTGCCGAAAACGCTCCCTCCTCGCTTAAGACCCGCACGCATTCATAATCAGACAATCTCATAAAAAATCATTATGGAAAATAAATAATTCTTATTTGCTAATTATATATAACCTCTGTACCATCCGCCGCCAGAAAATTAAAAAACCTTTTCAATCAACGAGATCGGAGTGTTCTTATGGAATTTTTGATGTTAACAGCCCTGTCGGCCTGTGTCGGCTTGGCCTGGCTTAAACCCGAGAAAGAAAACCTGGCTTTTTCCTGTTTTCTTCTCGGCCTTGGCATTTGCGTCGTGATGTTTCTCATTGCCTCTACGGGCTTTTTTGTGCCTCAGGGTGCGATCTAAGGAGAGAGTGCGATGCTGAAGAAATTTTTCGAAAGCGAAAAGAACTTCAATCTGCTCATTGCCACTGAAGTTCTGCTGATTCTGGCCATTCCCGTGGGCATCGCCAACGTGGTGCTCGGCTATATCATCGGCGAAAGTCCCTGCACCCTGTGCTGGTTTGAACGTACCGGCATGATTCTGATCGGCGTACTCGGCGTCATGGTCCTTCGCTACGGCCTGAGAATGCGTTATCTAGCCGCCATGGCCTTTAGTTCGTTCTTCGGGCTTTACATGACCCTGCGCCACACAAGCATGCTGCTGCATCAGGATCAAGGACAGGGCTTCGGCGACGCCATGTTCGGTGCCCACACATACTCCTGGGGCGTCTTTGTGTATTGGGTGTCCGTGCTCGCGCTTGTCGTCATCCTGTTGTTCGTTCGTCCGAACAATCCCGTAAGTCAAGATCTCGCGGGCACCCGCAAGGTGATCAAGCCACTTTCCAAGTACTCGAAGTTTGTAGTAGTCATGAGCTTTGCCGTGTGCTGCTCGAACGCCTTCCAGGCCTTCCTTGAAAACGGCGTTCCTCCGTTTGCCGGCAAAGGCAGCCCGATTCGCTTTACGCTCGACATCACCAAGGCAAGCGAAGACTGGACGATGAGCTTGTGGAAACGTGCAGTTTCCTCGTGGTCTCTTCGCGGTCCGCGTGACATTGATACGCCCTACGTTGTCGGCGTCAATGAAAAGCGCACGTTCAACACGGATCCAAAAGCGGCTCCCCTGCCCACTTCCGGCAATCTGAAGCTGATCGGCAAGACGGAACTGCCGTTTGCTCCCGAAGGTGTCTTCGGTCTAGGTACCGTCACGGGTGTGAGCTTCAACGAAAAACTCAATAAGTTTGCCTTCGTGACGAACAATGCCGGCATCTACTACACCGACAGCGCCATCAAGAACGTAACTGATCACGCCATTCTCGATCGACCTAACGGCAACGACATCCGCGTGACGGTCGACGCCGACTTCTGGGGTAACAATCTCGTGGCCATGGCGCAGAACAAGACGTTATGGGGGACAAAGCTCGTTGACCCCGAAAAGGTTGATCCCTGGTGGCAGTGGCGCGTTTTCCGCGAAGCATCTCCGGCTTTTGCCGACGTCTGGAAGACGGCGCGTCCCCGCTTTAATACCTCGCGCGCCCGTCTGAGCTACACCACCAACGTCACATTCGACGCACTCAATCAGGCTCACATCCTGACCGTACCGGACAACAAGCAGAAGCACTCGATTCTGGCGACGTTTGACATGAGCGACCGCAAGGTTCTGTCCGAGCGCAACCTTAAGGCGCACGCATCGTTCGGCAAGATCGGCAAGCCGCTCGACTACTACGCCGTGGGTCTTGAAGCCGTGGGTAACAAGCTTCTGGCTGTCTCCGCGCAGTACAACACGTTGCTGGTGATTGATCCCGAGCGCGCCGTGATTGAAAAGACGTTCGCTCTGCCCGAAATGGTCAAGCCGCACTCGCTTACCGTCGCCAACGGTGAACTCTTCATCCTCGGCCTTGAAGGCAACAAGAACGTGATCTACCGCGTCGAAATGCCGTCTCTCTAAGACCAAAGCAAACCAACCGCAAACCGGCACCGTCGATTTGCGTGACTGCAGCCTTCCTCGAAACACCCGATTCAGGGTGCATCGGGGAAGGCTTTATTCGTTAGTCTGTTTGTGTTTTCTACTGACGCTCCGGGTTGAACTTTGCGTCGTACTCCAACAGGAACTTTGCCAGCGCTGGATCGTTGAAATCGGCAAACATGGGCTTTCCTCCGTCAAGCGCCCGAATGGCGTCAAGATCTTCGGCGGAAAGTTCAAAGTCATCAATCGAGAAGTTCTCTACGAGACGTTCGCGGTGCACCGACTTCGGAATCGCGATGACGTCCTCGGCCATCAAAAAGCGCAGTGCCGTCTGAGCTGCCGTCTTGCCGTACTTTGCACCGATTGCCGTTAACGTAGGATGCGTAAAGATGCCGTTTCTGCCTTCGGCAAGCGGCGCCCAGGCCATCAGACGCGTGCCGTAAGGAGCCATCAGCTCGCGCATTCGCTTTTGCTGAGAAAACACGTGGGTTTCGAGCTGCAAAACGGCGGGCTTGACTTCCATATTTTCGACGAGGTCCACAAAGCGTGCGTCGACAAAATTGCTCAGTCCGATTGCCCGGACTTTGCCAGCCTCCAATGCTTTTTGCATCGCCCGATACGTACCGTAGTAGTCGCCGAAAGCCTGGTGGATCAGCAAAAGATCGATGTAATCGGTCTCAAGCTTTCTGAGCGACTCGTCGATGCTTTTTGCCGCACGCTCGTCGCCGGCGTTGGAAATCCACACTTTGGTGACAAGAAACAGATCTTCGCGCGCAATACCGCTCGTGCGCCAGGCGCGACCGACGGCAGCTTCGTTGTAGTAAGCCTGCGCTGTATCAATCATGCGGTAGCCGACATCAAGCGCGCTTCGAACGGCCGCCTCACAATCCTGCGGAGCAATCTGAAAAACCCCGAAACCTTGCAACGGCATTTCAACGCCGTTATTGAGCGTAATCGTTTTCATGTTGCTGCCTCCTTTTTAATCGTGAATCTTGTAGGTGCCGATCGCACGCACGGTTGCGAGATCCATGTCGTCGTAAATGGGGCTTTTCTTTTCGTCCAAAGCAGAGATGGCCGCCATTTCGGCATCAGGCAAACGGAAATCAAAAATGTTGAAGTTCTCGCGGATGCGATCAGCGCGAATGCTCTTCGGGATCACAACGACACCTCGTTGATTGAGCCAGCGCAAAATGACAGCCGCGACGCTCTTGCAGTGAGAAGCAGCAATCTCAGTAAGCACCGAATTGGTGAAAATCCCTTTCTGGCCTTCGGCAAAAGGAGCCCAGGCTTCGTGCACAATGCCTTCGGCCTTCAGAAAAGCGTTGGCGTCCTTTTGCTGTTGGAAAGGATGCGTTTCGATCTGATTGACCGCGGGCTTGATTTCGTTGTGCAGGAACAAATCCTGCAGGCGTTCGTTGGAAAAGCTCGTCACGCCGATCGCACGAATGCGGCCTTCCTTGTGCAAGCGCTCAAGAGCACGCCAGGCGGCGTAGTAATTGCCGTAAGGCTTGTGCAGGAGATAGAGGTCAATGTAGTCAAGACCGAGTTCGGATAAGGAGCGATCAAAAGCGCGCAGCGCGTCGTCATATTCGTAGTCCTGCACCCACAGCTTGCTTGTGACGAAAACGGATTCGCGCGGCAGTCCGCTTTCGCGAATCGCCTCACCCACTTCGCGCTCGTTGAAGTAACTGGCCGCCGTATCAATCATGCGATAGCCGACTTCCAGTGCTTCAAGAACAGCCGCCTTCGTTTCATTTTTGTCGATCTGATAGACTCCGAAACCAACGGACGGCATCATGACGCCGTTATTCAGACGAACTTCTTTCATACTTAAATTTCCTTTGTTTTTCAGATTTCTATGCGATTAACACCGCACTTCTTCGTCTGAAATCCTAGGAATTTTCGTCTTTAGGCGAAAGAGCCAAATAAGGGAGAAAATGTCACTTTTCGTGGTTTTCGGAGATCACCCTTGTCGAACGCAAACACCATCGAAACGCCAACAAACCGGAACGACGCCGCGTTGCGTTTTTACAGCGATCTGTCGGAATTGCTGCACGACATCGGTTCATCTCGCATCATGCATATCGTGCTCACGCAAGGAAACTTAAGTTTTCTACACCAGGCCACGCGCTACAACGCGGCTCCGGGCGACTACATCATTCTGCCCAATGCGGCGCTTGCTCAGGACTTTGCGGCCTCAAGCGACTTCAAGGCGCTGCTCTTTTCACTGTCTCCTTCCATCGGCAACCGACTGGCGCTGCGCTCCAACTACGGCATCATCGGTCACTTGTCGCTGTTGCAAAACCCGGTGATGCGTCTGGCCGAAGCAGACTTCATGCGCTGCCGAACCGACATCGAAAGACTGCACGAGCGGTGGCTTGCAACCGGACACTACTTTCACGAGGAAATGGTCGGACATCTGCTTGCCGCGCACATTCTTGATCTCTACGACATCCACGCACGCAATTGCCTGCCGGAAGGCTTCCCGACGCGCGCCGCAGAACTCTTGCGCCGCTTCACCGAAGAACTGGCCAGCGGCAGTTTTCGCCGTTACCGAAATCTGGATTGGTACGCCGAAAAGCTATGCGTCACGCCGCACTACCTCTCGGAAATCTGTCGGCGAGCAAGCGGACGCAGCGCGGGTTACTTCATCGACCTCTTTACGCTACAGGAGATTGCGAAACTGCTCGCCGACAAACGACTCTCTGTTGCCCAGATTGCCGAAGAGCTTTCGTTTTCTTCGGCGTCTTACTTTACGAGATACGTCAAGAAACACTTCGGCATGTCGCCCAAGGCCTTTCGCAATGCCGGATCCAACTAAATCGTTTCGCTTCAGCGGCAGCTGTCCTCACCTCCTGATAGGACAGGAATACGGCCGTTTAGCGGAAAAATAACCGCTCATTTGTAATCTTTTATATTTGATCGCGCACGCAGAAAAATTCTCCGCGCGTGACCTTTTTTGGTTGCCGAATTCGCTTACGACCACGTCGACTGCCGCTCGCTCATTCGGAATATGTTCCGCATTCTTTCCGTCTCCGCGATTTTTGCGGATTTGATTCCTCATTTCAAAATCATTTCCGCGTAGTTTTGCAAATCATATATAGTCCTTAAAGAAGACAAAATTCTGTCTTTATCCAACTCAAACCAAAGGACAGGTCAGTCTTTGGAGGCAACATAAAAATTCCGTCAAAGGCAGAAATTGGCAAAAAGTGTGCACAAACACGCCTTTTTGAACAGACCTCGTTTTCTATGCTTTCCACCATGAAACAACCCCTGTTTCACCGGGAAGATCTCTTCACAGATGGGAAGCAAAAATCATGAAACCCCGCAAGCCGTTCACCCTGACCGTCGCTGCCGCCACTCTATTGGCAGCAGGCTTTTCTCCGTCAGCCTCCGCAGAACTCACCACACGCGAAGCGAGCATCGTTCCGATTGCAGCCTTTACCGCCAACGGCAATCAGGAACAACTCAAGAAAGCACTTGCCAAGGGACTGAACAATGGACTCACCGTCAACGAAATCAAAGCCGTGCTCGAACAGATGTACGCCTATACAGGCTTTCCGCGCAGTCTCACGGCGCTCGGCGTCTACGTCAAGCTCCTTGATGAACGCAAAGCCGCGGGCTTGAAAGACAATATCGGCCGAGAATCGACACCGCTGCCGCAAGGTACGGACCTGCACCAAATCGGAACGAAGACACAAACCGAATTGGTGGGGCATCCCGTGGCAGGCCCTGTGTACACATTCTCCCCCAACATCGACACCTACCTTAAGGATCATCTCTTCGGGGCTATCTTTGCCAACGACGTGCTCAACCGGCGCGAGCGGGAACTCGCCACCGTTTCGGCTCTCGCAGCCCTTCCGGCCCCGGCGCAGTTGCGTTCCCACCTGAACGTCTGCATGAACGTGGGACTTTCACCTGAAGAACTCTCTCAGTTTGCTGATGAACTCAAAAAGTCCGTCGGCAAACGCGAAGGAAAACTCGCGCAGGACACCTTAAAGGTTGTGCTTGAAGCGCGCCGTGCAAAGTAATTCCGCAAATATCAAAGGACACATCAATGACTAAAACCGCTTCCATCGTTGCGGCCGCTGCAGCCGCCTGCATCTGCACATCCATGCCGGCAGCCGCAGCCGACAAGAATCCGTTCGGACTGGTGTACCAGGGCGCCATCACGGCAAACAAAGCCGGTCACGTCAACATCCATCCGGTCTCTTATAAGCTCAACGGCCTCAAGATTGCCGCCAACGTGTATACGCCCGCAAACTTCGATGCCAAGAAGAACTATCCCGCTGTCGTCGTCGCACATCCCAACGGCGGTGTGAAGGAACAGGTTGCAGGACTCTACGCTCAGCGCCTGGCCGAGCTCGGCTACGTGACGATCACAGCCGACGCCGCCTACCAGGGTGCCAGCGAAGGTCAGCCACGTCACACTGACAAGCCTCAGTACCGCACAGAAGACATCCACGGCATGGCCGACTTCATCTCCACCTACCCGGGCGTTGACGCCAATCGGCTCGGTGCTTTGGGCATCTGCGGCGGTGGCGGCTACACGATCAACGCAGCAAAATCCGACAAGCGCTTCAAAGCCGTCGCGACGCTCTCCATGTTCAATTCCGGCGAAGTGCGCCGCAACGGCTATATGAATACCGGCCTCGACATAATTGCCGAGCGCCTAAAAGCAGCCTCCGACGCTCGCGCCAAGGAAGTCACGACCGGAGAGATATCGTTCGCCGGTACGGTTGACTTCGATGCTCTCACGGACGAGTCCATCGCGAAGATTTCGACCGACCTCTACCGCGAAGGCATGCTCTATTACGGTCGTACGCACCGCCATCCCAATTCGACCTTTACGTACACAACCTCAAGCCTGATGGACCTTATGACCTGGGACGCGCGCGATCAGGTTGAACTGATCAACGTGCCGCTTCTGATGATGGCAGGCGAAAAGGCCGATTCGCTCTACATGACCGAGGAAGTGTTTGCCATGGCCACCGGAACCAAGGATAAAGAGCTTTTCAAGATACCGGGCGCCACGCACATCCAGACGTATTACGTGCCTAAATATGTAGATCAGGCGGTCGACAAGCTCAAGGACTTCTTCGCTCGAACTCTTTAAGAATTCAGTTACAAGCCGTTGTGCCGAGAAAAATTGCAGCACAAATCATCCCTCTCACTCTGTCGCATGGCTGCAATCGAACCAAAACGCTTCCTTCCGGCTCCGGCACAACGGTCTTTTTCTCCCGACAACTTTGTCAAAGGAACGGACATGCAAAAACGCACATTCTGCAAAACGCTCGGAGCATTGATTTTCGGAGGATCCGCCATGGCTCAATCCGTCGCTGCCGACAACAAAAACACAGCCGCGAAAATGCGAGTGGCCGTCGTGTACTTTTCCCGCAGCGGCAATACCGCAAGCGTAGCCAAAGCGGTACAAGCCATGACAGGAGCCGACATTTTTGAAGTCAAGACCGTCAAGCCCTATCCGGAGGCCTACAAATCCACAACGGAAGTCGTCAAGGAAGAGCTCGAAAAAAACATTATCCGCGAGGTTCAGCCCATAGACATTGATCTTTCGAAATATGACGTTGTAGTTCTAGCCACACCCACTTGGTGGCACCACACGGCCATGCCGCTGCAGACCTGGGCTAGGGCTCAGAACTTCTCGGGCAAGCTCGTGATTACTTGCAACTCACACGGTGGCGGCGGATTGATGCACACACGTGAAGACTTTGAAAAGATCCTCAAGCCGACCGGTGCGCGTCTGGGCACACATTTGACGGTGGAAGGCAGTGTGCGCACCAACAGCAAGGAAGTGCGCAATTGGCTGGTAGAAAACGGCGTACTGGCAAAATAAGCAGGTAACAAAATGCAAAACAACGTTCGTCTCGTCTGCGCTCTTTGGCTTGCATGGTTCCTCAGTGCCGCTTCAGCCATGCCGCCCGTAACGATCGTTGATCAGGGCAGTTTCGCCGCCGGCGGCACCGTAATTGCAGCCAAAGAAGCTTACGATCCTTATCATCCGAAGGCTCAAGCACAGACGCTTCACGGCGACCACGCGATCGTAAGCTACCAAGTCCCGGCACAGGCGCGAACGTTGCCGCTCGTCTTTTTGCACGGAGCCGGTCAGTCCTCCAAAACTTGGGACACTACGCCGGACGGACGAGACGGCTTCAAAAACATCTTTCTTGCCGACGGCTACCCGATCTATCTGGTGGATCAGCCACGTCGCGGCAATGCCGGAAGAAGCACGGTAGCCGGACAAATCTCCGCCGCTCCCGACGAAGGCTTCTTTTTCGGGCAGTTCCGTATGGGACTGTGGCCGAAGTTCAATGCCGGATCGGCCTTTCCGCAGGATGCAAAATCTCTGGATCAGTTTTTCCGCCAAATGACACCCAACACGGCGCCATACGACGCCAAAGTCAATGCGGTTGCTCTGTCTGCTGTCTTTGAGAAAATAGGAGATGCCGTTTTTGTAACGCACTCTCAAGGCTGCGGTATCGGTTGGCTTGTCGGTATGCAAAGCGATAAAGTCAAGGGCATTGTTGCCTACGAACCGGGAAGCGGCTTTCCGTTTCCAAAAGGCGAAGTCCCTGCTCCAATCAAAAACGCCGGCTTTTTCGGCGACATGAAAGCCGAAGAAGTGCCGATGGATGCTTTCCTGAAGCTCACGCACTTTCCCATTGTGATCTTCTACGGCGACTACATTCCGAAAACTCCGACCAGGCATCCACACAACGACTACTGGCGCGCGGCTTCTGAAATGGCCGATCTCTTTGCCGCAGCAGTTAACCGTCACGGCGGCGATGCGAAAGTGATCCGTCTTCCTGACGTCGACATTCACGGAAATTCTCACTTCCCGTTTGCGGAGAGGAACAATCAGGAGGTCGCCAAAGCATTGAAAAATTGGCTTTCCGAGAAGAAACGGGACGGGCGCCGCCAGACGATGTGATTGATTGCCAAACTCTGCTTTGCTCTGCATCTCCTATCAAAAACGCCCAGAACTCACGAGTCCCAGGCGTTTGAGTCAGCACAGACTAGCTGAGGTTAGGAGATGGAAATCAGAAGAAGCCTCTCTTTGCTTCCGAAAGAGAAATGTAGATGTTCTTGTGCTGGCTGTAGTGCTCAAGCATCATCTTATGCGTTTCGCGACCGATGCCGGACTTCTTGTAGCCGCCAAACGGCGTGTGAGCCGGCAATTCATTGTAAGTGTTGACCCACATACGTCCGGTACGAACGCCTCGCGCCACACGCAGGGCACGATTGATATCGCGCGTCCACACGGCGCCACCGAGACCATATTCGGAGTCGTTGGCCATGGCAACAACCTCTTCTTCCGTACGGAACTTGATCACCACGGCGACCGGCCCGAAGATTTCATTCTGCGCGACCGCCATATCGTTGGTGACGTTACCGAGAAGCGTCGGCTGCATGAAGGCACCGTCTTTAAAACCGGGCACCTTGGCAGCTTCGCCGCCCACCAGAACCGTTGCTCCTTCCTTCTTGGCCGTTTCAACCCAGCCGAGAATCTTTTCGAGCTGACGCTTGTTGATCTGAGAGCCCATCTGGGTCTGCATGTCCATCGGATCGCCTACCTTGACGGCCTTAAAGGCTTCGACAAGCTTAGCGACGAATTCGTCATAGATACCTTCCTGCACAAAAATGCGGGAACCGGCGCAGCACACCTGACCTTGGTTAAAGAGAATGCCGATCTGGGCACCTTCGATAGCCTTGTCAATCTGGCAGTCGTCAAAATAGATATTGGCCGACTTGCCGCCGAGTTCGAGCGTTGCCGGAATCAGACGGTTGGCCGCAGCCTTGGCAACGTCGTAGCCCACCTCAGTAGAGCCCGTAAAGGCAAGCTTGTCAAAACCCGGATGATCTAGCATGGCCTGACCTGTCGAAGCGCCGCGTCCGGTGATGATATTGACGACGCCTGTCGGAAGCACGTCATTGAGAATTTCACCCAGCACAAGAAGCGAGAGAGGCGTCGTGGACGAAGACTTGATCACCACTGTGTTGCCTGCGGCCAATGCCGGAGCAATTTTCCAGGCTCCCATCAGCAACGGGAAGTTCCACGGAATAATCTGGCCGACCACGCCGATCGGTTCACGCAGAACCATAGAGAGCGAATTTTCATCGATCATGACGGCTTCGCCCTCGTCTGCGCGCAAGCAGCCCGCGAAATAGCGGAAATGATCCGACGACAGCGGAACGTCGACGAGCGTCGTTTCGCGAATCGGCTTGCCGTTATCTTGAGTTTCAACGGCAGCCAGCTCCTTGGCGCGTTCGTCAATCTTGTCAGCAATCTTGAGCAAAAGCGCCGCACGTTCTGCCGGCGACTTCGCCGCCCATGCGGGAAACGCCTTTCGAGCGGCCTGAACGGCGCGATCAACATCGGCCGGAGAGGCGTTAGCACAGACAGCGAGCTGTTCGCCGCTTGCCGGGTTGGTCGTCACAAAGGTTTCTCCGTTTTCGGCGTCCACCCACTGTCCGTCAATCAGCAAGCCGTAGCGATCCTTAATAAACTGAGCCATTGCAAATATCCTTTTCTCTAATTTCAACGTTGCGGTAACCGGTTTCCGGCCTCGACAGAGTCCTGAAGCCTTCCGCGCTGAGACCTATCGTAAATCCAGCGCGAACGGCGATTCAATACGTCGAAGGTCGGTGTCATCCTCCGACAATCGGCCTAAGAAATCTCTCTCAAAAGACCCTCAGTCAGTCTGTTCGGCTCAGTCTGTCATCGCGTTACGAGAAAAAGAAACGTTGGCATGAGTACGCCCGATTGCCCGAACGACGCCAATTCTCAGCAATTGCTTGGTTACTTGCGTAAGACAAATTGAGCAAATGACGTATTGACTCTCCTTTCGGCCGATCGGAAAATCCATTAGCCGCGCTTGCATACGCGTACATAGATAAATTCAATCGGGAGATAAAAAATGAATTTGATGCGAATCGGCCTTACCGCCATGATGACCGCCGTTCTTTCCATGGGCATCGCCTGCGCTCAGGAACCGGTGGATCCGCAGCCTGCTAAGCCGCTCACTTACGTGCATCCGTCCTACCACAAGGTGACGCCGGATGTGGCCAAGAAGATGATGGAAGAAGGCGTGGTTCTGATTGACGTTCGCGAACCCGATGAATTCGCCGAAGGCCACGTCAAGGGTGCCGTCAATGTGCCGATGTCGGTTCTCAAGCCCGGCATGAAGCTCAAGGCCGTTCCCAACTTTGAAGACAAGGTGCTGGTGCAGTGCAAGTCAGGCGTTCGTGCTGAAAACGCCTCGAAGATTCTGATTGAAACGGGCTACAAGAACGTTTACAACGCTTACGGCACGTCTCAGTGGAAATACGGTCTCGTGAAGTAATCGCCTCACAACTCGCGATTCTCAAGACCTGCGATCGGTCGGCAAACGCCAAACTGCGGCTTGCCGGCCGATTTTGTTTGTGGAAACGCAAGTTACGGCTTGGTCGTCGTGTGCGAGAACCTGACGTTGGCAATCATGTTCCGGTTGCGATCGCTCGTGCCGGTTTTGTGCACCGTCACAGGAACCAGACCGGCATTGCCGTTGCCCCACTGAACCTTCGCCGAATACAGCACGCGCGTGCCCCAGTAAAGCGTACCTTCGAGAAAAACCGTGTACGAGCCAGCAGGAACAGGCTTGCCTTGGTTGTCCTTTCCGTCCCAGGTGTAATGCAGAGAGCCATTTGACGGCGTTGCACCGCTTACCGCATCAACCTGAGCGGATGTCCTTTGGGCGGGATTGAAACGCGCCACCCAAGTCGGCACGGCATCCGGCCGCTCGGAAAACCCACGCGTTGCGGTAAAGCGCGTCACGAAAATCGTGCGAACCGGCTTGCCGGCCGCGTCTTCCACCCAGATCGCGTATTGACTTGAGGCAATGCCGCCGCGTTGATAATCAAAGGTAATGTCAAGGCGCTCCGGAACCTTACTCATTTGCTGCGATTGATCGTCCGCAAACGTATTTCCACTTGCAAGAAACGAGGAGACTGCGAAAAGAACAGCTGCCAATCGAAGTTTTTTCATTGTCGTCTCCTTCATCCGAAACGGGATGCCTCCGACGGTGTTATCCGAAAAGTTTGTCGTAGGCGATCTTGTCCGAGCCGCGAAGTTCCACGAATCCGCAGCGCACATAACCTTCTTTTTCAAAAACATGCTGCATGCGCGTGTTGTCGGGGCTCGTGTCGGCGCGCAGATACGTTACGCCTTTTTCCTGACAGATTCGTTCACATTCACGCAAAAGTACCCCGCCCAAGCCTTGTCCGCGGTAATCGGGACTGATGGCCATACGGTGCAGGACTCCGCTCGGCTCCTTGGAACGCCATTGTCCTTTGATGGCGTCGTAGGCAGGTTCTCCGCCGAAATCAATGCAGATGTAGCCGGCGATGCGACCCGCCTCATCCTTTAACGCATAGCCTTTTCCGGTTTCAATATCGTCGGCAACGTGTTCTCGTTGCGGATAGTCATCCGTCCACTGTACAAAGCCTTGTTTGCGCTGAAATGCACGGCCCTGATCAATCAGGGCGTAACAGACGTCAACCTCAGACAATTGAGCCGAAAACAAAGCAAACATGAACGAACTCCAATCTCGGATAGACACACGGGATTCGAGGGCGCCTTTTCGCCCCCGAAAGGCCTGCATTGTATGTAACTTTCGAAACGCCGACAATGACCTACGGCGCCACGCGCTGTAGGATTTCAGCCGCCGCAGCGTGCACCTGCGGAAGGTTCAAAAGCGTGTGCGGAGCCTGCGGCAACAGAAGAATCGAAGCGTTGGGATTATTTTGAAGCACTTCGCGGGCATACCCGAAAGCCGCATCGTTGTCCAGATACGAGTTGGCCTGACTGAAGTACTTGTCGGCAAGGCTCATGACGTTGAGAACCGGGAGGTCGTCAGGCAATACTGAACGAGGATCTTCAACGTGGTAATTCGACTCACACGACCACGAGAAAATGAGCTTGGCCTTTTCGCGGATCGCCAAAGCGCGGGAATCAAAACGAGCGGCCGCCACACCCCCTTCGCTTGTGCCCGCGACGGCATAGGTGCCGCCAAACCAAGGTTCGGCAAAGAGCTTTTTTGCACAATAAAGAAGTTCTTCGCTGCGCATCGCGTGCACCGCTTCGTAGTCGCTTCGGGCAACGGGAGAGACATAAGTGATGCGATCCTTCGTCTGCATCGAATCGGGCACCACCACGGCCCAGCCGGTTTCCTGCGCAATGAAGCGCGCGAATTCCCGAATCGCCGTCGTGATGCCGGAGCTGCCGTGCGCAAACATCAAAGTCGGATAGCGGTCGCTGAAGCATTCTTTGCAGGCTGCCGCAGGCGTCGTTTCAATCACGTGCTCGGGATCCTGCTCATGAGGCAACACCAAAAGCGCGTTATCCCACACCGCCTGCAGCGTCGCTTCATTGTGCTCGCGAACGCTTCCTTCGACCTTTCCGGTCAATTCGATAGCCATATCTCACCGCCTATGAAAAAAAGGCCGACCGACGCGGTCGCCCCGAAGCAAATTAGAACATTACGGAAACTGTGATGAGCATCGTGACGTAGCCGACCAAGCACGGAATGGCCGTGCGCTTGACCATTGTCAGAGGATTGACCTTGGCAAAGCCCGCCACGATGATGACGACGCCTGCCACAGGCGAAATCGCGCGCAGCATTTCGCTTGCAGTGTGCATCATCAGCATGATCGAAATGCCATCGCTGTTGAGATGCGCAGCCACGTCAGGAATGATGTGCGCCAGACTCGTGAAGGCAGCAACGCCCGAACCCGTAAGCACCGTCACCACGCCGATCACGGCCGACAGGAACACGCCCGTACCGGTTTCGCCCAAACCGATGTGCTTGGCGCCTTCGATGAGCATATTGACGATGCCGATGTTCTGAAGACCCGTTGCAAAGAAAGCCGCCACAAAGATAAGACCCACAGTACTCGTGAGAATGCTGCCCATGCCCTTGAACATCGCAAAGCTCAGATCAAACGACTTCTTGGCGTCGCGACGAACAATCAAATCCACGAAGAAGGAAAGCACCCAGGCAATGAACATTGCCGTGGCCACATTGAGCGTGATGCTCTGATACACCATCTTGTTGAAGATGAGCAGCAGCACGATCGGGATGATCGGAAGCACCGCATAGATCGCGGGAACGTTTTCAAGCACCTTGCGCTTTTCTTCGAGTTCCTGCAGGTCAGCTGTTTCGCCCTTGATGTTGTCGTGCTTGTCAAACCAATACTGAACCACCACGTGAGCGACAGCCATCGCAAGAATCGTCGGAACAGCCATCGGCAATTGGTACTGCACCAAATACTGGATGGGATCGAGATGCACGAGTTCGGCTGCCATCACGGCCACACCGGAAGCCGGCGCATAACCGATGGCAAGCACACTGGCAACCACTGCGGCCGCCGCCAGACTTGAACAACCCACGCGAATGATGAGCGGATAAACCGTCACGACCATCAGCATTGCAAGCCCCGCGGCCGATGTGATGATGAGACCCAAGCAATGACCGAAAATGAAGACCGCGGCCAAAATCAGGTACGGGTTCTTAATAAGGGACAAAGGCTTGGCGCAAACCGTCACGAAGCGATCCGATGCGCCGATGGCCTTCATGTATTCGGCAAAGCCGCCCGAAACAAGGATGATGAAACCGACGCCGGCAATCTGCGTACGTGAAATGGCGCGCAGCAGTTCCATGAAATCAAAGCCGACGAACCCCGTAGCTGCTGCATTTTTGGGAAGGAAAGACGTCAGACCACCGGCGACCGCCAGAATGTTGAGCGCCAAGCCGCCCAACAGAAGCACCATGTTGACCTGATACTTCTTGACAACGGCCCACCCCGTCAAGAACAGAATGACAATGCCGATCCATGGAAGGATGCTTTGCATGACCGATCTCCTGTTAGGTTTTGTTGTTGTCGGAGAAGTCTAACAAACCGCGGCTGAGGCGTTGAATACGGGCGCTTGCAAGGCGTTGCGGTTTCTTGCTCGATATGGTCTTCAGATGGTCGTCAACTCCCATCTTTCGACGTATCAACAACGTCCGAAAATACGCCTAAACGCATTTTGCAACCCTGTGTGTTGCATTTTATCCAAGGGTTTACCCCCCCCCTGAGCTATTGACTTTCATAATTTTCTTGTAAGGGAATTCTTTTCGGTGCCATGATCGTCTCCGTCCTGCAAGGACTCCGCCGGATTAAGTAGCGTCTTCGCAAGGGTCCGCTTCTTTGTTCCGTCCGGCGGTTTTTGCAAAAACTTAACTCTTGCAAGTCTAGAAAAAGACTAGGAGATAAATCATGAAAAAGACTTTGGCTGCTGTTGCAGTTCTCGGCGCTTTCGCCGGTTCCGCTCTTGCTGCTGACGTTCAGCTCTATGGTGTCGTTGACCTTGGCTTGAACTATTCCCACGTTGATATGGACAACAGCACTGTCAAGGATGTCGACAGCTTCACGATGGATTCCGGTAACGGTTCCGGCTCCCGCTGGGGCATCAAGGGCACGGAAGACCTTGGCAATGGTCTGACGGTTGGCTTCATCCTTGAAAATGGTTTTGATGCCGACACCGGTGTCGACGGCGTAATGTTCAATCGTGAATCCAGCCTCTTCTTGCAAGGCGGATTCGGTAAGTTGGCCCTTGGTCGCATGGGTGCCCTCAACAACGGTCAGTCTTCCTGGTCGTTGATTGGTCGCCTTTCCCCGTTTGGTACCTCCTACGGCGACTACACTGCTCAGGCTTCCAACATCTTCTCCCTCTCGAGCCAGTGGGACAATATGATTGCCTACCAGACCCCGGACTTTGCCGGCTTTAAGGTCTATGCTCAGTATTCCATGGGTAACGCCAAAGCCGACCATAGCGGAACTGCAGTGGAAAATGAAGCAACCGCTGATCGCTTCTATGCCATTGGCGCCACCTATGACAATGGTCCTCTGTCCGCCTATCTCGCTGTCGATTCCATCAATTACGCCAGCAACGACGGCGAGGGAACGTACTGGGGTGATATTCAGGACGATAGCTTGACTGTGACTTTCGGCGGCAGCTACGACTTTGAAGTCGTCAAGGTCTACTTGGGCGCTCAGTACTTTGACACTGTTACAACCGGTAGCCTCGGTGGCATCATCGGCAACAACGACTGCCCGTTGGCCGATATGTCTGATGCCACCTATACCGGTTACAGCATCGGCCTCGGTTTAGATGCTCCTTTGGGCGGCGGCAAGGTCATGTTTGGTGCCGGTTACTTGGATGCCGAACAATCTGACGTAAATGAAGACATGGGTCACCAGTATGACCTCACTCGCTGGGTGGTGTCGGCTGGTTACAGCTACCCCTTCAGCAAGCGTACCGACGTCTACGGTGTCGTGTCCTACATGAACGACAAGCTTGAAGGTCGCGCCAGTGGCGAGACGCAGGATGCCGAATGGAATCCCAGCGCTTATTCGTTCATCGTCGGCCTGCGCCACAAGTTCTAATCTGATCTCCTCCTGAGATTCACCGATTAGTAAACCGCCTCGGTTTCGGCCGGGGCGGTTTCTTTTTGTTCAGCGTCAAGCTTTCCAAGCTTAATTGCTTAGACTCTCCGCTTTTTTCTGAGGTCTTTTGCCCGATAATTTTCCCTGCGGTCGCAAACAGCGCTGACACGATTCCGTCAAGAGAATCGACAGACAAGGAACAAAAAAATCAGGGAGACTTTCATGAGCGACATCAACAGCTCACCCGCGCTCAAACGCAGCTTCGGCATGCGAGAAGCCGTCACTATTACAGCCGGTTCCGTCATTGGCGTTGGGCTTTTCACCGTCGGCTCCAATATCGTGGGTTTGATGGGCCCGTCGGTCATTTTTGCCACCATCGTGGCACTTCTCATCAGCGTTTATCCTGCGCTTCTTTATGCCGAGATGGGCGCAGCTCTGCCATATGCCGGCGGTACCTACCAGTTCGCTTCCGTCGGAATCGGACGCGCAGCAGGTGTTCTTGCCGGTTGGAACTTCATCATCTCGTTGGTTGCGGTCACCGGCGGCGAGGCGCTGGCTTTCAGCTATTACTTCAAGACGCTCTTTTCCGCTTTCGGCGTGACGCTCCCCTTTTCCGACGTGGCCATTGCCGTCGTAGTAACAGCAGGCTTCATCATCGCCAATGTCTGCGGCGTCAAAATTGCGGGACGTTTGCAAAACGGCTTCATGTTCTTCTTCTGGGGCGTAGCGGTGATCTGGTTTCTCACCATGATCCCCAACATCAACCTCCCCTCTTTCGTTCAAGCTCCATCGTTCCTGCCCAAGGAAGGGCAGATGAGTTTTGCGGCGAGCGTCTGCATGATTTGGTGGTGCTTTGCCGGATTTGAAGCCTGTGTCGCCATGGGCGAAGAAATTAAATATCCCCGCATCAATATTCCGCGTGCGCTTTTTCTGGCGCCTTTCGTCGTGTTTGCGGTCAACGCGCTCTTTCAGTGGTTCCTGATCGCCATTACGCCGGCTGAAAGCCTGGCGGCTCTCGCCACCGCTCAGGCCCCCTACGCCGATGCGATGAAGGCTGCCGGGATTCTGGGCCTGCCCCTGGCGCTGTTGGCTGCGGGCGTTGCCTTCGGCGGCGACTTCTCCACCATGAACGCTGCCATCGCCACTATCCCCCGCTATCTCTTTACAATGGCGCGCGACGGTGTAATGCCGAGCGTCTTTGCCAAGACCAGTCGCTTTCAGACGCCGCATGTAGCCATCATCACGCTGGGCGTTCTCACAATGGCATTGATTGCCACCGATTCGCTCATCTACATTGCCTCGTTGTCGCTCTTTGCCGACCTGCTCTATTACGTCATCGGCATCCTGGCCGCCTGGGCTCTGCGCCGTCGTCGCCCGAATCTGCAGCGTCCCTACAAAGCGCCGCTTGTAGCCATAGGCGCTCCCGTCTCCGCGCTCATTTACCTGTACATGATGACCCAGCTGGATACGAACGCCTTCATCACGGGCGTCATTTGGTGCGTGTTGGGACTGG